>Ga0334886_1000446_pt1 | contig 64512 bp, 54 predicted proteins | sample GraSluR1_MG_9_FD_207232 | JGI IMG/M metagenome (GOLD analysis project Ga0334886, IMG submission 207232) | Sludge microbial communities from methane-producing bioreactor in Wageningen University, Netherlands - Granular Sludge_27_06-R1 | ecosystem: Engineered > Bioreactor > Anaerobic >... | reverse complement strand
CCTCCGGCGAAGTTGTCGGGCCGGTTCTCGACAACCGTGCGAGCCTTTGGTCGGTTATGAAGGTCGTTACCATCCGCGAAGCCGCTCCGATGGATTTCGAAAGAGTCAAAGGCAGAATTAAGAGCCAGCTTGGCCGCGAAGTCCGCGATAACGCCATGGTGAACTTCATGGAAAAAGCAAGATCGAACCATTCCGTTAAAATATTCGAGGAAAATGTCGCCGCCTCTGTCGATTCAGCCGCTTATGCCGAACCGATTCCGGTTGCGATTCCCTAATCCTGAATTGTCTATACCGTCCGGTTATAAAATGACCGGACGGTTAGTATATCGGGGGCGAATCATCACCGCCCCCAATTTTTGAAAGCCTTGGAGTAAAGTGATCAAAATTAGCCGTTTATTAATTATTCCACTAATTATAACCCTTTTCATCATATCGGGTTGCGGCAGAGGGGAAGACAAAAAAGTCGTCGCAACAGCCGGCAACTCAACTTTAATCAACAGCGACTTGGATTATATCTTGCCTGCAGGCTTCCGCGAGGAAATGTCGGAAGCCGTTTTCCGCTTTGTCGAGGACTGGGCGAAGGAGGAAATCCTCGCGCAGGCCGCCGAGGACATCGGACTTCAGAAAAATCCCGAAATCGCCTTCCGCCTCGAAGAAGCCAGAAGAAATATCCTCGCATCAGCCTACGAACGCGAACTCATCGCAAGCCGCGTAAATGTCGATTCAGCCAAAATTTACGACTACTACCTCGACAATCTTGACTACTTTTTCCGCGACCGCGACGAGGTCAGATGCTCTCATATCATGATTTCCGACTCCACGGAAGCTCTTATCGTCGATAGCCTTCTTTTCTCGCTTGAGTTCGAAGAGGTCGCACTTCAGTTTTCGCACGATCCTTACAATGTTGACATCGGCTATTTTGCACGCGAGGAAATGCACCCGGAACTTGCCAAAGTCGCTTTTCGCCTCGCTGTGGGTGAACGTTCCGGCCCGATAAAAACCGAGTTCGGATATCACTTTATAAAACTCCTTGATTATGCCTCGAAAGGCTCGTTGCGCGAATTCGCAGATGTCCGCGAGACTTTGGAAGACATTCTAATCGAACGTGAATACAACAACGCCTATCGCGCCGTCGTCGATTCTCTTATCGCCGAAAAAACTATCGAGGTTGATAGCGCCAGCGTGTTGAAGAAAGTAAAAAAATGAAAACTAAATCTCTTCTTATATTAGTCCTCGCATTTGTTGTCTCTGCCGCATTTTCGCAATCGGAACGATTCGAAGAAAGAATATTCGCTGTTGTTCATGATAGAATTATCACGTCGAGTGAAGTCGAGGTAGCCCTTATGATGGAACTTGGCGGCAATCTACCTTCAGATACCGCCCAAATACTCGACCTTATGCGTGCAAAAGTCGAGGACCTTATAGACGAAGAGCTTATCCTTATCGCCGCGGAAGCCGATTCACTCCCCGTGGATGATGCGCGTGTGGACGAGATGTTCCGCTCGAGATGGGGACTTCTTGTCGATGGTTATGGCGGTGAAGCCGCTCTCGAAAAAGCTCTCGAAAACGAGGGCTATTCTGTGGACGATTTCAAGCGCAAAACCCGCGAACAGATTGAAGCCTACTATCTCAAACAGATGTTCGTCGAAAAGAATTTCGGAAGAATCCCGGTTACCGAGAGCGAAGTTGACAGCTTCTATTCGACATACAAAGACAGCCTTCCACCGGCACCGGTCGAGGTTAACCTCGTTACTATTCTATTACATCTCGAACCAGATTCAGGTGCAATCAAACGTGCCCTCGAACTTCTGAGCACAGCCAAACACAGAATTACCGGAGGCGAAGATTTCGCAACCGTAGCCGCCGAACTCTCAGAGGACAAACGGACAGCTCCTGTCGGAGGCAAACTCGGTATCTACGGACGCGGAGACCTTACCCCTGCAATCGATTCGGTCGCTTTTTCCATCTCATTCGACGAGATTGGCGGACCGGTTAGAAGCCCAATGGGCTACCATCTTATAAAAATCATCGATAAAGCCGCAGGAAAAGCCTCAATCGCGCATATTCTGGCAGAAGCCCCGCTTACAGACGAACGAATGAGAGAGCTTGGCGACATTGCCGATTCGATATACCGCGTCGCAAAAGAAGCTCCCGAACAGTTCGAAAAGCTCGTCGAAAAATTCGGCGATATCTGCACTGTCGAACTTGAAATGTTAGGATGGGTGCCTCAGGCCGCAATTCAGGGGGATTTCAAGGGCGAAATTGCTAAAGCCGAAGTGGACGAAATCATCGGGCCATATCAGGTTGGCGATTACATTCAGATAATCAAAATCGAAGACCGCCGCGAAGGCCGCCAAAGAACCCTCGAAGAAGACAGAGAGCTTCTTCGCGAAGGTGCTCGCCAAATGAAAACGAGAAAAGCCATCGAAAGCAGACTCGAAAGACTTCGCGAGAAATACTATATCGAAATTAGAATATGACCTTTGAATTTGAACTCATAACCCCCGACCGCAACTGCATGGTCGATATTACCGCGCAGTTGAGGGAGGCTATACGTAAATCCGGCCTCGAAAATGGCGCAGTTATTGTCTATGTTCCGCACACAACCGCCGCGATTACTATTAATGAAGGCGCTGACCCGGATGTCAAAAGAGATATTCAGAATTTCCTCGATAAGACCATTCCCCACAGGGGCGATTATCATCACAACGAGGGCAACTCCGACGCGCATATCAAATCTACTTTGGTGGGCGTGGACAGGTTCATTCCGGTAAGAAACTCAGCGCCCCTTCTCGGGATATGGCAGAGCCTATTCTTTTGCGAATTCGACGGACCACGAACCCGAAAATTCTTCATCACACCGATTTTTGGAGGGGAGAGGTGAGCCAATTTCCCGAAGTCCTGCTTTTCCTGTTTTTCGCATTCGCAGGGCTATGTTTTGCTTTCAGCCCGGTTCCACCGCCGGGAACGCCCTCATTCCAGATCGAACCGACTCCGCAGATTCTTAATCTCCATATCGATTGTTTTGTCATCGAGAGTAAGCTTCAGGTCGTTTTTCTCGCATCACTAAAATTCCCTGAGAATACTCGTGAAATCAAGCTGATCCCAAAATGGCCGGCCGATTCGATGACGCTTTTTATTATTGCGGAAAGCGAGGATGCACCATATGCAATTTCTCCCTTCACCGAAACACATATCCCTTTGATACAAAACGAAGTAGTCTTGCGCCTAACCTACGAAGCCGATATCTATGTTGCCGTCTCGGGGCCTCCGGGGCCATGGAAACATGCACGTCTTTTCGCCTTCTATCCGCCCTTCCTCAACTCCGATAATGCCACTATTCAAGCGGATAATCACCGTATCCGTTTTATGATGACCGACGAAATCGCCCCAAAAAGCTGTGCCGACAACCTTAAGAAGTTGACTCCCATCGAAACCATAACAACATGGCGATTCGACGGCAATTTCGGGACATACCCCTGCCTTTTCGGCGAATAACAATCATCTCATAGACCTACGGCAAACATTCTGCTATCAGAAAAATTATCGAGGCATCGATAAACCCTTTTGCTTTTTCGAAGTCATAATCAACGAAGACGAATGATAAACGAAACCGAAATAATACAACGAGCAAAGGATGGCGATCAAGGCGCCATGGCGACACTAATCGAAAATAATCAGAAGAACATCTTTGCCCTTGCCTACAGAATGACGGGCAACCGCGACGATGCTTTAGATATAACACAGGATACGTTTATCAAGGCGATGCGGAGTATTCGGAAGTTTCGCGGCGATTCAAAATTCTCGACATGGCTTTACACAATTGCCTCTAATCTTTCAAAAGATCATATTCGCAAGCTCGGAAGAATCGACGTCGTCAGCCTCGAAGAGGATTGGCTTAAAGCCGGCAATGTTTCCCCCTTCGAAGAAACATACGAAAAAGAACGCCAGGAGCTTGTAAAAAGGGGCATAGCCGCTCTTCCGCCCCAAATGCGCGCCGCATTCGTTCTGAGATTCGAGGATAACCTTCCTATTTCAGAAATCGCCAAGGTGCTCGATAAATCGGAAGGCACAATAAAAGCGCAAATCCACACAGCGGTCGAGAAAATCAAAGCGCTAATCGAAGAGTAGGTGATTATAATGAACGATACAAAATCGACAGACATCGAAAACAAAGTGCGAGATTTCCTCGCAAAAGACCCGATTCCAGAGCTTAGCGATTGGGAGGTGCAGGTTCTAACCCAGCGAGTCCTCGCAAGATCGAAACAGCGGGAGCCTTTGCGAATCTTCGGCATCAATCCGGCATGGGGGATAACCGTGGTATCTGTCGCACTACTTCTGATAATCGCTCTGCGAATCGCACCGCCTGAGCTGAATCCAAATAGTTTCGATTATCAAAGCTATGTCGAAGTATCCATGCCGGAGGTTCTTCTATACGAGATGATTTCATCCGGTCAAATCGAAGAAGCTTCGGTGCTCTCGAACTTCATCGATGTCGATTCCGATTATGCCAAAGAACTCTATTATGCATATCACGATAACGAAATAGACGCCGAGATAGAGATGCTCTCCGACGATGAGGTCGAAAAAGTCCTCGAATATCTCTCGGAGATGCCACTTTTCGGCGATAAGGAGGTTTTGTAATGAAAATCAGATTGTCAATCCTAATCTTCGCGGTTTTCGCGATTGCGGTGCTTGCCCAACCCGCGCCGCACATGCCTCCCGATGCTCCTCCGCAATGGGAGGATGGCCCCGACAGAGACAAGCTTCGCGAGCGAATCGAGATGATAAAGATGTGGAAATTAGTCGAAATGCTCGCGTTGACACCCGAACAATCGATTATCTTTTTCCCAATCTACAACGCAAACGAACGCGAGCGCGAAGAGCTCCGCCAAATCCAGAGAGAACTCTTCGAACAGCTCGAACGAGAGGTTGCCGCCCCAAAGCTTAACGAAAAAACCGCCGAAAGGCTCACCGACTCGCTGATTGTAATAAGAAACTCGATATGCCGAAGCGAAACGGAATTCTATTCCCAAATTTCCACTTTACTCGATGTTCGTCAGAAGGCGATGTTCGCACTTTTCGAGAAACGTTTCGCAGAGGAAGTTAGAAATATAATCGAAGCCGGCAAAGGCGGCAAACCGCCTCGCCCAAGATAACAACCAAAAGGAGAAAACCATGAAAAAGTCAACATTTGCAATCATCCTCGTTCTGCTTTCCATCACTCTCATCGGATCGATCATAGCGCATCCGGGATGTGGCGAAGGCAAGGGTGAACGCCCCGAAAGCGGCGAGATGTTCAGAATGAAAGACTTCCGCGAGGAAATCGGACTAAGCGACCAACAGCTTGCAAAAATCGAGGAGATGAAGTATCAGCGCCGTCTGTCTGCTATCGATCTCCGTGCTTCATTGGAAAAAGAACGTCTCGAAATGGAAAAATTGATGGCCGATGCAAAATTCGACCGCAACAAAATCTTCAAACAAGCCGAGAAGGTTGCGGAACTCGAAAAGCAAATGACATTGGCCAGAATTCAGGGACGCCTCGATATGATGGAGCTTCTTACCGCAGAACAACGCGATAAAATAAAGGACATGAGGCACGAAAGACCCATGATGCGTCGTTCAAAAGAAGGCGACAGAGATGATCGCCCCGGAAAACCTCAAGGCGACAGGCCGAAGTTCGATAAATAACTATAGTCCACCTCCCCTGCTGGACGATAGGGCCGAATCACAGATTCGGCCTTATTTTTTCTTGCGCGGTGAGAATAAGTCCTTGCGCGAAAAAAAATCCTTCGCTATACTTATATTGTTGTATGCGACATCGAACAAAGGAGATGATTATGTTCATAGTAGCATTGGCGATATCCACAGCGGGATTATTCTACATTATAGACTCGGCCCAAGTCGCCGCCGAAGAGAAGCTTCTCGAGAAGATAGTCGAGGAGGCACGTGCAAGAGCAAGAAAAGCAAAAGCCGGACAAAAAGAAATCAACGAAGAGGGATAGCCGGCTTCGGAACCCAAAGATTAACAATAAACAAGGGGTTCTAATCAGGTTTTGCTTAATCTTCCATGGTTAATAACGTTTTGACAAATTTAAAAACATATATGCTCAGGAAAGGGGCAAGATGAAAAAAATAGTAGTCTGGTTGTTAATCGCATCTATCGGCATTCTGTCCTTTGGATGTCTCAGTTTCGAATCCAAAGAATACACCTGGACGATCAATAAGGATGGCTCGGGCACAGGCAAGATCGTTTGGAGAAATCTCTTCTCGACTGGCAATGAGGAAGAAAACACGTCTGCAGACGATTTCGTCTCGTTGATCAACGATTATCTCGAAGGCGAAAGTGTCGATGATGTCCGTCCGGGTTTCAAAAAGGTCGCGAAAAGGCTATTCATCGAGGATGGTGTCCTTTGCGGCGAGTTGACCTTCGAATTCGGTAAATTTGAAGACGCCGGTTTCTATCGTTACAAAGGCCAAGGCCCATATATGTATAATTTCGCAACCTCCGACGAAACCTTCTACAAATCGAATGGCGACTGGAGCGGCGATAATTTCAGCGTTCTTTTCTGGTCGGACAAGACCACTCAGATGACACTCGTTACAAGTTATGGCGATCCGAATCAAGCCGGTGCTTTGGATTTGATTGCCTATTATAATGAGTGGAAGGATTCCGGTGTTCTTCCGGAGACTGGCGAGTAAGATAGTTACTAAAGAGTCATTTAGTTACTGACTGGTCATAAAATGAATCACAAAAAAGCCCGTTTCGGGCTTTTTTTTTAATATTCGAGGCCGAAGGAAGAAAATTCACCGACAGGGCTTTCTTCGATCCATCGGACATCGCGGACGACTGCGCTCATGGGTCCGCGTCTAAGCTCGCCTATGAATTCACGAATCGACTCTGAATCCCCCTCTGCGACCGCTTCGACAGATCCGTCAGCATTATTGCGAACCCATCCGACGAGACCGAGGTTTCTCGCGGCACGAACTGTGAACCAGCGAAAACCAACCCCCTGCACATGTCCTTCGACAAATACTTTTATTCGTTTTTTCGCCATTAATCCGCTCCAATGGCCTTCATCGCTTCTTCAGCCGAAGTCACCTCTATCGCGCCGGGTATTTTCCATGAGCAGGATAAAATCGCGACAGGTTTTCCCAATTGCAAAAAATAGGCTACCTCGCTGAGCGTTCCGTATCTTCCGGCTATTGCGACTGCGGCATCCGCAGAATGCGCCAGAATACTATTTCTCGCGATTCCGATTCCGGTTGCGATAGCTATTTTAACATATCGATTCGCTTCTTCGCGATGGCTACCGGGTAAAACCCCGATTGTAACACCATCAGCCTCTGAGGCCCCTTTGCAGGCGGCTTCCATTACACCCCCCATTCCTCCGCAAATGAGTTGGTAACCGCTTTCGGCAACCAGCCTGCCCACCTCTTCGGCGAGCTTCAGTTCTGCTTCTGATGGCGTTCTTCCGCCGATAACGGCTATTTGTTTATGGTTGTTTCGCATTAATCCTCCGAAACAAAAAAAAGGCCTTCCGGCCCGGCTGTTTTCAAAATCGGGGCGCCCAGATTCGAACTGGGGACCTTTCGGACCCGAACCGAACGCGCTACCAGACTGCGCTACGCCCCGTTAATCGTTACTATCCGCAGAGCGGATTGCCAAAATATATTCATAGCTTTCTTTCGCGCAAGCAAAATTTTCGGTTTCTTATCATAATTATATTTACAATTAGCCTCAGACGGTATATTTTGAATCTGATATGGCAAAAACCTCCAAAACATCATTTGTATGTCAGGCCTGCGGAAAGGAACATCCCAAATGGCAGGGTAGATGCGACGGTTGCGGCGAATGGAACACGCTTGTCGAGCAGGTTGTGGATGTTCAACCTACCAGAAATATCTCATCGGTCTTAGCGGCGCGTGCAATTCCTCTCGCAGAGGCGAACAGCGCAGAATCCGAGCGTGTAAATACCGTATTTTCTGAATTCGACCGAGTTCTCGGCGGCGGAATTGTGCCATCGAGTGTGATTTTGCTCTCAGGCGAACCGGGTATTGGAAAATCTACACTTCTGCTTCAACTCGCGATGGGATTATCCTCTCAGGGCGCGAAAACACTCTATGTTGCCGCGGAAGAATCCCCCGGACAGATCAAAATGCGCGCCGAAAGGCTTTCGGACTCAGGAACCACAGATAACATCATGATCCTCGCAGAGAATTCCGTCGAGGCCGCAATTCAAAGCACAGGCGAGTGCAAATTCCTTATTGTTGACTCCATTCAAACGATGTCATCGATGGAAATTAGCGGCACGCCGGGGAATATCGGGCAGGTGCGGCAGGCAACCGCGAGTCTTGTCGAGTTCGCAAAGCGCGATGGTATCGCGGTTTTTATTGTCGGGCATGTTACTAAAAGTGGGCATATTGCCGGCCCGAAAGTTCTCGAACATGCTGTAGATGTTGTTTTGACGATGGAGGGCGATCGTCAGAGCGACCTTCGGCTTCTTCGCGCGACGAAAAACCGTTTCGGCGCGACCGGGGAGATTGGCGTTTTCTCAATGGGGGAGAGGGGGTTCGCAGAGGTCGAGAATCCCTCTGCGGCATTTATTGCGCATCACGAAAGACCTGTGCCCGGCTCGGTAATCTTCGCCGGCATGGAGGGCGAAAGACCTCTTTTCGTCGAGATTCAAGCGCTCGCATCGCCGGCGGCATACGGCACTCCGCAAAGGGTCGCGCAGGGCATCGATTATCGAAGGCTTATTCTTCTCGCCGCGATCCTCGAAAGGCGCGCAGGTTTCCAGCTCTCACGATACGATCTTTTTGTTAATGTTGTCGGCGGTTTCGATATCACGGAACGAAGCGCGGATATCGCGGTTATCCTTTCGATTGTGAGCAGTCTTCGGGATTTGCCGGTCAAACAAAACCTCGCAGTGATGGGCGAAATTGGACTTACAGGGGAGTTACGCCGGGTTTATAGAACGCCGGCGCGTCTCAAAGAGGCCGAAAGACTCGGATTCGAAGAGGCGATTATCCCCAAATCAACATCGGGGATTCCTAAATTATCGACGCTTAAGGTTAAACAGGTCAACGAGATATACTCAGCATTCGAAGCCGCTTTTGAAAAGAAAGGCGGAAGGTGAAAAACCGCTTTACTTAGCACAAGCATCTTCTTATAATAATAAAGATGTATCGACCTTAACTTGAAAAATATGTTACTTTGGGCCGCAATAATCGTTACTCTTATACTCGGATTGCTTCTGGGGTTGACTTTCCGTTATCCGCAGGAATTTATCATCGGCACAGCCTATCTTATTCTTTTGGTAGCGCTTGGCGTGCTTTACCGCGTGCTAAGAAGAATCAAAGCCCGCCGAATAGAAGATTTGAGTGTCGAGCTTGATGAACTTCGTCGCGAAAACGACCGCCTTCGGAAAAAACTTGGCTTAGGCCCCTTAGACCCCGTAGATTAGGCTATTAAACACAAACTTGGAGGATTCATGCAGAGGAAACTTATGTTGGTAATGGTCATTTTGGCAATCGCTGTTGTATCATCGATAGCCTTCGACCAAAACCCAATCCCCTACAGTCGCCATGCGACTTCATTCTTGGAGACAACTCCCTTCCTAACTCCCGCTCCGGCTCTACGCGAACCGATGACGACTCTAATACAGGGTTTCGAGAGCGACTCTCTTCCCGGATGGGTATTCTACGATGAGGACGGCAACGGTTATCATTGGTTTTTGTTCGATGCGCCGACCCTTGCTCACGGGGGAGATAAATTCATGGGGACGTATTATGACACCACTTCCACACCACCCTTGGCGAACGATGACTGGATGGTGTCCCCGCCGATTACGGTTACTGACACGAGCTATGTGCTCTCTTTCTGGATTGCAAGCCAGGAGACCCATTTCGAGTGGTTCGAAAGCTACCAGCTTTGGATTTCGACAACCGACAACACAGTTGCTTCATTCACAGACTCAATCGACGGGCAGATAAACATACCCAGCTCATGGACAATGAAGCAGTTTTCACTTGCCGCTTATGCCGGAGAAACGATTTACATCGCATGGCGTTGCACCAGCCACGACGATTTTATCCTAAAAATTGACGATGTTTATGTCGGCGGCGGAAGCCTTCCCTATGCAATGGGAATCGATCCGACCTATGCCTATGGTGTTCTCGCAAGCGGTTCGACTGTAAGGTATAAGGTCTCCATCGCCAATTATGGTTCTGAAGATGATGAATACGGCCTTGCATCCGCGAGTTTCGGAAGCTGGGTTTTCGATATCGTGGATTCTCTTGGAAATCCGCTCGTTATAACTCCGCTTGTTCCATCGAGAGAGTCTTACAGTTTCTATATCGACCTCGAAGTTCCGACGGTTACCGATACTGTAAGTGATTCTTTCGCAATTAATATTACGTCTATTGGCGATCCGGCAGGAACATTGACCCAGAGGGTATCTTTCTATCCGACAGCTGTTCCGCCCAGATCCATCCCCTATTCTTCCGGCTGGGACAACACAGCTCAGACCACCGGCTGGACCATCGGCAACACCGGCCAAGGTCTCTATGACTGGTTCCTTATCGACACGGCGTATGTCGATCCGGCCTTTATCGCGAGCCTTCCTTATGCCGGTGTAGCATGGCAGGACAGCTCGAATCAGGATATCTGGCTCATCTCGCCATTGGTTAACCTAACGGGGATTTCATCAGCGCATATCACCTTCGATCAGCTCGGCATCTATGGCCTCACGAATTATGTCTATCATGGTGTATGGGTGAGCACGAATAATGCCTCGCCCCGCTGGCTCGAACATGAATGGGTCGAGCTTGCTGAGGTCGGTCGCGCTCGTGAGGGTGAATACGAATCCATCACCTATTCCCTGGATGCCTTTACAGGCAACTATGTTTTCATTGCATTCCGCTATCAGGGATTTTGGGCTGACATATGGTTCGTAGATAATGTCGTTATCAATGCCGGTGCCGATGTCGAAGACAGGCCTCATTTTGCCGAAAGCTTCGAGTTGGCCGGCAACATTCCGAATCCCTTCAACGCCGCGACTACAATTCGCACTAAGTCACATGGCGAAGGTGTTGTCGAGATTTTCGATATTAACGGCAGAAAGGTTCGCGATCTCGCTATTAACGGCACAGAAACAGTTTGGGACGGCAGATCGAGCACCGGTAGCGATGTTCCTTGCGGAATTTACCTTTATCGCCTCGCCGGCACCGAGGATGTCCGCAGAATGGTTCTGTTGAAATAACACAATTACGATATCCACCCGCGCCGCTGTCACGCTGGTTGCTACGGACGATTCGAGATGTCATACACAATTTTCGTCCGCAACCATCGCGCCAGCGGCGCTTTTTACGAGTGCCATGATATTAGTCTTTGCCACACATAATCGCGACAAAGTCCGCGAGATAACGGCGATACTTTCCGGTCTTCCGGTTCAGATATTGACAGCGGACGATTTTCCCGACTTTCCGGAGACAATCGAGGATGGCACGAGTTGTAAGGAGAACGCCCTTAAGAAAGCCCGCGAGATGTGCGAATTTTCGGGGCATTCAGCGATCGCGGACGATACGGGGCTTTATGTTGATGCTCTCGGCGGCGCGCCGGGGATTTTCGCCGCGAGATATGCCGGTGAGGATGTTACTTACGAGGACAACTACCGCAAACTTCTTCGGGAAATGGCGGATGTTCCCTATGGCAAACGCAATGCCTATTTCGCCACGATAGCCGCGCTTGTTTTACCTGATGGAGGGGAATATTTCGCCGAGGGGCGCTTGAACGGTATTATCACGCGCGAGCCGAGAGGGGAGGGTGGGTTCGGTTATGACCCGGTTTTCGAGCTTTCAGACGGCCGAACGCTTGCACAGATTGATTCGGCTGAGAAAAACCGCATAAGTCATCGCGGCAAGGCTTTCCGTGAGCTACGCCGAATTATCGAATCGCTTCTGATATAATCCCGACAATACTACCATCGAGATACACACAAGTTATCTGATGATGTTGCTTCGAAGAGCAATAACCCTACAGATTTGATTTTTAGGGCATCCACTCCAAGAATCGAAACCAATTTCTTCCATTGAGAACAATTATTTTTTCGACTTGACCGCGCGGTCATATTTCCCTATATTCAAAACAAATTAAGTAACTGAAACCACGGAGGTTCCATGAGAGACAGAATTACCGAGGCATTGAAGGGTGCCGAAGGCTATGTCGAGATTCGAGTGCAGGATAAACAATCCTCTGCACTTACATATCGGCGTGGCGAAACTGACAAAGTTGCCGCTTCCACCGATGTCGGCGGGTGTGTCCGCGCGTTGGTTCCCGGCGGCGGATGGGGTTTCGCAACCTTCAATTCCCTCGAAGGTCTCAAAGAAAGAGTTCGAGAGGCAATAGCCAGCAGTAAGGCAATCGAGCCGGAAGAGGAAATCAAACTCGCGAAGGTTGATCCGGTCGAGATGATTATCCGCGCGGAAATCGACGACGACCCCCGCAATCATTCCCTCGAAGAGAAGATCAAGCTGGTCGAAGGCTACGATTCCATTGTTCGTTCGCACGACCCGCGAATAATCGATGACAACATCATTTACATGGACGGCTTCTCCACCACCCATTTCGCGAATACCGAGGGAACCTATTTTCTCCGCGAGAGAATGGATGTAATCCTTGTTATTTACGCGATTGGCAAAGACGGCGACAATGTTCAGTCCGCCCACGAATCATGGTCGAGCAGACATGGTTTCGGCGTTGTTCTGAACAAGGACAAGGCTGTCGGCAAAGTCGCACGACTCGCCACCGATCTTCTCGAAGCTGAACAGGTCAAGGCCGGCAAATACACCGTCGTGCTCGATCCGAGTCTCGCGGGCGTTTTTGTCCATGAGGCTTTCGGGCATCTTTCCGAATCGGATCACATCGTGGATAATCCTCAGGCGCGTGAAATGATGAAGCTCGGCAGGCGTTTTGGGCCGGATGAACTCAACATCTACGAAGACGGCACGGTCAAACCCGACCTTCGCGGCACGATTATGATCGACGACGAGGGCGTCCCGGCGCGGAAAAATTATCTCGTCAAGGACGGCATCCTCGTGGGAAGACTTCACAACCGCGAAACCGCCGCCAAGATGAACGAGCCTCTTACCGGCAACTGCAGAGCCATGGACTATTCCAACCTGCCCATTATCCGCATGACGAACACGGCGATCGCGCCGGGCAAAGTCTCTTTCGAGGAGATGATTGCCGACATCGACGAGGGAATCTACTGCGTCGATGCTTACGGCGGCCAGACGATGATGGAAAACTTCAGCTTCAGCTCCGGTTACGCATACATGATTCGCAACGGCAAGGTCGAGGAGATGGTTCGCGATGCCGTGCTTCAGGGCAATCTTTTCCATACCCTGATGAACATCGAGGCAATTGGCGACGATTTCAGATGGGCGAAAGGCGGCGGCAACTGCGGCAAAGGCGGTCAGTCAGCGCCGGTTGGTATGGGAAGCCCACATCTCAGAATCAAAGATGTCATCATCGGAGGGAAATAATCATGCAGGAAATACTCAAAAAGGTAAAGGGAAGAGTCGATTCCGCCGAGGTATTCTATACGAAATCCCACCAGACGGAAATCGGTTTCGAAGGCTGGAAACTCAAGAAATCAAGCGTTGTTCAGAAAGAGGGATTTTCCCTTCGCGTCGTTAAAGATGGAAGAGTTGGCTTCTCCGCGACCACCGATATGAACGCCATCGACAATATGATCGAAAACGCCGTCGCGACGGCTAAATACGGCGAGATAGTCGATCTCAAATTCCCCGGACAAGCGCAATTCGCGGATATAAAACTCTTCGACGACAAACTCGACGCCCTCACAATTCCCGAAATTATCGAGTTCGGGAAGATTTTCATCGATAAGAGCGAGGTATTCCGAGGAATAGCCGATTTGAACTTCGAGGCCACTCGTTCGATTCTCGAGGCGAAGCTCGCGAACACATCCGGCTTCGATTCCGGCTACCGCAAGACATATCTTAGCTGGGGCGGTTCGCTTCAGAGAGTCAAAGAAAACGACGTCTTTCTGCTCTGGGATGGCTCCGCGCGCACATCTCTTCCCGATATGGAAGCGGAAATCCTGAAGATGACCGAGCCTTTCGAGGAAAAAATGCGCCTCGCGGACAATATTATCGATATCCCCTCCGGCGGAATGCCCGTGGTTTTCAGCCCGCGCGGGACATTGGTCGTTCTCCTGCCGCTCAACGCCGCTATCAACGGCCGTTCGGTCTATACCGGAAGCTCCCCGCTGGTCGGCAAAGAGGGACAGAAGTTATTCGACGAACATCTCACCGTGGTCGATGACGGCACCCTTCCCGGCGGCATCGGAAGCGCGCCTTTCGACGACGAAGGCACTCCGAAGCGCAGAATCCCAATCGTCGAAAAGGGAGTTTTCAAGAACTTCCTGTTCGACAACGTAACCGCGGCCAAATCCGGGCGCGAGTCCAACGGATGTGCGGACAGGGGGATTTTCTCAGCGCCAAGCCCCGGCACATCGAATCTCGCAATCGATAAGGGCCAAGTCAGCAAGGAGGAGATAATCTCCAGCATCGACAAAGGCATCCTTGTGGACGGCGTTCTCGGAATGGGGCAGGGGAACATCATCTCCGGCACATTCTCGAACCCCTTCGGCGCGGTGTTCATGATTGAAAAGGGCGAACTCGTCGGCAGAGTCAAAGACGGCACTATCGCGGGAAACATCTACAACGACCTACGCGAAATAGCCGCGGTCGGCGATAAGCAGGAGACCGTTTACGGCAGTTTCCACGCACCCTATATCCGCGTGGATTCATTGACGGTAACCGGGAAATAGCCTCAATCTAAGCGTTCAAAGTAATAAGGCCGTCCATCTGGCGGCCTTTTTTAACAATAATCGACTTCATCGCCCTCCCTCATCCGTCGGTTGAAACCGGCGGCAATGAAATTTCCCCATCATTGCCGTTCGATTCATCGAACGGAAGACGGGCAATGAATTTTCTACCGAATCGCCCATGAAAGAATCCTCCAAAGGCAATATCGCCGCTGTTTTGTCCTTCGTGATGTGGGGGATTTTGCCCATCTACTGGAAATTCCTCGGCGGAGTTCCGGCGTTGGAGATTCTTGCCCATCGCATAGTATGGTCTCTCGTGGTAGTGGCGATTTACCTCACAATGCGAGGCAGATGGCGCGATGTCGCCTGCGGGCTGAAATTCCCCGCCGGCCTGCTCTATATCGCGACCGCATTACTAATCGGCGGGAATTGGTTGCTCTATGTCTGGGCGGTTAATTCGGGGCACATCGTGGAATCGAGCCTCGGGTTTTTCATCAACCCACTGGTGAATGTCCTTATCGGCGCGGTTTTCCTTCGCGAAAAACTCTCTCGAACACAGATCTTCTGCTTTATCTTGGCATTGGCCGGGGTTATCATCCTCGGGCTCGACTACGGCAGAATCCCATGGATAGCCCTCGGGCTGGCAGGACTATTTGGCACCTATGGCTTATTGCGCAAAATGTCCCCGGCAGGCTCATCGACCGGGCTGTTCTACGACATGGCGATTCTCAGCCCATTTTTCATCGCGTTCATCCTTCTTGTTGGAATAAGGGGGGAGGGGAATTTCGCCGTTGGGAATTTGTCGAGGACGCTTATGCTGGCCGGTGCAGGAGCTGTTACTGCGGTGCCGCTATTGCTTTTCGCATACGGCGCGAGGCTGATAAAATACTCGACTCTGGGATTTCTGCAATACATCGCTCCGACAGGCCAGTTGCTTATAGGTGTTCTGATTTATAAGGAGGCTTTCCGCACGACCCACGCGGTCGCATTCGGGCTGATATGGCTTGCCCTGGCGATTCTCACCGCATCGAACATCCGCAAATATCGACGAACGCGGGATTTTGCACTTAAAAATGGTTAATACACCAACGCGTTTACAGTTAAGGCAATTGAGAAACTGCTCGTCTCGTATGTAAGATGATAACCATAACCACTCCAATATCCACCAGATGTTTTGGCCCAGGTTGCATCGAGTTCAGCACACCAATTTTGGGCGAATTCATATCCTAATCCGAAGCAAAGGCTAAATCCGGGAGGCCCTCCTTTCGATAACGAAAAATCCGGTTGGATAAAGGAAGAGTTTGTAACAGGATAGGCGACTTCGCCCTTAGCATAAAATGAGGGGTAAACTGCCTTGTGAAAATAAACTGTCCCGAAACCTAAAAAGCCCGTGGTATAGATTTGAGAATCCTCGAATAATGCAAAATCACCGTGATAAATGCCACCTTCATATTCGAAGAAAATATCTTTGCCGAAAGCGTAAAACGCCAATCGGTCTATAGGAGCATAACCCGCTCTTATACTATATTGAAGACCTATTCCGTTGCGATCGGTTTCATATTCCCCATACGGACTGCAAAATTCAAATTTACCCTCTTCGTGGAATGATGTAAAAGCCGGGCCTATTCCGCCGCCTATAACAAATCCCTGTCGCTTGCCATCGAAGGCATAAACGGATATCACGACTGAAATAACCATAATCATTGTATAAGAAATCAGTTTCATATTTTCTCCTCCTTCTTCGCCCTCGAAAGGTTCATTATTACCCCGACAGCGCCATACAAAAATATAACAGGTGCGATTGCCAGCAAAAGTTGGTAAATTGTGGGACCTCCCCAACCATATCTCATTCTGAATTCATCCAGTCCCATGACAGCTTGAAGCGTGGCAATAAAAAGCCCGTGGATAAACAAAAACATCGGCATTAATATCCCGCCCGCGCCGGTTATCATGAAAAACTTCCGCAGTTTCTTGTCCCTCTCCTTCTTCGTCAAAAAGATGAGGGCAACGCTGAACATAAAAACCCCTAAACCAATGGACATTCTCAGCCATGACGGTTGACGGAACAATCGTCCTGCCAAATACGAACGCGAGTTAATGACGATGGTATTCGGGACATAGTTAGCTACGTAAAGGAGAAAAAAGGCTATCAAGACAAAGCAAACAAGCCTCCCTGACGATGCCGCGTCCCTTTTTTCCTCAACGGATGTTGTCTGATCGCTCATTTTTTCTATCCCTCCGAGTTGTTTCTTTCACACAAAAAATATACCGCCGTTGACGATATAATCAATAACTATCTGTCGCAAGTCCACATAAATTTGAACAAACCCCTCGGGAAACCTGACTACCCCTCATCCTTCGGCGGTTTGGGCTTCTTTTTCGTCCAGATGCTCGATTTATTGACTATGCCCAATTGCAGTAATCGCGGCTCATCGACTCCCCAATAGGAAACCGCGCGAAAATATACCCAACGCATAGTTTTAACGCATTCCTTGCGGATTTGATTGAGGCGAGTGGATGCGGCCCTTCTCTCGGCACGCTCTCTCTGAACACGGTCATGAAAAGCTTTCAGCGATTCCATCTGGTCGCGAAGGCGGTCGAAGGGCAGAGCCGGTAAGGTTATGCCCGGAAGTTCCTCGCCGATTGTCTCGAAGGCTTCGAGCATGTTTTTTGCCATGTCGATGAACTCCGAACGCCCTTTTGGCAACTTTTTGCCGAGCATAAACCGCTCTTCGATATAATCGGAGGTCGATTCGTCGGCGAAAACCAGTTCCCCGCGAAGAAATTTCCTGCAGGCATAAAGCTGTTTCCTCGTCTTGGCCTCCTCATGCCGCAAACCGGCGTAAATACTTGCAACATCGGCCTTTTCCTTGTGCTCCGAGTTTGCGAAATTCAATAACAAACCGGCGATATTCATTATATTAGCAATTTCCTCATCGTTAATACCTAAATCATCAGCAAACAAATTAATGTTACTCGATAACAATTTCATTCTAAATATCAATGAAGCAATGTTATCAAGCGAAAAAGAATTATTTCTTAAATCCATAATAAACCTCTCTTTGTTAATAATAATTACAAATTTTAACAAATAATTCCTATTTACTAAAATATATCTTTATAATTCTAAAAACAAGAAATAAATTTAAATAGAAACAATTTAAACAAAAATAGATAAGCTTATTAATAGAATATATTTAATTAAATAGATAATAGACAATATATGAGATACAAAAACACTAATATTATGATAAATATCAAAGATTAATGAAAGAATAGAATAGCTTTAGCAATAAATGTCATAGCTTTAATAGAGAATATTATAGTTTATCAAGCTGATAGAACAACTATGAAATAGGTTGCGCAAGCGCGGAAATGTCAGTAAATAGGCTATTTGGTGCCGGTTAGATTCTCCGGCCCCTTGTATTTGGAATTTCTGCTGTGGATTTATTCGTCGGTGTTGCCCCTCATGCGCCTGAAACGTCCGTGCCTGCAACGGTTTTGGGGTTCGAGCGATGGCATCGCGTAATCCGCGCCCTCGATTCGAATGGCCATGCCCTCGAGTAGGGCGACTGCAACCTTTCTCTGAGCCTCGGATAGGATTCTGCCGAGGGTTTGGCGTGAGATGCCCATGGATTCGGCGGCTTGTTCCTGATAGAGGCCCTCGGCGCAGACAAGGCGAAGAGCCTCGAACTCGTCGTGGGTTATCGTAACCTCCTCGAGGTTGCGCATTGGCACGCCCGCCGGCTTAAAATAGCGCACTTCGGGAAGCTCGCCGACAAGTCTTGTTTTTTTCGGTCGTGTCATTCTTCGATTCCAATCAGTTTGCGGATTGTGTTCCATGACTTTTTCATCTCGATGGCAAAATCGCTATTCGGGGCGAATTCCGCAAGGGTTTTCATTGAGGATTGGGCTTTGTTCGCGAGTTTTTCATAGGGCAGTTCGCCGACGATAGGAATTCCGGCGCTCTCGGCGAAGGCCTTTATCTCGGCTGTTTTGTCGGCGGAAAGGTCGCCCTTGTTGATGATCAATGCCACGGGGGTTCTCAGGGTCGATGTCAGCTCGATAATGCGTCGGACATCGTGAATGCCCGATACCGTAGGCTCTGCGACTGCCACCGCGAGGTCTGCGCCGGCGATCGAGGCGATAACCGGGCATCCGACACCGGGGGGGCCGTCGATGAGGATACCCTCCGCGCGGCTGTCCTCTGCGATTTCGATGGCCTTCTCGCGGATGAGGGTTACGAGTTTGCCGGAATTCTCCGCTCCGGGCTGAAGGTAGGCGTCGAGGAATGGGCCGAACCGGCTATTAGCGATTCGCCAGTTGCCGATTTCCGTTTCCCTTTCGATTATCGCCTTTGCCGGGCAAATCTCCGCGCAGAAGCCGCAGGATTCGCATAAGAAGGGGTCGATTGTGAAATCGCCGCGAATCGCACCAAAGGCGCATTTGCGAATGCAAAGCCCGCAACGCTCGCAGTTGGATGAGTCTATCGAGAAAACCTTGCCTGCAAAGGATCTTGTGGCGACAACCTCCGGCCTTGCGATAATTCCGAGGTTTGGGGAATCGACATCGCAGTCGGCAATCACCCATTCGTCGGCGAGGCAGGCCAGAGAAGCCGCGACTGTGGTCTTTCCGCAACCGCCTTTGCCGCCTGTAACTACAATCTGTTTCATCGGGAGACCGCCCTTTCGATTTTGGAGAACAAATCGACGAAAAAGCTTCTATATTCGGGCATTTGACGCGAGAAGATTTCGCCTGCAGAATAGAGTTCCGCGATTCTTCGGTCGAGGGGAATCTTGCCGAGGATGTCTATACCGCGGGAATCCGCGAAGGATTCGATGATGCCGTCCTCTTCGGGGGTCGAGCGGTTGATGACGATTCCCATGGGCACCGACAATCTTTCGACAAGCTCGACTATCGACCTGAGATTTGCGAGGCCGAAGGGTGTGGGTTCCGCCGCGAGGAGGACGAAATCCATCTCGCCGAGGGTCTCGACCACGGGGCACGATGTTCCGGGCGGTGCGTCGATGATGTTCACCGCACCGCTGTCGGCCCTTGCTTTGACCGCCTGAATTATCCGGTTGCCGGACATCTCGCCGATATCGAGTTTGCCGTAGGTGATGCCTATTCCGCTAGCTTCACCAGAAATCAACTCGCCCAGTGGCTTTTCCGAAGGTTCGAGGGCCTTTTCGGGGCACAATTCCCAGCAGGCGGTGCAGGCATGGCACATTCCGGGGTGAATTATTGTCATTTTGCCGATATTTACAATCGCGCTGAAACGGCAGACATCGCCGCAAATACTGCAACCGGTGCATTTTTCGGGAAGCAGTTTGGGGATGGGCATGCTTATTACGCGCCGTTCGGTCTCTTCGATATCGAAGAAAAGATGGACATTAGGCTCTTCGGTGTCGCAGTCGAGAAGCCGGACATTCATGCCCGACAGAGCGAGGCTGTCCGCGAGGTTGGTGGCGACAGTGGTTTTGCCGGTGCCGCCTTTTCCGCTTGCAATGGCAATTTTCATGATGGCTTTTCTAATGATCGGGCGGGGATTTCGCCCCGCCCCATGTTTGAATTATTCGCCCATATCAGACAGGCGGTTTTTCAACGCTTCGATTTCGCGCTGAAGGCTTTCGATACTGCTTTTGAGCCATCCGGCTTCAGTCTCCTTCGAGACCGGGGTAGGCCTGTAATCTTCGCGGAATCTGCATCCGCGGCCTAAGGCCATCCCCCTGCCGATACCTCTACCTCTGCCTCTGGCGAGTCCCAATCCCCTTCGCGGGTAGTTGGGTCTTTCGCCGTCGGCGCAGTATCCGAAACCGCCGCCGGTCATGGGGCCTTCGCCCCGAGGGCCTGTTCCGTCGAATCCCGGCATAGTTTCACCTCCTCTTATTCTTTTATCATTTTTGTGCCGCACTTTGGACATGCGACAGTGTAACACGGCGTCCCAGCTTGATGGGAAACCTTTTCGCCGCAATTCGGGCAGACACAGTTTCCACCCGGGCCGGAGCCGGGGCGGTTTCCACCGCCTCTGCCTCCCGCGCCTCCACCGCCGCCCATTCCGCGGCCTCCTCTGCTATTTCCTTGCATATTGCACCTCCGTTATCGGGCGGTTTTCGGGGAGTTTCGCCACACGACGAAATCCCCGACTTTGCGCCCTGTTAATCTTGCAATTGGTTCGCATTTCGCTTTGAAAAGATGATAAATCGGCCTCGGCGCAGTGTCCAGAGTCTCCAGATTCCCCTGTCCCTTGGCGATAACGACATCCGCGCTGTCGAATATTTCGCGGAATTTTTCGCCGACCTCCTCGAGCAAAGTTCCTGGGACATTGGATTCCGAGGAGATTATCTCCGCGAAAACACCTATTCCGGACTCGATTGCCTCCCGCTCTGTAACATCGTTCAATGCCGGGCCGCCGCGAACGCCGTAATAAAGTTTTTTACCATGCATCTGTTCGAGTAAAATGGTGTCGAACACCGCCTCGCCGGCGTTATCGCCGATTATCAGCACCGTTTTGGCGGAGCGGATCTCATCCTGGAGTTTTTCGACATCGTTTGCACCGGACAATTCCGCGGAGTGGCCTTCGAGAAGGCCGATTATCGAATGTAAATCCTTTTCCTCCATCTGAACGAGATCGATGGCGTTTCCGGCAATTGCGAATTCTACAGCTTTCACGAAACGATTTTGCGAGTTCGAGACAATGTCCTGCAATCGAGGCAGAATACGCGAAGCCATCTCTGTCGATCGCAATTTGAAATCGCGGAAAGGATCGGCAATACCCGTCTTGGACGATATGCTTCGATAGATCGCCCTCGCGGCAACCGGTGCGGGTGCGCCTTCGAGAAGGACTCGAGACGCTTCGACCGCGTCGGCAAAAAGCTCCCGTTCCAAATCCTCGTTCACGCCCGATTTGCGAATCGTTTTAAGCGCGTGGGCGAGAAGGCACGGTATGCAGTCGAGACGCGTCATTTGTATTGGCAATTTCCACTGTGGCTGGGGACGTTGGACTGGACAACCTCTTCCAGCGCGCCGGCTTTGAAATCCTCGATCGCTTTGTCGATATTCCCCGAACCGTGGAAAATGCGGACACCCGCCATCTGTAGTGTTCCAAAAGCTGATGGTCCGAAGTGGGGGCCAATCGCGGCCTTCGCACCCGCCTCGGCGACCAGCTTGGATGTCTGCACACCTGCGCCATGCCCCATAGAGGCGTTTGCGGTGTTATCTAAATATTCTTTCTCGCCGGTCTCGGTGTCGATGAACATGAAACCCGCGCCTCTGCCGAATCTGTCGGCGATGTTCACTTTGTCGTTGGTAGCGATAGCTACGATCATTTTGCACTCCTTTGAAATCGTTATAATGAGCATATGCCCATTTAATATAAAGATAGGTATGGCTAATTTCAAGGATTGTTTTTACTATTTGTAGAAATCTTAGCTCGATCGTTTTGTTAAAGTGAAAAGGGAGCAAGTGGTAAAAGAGCTTGTCTCGAAGAAACAACCCCTTAGTAATTACAACACCACTTCGCCAAAACATCGTAAATTAGGTGCTTGCGATGCGGAGCGCTAAATAATCGAAAAGAGTTAAATCACCCCAAAAACCCTCGGCTATTCCCAGAACAGTATCCTGCCCTCTATTTTGAGAGTTTTCGAGGTTCCTTTTTCGCTTATGATTCGGTATTTAGAGCCTTTGGAGAGGTCGAATATGCCTTCAAAAGTCTCGATTACCAGATAATCGCTGTTTGGTGATGGAAACATATGACTATACGATGAGTAGGAATTGGTTTTCCAAATCAGACTATCGTGGTCATAAACCTCGTATCGATCGATAAAACTAAATCCAAAGGTCATCCTCTCAACGCTGTCAAATAACACAATACGGTTCATGGGGTTACGAATATAGGCAGTTCTACAGGATTTCGGGAAATCGATGGTGTCCGATTCGAAGCTATTTATATCGATGAATACAATTTGAGAGGTGTCTTTTCTTCGGGACATATCTATTTGCAGAGTGTCTTCAGTCCACCATCGCACGAAGGCAATTCTTGGAAAGAGGATTGTATCGAGTTCTGTGATCTCTCCGGATGCGGCGTTAAAAATGTATTGCGGGCTTCCGCGCTTTTTCAATCCGAGGAATTTGTTGCCGGAGGGGCTCGGATTGCTTATCTCCAGATCGACAATATCGGCATTGCCCAAGGTATCGGCAACGATACTTCTGTAGCTGTGCCTGCCGCCAATGGAAAAGAACGCGCGGTTGCCGTCGGGGGTGAAGTTTGCATAGGGGATTGCCATCGGCCACTCGCCGAGAAGGCGCATTTCGCCGTCGTCGAGGGTTAGCCAATAGACCTTTCGCAAAGGCGTTTTGCCCATCTCGATCCCTTTCGGATAAACGAGGAGAACGCTATTTAGGTCTTTTGATAAGCTTCGCACGCTCATGGAGTCGTTGGAGTAAATTATCGCAGTTGTGTTTGTTGAAGGCTCGAAGGTGTGGATGTTGCCCAAAGAATCCAGCGAATAGATAATCCCCGGCACCTCTTTCAGATTTAGCCTCGGCAGGATTATGGGTTTTATTCCGGCCTTCAGAAATAAGAATGAGTAAACAAACAGTATTCCGAGCATCAAGCCAAAAATTAAGTTCACCATAATTGCGATCAGGCCGTTTTTCATTCTGAACCATGGGATATATTTTCTGCCAATCTGCTCGCCATCGACTTTGATTTGTGTGAGTATGCCATAGAACCCGCTTCTCATGGATGCTTCGAGCGTTTTTTCCTCTCCGTCGAGTGGTAGAGTAATCTTGCGTTTTGACTTGAAATGGGCTTTGTGGTCATCCTTTCGGTATTCTTCGCCGTCGATGAATAATCTCATCTTGGCCTTGAGAAAGGCAGTTTTCGCCGGGATATAAATTTCCCATTCGATTTTGTGTCCGTTCCATTCGGTTGAATATCTCATAATGCACTTCCTCGAGGGTTATTTGTTTTCGATCTTCCCGAACATCTCCTCAAGACGCTCGATTCGTTTTTCTCTTGCGAGGTTCTTCACCGATTCATTGGGCTGAAAATGCGCGCCGTAATCCGATACTTGCAGTTGATCGAGATCAGAAAAGAGTCTTCCGCTAATTGCATATTTGAAGCTATAATCATTGTGATTCATATAAATATATAGGAAATTACTGCAATAAATCCATACGATTATTATTATGACGGTGAATACTGCGAAACACAGGGCCGAAGATTTAGCGATTAACGCACTCGAATTTCGCAATCTGTCCGCTTTTTTTCGTGAGTTATGGAGCGCGGAGAGAATGATGCCTATCGCGAAACCGGAGAAACACAGTATCGGTAATTTAAATAAGAAACACGCGATTGCCACAAGGCATATTAGCATACTCGAGATGAATCCGAATAGATGCTCGTCGAAGGAACGGCGTTTCGTCGCGATTCGATAGATTAGAATTCCCGAACTCGCGATGAAAACCGAGGCTATGGCAACGAGTAGTATTTCCCTAAAGAAGGCATTAGTCGTTACGTCAATCATCATCATAACAAAGAACAGCATCGTCAAGCCGAACCCTAAAAACACTGCTTTTAGATAAAAAAGCCAGCATATTGAATCTTTTTCTTCGGCTGGAGCGCCCTTGATGAGCAATATCGCCATCGCGGCGACGAATAGAGCCAGAATAAAAATTGTGCTAACCTGAATTGCGGCAAATAGGCCGAGGGGATTAAGAACACGAACAATTTTCCGTCCAAGAAAGCCATAATAGAACATGGAAGATGCATTGTGTCTCCAATTTTTTATATCAGCCATAAACTGGCCTGCCAAACGGGCTTCCACGGGCATGTCGTTAAGCAGATAAAGGTCGCCTAACATATCCAGGCAGATTGTCGTTACTAAAGAGCCATAAATAAACTGAATAATCGACATGCTCGGATCATCACGCATCATCAAGCCTAAGTTAGCCAATCTAAGTAAGGTATCCGCAGTCGCAGATACCCTTTCTTCATCCTCGAAGGGGCGAATATCCTCGACGAAAAGTTTGATGGCCGTTAATCCTCCATGGAAACCAAGTAATCGCACACCACCTATCGCGAAAATTGTCCTGTTATTGAATGTATTGTTCCCTGAATCGCTAAGAAGTCTCAAAGAGGCGGAGACGGCATCGGAGGAATAGCTTCTGAATGATGTCTTATCCATTGCCTCGATTATGCACTCGCGCCCTTCTTCGGTGAGGATGTTGTGAAAAAGGCTATAATCGTGAACAAGTCTTGCACGATAGGAAACTGTGGAGGAGCATTCGGTTATTTCGGTGAGTGCGTAGGCTTTTGCGAGGTCAATTGCGGCATTTTCCGGGTCGAGTATGCTTGCTCGTTTAAAAGCGGCGAGAGCGCTGTCGGGATCATATGATGATTTGCCTGCCATACTCTGAATAGGTCTTTGCAGATAACTAATCCCGAGCCCATAGGGGTAGATAGGGTTGGTTGGGTCGAGTTCTTCGGCTCTTCGCATATTTTCGATGCCGTATTCCCGCATCGCACCCAAAGCGAACTGGTAATCGGCGTTGTCGGGATGATTGTCCACAAACTTTGCGATCTCTTCGATGCTTGCACATGAAGTCAACATATCGATTAAACTTGTGCCGGAACTCGCGAAGAGTAAACCCAGACGGTCTGCCTTACGGCTTGAGGATTTTAAGGAAGGCGGTAGCCATTTTGACAGTTTCCACGCATCGCTGATCCAAAGAATGAAAAAACATACCGCGATTAGTGTCAGCGGCTTTAAGTAAAATTTTAGTTTTGGGCTCATTTTTTTCACCTCGATTAATTCTCGGTTTTGTTATTTCAGATATACCAGTCGTTTAGTAACTGACCGTTCAGTCATTGAAACTCTGACGAGATAGACGCCGGAACCGATGGATTCGTCGGGTGTCCAGACGAATACCCCATTATTAATAGACACGGCGTCTCGCCGTGTGTCGAGCGAGACGCTCGACCTATTATTTTGTGAGATTGCCGCGGCCTTCGGCCTCGCAATGACGTGAATTAATCGTCCCTGCACATCGTAAATCTCTATTCGTAGGGGCGAATCGCATTCGCCCGAAATCGAAACAGTAACCGACGAATTGAAGGGATTCGGATAGGCACGAATCTCAAAATCTTCCGGTTTATTGATTTCCGCTATTTTAGTTCTAACATCGACCGAGAACGAGGTCGAACCGACGTTATCCCAACATGGATAGAGGTCTTCGACGATGATTATCACGGAAACCGACGCCGTCGTATCCGGAAAACCCCATATAGCAAGCGTTCCGGCCTCGAAAATGAACGTCCCGACCGTGTCGAGGTTCATCAAAACCAGAATCGAGGCTGTATCGACACCGCTCGTATCGTAAACATAGGTCAATAAAGTGTCATCTGGATATAACGAATCGGTCGTTATCCTTTCGATTGTCGGGCCGAGCGAATCGACGAAGGGGTCGAGATAATACCACCAGCAAATCGAGTCGAAAGGCCAATAGCCGCCTGTGTCGCAGATTGCCTCGATGCAAAGATTCACCGTATCCCCCGGGAAATAAGAATCCAGCGGAAGCGATAACGAGAGTGTCGAGTCGGAAACACTTACAAAGGGTGAAGCAACCGTCAAGACCGTCGATTCCCATTTCACCCGAACCGAATCCGGTTCTATCATCCCGTAGTTTTCGATATTGACTTCCGCATAGAGTATTTCTGGAAAGCAAATAATACTCGAAAATTTCGGATGATTGAAAGCGAAATGAGGGATTATGTTGCAGTTGAAGAAATTATAAGCCAACTGTCGATTGCTAAATTGCGTGTAGCTACCAGGATACCAAATTACAGATGTCCATATACTCATATCCGAATTAAGTAAAACTATTCCTTCGCCAAAGCGACTAATAGATAGAACTACAGGTTCTGAAGCAACTACAATTGTAGTCTCTGGATATGGATCGTAAACAACGGAATAGGCGTCATCGTCACCCCACGCTAAACGATTTGCTGGAAATGAAATATCAGTACTCGCTCCTTTATTAAGTAATAATGAATCGATACTTGTCATCAATGAATGCTCTAATAAGTCCTTAAAGATAGCGAATTCTGGACTTAGAGAAAAGTGATTAGTAGAATCTAGTATACAGTCAGTATTGATAAATAAACCCAAATTCCACCTAGAATCGCTAAGTAGTCCATTCAAAGCATTGTCTAATCCACAGCAATCTCCTAATATAGCCAGAGTGCCGCCGTTATAGACGTAATTTATAAGCGCCGTTGTTTTAGCGGCGGATAACGGGCTTTCCTTAGAGTAAATACCAACTAGGTCGTATTCTTTGTAAATCGAAGTGTCATCGTAACTTATGGATTCGACATCCACCGTGCAGAAATGTCGGCCTAAAAAAGCCCAAAGGCTATCTAAGTTGTTGTCAGTTATATGCAACACAGGATCTGTAAGATCGAAGAACAACTTACAACTATCGCAGGGATTCGGGTTTGTGTCCGGGGTGTCTATCGCGGCAAACACGGAAGTGAAATAGTCCTCCGGTAGATAAAGCTCGTCTATTACGGCGCGTTCACAGCACGGCTGGGCGGAGAGAAAACCGCCAAGGAACGCGAGAATGGAAATTGTTAAGACTATTTGTTTCATTATTATCCTTACTTTAGGTAAACTGTTTTAATTAACTTGTTTTCTTGTGAATTGCCGATTTTTATCAAATAGACGCCGGAACCGAGGGATTCGTCGGGTGTCCAGACGAATCCCCCATTATTAATAGACACGTCGTCTCGCCGTGTGTCGAGCGAGACGCTCGACCTATTATTTTGTGAGATTGCCGCGGCGTTCGGCCTCGCAATGATGTGAATTAATCGCCCGGCAACATCGTAAATCTCGACCCGTAGGGGCGTATCGCATACGCCCGAAATTGAAATAGTAACCGACGAGTTAAACGGATTCGGATAGGCGCGAATCTCAAAATCACCCGGAAGCGCTCGCTCCGCTATACTATAAGTGCTGTCTATTTCGACCCGGACATCGACCGTGCAGGCCGGATTGTCCACTGAAACATAGACTATCGTCTCCTCGGGCACGATTACGAAACTATCTTTGGCCATAAGGAAAAAAACACTCTCCGCAATAGCAGTGGCATGAGAAAAAATACCTTGCGCATTCGTCCAACCGGCGTTTGTGGGAATCTCGCCCGGCGCGCCGAAATTCACGAAGACCGATTCCACCGGTGCACCGAGGCTGTCGGTTGCGCGAATCGCAATATGCATCTGGTGGTAAACTAAAGGCTCGTGGGGGTCGAAGAGATAAATTGCTCCGTGGGGTGTGGCGACGATGTTGTCGAAACCGAACCAGCTATGGTCGGGAAGATACTCCTCATAAAAATTAGCCCCGAAAAGCCCGCCGGGAAGAGTATCCAGACAGGAGAGGAGAAAAACAGTGTTTCGCGAGGCTAAATGACCAAGCATGCCCGAATCCCAATTCGAGACATAACTCCGCAGGAAAGCTGGGTCGGGGCGATAACCTGTCTCGATGATGTTCGTGATTTGATAGAATGTCGAGTTCCAATGAACAGTGGAAACCAGCAGAAGATCGGGGTTGTAAAAACTCAAGAATGGATAGACATCCCATAAATCGCGGGTTTCGTTGCTTATAGCGAGCATGAAAGTGTATTCGTCGGCGTCACGAGTGGTTATTGTGTCGAGGCGAATGGTCGGATCGATGGCGTAATCGGTTTTTGCATTATGAGCCTTGCGGCGGACTCGCTGAATTCGGCCATCGGGGCCGATAATGGGGGTCGATTCATAGCATCGGAGATTTTCGTCGATCTCCCAAAGGGTGCCGGGAATAATTGTCGCGGAATATCGCTGGGCTAGGAATTGTGCACCCTCGATTGTGGATTTCACACACCAGCTTCGTGAAAAACCGTCTGATCTCGGAATTATTGTCCCTGCGGAATCCTCGAAGACAATTCGCGCCCGGTTTGTATCTCCGCCCAAAACCTCCGCCGGGCCGAGAACGAGGTCAATTGTCGAATCCTCAGCGAAAACGGCGTCGATGGCTTCCATCAAACCGAGGGTGTAATTCGGGCCGCGAACAGAAAGAACAGCAACTTTAATTTTCGCCATGAGAGAAATTGTGAGGATTAATATTGAAATATAAATGAGCTTTTTCATTATCATCACCCTTAATCCAGAATTATTACTGTTGTGGATTCTCCGCCGGAGCGAATTGTGTATTCTCCGGCCTTGTTCGCGCCGTTCTCGCCGGCTTCCCAAATAACGAATTCTGACTCGGGACGAATAATCACCACAATTTCGCCTTCGGAATCGTAAATCTCGATGGGCGCGGAAGCGCCATAAATGAATATCGGGCCGTAGTTCGAGATTCTCGGCATTGCGGTAAGGCTCTCGAATGCTGGTTCCGACCGTGGTTTTGCTCGCACAACCGGCAAAGTGTCGCTTATACCGGGGATGTTGCAGTCGATAAGCACCCAATTTGGCCTTTCGTCGATATATGCCAGCGGTTCGTAGGCGATGGGGTCGCGGTCATCGCCATAGTTGTCGATGCCCATAGCTGTCCATTCTGTTCCGTAGATATCTGCCGAGATGAACACAGCGTCATATGTTACCCAGCCGTCAACCGGAATGCTCCAGACTCCGGAAAGGGTTATTGGGAGTGGATTCCAGACCCATTTTTGAGTTCTATGCGTCATATCTGGGTCTCCGGCCGCTGACCATGTGCCATGAGGTAGAAGCCACAATGGACTTGGCGGGTCTATGGGGTCGAGTAGCGGCGCGAGGGCGGAATTCTCGTAGCAAATTGTGGTCATTACAGCGATAGTATCGCCGGATTTCACGAAAACCGTGTCGGGATGTATCGTGGTGTCGCGCGCCACGACAGGAGATGAATAGAGGCATTTGCGTCTCAGTCGATACAGTTTGCCGTCGGGTTGGAAAATCGGAATTGTATTATAATTAATTCCATCGATTATCTCGCCGCAGGAAGATGCCCATATATAGCATGTTTCAGCGATTGCGACGTATCTGAGCGAATCGATATATATCGCGGCGCTTCTATCGTAGAGATTTGTGGAATCGTAGGGGTAGGTTCTAAAACCCACGCTGTCGTTTTCCCATTCGAAATAAACCGCCGGATGTCCCCATGCGGTCCCGTCCCTTCCCCCGAAAGCAAACTCGGGAAATAGGATGATGTCGATTCCGCCGTCTGCTTCGTCCAAAGCATTCAGGCATTTGTTGAAAGAACTTTGCGAGGCGGTGTTCCTGTCGTAGCTCATATACCCTCGGATTACGAGCACACGGACGGGCGCGCTCATCACACTTACGATGACGAGCAAAATAGCAATAGCAAGCCTTCTCATAAATTACCCCCTTGTTTATTTAATAATAACTAAAATTGCACTTCAATCAAGAAATATCAGTCTTCATACGAATGCCTTTACTTGACAATCAATCGACCGCGTTTATATTTATCGAACTATTATTGAAAATTACAAATGGAGCGAAATGAAGTTCTTCAACCTTTCGATTCTGACCCTTCTGATAGCATGTGCCGTCTTCGCGATTGCGCCCACGGGTGTTCCAAACAATGGCTGGCAGACGCCAGAATATACGGAAAATCCTCCAAATGACTTTGCCCGGAAGATTCTCTTCGACCTCATCGAGGAAACCGGCGTTTTATGGTTTGGACGATGGAATCCCACGACAGGACTTCCCCACAGGCTTTTCGCCAATGGTTATTCATTTCCGGTTAGGGGAGAGGATGGTTTTCGGCTTAAATGTCTCGATTTTGTGAACAAACACCCCGATATTTTTGGAAATGTCGGCTCCAACGAGCTTGTTCCGCTGTCGATAAGTTTCCGCAACGAGGTTTGGTATGCTATTTTCGGGCAGGTTCACGACGGCCTCCGAGTCGAAGGCGCGAGGGTCGATTTTAGAGTCAAGAACGGCAATCTCGTTATGTTTGGTGCGAGTGTTGTTCCGAATTTGGTGGCTAACGGGACACCTTCAGTCTCCGAAGAGCTTGCAGTTTCCATTGCGCGGAAAAATTTCGAGTTCGTTTCTTACGAAACAGAGGTCATTTATCTCGCACATGCCGACGGCAGGATGGTTTGGAAGATAAAAGCACAAAACTTTTCTCCAGTGCGAAATTGGGCGATTTATCTCGACGCCGCAACAGGTGAGATTCTCTATTCCTTTGACGAAACTCGAAGCTTGGTGCGCGGGACAGTTTACTCCCAAATCCATCCCCATTACGGCACCGACACCCCCGTTTCCGCGCCTCAAAGGTTTATCTATGTTGGCCTTAGCGGTTATACCGCCGACACCTCCGATGCAGTGGGCAATTACGAAATCGACATCGACCCCGGTTCCGGCTGGGACATCTCCGGCAAGCTCGAAGGGCTATTCGCCAGAGCTGTTCCACTCGCCGCGCTTCCAGCGGAGATATTCGTTCCGGCGGACGACAGTGTTGTCGATCTTCAATTCACAGTTTCCACCGCAGGCCTCGACGAGATGGACGCCTATCATCACATAAACATTGTCCACAAATGGGTGAAAACCCTCGAGGCGGAATTTTCAGGAATGGATTATCAGGTGCCGGTTTATGTCCGCGAGGTAACCTCGCCGGCACCGAACAATGCATGGTGGGACGGTTACGCAATCCACATGGGCGCGGGTGCGAGCGGATACGACAATTGGGGCTATTATGCCGATGTTTATTACCACGAATACGGTCACGGCATCACCGACAGACAATATCCGCCCGGAATGTTGCCCTACACAGGTCAGTCAGGTGCAATCGACGAGGCTTGTTCGGATTATACGGCCTGCACAATTACCGACGAACCATTGATTGGAGAAGGTGGACTGATTCCCGGCGGCGGGATAATCCGCAATATGGACAATTCTTATGTTTTCCCGGATGACTGGGCTGGCGAAGTCCACGCCGACGGCAGGATTATTGGAGGGGCTTTCTGGAAAATCCGTCTCGCTTTGGGTGCAAATATAGCGGACACGCTGATTCATTTCGCCAAATACGGCGCGCCGGAGGAATTCGAGGCGTATCTCGACGAAGTCCTGATCGTCGATGACGATGACGGCAACCTTCTAAACGGCACGCCCCATTTTTTCGAGATATTCGAATCTTTCCGTGCGCATGGTATTGGAAGATTCAGAATCTCGATTCACCACAGACCGATAAGCGACACGGAAAATCTATCCGGCCCTTATTCGGCGAAATGTTTCGTCGCAAGCACACTTCCGCCGGAAGAATCGACAATCAGGCTGTTCTATTCCTTCGGCGACGGAGCATGGGATAATGTGACGATGATTCCAACAGACATAGACAGAGAGTTTGAAGGGTTTATACCGGGTGCCGGAACCCCTACGATAGTCAACTATTACATCCGTGCCTGCGATACGATGGGCATCTGCGCTACCGAGCCGGATTCCGCACCTGATTTACATCACAGCTTTGTGGTTGGCACCGACACAATTCCACCGATAATTATTCATTCGCCGATAACACCGATAGCGGTTAATTCCGCGCCTTATCGCATCGATTTCACCGCGAAGGACAACATGGGGCTTGGCGAAATATTCGTCATATGGAACCTCAACGGCGCGGAGGATGAGACGGTCGCAGTCCTCCCGGATACCCTCGGCAACTGCATCGCTTTCCTAAATCCTCCCTCTGTGGCGATAGGTGATTCCTTCGAATATTACATAATTGTTTTCGATTCCGCAACGTCGCCGAATTCCACCCGCCACCCTGAGGATGGATATCATTTGGTTAAGCTTGTTCGCGCGGTATGGTTCGATTTCGAAGATGCCGGTATTTTTACTGCAAGCGCGGGCTGGGAGTGGGGTGTTCCAAGTCTGGGAATCGGTGCTTATTCAGGTAGTAAATGCTGGGCGACAGGTCTTACGCATGATTATGCTTCAAACGCAAACTATGTGCTTAACACCGGCGCTATCGATCTTATGGGGTGGAGTTCCGCGACCCTCGAATTTAAAAGCTATTTCGACACCGAAGCCCTTTACGACGGCGGAAATGTGTGGGTTAGTTCCGACGGCGGAATGCGTTGGTATGTCCTGACACCGATTGGCGATTATCCGAGTATGTGGGTCGATGCCCTTCGCGAACCGGGTTTTACCGGTGGTTCGGAAATCTGGCGCAAACACATTTTCGATCTGACGCCATATCTTGGCACAGTATATGGTCAGCTTCTGTTCAGGTTCGTATTCAAATCGAATAGCGATTTTAATAAATCAGGATGGTTCATCGACGATTTCGGCATCCTCGAGCGACAGCTTATCCTTCCGCCGGGGCGTCTTATCGCGGAATCCGCACATAATGCGGTTGTGCCGGTTCATTGGCGTAAACCGGACCCAGCCGGCCCCGGATTGTCCAGAAGCCCCTTCGAATTCCTCGGCTTCAATATCTATCGCACACTCAGCTCCGGCGATTATTCACCAACACCAATAAATCCCGAGCCGATAGACGATACAATCTATTACGACCACGATGTCATTAACGAAATTACTTACTATTACTGCGTAACGGCGGTCTATGCCGAGGGCGAAAGTGATCCCACCGCCGAAGTCTTCGCGACACCTTTCAACGCGAGGCTGTCGGTTTGGCCGGATAGCCTGTTTATCGAGGTTACTCAAGGACCCGATCTTTTCGACACTACAATCACGATTTCCAATTTGGGAGACGGTTGGCTCGAATTCGATGTCATCGAATATACTTATCGCCCGGACACGCGCTCGGCGTCGGTGCTTCCAACCGATGAGACCGCTGATATTCTCGATGTCATAAAAAGGATGTGGACAGCGGGAGCGATCGAGCTTCCGCCCGCCGAAAGGCCCATGGTGCCGCCGTCACCTCACAACTGGCGGCATATTATACACGATCCGGATGAATTTTTCGTGCGAAGGGACATCCGCGATGTTTATGCTCAGCACGATGTCTCAAATTTCTGGCTCAAACTCGATTCCTATGGCCCAATGGGGGTTCCGGGGGATGAATACGCGGTCGCCTTCGCCTTCGACACAGACCTCGACCCATCCACAGGAAGCCCTGAGTTTTTCGGAGTCGAATATGTCGTAGCGGCTGGAGAGCTTGGTTTCCCTGTCGATGGGGTTATTCTGAGATATAATCCGGATAGCGAATTTGGGTTCGATCTTGCCGGATTCCCACATTGGGTGATGAATACTTTCGATTCCGTCGGTGTGGGAATAGCCAAATCCTCTATTGAAGATCCGCCCTCTGTGCTACTTCGCGCAGTTATTGTCAGCAATATGACATCGATGCCGATACCCGAAGATATTGCACCGGATTTGGGGCTTCCCGCTGTGTTATATGTCCTCTCCGATGCCTGGTGGGTTTCCGAAAGCCCCATTTCGGGAGTCGCGACGCCCTCATCGCCGCAAAATATAACTGTTACAATCGAAGTGCCCTACATGGCAGTCGGCGAATACAATGCATGGCTACAGATTGTTTCGAACGATGCAATGATGCCGAACAGAACCGTGCCTATTGTTTGTAGAATTAATCCTGTAAATGTCGATGAAGCCGAGAAACCTTACGAACTAAGCCTCGACAATGCCGTTCCGAACCCCTTCAATTCGGCGTGCAAATTGTCATTTTCGACGCCCGGCGGAGCGATTTCGGTAGATATTTTCGATATTAACGGAAGGAAAATAAGAACACTTTACGAAGGCGAACTCCCTTCGGGGCGCTTTGCAACGGTTTTCGACGGCAGAGACAGCGCGATGCGGGAGCTTCCGAGCGGTGTGTATTATGCGAGGTTGACTCATGAATCGAGTTCGATAGTAAAGAAAATCATGTTAGTGAAGTAGTTATCATGACAAAATTAGACAAGATAAAAGCCGCGAAAAGATTCGCGAATATGATTACAATAGAACCGGTCTATAGCAAGGGAGATATGGGCGATTTTGTCCAGGTTCCTTTCTATATCTACAAATTCGACGATAACTGGGTCGCTCCCCTTCGCGCAGAGCAATACAAAGAGCTTGACCGAAAGAGAAATCCATTTTATAAGCACGCCGAGGTCGAGATGTGGGTCGCTCGACGCGGAAGAACCCCAGTCGGGAGGATTGCGGCGATTGTCGATAAGATGTGGGAGGATATCCACGGCGAAAGGGTCGCCTATTTCGGATATTTCGAATGCGAGAACGACCAACCTTTGGCAAACGCCCTCTTTGAAACAGCTTTAAATTGGGCGCAAAGGCAATGTTGCACAAGAATTATCGGGCCGATGTCCCCGAATCAGAACGGAATAGCAGGCATGTTAGTCGAGGGTTTCGACGACCCTCCGATGATAATGATGGCCTATAATCCGCCGCATTATCCCATTCTTACCGAGAAGTTCGGCTTCTCCAAATGGAAAGACCTCTATGCTTGGAAAATCACAGGCAATGAGGTTCCCGATAGGCTCGCTAACGTTGTCGGAAAGCTCGAAAAACGGAATCGCTTTTCAGTCCGGAAAATTGACATGTCCGATTGGCCGAACGAGGTCGCCCGTGCGCGTGAGATGTTCAACAGCTATGAACAGGTCAATAATATTTACACTCCGCTCACCGTGGAAGAATTCGACAACCTCGCCAAGGATTTGAAGATGATAGTCGATCCCGATCTCGCCTTTTTTGCCGAGGTCGAAGGCAAAACAGTAGGATTCTCTATCGCAGTTCCAGACGCGAACATGGCTCTCAAGGCCGCTCATGGAAGGCTTTTCCCGATCGGAATTGTAAAACTTCTGCTCGCGAAAAAGCGCATCGACCGCCTCCGCGTAATGGCGATGGGTGTTATTGACGGCTACCACGGACGCGGAATCGACCTCGTTTTCTACTACAATACTTATGTGAACGGCCTCGCAAAGGGCTATCACATGGCTGAAATGTCATGGGTGGACGAGGACAACGACGCTATGAACAACACCGCCCGAAAAATGGGTGCGGAATTATATAAAAACTACCGAATATACGAACATAAGCTCTAATGCGGGTTTTAGTAACAGGCGGGACAGGATTCATCGGATCACACATCGTGGAGAAATTGCTCGACGAAGGGCACTCTGTTGTTGTAACGAAAAGGACGAATTCTAGCTTGAGATGGATTCCCGCAGACAAAGTAGAGCTTATCGATGCCCCTGCCGAGAATTTAGAGCCACTCGCCGATGTGCTTCCTGAAATCGATGCTGTAATCCATGTCGCCGGAATAACACGCGCCAATAGCAGAGAAGATTTTTTCCGGGTTAATGGCGACACCGTTAGGAAACTTCTGAGCCTGTGCGACAAACATGGTTCGAGAATGAAACGGTTTATTCTTATCTCAAGCCTTTCTGCCGCTGGATGTTCGAGAAACGGCGCGCCTCTTTGTGAAAACACTGCCGAATGCCCATATACTCCCTACGGCGAAAGCAAGCGCGAGGGCGAATTGGCCGCGTTAGAATACAAAAACCGCTTCACAATTGGAATTCTTCGTCCTCCGGCGGTTTACGGTCCTCGCGAGACGGGGATTTATCAATACTTCAAAATGATTAATCAAGGATTTATCCCCTTTGTCGGAAACCGAGAAAGAAGGCTTTCGGCTGTTTATGTCACAGACCTCGCAAAAGCATCGGTTATGCTTCTTTCTGCAGAATTCGAATCGGGTTCTGCATATTTCATCACAGATGGCGAAATCCATACATGGGAGGAATTCGCCGGCCAAATAAGTAAATCTCTCGGTGTAAGAACATTTAGGATAACTATCCCGACTTTTTTTGCATGGCCTGTAGCGGCTGTTACGGAAGCAATCGCTAAAATTTCGGGGAATCCCTCGCTTATCTCCTTCGATAGAATTCGTATGTTCAAGGAAGAATGGATTTGCGAGACTGTATTATTGGAAAATGAAATAGGTTTCAAACCCGAATATGGCCTCGAACGCGGAGTAGAGGAAACCGCAAGATGGTATCGGGATAATGGGTGGTTGCGATGACAAACCGATTCAAAAATGTGATTATCGCTATACTCCTATTAGATATAGCTGTTATGTCCTATTTCCTATGGATTCACAATTCTGAACGAAGCGGAATTCTCCAAGATTGGGCGAGGTTGCATGTCGAAGCACAAAAATACCGTGGAATGGCGGATTCTCTTCGCGCTGTTGCAGATTCTTCTGTCGCTGTTGTGCAGAGTCTCGAAGTTCAGCTCGAAGCCTCACAACAAGAGGGATACTATCTTGTCGTCGATACCGAAAGCCGAACCTTTCAGCTTCGCAGAGGCAACTTGATTATCCGTGAGGGGCTATGCGGAGTGGGGAAGGGTTTTACCGCCCGCGGCTCAAAAAGCTGGAATTTCGAAACTCCAAAGGGCGAACGAAAAGTGGTTAGTAAAACCGAAAACCCCGTGTGGAATCGTCCGAGCTGGCATTGGCAGGAACAGGGAAAATCCGTCCCAAGCGATTTTATTACTTTCAGCCCCAATATGCCTGAACACGAACGCCAAGAGGCCTACAGAATACTGCCCTCCCGTGAAAAAGAACTTGTTCGCTCTGTTCCGGGGGCGTTGGGCAGATATAGCCTCGGTCTCGGCGATGGATATTACATTCATTACGGCAAAGGTCTCGGCGAGGCGCAATCGCATGGTTGTATCAGATTGTCATCAGAGGATTTGGAAGCGATATACAGAATCTTATCGGTTGGCGATCCTGTTTACATTTACTGAGTTAGAGAACTGTCTATTCCGGGAGTTTTAAACTCAGGCACTATGGATTCAGTGCCAAAAACCACAGTTCGATTCCTTCCATCGCCCTTTGCGAAATACAATGCTCTGTCCGCACGGCTAATTAAAGTTTTTGTCCCACTGGCATCTTCCGAAGGTAACGCCGCAATTCCGGAACTCACTGTTACAAAACACGAACAATTGCTTTTCGGATGTTCAATTTGAAGCCCCTCGATAGCATTTCTGGCAGTCTCCGCAAGCTCTAATGCTTCCTCGATCGAGGTGTCCGGAAGGACGATTGCGAATTCTTCGCCGCCATATCTCGCAACAAGGTGTCTCGATTGGGAATATACCTCTCGTATAGTCTCTGCTATTGTCTGAAGGCAATCGTCCCCGTGAAGATGCCCGAAATGGTCGTTAAAAGGCTTGAAAAAATCTACATCGGACATAGTTAGGGTAAGTGTTGTCCCGTCAGCTTTTGACTTTCGCCACTCGTTCTCGATATATCTATCGAAAAGCCGCCTGTTCGAGATTCGAGTTAAGCCGTCAAGATTTGCCAAACGGGTAAGCTCGGTGTTCGCGAGACTCAGTTCTTCAGTCCGTTCTGAGACGAGCCTTTCGAGGTCGAGCGAATATATTTCAAGGCGTTTTCTTGTCTCCTCAAGCTCCGAGATAACAGATTCGAGATGGTATTCGCGCGCTTCGACCTTGACCATCATCATCCCAAAAGCCTCTGCCAGAAGAGAAAGCTCTTTCGGAAGCTTGCTTTCGGAAGTTATCGAAAACAACTCGCGAACATCGGAGCTTTCATATTTCCCTTGCGCGATCTGTTTGCAGAGGGATTCCAGCTTTGCCAGCAACATTTTCGATTTGATTACATCTACCATGATGATTTAAAATAACTCGAATAAGAAAAAAAACAAGTTATTTTGAACGATTCGCAGAGGCTTATATTTCCAGCTTGGCGCGATTGTCCATTAGCCGCTATGCAAATTTGAAGACCACTTCGATTTTAGAAAATCCTTGAATAATCGGGTTCATACCATATATTATCAATTCGAGATGTTTTTCGGACGGCGTAGGTGAAGATCAATATCGAAATTAAGAAATCCATTTTCGTGCAAGCCTCATTGGCGGCGCTCTTTCTGGTTTCGATAACTGCGATGGCGGTTTTCGACGGCCCTGTCGATTGGAGCGCTAGCGCTGGTGTGTCGTCTTCGGCTGTAGGTTCGGGCGCGAAATCTTTTTGGGGGAATCCAGCTGGAATTCTCTCTATTGAAAAATGGGGGGCTTCGGTTGGCTGGCGCCAAGAATGGGAGCTTGATGAGCTTTCGACCGGTAATGTGTCGGGCGTTTTCTCCGGTGAATGGGGTAGCGCCGCTGTGGCTGGCTCCTTTACTGGCAAGTCCTCGTTCTACACCGAGAATCTTATTGGGATGGCCTACGCGAGACGTATCTGGAAAATCGACACCGGTCTAAGGGCAAATTTGGGAATGGCCAAGACAGAAAATTGGAGTGCGAGCACCTTTATTCTTGGGTTTGGTGCGGTATATCCCGCCGGGAAGGCTGTATCTGTGGGGTTTTGGCTCGATAATTTTACGGCTTCGGAAATCGACGGTAACACAATACCCACGAGAAGTGCAATCGGTGTGAAATATTGCCCGACTGGCTGGGTGAATCTCCACGCGGATTATTATTTCGAAGGGGACGAAAAGCCGACGATGCGCTTCGGCCAAGAGACTATTATTGCCGATTTGGTTTCGATAAAAGGGGGAGTGAATTTCCGCCCGAATATCTATCATTTGGGACTCGGAGTGATATACAGCGATTTTGAGCTATCTTGGTGTTATATTTCCCATCCTGAGCTTGGCGGCTCGATGATGGTTGGTCTCGAATACGAAAGGTAAGATTGGACAACATCGAACGGCACAATGAATACGAGCAATATGTCCTCAAACCCTACGCCTTGAGGAACTGTGCGAGTAAGGGGAGAGTTCATCTCGAACCGGCGCACAGCTACCGCCCGCCCTTCGAGCGTGACCGAGAGCGCATAATTCATTCCACATCATTCCGCCGACTAACCTACAAAACACAGGTTTTTGTCAATAACGAGGGGGATCATTTCCGCACAAGGCTTACTCATACCCTCGAAACCGCAACAATCGCACGCGCGATTGCCTTCGCGCTCGGACTTAACACCGACCTTACCGAAGCGATAAGCCTTGCACACGATCTTGGACACACACCTTTCGGCCACACTGGTGAAGAGGTTCTCGACGACCTCATGAGAGACACCGGAGGTTTTGAGCACAACCGCCAAAGCCTTCGGGTGGTCGATTGCCTTGAAATCCGCTATCCTGCCTTCGAAGGCATAAACCTTACCTTCGAAACACGCGAAGGGATTCAGAAACACGTTACAAGATATGATTCCGCACCCGAAAATGACGAATTTCCTGGGCGATGGCCTTCGTTAGAAGGCCAAACAGTCTGCATTGCCGACGAAATCGCATATATGTGCCACGATCTCGACGATGGCATCTACTCCGGTCTTATTGATTTTGACGAAGCCGAAAAACTGCTTCCGCTTTGGGGCAAGTTGATTTCGGATGTCAGAGAAGAATACACAGGTATCGGCGACGAGCTTCTTCGAAAAGAAGCCGTTAGAAGATTGATCAACATCGAGGTTACCGATGCCATCGAAGCATCCGACAAATTACTCGCCGAGTTTGCCCCGAATAACCCTGATGAAGTGCGTTTACTTCAGAATAAACTCATCAATCATTCCTCAAATATCTCAGAATGGAACGAGTTGCTCGGAAAATACCTTTTCGAGAATCTATATCGTCATTATAAAGTCCTTCGGATGAGCACAAAGGCGAAAATGATAATCGAGGGGCTTTTCGATTATTATCTCGAAGACCCACGGCAACTTCCGGAGGGAAGCAGAAAACGACTGCAAACCGGAAAAGAGAAAATTGTTATCGCGGATTACATTGCCGGAATGACAGATAGATACGCAATGCGCGAATATAAGAAGTTCACCGACCCTTTTGAAAAGTTTCTTTAATAGAGAAAATATAACATCATGAAATTAATAGAAAACAAGGAGGAAGAATGAGAAGATTAGCAACAGTAGCGATTCTGCTCGTGATTATCGGCTCCCTTTTCGCCCGGAATTCGGGTGAGAGTGCTTACAAAGCTCTCGTCCAAGATTATTCATCGGGTCTTATTTCGGTCGATACATACGTTGAGAATCTGATTTACAGCGTAAAATCGCCCGAACAGATGAGCGAGGAATACCGCTCGCTTCAAACCGGGCGAAGCGGAACTCTTCCGCTTGTGGAAGCCTACAACTATCTCGAAGAGGTTTCCGAAGAGACCCTCGAGCGTCTTCGCCCTATGATGGCTCGCCCATGGGGGCTTACTCAAAGCCACACAACGACCCATTTTAAGTTCCACTATACACTAACTGGTGGCGATGCTACTACAACAACATTTGTCTCGCAAATGGCGGCGGCTTTCGAGGCCTCATGGAGTCATATCGTAGCTCTCGGTTTCGCAACTCCTCCTTCCGACGGCTCTGCTGGCGGCGATTCGAGATATGACGTCTATATCCGCAATCTGTCTGCGGGAATTCTCGGATATTGCGAACCTGAAGCGAGCGTCCCGGGAACCCCATGGAACGATGCCACCAGCTTCATCAATATGCGCAATAGTTATTCTGCTTACAGCTATACTCCGCTTCAGCTTATGCAGTCCACCGCGGTGCATGAGATGTTTCACGGTTTCCAAATGGGATATAATGTTGGCGCCGCGCCGTGGTTCTTCGAGGTTTCATCCGTTTGGATCGAAGACGATATGTATCCGACATATAACGACGAACATTCCTATCTGCCGGTATTCTTCAATAACCCAGAAGTTACAATTACAACCTACAACGGCTCCCACGAATACGGCAGTTATCTCCTCGCGACATATATGGTAAGTGAATTCGGCGACGAAACAATGCACGATATATGGGAGCAGTGCAAATGGGTTAATGTTACGTCTGCCATTCAGGCTGTTGCCGCGGATAATGGCTCTTCAAGAAATAATGTTTTCAAAGAGTTTTTCCAGTGGAACCTATTTACCGGAAGCAGATCTGCGCTTGGGCACTATGCCGAACGCGCTTTATTTCCCGATATTCGTATCGAAGATGTAGTCTATCCCAGCGAATATCCTGTTACAGGCGGCGGAAGCACGCGCTGGCCGGATCATCTTGCTTCAAATTACTTCCAATTCAACATCCCCGCCGGTGCTTCGGGGCCTTTCTCTATTACCTTCGATGGTCAGGACGGCGGTGTTTGGTCGGCTCAGTTGATTTTCCCCGGAGTTAGCTCTTACGCCGTAATGGATATACCTCTCGATGCATATGGTTATGGCTATGTCTCGATTCCTGATTCGATTTATTCGTTGTTTGCGAATATCTACATGATAGTCGGACAGCTTTCGACCTCGGGAACCGGATGGACATTCGCCTACTCCGCCGTTTTCGATACAATCATCCCCACCCATAATCCTCCGAGGAACCTTGTTGCGACAAGCGGAGTATCGGGAAATGTCCCGCTTGTTTGGGATCCTCCAATCGGTGGCGGAACTTCAGGCGAAGAAGAAATATTCTATGATGACGGAACCGGCGTCGGATATTACCCTTCGACAGCCTTCGGTTCAACCGACATAATCGAATATGTCATGTTTACGACCACCTCGCCATGCACGCTTAAGACGGTCAAATTCTGGCCGTATAGCAACAGCGGCACTTATTCCAATGTTGGCATCTATGTTTGGGGCGAATCGGGCGGGATTAGTCCCGGCCTCGAAATTGGAACCATGCGCACTGTAATGCCCACCGCCGGAAATTGGAACAATTACAATATTTATGGCGAGGGAATAGCTCTTCCCGCCGGCGATTTTTTCATTGGAATCGGTCGCACAGGAGATGGCGCAACCGGCCTTTTAGTCGATGACACAAGCACGACCGGAAGAAGTTATGCCATTGTTGACGATTCATTGCTCTATGGTCTTCCCAGCGATTTGCTTTTACGCGCGATAGTCAAAATCGGCGCGAGATTCTTTGCTATCGAACCGGGAAGCGGTCTTAGACCGCTCGAACCATACGGTGGATATGAATTTGCCGGATATCCTGATGCGCCTGTGATTTTCGATGAACCATTCTATGGCGGTGCACCAACATATCGTCCCGCAGAACCGCCTACGAACTACAAAGTCTATCGAAGCCTTACTCCCGGCGGCCCCTGGACGACCGTAATCGGAACCCCTACTGCCGAAGAATTCACCGACATGAGCGTTTTCGACGGGACAAGCTACTATTATGTCGTTACAGCGCAGTATGCCGGCGGTGAATCCGGTCCTTCAAATCAGGCGAGTGCTACACCCGGCGGCGGTGGCGGCAGTGGCGACGGTTACGAGCTTATTATGAATGCCGATACCTCTGCGATGAGTCTCGGAATCTGGTGGGCCGACGGCTGGGCGGAAGTCCTTAATGTAGATAGACCGGCTAAGCTCATAAGCCTTGTTTACGGTATTTTCACTCAGGGGCTCGGTGCATACCGTCCCGGACTTCATCACTGGCAGGATAACCGCATCGTCGGCGAACTCCTTCCGCGTGTTGAAGAACCGTGCGGGTTTGCCGGAGACACCGGCTGGACATACTATGTCTATGATGTCGAGGACTATGACCAATATGTCAACGGCTCTTTTGTCGTGTCGATGAAACAGCATACCGGCAGGGAGTTTGTCGTTCATCAACCGATACCCTCAACTGAAAATGAGTTTCTGTATAACGACAGCCTTAATTTCTGGTTCCATCCGGATACCGGTGTATTCTATATCGGCGCAATTGTCGAGTATGTTGACTCGACCGAAAGATACAGAATCTCAGGAAGGGTTACTCTTGCCGGTGGAACCGGCGGAAGTCCTGCTCCAACGGATTTATCGGGAAGCGTAGTTAGCATTCAAAGTCTCGGAGTTTCGGATACAACCGATGCTTCAGGTTATTTCTCAATCGACTCGCTTCAACCCGGTAATTACATTGTTACAGCCAGTCGTATATGGTATGATCCCGTCGCCACGCTCGTTTCGGTTGGAAATAACATTGTCCAGAATTTCAACCTCGTTCCTCTTAATCTACCGGTTAAGCCGCCGCGATTCGTTTCGGCTAGAAGTTTCCAGGATGGCCGCGTTACACTCAATTGGCTCGGTCCTGTGGGAAGTCCCGGCACGAATGAGTGGCTCGTGGATTGGGAGCCGGATTCGATGTATTGGTATCGCTCTCGTCTCAGCGCAGGTTCAGTCGAGTGTCATAAATTCGATATCTGGGCGCCATGCACCCTGAAAACTGTTAGAATTGCTTTCTACGATTCTACCGAAATCTACGATAATATCGAATTCCACATCTGGCCGGATGACGGCTCGGGCTATCCCGATTTCTCGGAGGAAATGATTACCCCTGTTATTATATCACCTACACCTTACAGCCCGACCGCTGGAATTACCTTCACAAATATTAACCTCGATAGCCTCGGGCGCTCTTTCCAATTGCTCCCCGGTGATAAAATCCATGTAGGAGTTCTGCATCTGACAACTCACCCCAGCATCATTCAGGACAACAGCATGCCGATAGACAGACCGACTCCAAGCAAGGTTTACGATGCTTCGAACGGCATGTGGGATGTCGAGATGGCAGATTTCCTTATCGAGGCCTATGTCGAGTATTTCGCTTATGCCGGAAGGCCGATGAGACCGGAAACCGAGGTCGCCGAAATTCGCCGTCACAACCGCCACGCCTCGCCTGTGCCTTTGGGTTCAACCCCGAGACCTCGCCCAATGGAGGGAACAACGGTCGATTTCTACGACATTTACCGCACGGATGATTTGGATGACACCACCACATTCACACTCATAGCCTCAGCACCCGGCGACAGCAATAGCTGGGTCGATGCCTCTGTAACCAATGACCGTTGGTGGGCATATTATATCAAAACTCACCAATCGCACGGCATTTCGGAACGCTCTGCTTATGTTATGGCCTATCCGAAGACCTACGATCCCGACGCGTTGGTTATGCTTGTCGATGATGATGGCAGTTCTTGGGCCGGTGGAATCGACGAATCATGGGCCTATATCAAAGCCATGCTCGACGCCGATATTCCCTTTAACGGCTATGACATCTCGACTCCTTACGGCGACAGACCGAGTCTCGCGACCCTTGCGGCGCATGAGGCGGTGTTCTGGTGGACAGGAATCCTTTCATCGGACAGCACCACATTAACTCCAGCCGACGAAAGCCTTCTGGAGAACTACCTTTCGGCCGGTGGAAATCTTGCGCTCTTCTCGCAGGATTATCTTTGGGATCGTTACCGCGCAGGTTTCAGCCCATCGAGCTTCCCGGCTGTTCAGTTCGGTCTCGATTCAGTTATTCAGGACAACTGGAACATCTCCAATCGGCAAGTCGCCGAGTTTGCGGGCTATTATGGCGGGCCTTTCAACAGCATCAGTATGTTGATATCCAGCCCCTTCGGCAGTTTCGACCTTTGGCCGGATAGGCTTTATGCTGATTCCATCCTCGCCTATGTTAACAACGGCACAAGCTCGGGGCCTGCTGTATGCGGTAAAAAGGGTCTCGGGTTTAATACTGTTTTCTCGACAGTTCCGCTTTCTGCAATGATAGATACAACCGCGCCATCCACGAAACAGGAATTCGTGATGCGAATTCTCGATGATTTCTTCGAGCTTTTCGGTCCGGAGAATGTCGTGATAACCTACAATATGACCCGTGGATGGAATCTCGTTTCCCTTCCTGTCGATATCGAGAACAATACTGCCGCGAGTGTCTTCCCCGGTCGAATTGGTAACGTATTTACCTACGACCCCTCGGCCTCGGATTATGTTGCCGCGGATTCGATTTTCCCCGGCAAGGGATACTTTGTGCTCTATTTCGCGGATACCACGATCACCCATAATGCGCCGCCGATATACAGCCTAAATACACCCCTTGGCCGCGGATGGAATCAGGTTGGCGGAATTTACTCCGATTCTCCAGTCCCCTTTGCATCGGCAGTATTTACACCCGATTTCTTCATTACCGGCAATTTCTTCGGATGGAACGGTGCTGATTATTACAATGCTACCAGCTTCGAAGCAGGAAAGGGATATTGGGCGTTAACCTCGAATATCTGTAATATGTCCATTGGTTCGGGTGGAAAGCGGCGTCCGGAACCAGATTATTCTGCGATGACACTCGCTTTCGGCAATTCCGAGCTGAATTTCGGAATAGGGGAGAGGATAATAGGCTACAGACCCCCGACAGCCCCCTTCCAGTCCTCCGCGCCGGCTTATCTCGTGGAAGAAGGCCTGCCGTGTCTTATTTCCATAAAGGAAAGTGGCGAATGGACGCTCATGCTGGAATCTTCGGTGGAGTTAACAGTTAGAAACGCATCCGGAGTCCGTTTCTTCCTTAACGACGGCGATAAAGCTATCGAACTAACCGACGGCAAGACTCTCGCTCTCAATTCCGGCACATACAAAATTTCTTCGAGTGCACTTCCGAGCGAATTTGCGCTTCGTCAGGCTGTCCCGAATCCCTTCAATGCGGCAACCGAGATAGCTTTCGAGCTTCCTGTCGAGGCAAGGGTTAATATCGAGATTTTCGATATCTCCGGCCGCAAAGTCAGACAACTTGCCGATGGTGAATTCAACCCCGGCATTCATCGAAAAGTTTGGGATGGTAGAACCGATAATGGCGGCGATTTGCCGACCGGTATCTATTTCTATCGCCTCATGACCGATTCCGGCTTCTCTCAAACGAGAAGAATGGTATTGGTCAAGTAATAATTATCTACCGTGGGCGGCGTCTTTCCAATGGCGCCGCCCCTTTTTATCGAGCAAGATATGAAAAAAGCGCTAATCATTTCAATATCGATTTTCCTTTTGTTCTCTTTCGGATGCAAGCAAAAATTCCGGGTTAATTCTATCGCGATGATCGATAGATCCCCCTATAAAAACTTCGCCATGGAGGAAATAGCGGATACTTTCCGTTCACATTCAGTAAATGTTGTCGATAAAGACAGTATCATGAAAGTTCTCGATGAGAAAGATATGAAAATAAGAACAGGCCTTCTCTGCGCGGCATATAGGCAGGAAAGGCTTAATAGTGCGGTTAGAATCGGCAAAGAATTGGGGGTCGATGCGGTGGTTTTTTCGAGCATGCCTCCGATCGGGGTGAAAACGATATCTGCCCCCTGCCCATCGGAGAGTCTAATATCCTTTTTCCTCGTAGATCCGCCGAAAGTGCTCTTTGAGTCACGAACTTACGAAACTTTTATTTACAATCTCTCCTCGATCAACTGGGAGGTCGTCGCCTCGCCTCCGCCCAAGCCAGAGACATTTATTACAGCCATCGACAATGAAATAAGATATGCAGGACTTCGCATAAGAGTTGTCCGAAACGAGAATATCCAAACGCCAATCGAAGAAACGCCCCCTGCTCCAATTAGCGGATTCGAGGATATCGACTTTTCGCAAGCAGGAATTGAACCGCAACAAGCCAGTAGGGAAAAAGAACCTGCCCTAAACTCACAGGTCGAAGCTAAAACAGAAAAGAATGTCTCTAACGAAAAGGTAGAAAAAACAACTGGCCTACCGTGGCTTTTCGCGGTCGAGGACGCTTTCCACCTTATTTACTCAGAGCCTTTCGAGACGAGGATTACCGGGAAAATTGCCGGAAAATTAGAATATGACGTTTCTTCGATTGGGATTGATGAAGATCCCAGTTTTAAGATGGTGTTAACAGACATAAGAGTAAAGTAAAAACGCATATAAAAGAATTTCTGCAATACATGAAAAAGGTATTGCTATGTTTATTTAATCAAAATATATTTATATGTTATTAACTGATTTTGAAAATCAATATCGGAGGTTTCGATGAATAGAAGTGTAATGGTTGTGTTGTCGATTTTCGCCCTGTCGTTCGTGGCGTTCGCAAGGTCTGGAGGCCCGGATGCTTTTGGATATCGCTTTGTCGATTCCGATGAAGTAGGTGGCCCTGCATTCGAATGGATCGATATTTCAGCATCTGGAACATTAGGCCCATCAGGGGACGACTCGCGCCTTACGGTCAGCCTGCCATGGAATTTCGAATGGTATGGGATAAACTACAATCAAATTACAATCTGCACCAACGGCTGGACATGTTTCGGATCGACCACTTATTCGTCACTCTCCACCGATACTATCCCCAGCGTCAATCAGCCGCAAAATGTTATGGCGCTATGTTGGTTGGACCACTATGCAAATAGCGGAGCAATACGCTATCAAGATATGGGGGACGGGCGCTTTGTGGTTAGTTACATCAACATCTACGAGCTTAGCTACCCCTCTAATGTCTTCACTATGCAAATTGTTATCAATTATAATAGGAAAACGGTTCAGTTCAATTACCTCGATGTCAGCTCGATAACCTCCACCTATCGCAAAGGATTTGTCGGAATCGAAGACAATACCGGCACGATAGGCCTTTGTTATGGTGTTCATACCTACACTACAACACCATTGCGCGATTCTCTGTCGATTTTATTCCGCGCTGATCTCGTTGTCGCGCCGCCATATTTTAATAACTGCTATGTGGGCGAAGATTTCGAGGTTGGCGGATCGCCCGTTTGGGAGCTTGGAAGGCCGATGACTGGCCCCGAAATGCCGCCTTCGTTCCCCTATTGCTGGTGCACCGTAAGAGACGGCGATTATCCCCCTGCGGCGGATGCCTTCCTTTATATGCCTCGCATGGACATCAACGACTGCGGCCAGCCGATTTTCGATTGGTATCACTGGTTCGACATCGATTCACCCGCAGATGGCGGCATCGTCGAGATTACCACAAACGACGGCATAACTTGGACTCAGGTTACACCGGAACAGGGCTATCCCTGCCCCGCGCTTTCCCCCGGAAGCGCACTTTCCGGCCAACCCGCATACACTGGCACGTCCGGCGGTTGGCATTATGCCTCTGTCGATTTAACACCATGGGTTACATACGGCGAAGTTCGCCTTCGTTTCAGATTTGCCTCGAACGCCTCAGGAAGTGCCCCCGGATGGTTCATCGACGATATCGGCCTCACAGAGGCCTACGGTGTGATTAAAGGTCATGTCGATCTCGGTTATCGCGATGACGAATCCGGTGCAAGAATCCAAATCTCGGCTCTCGGTTTGTCTTCGATTTCAAGCACATCCGGATATTACATGCTCGATCGAGTCAAAGTCGGCACGTGGGATGTTTCATGCACACGCGACAGCTTCGCAGGCACCGTCAGACCCGGCGTCGCTATAGCACGTGACGAAACGGTAACCGTCAATTTCTACCTTCCGCCGGTTCTTATGGCGACAAACTTCGATACCAACGATGCCGGCGGCGTGTCGGTTCCCCCCGGTGCATGGCAGTGGGGCAAGCCGGACTCCATGACCCCTCCGCCCGGTTTTGCGCGCGGTCCCGAGGGCACGGACAGCCTTTGCTGGGCGACAAATCTTTCCGGAAACTACACGAATAACGCCAACTGGGGACTCGAATTCACCGTCGCCCTCTACGCCAATTATCCCGCAATGACAATTTGGCATTGGTATAAACTTGCCGGCGAATATGTCGGATACCTCTGGGATGGCGCTGTTGTGATGTGCAAGGGCAAATACGATTCCGAATTTACGATTGTCCCGCCCGCAGAGGGATATGACGGCCCCGTTTCCGACCACAACCCATGGCTTGGCGGCGAGATGGCCTTCGGAGGCGAATCCAATGGAAGCTTCTGGCATTACAATAAGTTCTATCTATATGAATGGGCTATGGATACCGCGATTATCCGCTTCCAGCTTTCCGCCGACGGCGCCGGAACTAACCGCGGATGGTATGTCGATAACCTCGTCATCGTCGATGATCCCTCTGGAACCACCGGAGTCGGCGAGGGGTATATCAGGCCGAAAAAACTCTCCCTTAGCGCTTATCCGAATCCATTTAACGCCACTACGAAGATCGAATTCAATGTCGCCAAACCGGGTGAGGTTTATATCGACATCTTCGACATTGCCGGACGAAAAGTGCGGTCGCTTGTCGATGGCAAAGACTATTCAAAAGGCAATTTCAGCGTGGTCTGGGACGGGCTTTCCGATTTCGGCAACGAGCTTCCTTCGGGGGTATATATGGTCAACGCCAAAGCCCCCGGGACAAGCGGCTCCAGCAGAATTGTGCTCTTGAAATAAATGGCAGACCAATTGCTAAACATAGCGAAGAAAAATAAAAAAAAGACTTGCATTATCAAAAATCAGTCTTTATAATTGGCAGTCTTAGGAGCGATATGGCATCGAAGAGATCGAATAGCATTGAAAATGAAGCTCGGCTCCCATTCACGGGAAAAAATTACGCTATCTTCGCGATAGCAATGTTGCTCATTGTTCTGGGGTTTGTGTTCTTGGTTACCGGCGATATTACGATTTCGCCCTTCCTGCTGGTCTTGGGATATTGCATTCTGATTCCGGCCTCGCTCTTCGCCATGGACAAACCCGCCGAAGCCGAAAATAACGAAACGAACTGACGTTTCACTGTTCTTTTACCATTTGGGTAAGAAACGGATCTCGGGCGGATAGCTCAGCTGGTTCAGAGCACCTGCCTTACACGCAGGGGGTCACAGGTTCGAATCCTGTTTCGCCCATTTTTAAGAGGCTCATTAAATTTCATATATTAGGGGTCGTGGTGTAGCCTGGTTCAACACATCGGCCTGTCAAGCCGAAGAGCGCGGGTTCAAATCCCGTCGACCCCGTAAATTAAAGCCCTGACGAGTTATCTCGCCGGGGCTTTTCCTTTTTCCACTTCTCAGATAGAATAATCGTCATTCTGAGAGCATAGCTCGATGCAAACTCTTGTTGTTGTTTAGTCTTTTAGAGCACGAAGTGGCAATCTCATTTCCAATCCGCTCAAGCAATATCTTTGTTTGTAACCTCCCCTTTTTTTTAACTTGAAATCATATTACTAAAGTGTATCTTAGTAATGGATAATGAGAGGAGCTTTAAATTGTGAGACGCAGAGCAAATAGCAGAGGGGTTGCGGCGGGTTTAGTATTGCCAATGCTGGTTGTTCTATCTCTATCTATCGGTGTTCTTGCGTATCAAATCGTAACCAGCGCGAGGAAAACAACTCGTTTTCTCCATAAACAGAGGGCTATCGACTTAGCTCAAGCTGGTAGTGAAGATGCTCTATTCTGGTTCAGAAGACAAGAACCTTTGCCAGTTGAAATCTTTAGCCCGACCTCAGAAGATTCACAAGATCCCTCCCGTGGTATACTCCGGAAAGTAGTTATTGATGAGCAAAACAGGGTAAAAGGAGTCTATATCGTCGAGAAAAGCCTCACCCGAGATATTACTGCGGAACGCGGGGAAATTGGTGCCGGATGGCTTTGGAAGGTTTCCAGCAGGGGGGTTGTGTATCACGAGGAAAATCCGGCTTTAGGTTTCGATCAAGCTCCGAATGTGATTGTAGAAGATGTCCGAATCACTACCGAAATCCGAATGCTCAACATTAACCCCACTGTCGATGCCGCTGTCGTTATCGAAAATGGTGGTCAATTCACCGTCGAAAGCAATGGCCAAGTATATGGAGGCAATCCCGGAACTGGAATTCCGGCTATTTGTTATAAAACAACCGGAAGCGGCCCTAAAATATATGGCGATGTTCGTGGCGATCCAAATAGCAAGCGATACGCGGATTTAAAGCTCGACGCGAGGGACATTTTCGGCCTCGATAAGGCAACATTACGCAATCTCGCAGATTATATCACCGAAGAAGGTGCGCAAGGATTGCCACGCAACCTTCCAGACTTTGCCCTCATATTTATTCAAGGGGATGCGACTTTCACGATGCAACATCCCCTAAATGGTGGAGGAATTCTCTTTGTCGATGGCAATCTTACATTGGCTTCGGGATCGGCTTCAAGTTTCACCGGCATGATATATTGCACCGGAACGATACAATTTAACACCCCAAGTTGGATCGAGGGGCAGGTTGTAGCACTTAAAGGCGGTAAGGTTGGAACCGGAGGATACGACAAGGCTACTGTCCTCTACAATAAGGATGTTCTCCAGCTCGTAGTTCAACTTATCGGCAACTATCGCAAAAAAAGGACATATACACTGGAATCATTGTGAGAGGAATCCCAAATAGGAAAATGGCTAAACGGTTATCCCAAGCCGGTATGACGATTTTAGAAGTTATGATCGTGGGGACGATCCTCGCTATATTTGCTTCGGCCATTATGGGATTTTTGCTCGGAACTCTTAAGATCGAAACACGAAATCGCGATAGAGCCTTTGCACTCGAAAAATGCAACCAGATTATCGAAGAAATAACCGCATACAGTCTTTCGGGCGAAGATGTAATAGAACTCGATAGATTCAAGGATTTGGTGCCCCAGTCGATTCTTACAGCTGATACTACAATTTCCTCGCCGAATCATCCGCTTTCCGGCAATAAACAAAACCGCTTCGGCAACTGGAATTTTGTGAGAACTGTCGATGTTTTACCCATCTCGAATGAACCCCGAGCACGTATAGTTAGTGTCAAAGTTTATTACCAAGATAATGACAAACCGGGAGAGGCGGGGCTTCTTCTCGCACAGCTTACAAAACTTCTGAAAACCGCCGGCGATGTTTTCCCGCCGACACAGGTTTTTGACGTCTATGCTATCGCCATCGAGAACACACCCGGATGGTGGGTGGATATGAGCGTCATGAAACCTATGATGTATTCGGCTATGAATTCGATTCAGGCAAGAAATCCGGGGCTACAATTCCGTGTTCATTGGATAACAAGAAACGGATTCGGCCGAGACCCATATTATTTGCCCTTCTTTAACGACGCAAACGATGCCACCGATGCAGGCGCTTTGCCCTACTGTTATGTCTATCCCTCAGCGATTTTTAAAAGCGATGACTTCTATTATTATCCTCCGCATGAAGTCGCAGGAAACAAAAATGTAGATAATACCGTGATTGTCGATTCGGTATTCTCTTATCCTCTCGCTGACTATTTCAATCACGCAGTGCGATATCCCGAAGAGGTAAAAAGATACGAGCAGATGGTAAGCGCATATGAATCAAGAGGCTACGAACCACCCGAGCCTTCGCTTGCCCAGCTATGGCAAGACCTCTTTGATAATCCTGGTAAATACACGAATTCTTTGTTTTTCAATCTTCACGGTGAACTTATCCCGCTTCCGCCGGTTAGAAATTATTCCGATCCCGCAAAATCACCGGCGAATTATCGTCATCTGAGGGTTGTCTCCCATCCTGAGAAGCTTCGATACAACTCATGGGAGGACCCCAAACTTAGGGTTTATGCATATTATACCTTCCCTGATAGTTTTAGCGGTTCTTCGTCTGTGGATACTATATGTGTATTCTTCCCCGGCCTTACAATAGATGAATCTTATTTTAACATCAGGTATATGCAGGGTTGCGATACAATCGGTTATTGTTGGAACGACGCAACTTCGGGTTATCAATACAGCTATTCATCCAGAGTAATAAAGGGGAGGAGCGGCACTCTCCTCGAACTTTATAAAACACCCGCCCGCTCACCATGGAACCCAACATCCGGAAGCGCCACAGTTCTTCAAGCTGAAGATGGAACGATGATCGGTTCCGCACGAGCATTAAGAGAGGGCACGAGCAATCCACCTGTTTATACCGGATATCGTGGAACCGGCTATGTTGAGAGGCTAACTTCGAGTGGAAGAGGGGTTTACTGGCCCTATAGCCCCGACTCCACCGGGACATACGACATCACTGTCAGATATGCAAATCAAAATTCATCGACTTGTCGATGGTCATTCCAGAAAAGAATAGGGAGCACTTGGTATCAGGTTGGTTATTTCTACTTTCCAAGCACGGGAAGTTGGTCAAATTGGAGCGAAATAACCATATCAGCTTCTCTTGAAGCTTCTGTTAATCAGGTTAGGTTATATTGGGGTTCCGGCGATGGCTCATCTGTTCTTTTGGATGAAATAACTATCGCACCGCCGGTAGATATGAGCTTTGCCTACGATCAGACAAGGCCCATTCAATGCCAGGGGACATACCCGAGCAGTTTTACATTCACATTTACCGGATGTCCCACGAACGTTGGAACTGACGGTTTTCTGTATGTATATGGAATTGGCGACATCGATGGCACAAACGAGTTTTATCGGGTTTACGGCGAAGGTTCTTATTATGAGGGTAATGTCTTCACATCTTCGGGATATACCCAATGCTCCGCCACCTATGAAGAAGACCAAATAACAATCCCCCAATCGCGGTTAAGAACCTACGCTTCGGATGGCAATATAACATTCACTCTTACTGCAGACCCCGAGATCAACTGGTGCACGGACAATTGTCTCTATGTCCGGTTGGTTTACGACACATCCGATGTCAACCTCGGCGGGCCGGGCGGTTTAGCCGCAAACAAGCGTTTATATGGATTGGAATATATTCCCTGCCCTGTTACCTCGTCGAATGATTTCAGTCGCGACCTCGCCGACCCATCGGAAGCAAATGTTAAAAACACTGCACGTTGGACGATTGAAATCGATTCCGCTGGTCTTCCCGACACTACAATGATAACTTTTTGGACATGGATAGGACGAAGAGACAACTGCGCTATCCCGGCATGTAATTTCTCCGAGACATATTTTTGGCGCTCCACAAATCCGCCGATTATTGAACAACAGCAGATTTTAGGAGATCCTCGCCATGTCCCCTATGCTGATACAAAAGCAAATCACTATTACAATTGGTATTTTATTATAAATAATCCCACGGATTATTCCGGATTTTCAGCACTATTTAACGACCTCTGGGGAGGAGAAGGCCGAAATATAGATGTAGATGTGCCAAAAGCATTTATGTGGATACGACATGGTCTTACGATGTCCAATGCCTTTTGGAACTCCATGACCGGCTATTCCAATTACTATGTCGGGCTTGGCCAGGAAATTGGTGGCGATGCCGATAACCATCCCGAATACGACAAAGGCATACCTCTACACGCCGCCGCATGGAAAACTGATCCATCTCCTTCAAACAAGATCGACGAAATAACCTCCGCTTATGAAAGGCAAACGCTTCCATCGACCCGAAGCGAAGATTGGTCTTGTTTCCCTTGGCTCGGCGAACTGTTCCCGGATACAGACTGGAGTTCATGGCAGTCCGGAGGAAATTTATCAGTTTCTAATTATTACCGTGTTCGCTTTTCGAATGCAAATTGGAAAGGTGATAACTCGACCAATCGCGATAGAATTAAGAGAACATCCGGGAAAGGTTGTATTTCATTCAATAATGCGGTGCCCGCTGGTGATGCACCTTCTGTAAGTAGAACCTTTAGCCATACATATCAGGATTTTTCAGCCAAATCCAACATTACAGCTGAGGGAGAATCTTTAGCGGCAAGATTCAAACTGCCACTCACGAATAAAATGTCATCCGGAAGGCCTTTTAAAACCAAAAACAACGCCCCGCCACATGGGTTTTCCGATGAATGGGGAAACACATTTTATCAAAACAAACGATTCCAAATGGAAGAGGGAACAACCTTCTATACATTTCCAAACGAACAAATCTCAAGTTCGATTGTTGTTCTTCATCCACCTTCCAGTGAGACAGAGTTAACAGGAAATGCCGCAAGAATGCTTTATAACGGGCTTTCACCTTCAAAAGACCAGGGTGCTTCTTGGATTGTCATCTATGGCCTTGCATCACTAACTCAAGCCTTAATGGACGAGGGACATCCCTCAAAACCTTCTTCCAGTAGGGTAAGACAGGTTCCACGGCTCGAAATCACAGCTCCCGAACCCAATGCGGCAGTTCCGTTATCCTTCGATCTCGAATGGGACACGGCATGGCGAAGATGGGATGGCCTCACTTATTCGTGGACATATCCCGCAGGATTCGCGGAAACCACCCCGCTATTTTATGCCGTTAAATACTCCCCAGATGGCGGAAGAAATTGGTTCTACGCCTCGGACAATTCTCCCGCAAAGACAGGCGTTCGCCCCGATGCTTCCCATTCGACAACCTCAAAGAGCCAATCAATAACATTTACGACCGAGGGGGCATATATTATCCGTGTTGAGTGCTTCAGACAGTATATTCTAACCCATTATTCTTACCATCAAATAAGGGTCCTTGTGCTGACAAACGTGTGATGAAACTTAAATCTGAAAATATCACCCCGAAGGGTATGTCTCTGTTAGAGATGCTTGTCGCGCTAAGCATGCTTTCACTACTGATTCTTCTTGCCTTTTCTCTGATGAACACTTCGAATAGAATGCTCTACTCGAATCGCCTTCACGAAAGCATGAAAGAGGAAGCTCAACGGGCAATTCGATATCTGGATAGGGATCTCATTCGTGCGAAAAAAGTTTTCGGAAGGGACACAAATTATATGAACCTCATGCCTTCCGGAATCCCCCAGAAAGTCGATTTCTCGAAACTACCTGCGATACACTCAGTCGGGACTTTTGACCCGTATTCCCCAGATTATACCGATACGATATTCGGCAACGAATTGTTTTTCGCAAAAATCGAAAACTCTATTCAAATCGATACCCCCGGTGGGAAAATCTTTGAACTAAACCTTTACAAATTCGTGAATGTCTATATTGTTAAAGATATGGATCGCATAACGAGACCATACAATTACACATTGGCAATGGTTAAATGGGAAAGCAACAATTTCGCGGATTATTGGGAACTCGACCATCTGAATAAGAACGAATCCAGCTTGATGAAACACATCGAGAAAGCCCTCGAAAAAGACCATAACATCTATTATTGCTGGGATTTATCTCAGAAGAATTGCGCACAAGCCTTCTATAGACTCGGCAATTATTCCACTCCTGCATCGATGTCTTTCCAAACAAGCGATGTCCGCTATATCGTTAGGCCTATCGACCAAACACTCGGAATATCTTTCAACCAAAGCGAAACTTTCCCTGTCAAAGACGATGTCCCTGCTTTCTCAGCGAAAAACGGCATGTTCCCTGCGGGTGCCGAATTCGGAATAATAGGCCCAACTTCGTCGAGAAAAGTTTTGATACGATTAGTTATCGCGGGATGGGCAAGAAATGACCTGAATAGTTATGTCACGACGACCGTGGTTTCCGCTCCGGAGTATTGATCGCCTATGAGAAGCGACGTTAAAGCGCTAATTATCATCTTCTCGATTATCTTTGCCTTCGTTGTTATCATAAAATCCTGTGGACGCGATAAAAAAAAGATCAACGAAACAGTTAAAGAAGACATCTTCTCGGAAACTCTGGACGAAATTGAAGACATAATCGCGGAATCGCCAAAAACACAGTCAAAACGACCCCCTCGTCCAACGAATCCTTATGTGTCAAGAACCGACGAACGGGATGACTTCAATCTTCAGCAGACATCAAATCCGAGTATCGACACACGTCCTGACCCAATTCTCCTGAATATCGACCCGAGCGACACAACCTCGAACAATATAGCTCAGGTGCAGAAAACCGACCTCGAAGTTGAGATGGAGAACCGCGGCAAAGACAGCTTTATTACTGAAAATATTCAAGCCGTCGCCAACGAGGCCAAAAAGACCGATGAATTCTACGCAAATTTAGCCGCGACGCTTAATCCAAACCTGAACGCAACTCAGGCGCGTGCAAGAGCCAAGCTCATTATGGACGAAGCCGCCTCGGTTCGCAAAGATGCCGAATCGCAACCATCGGAGGTCAAATCCGCGATGCTTCAGCGTGCTTCGATTATGGAGGATTATTCCCGAAGGATTTCCGCAAACGGCGGGAATTCGAGGAAGATGAGGATTCTTATCCAAGAGCTTAAGCAGAAAACCGAATGAAAAGACCAATAGACTTGACGCCAAATTAGAAACAGCCCCGATATTTCGAGGCTGTTTTTTCTATCTCAGTAAAAAATTTGGGTTAATACTCGATGATAGAGGCAATCTGCCATCCGGCGTTGCGGGGTTTCATTTTTCTTAGAGCGTCAGAGCACCAGTTAATATCCGCGTTACCGGCAATCTTGAAATTCACGGATTTGCAGAGCAACGCCCCCCACAAATGAATCCCCTGTCCGCCGCCTGTGATGTCCACACTCACCTCGCCGAGGCATATGATAAGCCCCGTCCATTCGAACTGTCCTGAGATATGCATATTCCCTCGAACAACAAGCACTCCTGCGCCGACGGTGCCCGCAGGCCCGGGGCCTCCGCCTTTTTCGGGCAATGTGCCATTGCCGTTACAATAGGGGCAAACCCTCGTTCCTCCGCCACTGCATATTGGACAAATTCTCGAAAAGCCGCCTATCGCACCTTCACCGCCGCATGTCGCACATTTGTTATAACCGGCACCACCGCAATCGGCGCAGATTATTGATCCAGTTCCACCGCAGGTGGGGCAACCTGTAGTTGGATCTACCCCTGTTCCACCGCAGAAGGGACATGCTACTCCGCCAATTCCGCCGCATGTCGGACACACTCCGGTTCCGGGCGGGTCATTTTTTTCACCTGTTCCACACCGGTAACACGACCATTTGTTGCCACCAGCAATTTTGCTATACCCGCTTCCCCCGCAGATAGGGCAGACTCCTAAGCCATAACACTCGATACAGCCATAAATACCGGTGCCCTCACAGCTGTCACAAGCCACAGGACTTCCGCCTGTCCCGCCGCAGTCCGAACATATGAAATGCCCCGCGCTGTCGCAGGGCACACAAGCTATTTTTCCAGTTCCTCCGCAGTCCGAACAGACAGTCCCCGGCACAGACCACTCGAATCCTGTGCCGTCACAACCATAGCAGACAATTATCCCTGTCCCGCTACAGTTTTGGCAGGGAACAGAACCGCTACCACCACCTGAATGGCCTCCGCCCGCAAGGACAATATCACCGGGGAAATAACATACCTTGAGATTATTCGGGTATTGGCCATAGCACCAGTTCATCGTGTCCGCGAACTCGCCGTTTGGGCCGGCGTAGATGTCGGCGAGGGCTTCGAGGTCGAAAGTATCCTGACTCCAAGCCATGGATGGATATTTAATCGAACCAGTGTCATCTATCGAGAAGACCTGATCGGCTCTCATCCCTATGGCATCAACAATATTCGCCGAGTCGTGGATTGTCGCTACAGCCGCGCGATGGTCTCCCGGAGGGTCGGGAATGTGATAATTCGTCAAGCCGTAGTGGTGGTCTCCGCCCGATATATAGAATGAGTTACCCGCAAAATGCGGTTCTTCAGCTTCGATATACAATGGCCCGGGAATATCTCCAAGTGGATCGAGAAAAGCGGGGGTAACTCTGAACTCGAGTCTCCTGACGGCATTTCTGCACTTTCCTTCTGAGCGGATTATCCTATGTTCGGGATCGAGCCATGGAAACGTTGTAGAATCATATATCTGCACGGTATATGAGCCGCCCGGGACAGTAACGTTGTTGAAAACGACACCGGTCGTGTCGTGATTACCATTTAGCAGAAATATCGCCTCCATCGCACCGGATTCAGCGATATAAAAAGCCCTTTTGCGGCGCATCTCATTGCCGGAAAGTTTGTTGTTATAATGGCTCATGGTCATCATGAGAAGCCCGAGCATCGAGACGATAATAAGCACCATTATGACAATGAACATAACACTGCCGTGCCGCTGGTTCCCTCCGGCTATCTCCTTTCGCAGGGCTTTTATGAAATTTTTCATCTTGTGCCCCTCTCTTCTTGGATTGCCCGAATTTTTCTCATGCTATCCAACACAGCCGCGGAGGTGGCATCCAGTTTGGATTCATCGACATTGCGCATTTCGATGGCTCGGTTGCGCTGTTTTTCGATAGCTTCTTTGTTCGCGTTCGCGACTCTTCTCGGTGCGACATCGGCAACAGGCCTTTCACTTCCGATGTCTACCCGCTGTTGCCTTTCAGAGCCTTCTATCTTGAGTGTTTCGCCAATTCCCAAAATGCTTTCCGCCGAAACACCTGCATTGTCCATCATTTCCCGAATCCCGATGGGAATAGTCTCAGGTTTTCCCTTCTTACCGGAAGTGAAGATTGAAATAATTATCAACAAGAAGATTACTAATAAAATGATGCTGGCAACTTTTGTCGAATCGAGTTTCAATTTATCTTCTTTCGATAGCGTGGTTGAGAATAACGACCTCTGACTTCAGCGTTTCGCGACGATAGTTATCGTTATAGACCGGATCGACATATCTGTAATCCGGAGTCTGAGCCTTTGACTGAAGTTCGATGTTAACCGAGTAGATATATTGCAAAGAGTCCGGAGGAAGTGTAAGCCGGTCTGTCGTATCGTTTCTAAGCTCGTATGTTAGTCTAATATCTTCGATTCCTTCGACGAGTATGTGGTCTAAATTGAACCCGTTCATCGTGAAACCGCAATATTTTTTCCCCGAGGCATCTGTTTTTGCCTTGAATGTATAGCTACTAAAGGTCGAAACGCGTGTTCCTGCAGGGAATGCCTTCCCGATAGTGCCGGCTATATTGAAAAGAATAAGTTGTTGTCCCGACCACGAGAAAACAATTGCCGTATCAACAATAGCCCATCTCTCAAGAGGTGGAATGCTTGTGCGATCTACAAGGTAAATTCTCATCCATTTTCGGTATTTGTAGTTCGAGTTATGTCTTGCCACAAGAAAGGTCGAGGAAGACCCTACCGCCTGATAAAGCGAGCTTGTGAAATTGTCATAATTGCCGGTTACACGAATCGAATCCGGGCCGCTGGTTACATGAAATGGAATAATTCCTTTGACATCCGAGGGAATCATATAGCCCGCCATGCGGATTTTGTCGAGAAGTTCGCCGTGCATCCTCGATACCGACTCCTGAGATTCCTCGCGCGATTTCTGTGAGATGAAACTTCTCCTTTGACCGCTGGAGATGTAAATCACCATCCCGATTACGAGTGTCCCCAAGATCATCGCAATCAGAAGTTCGATTAGCGAAAAGCCGCTCTTATGACTTGTATGGATATGCATTTCGATAGAAAGTCGTGTTATAAGTTGTCGTATGAAGCCTGTCTTTCGAGTCGTGCCATTTGATAATCAGTTCGAGCTGTTTGATACGGGGCTTGTTCGAAATCTCCGTGACAGTCCATACACGATAGAATTGCCCCACCGAATCGGCACCGGAATCGATGCTTCCGAAATTCAATCTCCTGAGCTGTTCGATTTTTTCCTCGGCGAGATTCGACGCCTCACGCATTTCCTGGCTTTGCGTATCTATTCTGTGGGCACCGAGCACACCAACGATGATAATCCCCGTTACCGCCGCGGCAATAACGATTGCTATCATTATCTCGAGCAAAGAAAAACCGCTGTCGTTTCGAATTCTCATTTATTTATATAGGTTGCTAATGAGGTTTTCTCTCCTGATGTCAACTCGTATTCTTCGACCCACCCGCTTGTCTGGCGCATGAGAATCCCCTTGAACTCCTTCGTTTCAATTGAATACAAAGCTAAACGAATATCGATCGATGGCGCGCCGTCGCCGTAGATAGTGAAAAACATCTCTCCGCTCTTCAGCTCTGAGCCGCGTTTTCCGGCCAATAGTCTGATTCCTGGCCCCACGCGCATACTGTCGAGCATGGTTTCGCCTGTGTCGAATACGCCGTTGGCGTTATCATCGAACCAGGCGTAGAAGACATTGTGTGTGAAATTTGAATATACCCCGACACGTTTTTTGCTGACTCGCGCTTCGTCGGAAATGTATCTGAGTTTCGACATCGCCCTTCCGGATTCACCCTTCAGCTTTTGGTGATTAATGGTCTTCCTAAAGCCCAAAACACCTATTGTCGTGATGATTCCGGCGATAACGATAGCGACCATTATCTCCATTAGGGAGAATCCCGCTAATTTTTGGCAAGATTTATTTCGGCAGAGAGATTTCACTATGCACCTCGAATAATTGTTTCTCGTGCCCGGCAGGCGAATTTGTCGCCAACCTTCTCTCAATTGGATTATAAGTATTTGTCAATTCGCTTTCAAGTATTTACTACGAAAATAAACAAATGGTAAATGAACCTTTGCGAACGCGGAGAAGAAAACAAAAGGGCGGTTTTGAGCCGCCCTTTGAAGAGTTTGTTTTCTACGCGGTTTATCTTGCGAGAAGGATAGTTCCGCTACATATAGCTTCGCCGTCGTGCTCGATTGTGAATAGATAAAGCCCCGGAGCGCCGATATTACCGCTATTAACAGTTCCATCCCAAATATCCGCACCCGATGGAGACTGGTAAACCAGCTGATTGTCGAGATTATAGATTCGGATTATACCCCTTCCGAGAGCCATATAGGGGTATGTGAACAGAACAATGTCATTTATCCCGTCATTGTTAGGCGTGAAAGGATTCGGATAGTAATTACAGCTTGTAACCGATGGGAAGAAGCACCAACGGAAAGGTTCGCTGATATTCGCAAGCCCGTGATCCGGGAACAGATCCGCCGCAGAAAGCGAAACGCAGATGCTGTCGTTGTTCTGCCACATGAAACCGGCCTCTCTCGGACGGAATGCGAAGACCTGTCCAGAGTTAGTATAGTAAATTCCGGGGTCGCCCCAGCGGAATGTGATACTGTCATTGAAAGTTATCTCGATTGTGGTCGAGTCAACCGCACGAAGTTCATCCCACAGGTTCGCGGTAACTTCGATATCGAGATCGATTACAACCGCTCCCTGCGGCGGATGCGGGTTGCTAATCTGCGGTGGTGTGAGATCGACATAGAAACGCCAGAAAAGGTTGTCTCCCGGGAAACCGCGATTGTCGAATACCTCTTTGAGACTGCAGGCAACCCACATATCGTTTGAGAAATATGCGCCGAGCGAGGGGTCGAAATAGAGTGTATCATTCACGAAACGAAGCTCGGGATCAGCAATCGTATAATCTATTCCGTTGACTCCGAAAATGATGCTCGAAGGATTAACACCGTCCGCCGAGTCCGCAATATATACTGCTATCTGCTGGTTGGCATTCGTGGAAACCTCGCTTTCGAGAGCATACTGAATCTCAGCAATCGGCCCTCTGCCAATCCGGAAAACATTTGACCAACAACACGAGCGGTCGTCGGAATAACCGCCGTCGGTGTCGTTATCGCAGGCATAAACCTCGAAAACAAAGGCGTCGCGGTCAAGAATTGTAATCTCATAATCTGTGCGGAATGTGTCCCCCGCAACCCTCGACATCGGAACTTCGGAATAATAACCATCGGAAAGATCGCCGTCGATGTCGTAGCGAAGCATTATCCCCTGCGGATCCATCGGATCGGAAGGATCATAAACGCCCGACTGGTCGTCCGTGATTATCATAGTAATATAGAAAGGTTGCCCGGAATTGACTGTCCGTGGCCCCACGAAATAGAATTCGGGGCAGAGTGTGTCGTCATCGGGGACAAAGAAACACCAGCGGATTTCCGGGGAGGCATTCGGGCCAAGATTTAGATCGACATAATCCGGAAGATCTTCGGCTCTCGCGATTGAAACACAAATACTGTCGTTATCTGCATTTTGAATTGGCGGCACCGCAATCGAAGGATCGAACTCGAAATTTAGCCCATCCCAGGTAACCCCCGGAGAATTGATGTCGAGGAACCTAATCTGTGGTGGATAGGATTCTCTCGCCGCGCGGTTTTGATAGGTCATTATTATGGAACCTTCATTAACTCCGGAAAGATCGTCATGGATTTTGCATCCGACCAGAGCATAATGGTTATAGACCGTGCTACTTGGAGTAGGATAAAGCTGAGTTATCTGCGGCGGCTGAAGATCGGCGCGCCAAGTCCATCTTATCGGGCCGCCGTAGGGGAGGTTGCCCTGCATATCCATAACCCTCGCAAGAACGCACTCGGCATACTGACCGTGTGTCCATGGAGTTCTCGGCGTGTAGAACAGCTTCGAGTTCCAATACACAAGTTCAGGATCGGAGATTGTGTATAAGGTCCCATTAACGATGAATTGCAGTCGGTTAACATTTATCGAATCCTCGAATTCGATTTCGGAAAGGTCCATTATAATCTGTTGATATGGTCTATTAGAAATCGGGTAAGCATGGGTCGAGATCGTATCGGGATGCGGTTCTACGATGGCGGCCTCGGGACTGCATGGCGACCAATACCAGAAGATGTCGTCGTCCGAGAGATAATCTCCGGGCACTTCGAGATGGGCCTCGATTTCAACCTCGCGAAGATCGCAAGACGCCACCGGATGGCTCGAACTCCATCTCACAAAGTATCCACCTCGAATATTCTCTACGATATTCACGAGAATCGTATCGAAATCATCCACGAGATCGTAATCGTAAAAAGCGCCGCCGGTTTCCTCGGTAACGCTACCCGGTCCATACCAAACGCCGTTGTAGGGTCTGGTTGGGTCGGTGTATGATGTCTTAAGGATGACGAAAACCATAGCATCGCTCGACATAACGGCAGAATAGACGTCGTCGTAAACCAAATCGGAATATGTCGTGCCATCGCCAAGGTAATGATACGGAGCGTCTGAGATCATGCAGATAACCTTTTTTGCTCCCGGACGCCAGTTCATGTGCGCAATTGCGTCATATATAGCATCGAAAGAAACCTCTGGGCCGTCACCACCACCGCCGGAGCCAAGCGCCGACATCCAACTATGGAAAACCATAACATCGCCGGTAAGGTCGTAACCGTGCGGGAAATTAACATGGTCAGCAAAGGTAACCAAACCGAGTCGATAATCGATACCCGATGAGGTTAATGCGGTTGCGAAGGCAATTGTTCGGGCAGTTACCGCCGCGAACATGCTATACATGGAACCTGTTGTATC
>Ga0334886_1000445_pt1 | contig 64549 bp, 36 predicted proteins | sample GraSluR1_MG_9_FD_207232 | JGI IMG/M metagenome (GOLD analysis project Ga0334886, IMG submission 207232) | Sludge microbial communities from methane-producing bioreactor in Wageningen University, Netherlands - Granular Sludge_27_06-R1 | ecosystem: Engineered > Bioreactor > Anaerobic >... | reverse complement strand
CATAATAATAGCAATGGGTTCGCTCATGGTGGTTTGGGTATATAGCTTGCTCGATTTTTCGGTGGCGGCAACTACTTTTATTCCCGATTGCTGCAGGAATGATATGGTTGACTTAAGGCTATGTACCCTGCTAATAGGAATGTGGTGAATTGCACCTGCAGATGTTTTTACCGCATCGGCACCTATGCGGGCAGAACCTTTCGAGGGGAATACCACGGCGTGCGCACCAGCGCATTCGGCGCTTCGCACAATGGCTCCAAAGTTACGTACATCGGTTACGCTATCGAGAATGATAATAAAGGGCGTTTTACCATCTTCCCACAGGCGTGCCACCACCTCTTCAATAGGCTCGAAATCTACTGGCGAGATGTAGGCAATAACCCCCTGGTGATTGCGCTGGCCAAACTGGCCAAATTTTTCGGCAGGTACATACTGAGGCGCAATCCCCCGACTACGTAGTAGGCTCATTAGCTCTTGAACCAGCTCCCCGCTTAGCCCTTTTTTTACAACTACCTTGTCAATCTCCTTGCCCGAGTTTATGGCCTCAATCAGCGGCCTAATGCCGTATATTACATCCGATGTATTCTGTTTCATTGTATTGTTGTTATATTAGTCTGAAAGTCAAAAGTCAAAAGTCTGAAAGCATGCCCTGAGCAGTTCGACAGGAGGTTAGTGAGCCTGTCGAACTACTCACTGACCACTTGCCGAAGTACTCACTGACCACCTGCCGAAGGGTCGAAATACAAAATGTAAAATCCTAAATCCTAAACCCTAAACCCTAAACCCTAAACCCTAAACCCTAAACCCTAAACCCTAAACCCTAAACCCTAAACCCTAAACCCTAAACCCTAAACCCTAAACCCTAAACCCTAAACCTTAAACTCATTCTTCTCTTAGTTGAAAAAAACAGCTGGCAATTGGCAACCAATCATTTATTCAATCAACCAATCAACCAATCAACCAATCAACCAATCAACCAATCACCCTCCCCCCCCAAAAATCTCCATTTCGTAGTGCAGCTGTTCCCAGCGGTGCATAGTGTTGTTAAGTTTTGCCTTTAGGCTTTCGTATTTCTTAAAAAAATCATCGTCAATGGCTGTGCCCTCGGGATTGCTCAGGATGGCGTCCATTTCAGCAATTTTGTTCTCCAGCTCGCTAATCTCTTGTTCAACCTTCTCAATTTGTGATGTTACCTTCCTTATCACTTTGTCCTGCTCCTTTCGGTCGAGCCATTCCTGTTTTCTGTCCGATTGACCACTGATATCCTTCACCTCCTTTTCAATCTGTTTACGGGTTTCTAGCTCCTTCAGATTTTCAAGCTTACGCTTTCCTAGGAATTCATAAATACCGCCTAGATGTTCCTTTACCTTTCCATCGCGGAATTCGTAAACTTTCGATACCAGTCCATCGAGGAACTCACGGTCGTGCGAAACAACAATCACAGTTCCTTTATATTTATTCAAAGCATTCTTAAGAATATCCTTCGAGCGCATATCCAGGTGGTTGGTGGGCTCGTCGAGAATTAGCAGGTTGTATGGTTGTAGCATTAGCTTCACCATGGCCAAGCGGTTGCGCTCACCACCCGAGAGAACCGACACCTTTTTGTCAACATCCTCGCCCCTAAACAGGAAGGCCCCAAGAATATCGCGAATCTTTGTCCGAACATCACCAACAGCCACCCTGTCAATGGTTTCGAGTACGGTATGGTTTGCGTTCATTAGTTCATCCTGATTCTGGGCAAAGTAGCCAATGCTTACGTTATGGCCAATTTTTACCTCGCCTTTGTAGTCAATCTCGCCAACCAGAATCTTGCTAAGGGTGGTTTTCCCCTCGCCGTTTCTGCCAACAAAGGCAACTTTTTCGCCCCGAGTGATATTGAAAGTAGCATTGTCAAAAACTAGGTGTTCGCCGTAGCTTTTACCCACCTCATCAACCTTAACCACTAAATCGCCCGAGCGGGGAGCCTCAGGGAACCTGATGTTTACCGAGGTATTATCTTCCTCCTCCACCTCAATAACATCTATCTTTTCGAGCATTTTCACGCGCGATTGCACCTGATTGGCCTTGGTGGCCTTGTAGCGGAATCGCTCTATAAAATCCTTGGTTTCCTCAATCTGTTTTTGCTGATTTTTATATGCAGCCAGCTGCTGCTCACGACGTTCCTCGCGCAGCACAACGTATTTTGAGTAGGGAACTCTGTAGTCGTATGCTTTCCCCAGCGATAGCTCTATGGTGCGCTCGGTAACATTGTCGAGGAATGCACGGTCGTGCGAGATAAGAAGGAGAGCGCCTGGGAATGTTTTTAGGTAATCCTCGAGCCACTGTATCGATTCAATATCGAGGTGGTTGGTGGGCTCGTCGAGCAGCAAAACTTCGGGTCTGCGGAGCAGAATCTTGGCCAGCTCTATTCGCATTCGCCAGCCTCCGCTAAGCTCCTTGGTGGGGCGAGCAAAATCGGCCCTTTTAAAACCCAAGCCCTGCAAAGTCACCTCGGCCTGCGCCTCAAGGCTTTCACCACCAAGCAACGAGAACCGTTCACTTTTTTCGGTTAATTCGTTAATTAGCTTTGCATAATCGTCCGATTCGTAATCGGTACGTTGTTCCAGTGCCTTCGTGATTTTGGCAATATCTTTTTCCAGCTTCAATGTATCGCTGAATGCGGTCATCGTTTCTTCCAGAACGCTAAGCGTATTGGCCACATCCATTTGCTGGGGTAGGTAACCAATGGTAATATCGCGGGGTACACTAACCAATCCACCCGAAGGTGTCATTTGACCCACAATTAGCTTGAGTAGAGTAGTTTTACCCGCTCCATTCTTTCCCACAAGGCCTACACGCTCCTTGGGACTAACCAAAAAACTTATATCCTTAAAAAGATCGAAACCACCAAAAGTAACTGTTACCTGACTGAGCGATACCATTTTAATGAAATTTTATAGCGTGGCAAAATTAGTAAATAAAGGCGAATTGCCAAGGGAGAAGAGTGATTGCGAGATTGGGGAATTAAATTATTAACCAACCTGCTAAGCAATCAATCAACTTGCCTTTGGGCAGGTCAATCAATCAACCAATCAATCAACCAATCAATCAATCAATCAATCAACCAATCAACCAATCAATCAATCAATCAACCAATCAACCAATCAATCAACCAATCAATCAACCAATCAATCAACCAATCAATCAATCAATCAATCAACCAATCAATCAACCAATCAATCAATCAATCAATCAACCAATCAACCAATCAACCAATCAATCAATCAATCAACCAATCAACCAACCTGTCCGCCCACTGGCGGATCATTCATTCACCCAACCTGTCCGCCCACTGGCGGATCACCCAATCACCCAAAATGGTTGCATAACATCAAAAACAAACCCAATAATTTTATAACTTGCAGGTCAATTAACCTATTGGTAAATCTGGGTTTAAATCTTTTATCTGACAATGTGTAAGGATAATGTTGAAATAGAAAATTTCTTGGCTTCCAAAGCGGTAGCATTGATTGGTGTTTCGCGCAATAAGCAAAGTTACAGCCGTTCGCTAATGAAGGCCTTTGTTGATAAAGGCTTTGAGGTTTTTCCTGTAAATCCGAACGAAACCGAGATTGATGGGCTAAAATGCTACCAGTCCATTATCCAACTACCCGATACCATTGATGCAGCCTACATCGTCAAGCGAAAGGAGCTGGCCATCGATTTGGCGCACGAGATTGCCAATAAGGGAATTAAAAAGATATGGATTCATGTTATAAATGTGATGCTCTCGATATTAAGGATCTTTGCAAAGAGCACGGAGTTACCGTAATTGCTGGTGAGTGCTTCTTCATGTGGGCTAAGCCAGCAAAAGGGGTTCACGCATTTCACCGATTTTTGCGTAGCATATTCGGTTAATCACTAAAATCAAAATAAAACAAGATGAAAACAGCACTAATCACAGGAGCAACCGCAGGTATAGGTCGCGCAACCGCCATTTTGCTTGCAAATAGTGGGTATAGAGTAATTATCACCGGTCGTCGTAAGGAGCGTTTGGAAGAGCTAACAAGTGATATTGGAAATGTTCAGCAAGTCCATACGTTAGCCTTCGATATCAGAAGTAGGAACGAGGTTGAAAATGCAATTGAAACCTTACCCAGGGAGTGGAGAAGTATTGATGTGTTGGTTAACAACGCCGGCCTTGCTGCTGGACTAAATCCACTACAGGAGGGGTCAGTTGATGACTGGGAGCAGATGCTAGATACCAACGTGAAGGGGTTGCTTTACATCACCCGTATTGTTTCAAATATAATGATTGAACAGGGGCATGGCCATATCGTAAATATTGGTTCTATTGCTGGTGTTCAGGCATATGAGAATGGCAACGTGTATTGCGCCAGCAAGCATGCCGTTCACGCGCTCTCCCAAGGAATGCGAATCGATATGCTTAAGCATGGTATAAAGGTTACTGAGATTCGTCCTGGGCTAGCCGAAACGGAATTCTCACTAGTTCGATTCAAGGGCGATGCCGACAGTGCTAAGAAGCCCTACATTGGCCTTGTCCCGCTTTCGGGGCATGATATTGCCGAGGCTATCCTTTTCGCAATTACTCGTCCACCCCACGTAAACATTAACGACTTGGAGATTACCCCAACGGCACAGGCAAGCTCTTACTACGTTTTTCGTAAGTAAGCATTACTAAATTTAAAATTCTTGACAAATAGTACCATTAGCTGTTTGCTTATAAAAATTTCAATCCAATGAAGTTTCATCACAATAAATTAAGGCAGTTTACCCAGTCGCTGTTCGAAGCCATGGGATGCCCTTCGCCTGATGCCAAGGTAATTGCCGATGTGCTTATCGCAGCAGAGCTGCGAGGCATTCCATCGCACGGACTGATGCGCGTTAAGGATTATTACGCTATGGTTGAGGCAAAGCGGATTAATACATCCCCTCAAGTCAGAATTACATACGAAACCCCTTCAACAGCTACGGTTGATGGCGATAATGCCTTAGGGCCTGTGGCCGCAAAAAAATCGATGGAGATTGCTATTGCAAAGGCTAAGGTTGCAGGCACCGGTTGGGTAGCCACCAACAATAGCAATCACTACGGAATAGCTGGGTACTACTCCATGATGGCGCTGGAGCACGATATGATAGGCATATCGCTTACCAACGCCAATCCCTTGGTTGCCCCAACCTACAGCGCTGAGCGTTTACTAGGAACCAACCCTATTGCTGTGGCCATTCCCACCCAAAATGAGCCTCCTTTTATTGCCGATTTTGCCACAACACCCATAGCACGAGGGAAGCTTGCCATTAAGTCGAAGCTGGGCGAAACTGTTCCTCTCGGCTTGGTGCAGGATAAGGAAGGGAATCCTACCAGTAATCCTGGAACGCTTGAGCAGGGAGGAGCAATTCTAACTCTTGGTGGAGGGGGTGTTAACTTGGGCGGACATAAGGGCTACTGCATGACTGCTTTAGTCGATATTTTTTCGTCGGTACTTTCTGGTGCCAATTTTGGCCCCTTTGTGCCCCCCCAGGTGGCTTACTTGCCGCTGCTTGAGCAGTCGGTTGGGAAGGGGCTTGGGCACTTTTTTGGTGCCATTCGCGTAGATGCATTCCGTCCCGCAGCCGAGTTTAAAAAATCGATGGATACTTGGATCCATACCTTCCGCACATCAAAAAGTGTAGATTCAGATAACCCAGTGCAAATACCTGGTGATAACGAGCGCAAAACGGAAAGTGCTTATCTACTTGATGGTGTGCCGGTAATTCCCAAAATATTTGATGAATTATGTGAAATAGCCAATGCTCTAAATGTTGAGCAACTTTAATTTGTTTTGGTGATTTATCTCAACTTTTTTATTGAGATAATGAACAATAAATTTGGAGGTGTAAAATAATTTTTTGACTTATCTTTACATTGTTTAGTTCAAGCAGCAATTACTTTATTAACATTCCTGACTAATCAGGCAATTATTTTAACAAAATGAGTAGATTGATAGTTTTAAACAAACAGGCTGTTCTTCTTATTGTTATTTGCCTTTTTAGCCTCGTAATTACATCGTGCCACAACAATATTCCATGTGCAGTTTATGCCGATGTTGAAAATAATTGTGAAGACGAAACAACGAGTTAGATATTTTTTTTAAATTGCCCCCGTAAAAAAAACCTTACAGAATGAAAGCAAACAAAAGAACTCTTATTGTAGCCCTTGTATTTGTAGCGGTTGCTATGGTTTTCGGTTCATGTGCCAAGAAGACGTGTCCTGCATATAGTAAAGCAAATACAGCTCAGGTAGAGCAAAACGGTTAATATAAGCTGTAAGTTAGCTTATCAAACTTTCTTAAGTCTCACTTCGAGATTTAGGAAGGTTTTTTTGTTGGCTTTCTTTTACCTCTCTGAATTTAGTTATTGGTTTGTAAATCAATTTAATGTAGATTTGTCCTCGGCATTTATCAAATTCAATTCTATCGTTACAACTAATTAAATAATAATAACATATAGCAAGCTATGGAAAACAACGAACTTCGCGATTCATCAATTATCGCACTTAGAGATTGTATGGGGTTACAGCCCCACGAAACCCTACTGGTAATTACCGATGAGCTTAAACGGGGAATCGGCATGGCGTTGCACGAGGCTGGTAAAGACCTTTGCAAAGAGTCGATGCTTATCGAAATTAAAGCCCGTGAAATAAACGGTCAGGAGCCACCAGAGGCGGTTGCCAATATGATGAAAATGGTGGATGTGGTGGTTTGTCCTACCTCCAAGTCGCTTACCCATACCGATGCTCGTCGTAATGCAGTGAAAGAGGGAGTGCGTGTTGGTACAATGCCTAACATCACCGTTGATACCATGGCCCGTTGCCTAAGCGCCGACTACGATAAAATAATTTCGCTAACCGATTTTATTGCAGATAAAATGGAGGGGGTGAGCACAATCCGTGTAGTTACCGAAAAGGGTACCGATGTAGCAATGCCCGTTAAGGACAGGATGATTATTCGCAGCAAGGGCGTACTCCGCAATAAGGGGGAGAGCGGTAATCTGCCCTCGGGCGAGGTGTTCCTTGCTCCTTGGGAGGATCAAACCAACGGTAAGCTGGTTATCGATGGCTCAATGGCCAGCATTGGGATGATTGAAACTCCTATTGTGGTTGATATAGTGAACGGTTACGCCGAGAGCATCACCGGTGGTGAAGAGGCGAAAAAACTTGCAGAGATTCTCGATAAGTCGGGCCGTGATGCCCGCGCAGTGGCCGAGTTTGGAATTGGAACCAACTATAAGGCCAAGCTTACAGGGCTCATCCTCGAGGACGAGAAGGTGTTTGGTACCATCCACATTGCCTTTGGCAATAACATCACCATGGGTGGTCGTATCTCAGTGAGTAGCCATCTCGATGGCTTGGTAACCGAACCCGATGTTTATTTCGACGATGAGCTCATCATGAAGAAGGGTAAAATGATTGGTTACGAGATGTAGTAGCTATAATTATATATATGTTGCTCAAACAGATTTTGCAGGGTAAGACCATAGTTCTCGCTTCGAAGTCGCCTCGCAGGCAACAGCTGCTAGCAGAGCTGGACTTACCCTTTGAGGTTAGAATAAACGGTGAGGTTGACGAGACCTATCCCGCTAACCTCACACCCGAAAGCATACCCGTATATCTTGCAACGAAAAAGGCTGTACATTACATTGGTTCGCTTGCAAGCCACGAGATACTACTCACGTCCGATACAATAGTTTGCTGCAAAGGCAAGGTGTTGGGCAAGCCCACCGATAGGGACAACGCCATTGCAATACTTAAGGAACTTTCGGGATGTAAACATACAGTAATTACTGGCGTTGCGCTATGCTATGGCAGTCGAGAGCATACCTTTTCAGCTACCACCGATGTTTACTTCCGTACCCTTGCCGATGAGGAAATAACCCATTATGTTGACACATTCAAACCCTTTGACAAGGCTGGGGCGTATGGAATTCAGGAATGGATTGGATACATTGGCATTGAGCGTATTGATGGGTCGTATTTCAACGTTATGGGATTACCCGTACAGAAGTTGTATACAGAATTAATTGCATTTCTCATTGAGAAAGGTTGATTAGGTAGGTGTTTACTAAAGATTAAAGTAAACCAAATGCATCAATTCTTATCAAAAGCAAAGAAATAATTAATAACATAAACGTATGAAACGATTTTTTATATCATTTTTAATGACAATTGTACTGCTTCCCTATGGAGTCAAGGCCGATGAAGGTATGTGGTTGCCAATGCTTATTGAGAAGTACAGCATTGCCGATATGCAAAGCAAGGGCTTTAGGCTTACTGCTGAGGATGTTTACAGCATTAACCAGCCTAGCATTAAAGATGCCATTGTAATTTTTGGCCGTGGATGCACCGGCGAGGTTATATCGCCCGAGGGGCTAATCATCACTAATCATCACTGTGGATATGGTGTAATCCAGCGTCACTCTTCGGTAGAGCACGACTACCTAACCAATGGCTTTTGGGCTATGTCGCGGGACGAAGAGTTGCCAAATTCAGGGTTAACCGTAAGGTTTTTGGTGCGTATGGATGATGTAACAACCCAGGTACTTGAGGGAGTTTCTCCCGATATGACTGAGGTTGAACGTCAGGCTAAGGTAAATGAGAATACCAAAAGGATTTCCGATGAAGTGGTGGAGGGTACACACTACACCACACGGGTAGCTCCTATGTATAACGGGAATCAATACTTTGTATATATATACGAGGAGTTCCTTGATGTTCGTTTGGTGGGTGCGCCCCCTTCGAGCATTGGTAAATTTGGTGGCGATACCGACAACTGGATGTGGCCACGCCATACCGGTGACTTTTCTCTCTTCCGCATTTACGCCGATAAGGATAACAAACCGGCCGAGTACTCGCCCGATAATGTACCTTATACCCCTAAAAAGCATCTGCCTATCTCTGTAAAGGGTATTGAGCCCGGCGATTTCACCATGGTGTATGGTTATCCTGGGAGTACGCAGCAGTACATCACCTCGCATGAGGTGAATCAGGTGGTTAATATCTCAAACCCCCTGAAAATTTCGCTGCGCGATGCTAGGCTCGATATTATGAAGGGCTATATGCAGAGTAATGATACCGTTCGCATACAGTACGCTAGCAAGCAGGCGGGTGTAGCCAATGCATGGAAAAAGTGGATTGGTGAGCGCAACGGCCTAATCCGTCTCGATGCAGTTGCCAAAAAGCAAGCCTTCGAGGTCGATTTCGAGAGCTGGGTAAACCAATCGCCAGAGCGTAAAGCGGAGTACGGCCACTTAATACCCCGTTTCGATGAGCTCTACAGCAAGCGTGAGCCCCTTCTGATTGCCACCGATTATAGCCGCGAGGCCTTTATGGCCGTTGAGGCTATTCGTTTTGCTAGCCAGTTTAGCCAGCTTATTAATAGCACCCTAAAGGACGAAGACCCCAATGCCGACTTAGCTGAAAGTCTGATAGAAAATTCCCGCAGATTCTATAAGGATTACTACCTACCCATTGATAGGGAGATATTTGCAGAGATGATGGAGGCCTATACCCAAGCTCTTCACGATTCGCTTCATCCAGCAAAACTTAATGAGCTATATGCGCAGAGCAACTCCAGCTGGAACGTGGCGTCCGAGTATTTCTTCTCAACATCCATTTTTGCCGATAGCACCAAGCTAATTAGTTTGCTCAATAATTTCGATGTGGAGGCAGCGAAGAGCCTTAAGCACGATATTGCCTTTGAAATGTACTGGCAGCACGATAGCATTTTCAACGCAAGTGTTAATCAGCAACAGCGCTCAATCACACAGGAACTCGATATCCTTTACCGTACATACATCAAGGGTATGATGGAGATGAACCCTGATAGATATTTTTATCCCGATGCAAATTTCACCCTACGCGTAGCTTATGGAAATATGGGAGGCTATAATCCATCCGATGCGGTTGAGTACATGTACCAAACCACCCTTGATGGGATTGCCGAAAAATCAGAGATGGGAGTTTACGACTATGTTGTGCCCCAGCAACTCCTCGATTTGCACGCAGCGAAGGATTATGGAAAGTGGGAGGTAAACGGAACAGTTCCTGTAGCTTTCCTTGCTAGCAATCACACCTCTGGTGGTAACTCCGGAAGCCCCGTTATTAACGCCGATGGCCATCTAATTGGTGTGAACTTCGATAGGGTATGGGAAGGAACCATGAGCGACATTATGTTTGACCCTGAAATGTGCAGAAACATTAGCGTCGATATTCGGTATGCCCTGTTCATTATCGATAAGTTTGCTGGCGCTGGCCATCTTATCGAAGAGATGACAATAGTTGAATAGCAAAACTTTTAAAACCGACAGCGCTAACCTGCTGTCGGTTTTTTTTAACAATAAACTATGAGTGATAAGCACAGAAAGGTTGATGAAGCAGCAAAATTTCTAAAGCAGATAGCATCGCACCCCGACATAGTTCCGGGAATTTATAACTACTGCGATAGATGGTGCGAGCGATGCCCGCTGGCAACCCGATGTACTGTGTATCATATGGAGCATAGGATGAGGAGTAGCGAGGAGGGAAGCGAGCAAATTGACAATGCTTGGGAGGATATTAGCACTATGCTAAGCGTAGCAGCAAAACTCCTAAACGAACAGATAGAGGAGATGGGAATTGATATTGATGAGCTAGAAGCTATTGCAAAGGATATTAAGCCCGATTCGAAGTATAATCCAAAGGAAGCACGAGCCGTTAAGCTGGCTAAGGAGTATTCCACTAGCCTAGCCGAGTGGATTAAGCTCAATCGCGATAAAGTTTTGGAAAAGCATCAGCAGCTGGTAGATATTCTGTCATCCAAAAGCGGTTCCATTGCCGATGCTTTTGAGGTAATTCAGTACTATATGATTCTGGTCTCATCTAAAACCTACAGAGCATTTTTGCATTCGCCTAATGATGAGTTGCCCGATGACTCAAGGGGGTCGGCAAAGGTGGCCCTGATAATAATCGATAGGTCAATGGCTTCATGGGTTAAAGTTTTTGAGATTATTCCCGAGTTGGAGGACGATGTATTGCGCTTTCTGGCACTTCTATCAAAAGTAAAAAAGGAGATTCTTTTACGCTTTCCCAATGCAATGGATTTCGTAAGACCAGGATTCGATGAGTAGCTTGTGTTTTATATCATGTTGAAAAATTTTCAAATATTCAATTTAAGCTATTGATATTTACCTTTAAAAGCTTACATTTGCTAATGTTAAGATAGCGAAAGTAGAATTAGTGTACACTTAAAGCAAAGGTTAACTAATTGTAGGTAAACTAACTTAACAAAACCTAGTGCTATGGAATCTAAAAAAAAGATTTTAATCGTTGATGATGACATTGATGTAATTACAGCTATCGAAACCATTCTAACAAAGCAGGGTTACGAGGTACATTCGGCGATGAACAAAAAGGAGGGCATTGAGAAGCTGCGGAGCGTTAAGCCCAACCTGGCAATACTTGATGTGATGATGACCACTCATTACGAGGGGTTTGAGCTAGCTCAGGAAATACTTAAAAACCCAGAGTTTAAGGATATTCCATTCCTTATTCAGTCGTCCATTGAGGTGCTTATGACATCCAACGCCAGCATTCAAACCGTTGCCCGTGAGTATAGGCAGGATCCTAACTTTAAAGATTTGCAGGTACTACTCATTAAGAATAACTACGATGGTAGCGCCGGCATCGACTACAAGGCTGAGGATGGCCAATCGCATTGGTTCCCCGTAAAGGGTTTTATCCGCAAACCTGTTGATGCCAGCAAGCTTCTGCCCGAAATTGAAAAGCATATTAAGTAGATACTCCATTCGGATTTAGGTATAAGGTTTCTGTAAAACCCTTTGGCATGGTTACCTGTGGCAAAGGGTTTTTAGTTTAGGTATGATATGTTCCTAGTAACGTGAGTTCGGTGTAAGGAGAATCAATAAAACCCCAAGAATAAGGGAGTAAGGTTCAATTTCATGGGTTATTTACTTTTTTATGCTAGCACAACCAAAAACCTTATTCGCTTATTTATTAGGCAAATGCAACATCAATTTTTATGTCGAACTCGCGTTAGTACATATCAAAGTGTTAAAAACCAATTGCCATTGGGCTAAGTACAAACAAATTGTTTCTTATGAAATCCAACCCATTCAAGAATATTCGTATTCCGCTTAGGCTAAGGTTATTTCTGCCCGTATCGTTGATAATAGTAACCGTGGTAACCATTATGACCATTTGGTCTATCAACACCTCAATTAATGCTTTTAACGAGCAGATTGAGAACAACCTAAAGCTCGAGGTACAAACCATCTCCAAGATGTTTGAGCGCGAGAGCATGCTAAAGCTCAAGAATGTGCAAACTAACCTTAAGGTTGCCAATCATCAGTTCTACAGCTACGATCTTAAAATCCTTACCTCAACCGTTGCCATTGAGGTAGAGAATCAGAAAACAGGGGCAACCCATATCACCCGGGTAAAGGAATGGGTACACAATGGTAAAAAACTTCTCGGTAATACCGAACTGGTTGATAATCTTTTTGATCAGCTAGGTGGCACCATAACCATCTTCCAAAAAATTGATAGCGGATACGTTAGGGTGGCCACTAACGTGCTTAAAGCTGATGGCACCCGTGCCATTGGCACCTATATCCCCAACGACTCTCCCGTGGTTGAATCTATAGGTAAGGGTGAACGATATTTTGGTCGTGCATACGTTGTAAACGATTGGTACACTACTGCATACGAGCCTATTGTGTATAACAATGAGGTGGTTGGAATGATTTACGTGGGGGATAAGGAGAAGGATTTGGCAGAGCTAAAGCGCTTGCTGTATACTCTCAAAATTGGTAAAAGCGGTTATCCCTTTGTATTCGATAGGAGTGGGCATATGATCATTCACCCAACCATGGAGGGCGATACCTGGGATGATCCCTTTTTTCAGAATCAAATTGAAAATTACAAAGAGGCGCTCTTCCCCCTCCACTACAACTCCAAGGATAAAACCATTGCCTTTAAATATTTTGAGCGATTTGAACTTTTCATTGCCGCCTCCATTGTAAAAAATATCGAGAACCGGGAGCTGATTAGAAAGTCAATAATTGGAGCATCGGCCGTGGGGGTAATAGCCATTCTATTCCTATTGGGGTTTTTGTACTTCTTTACAACCGATAAGCTCTACCGATACTTCACAGCCCTGCAAATATCCAATAAAAAGCTTGCTTCGGCAGAGATTGCGCTAAAGCAATCGGAAAAGTTGGCCACCATGGGCCAAATATCAGCTGGTATTGCCCATGAGCTCAACAACCCGCTTGGGGTAATCACCATGTACAGCAATATTATTCTCGAGGAGCTCGACAAGGACAACCCCATGGTTCAGGATGTGGAGCTAATTGTAGAGCAGGCCAATAGGTGCAAAAATATTGTGGGGGGGCTACTAAATTTTGCTCGTAAAAGCAAGATGAAACCTCAAGAGGTTGATATAAACGAATTTGTTAACAGAAGCCTCGAGTCTGTTGTGGTTCCCAGTAACGTGAAAACCGAGGTAACCTCTACCGTTGATGATCCTCTGATAATGATCGATACCGAGCAGATGATGCAGGTTTTCACCAACCTCGAGAAGAATGCCATTGAGGCAATGCCCAACGGGGGCAGCTTAACCATTGATATTTCGGGAAATGAGAGGGATGTGATGATAAAATTTAGCGATACCGGTACGGGCATTGCCGAGGAGAACTTGGATAAACTTTTCACCCCTTTCTTTACAACCAAAGAGATGGGTAAAGGAACTGGACTTGGACTACCATTGGTTTATGGCATTGTGAAGATGCATAAGGGTAAAATTGAAATTGATACCAATACTAATCCTAGCAAGGGCAAAACGGGAACCACCTTTACGCTTACAATCCCTAGGGTGAGCTGAGAAAAGTTCTCGTCATCGCAACAAAGAGCGTTGCTCTTACCAGACAAGCAACTAACAACTGATAACTGATAACTGATAACTGATAACCGATAACTGACAACCAATCATGAGCCAACTAAAACTTCTTGTAGTCGATGATGAGCCCGGGATACGCACGGGAGCCGAGCGCACCTTGCGAAACTTTACTGTGGGCTACCCATTCATGGAGGAGGAGTTCTCCTACGATATCATCGAAGCGGAAACTGGCGAAAAGGCCATCGAAATTATTGAGAGCCAACCCATCGATATTATGCTGCTCGATAACAAGCTACCGGGTATAGATGGAATTGAGGTGCTGGAGTACGTTAAGAACAAGGATTACGACATCTCGGTGATGATGATAACCTCCTACGCATCGCTCGAGTTGGCAGTAAAGGCTACCAATATGGGCGCCTTTAGCTTTGTGCCAAAGCCTTTCACCCCGCAGGAGCTGCGCACATCCATCGAGAGCATTACCAAGAATCTGTTTCTGAAACGGATGACACGCCAGATGCGTGCCGAGGGGCAGCAGAATCAGTTCCAGTTCCTATCGGTGCTTTCGCATGAGCTCAAATCGCCTATTAATGCCGTGGAGGGCTACATAAAGATTATGCTCGAGAAGCAAGCCGGTGATTCTATCGACGATTACAAGGTGATGCTTGAGCGCTCCATGGAGCGCCTTAAGGGAATGCGCACTCTAATACTCGACCTGCTAGACCTAACCCGAATTGAAACGGGCAAAAAGAGTCGTGACATAAGGAGTATCGATCTACACGAAATTGCCAAGCGGGTAATAGATACCGTCGAACCTTTGGCCATACAAAAGAATGTTAAGTTACATCTCGATGCCGAGGAGAACTCATTCTATAAGGCCGATAGCCATGAAATCGAAATTATTCTCAATAATTTTGTATCCAATGCTGTAAAGTACAATAAGGATGGGGGAGAGGTATATGTTACCATTAAAAAGAATCCCAACTTCTACGAAATTGCTGTGGAGGATACCGGCATTGGCATTAGCGAGGACGACCAGAAACTTCTCTTTCAAGAGTTTGTCCGCATAAAGAATACTCAAACCCGAAATATCACAGGAAGTGGCCTAGGCCTATCCATTGCCAAAAAAATGATTGAGCTCTACAATGGCACTGTGGAGGTGCAAAGCACCCCCGATGTGGGCTCCAAGTTCACTGTACGGCTGCCATTGTGAAAGCTGTAACTACAGCCATTTTTTTATTCGTTGAGATTTGCCGTGTTGTTTTTACAAAAAAAATCCTAAGTTTGCCTACACAACATTATAATAGAGAGGACGGGACCGGTGTCCCACCTGGTCTTCAAAACCAGTAGCAGACGGATAAAACCGGCTGTGGCAGGTTCGATTCCTGCCCTCTCTGCACATTTACCTTTATGAAACTACATCATAAAATATGAGTTCAAAACAGGAGGCCTATCAAAGCCTTCCAGCAGTCGATAAGCTTTTGGCCTTGCCCGAAGTTAGCGCGCTCCTTCCTACCCATGGGCGTGAGCTGGTAATCCATGCCATTCGCTCAGCGCTTCAGCATTTCCGAACCAGTATCGCCAAAGGCAACCCCGCACCATCACAACCTAAGCTTCTCGAGAAGATTCTATCGATAGTTCAGCAGCTCTCGGGCCGAAGTCTGAAAAGGGTTATAAACGCCACAGGCATAGTAATTCATACCAATTTGGGACGCTCCCCCTTCGATGCTGAAATGCTAATGCAATCCTTTGCAAACCTTAACGGGTACAACAACTTGGAATTCAATCTCGAGACTGCCCAGCGTGGTAGCCGAAACGACCATGCCGCCGAACTTCTAAAGTATCTAACGGGTGCCGAGGATGTGCTTATTGTGAACAATGCTGCTGCGGCCGTAATGCTTTGCCTTAGGGCTTTTGCCAAGCATCGGGAGGTAATTGTTTCGCGTGGCGAGCTGGTCGAGATTGGCGGCTCGTTCCGCGTACCCGATATTATGGCCGCATCGGACTGCAAGATGGTGGAAGTGGGAACAACCAATAAGACCAAGATAACAGACTATAGCAATGCTATTGGCGATGATACGGCCATGCTGTTCAAAGCCCACAAATCGAACTATATAATAAAGGGATTTACACAGGAGGTGGCTGTTGATGAGCTGGCGCAGCTTGCTAGGCAGAAAAATATTCCGCTACTTTTCGATATGGGCTCGGGGCTGCTTCGCAGGGTTAATCTTCCTGTGCTTAACGATGAACCAACCGTTCGCGAGGCTTTAGGACAGGGTGCCGATTTGGTTTGCTTCAGCGGCGATAAGCTGCTGGGTGGCCCACAGGCGGGAATTATTGTGGGCAAGAAGGAGCTGATTGCGAAGCTTAAAAAAGAGCCTATGCTTCGGGCTTTGCGCGTATGCAAAACTACGCTTACCCTGCTCGAAACAGCTTGCTCGTACCATTTAACCGATGAGGCTCTATTTGCCAAAAGCCCTATTTATAGGATGTTTAGTCGTAACCCAGAGGAGCTTAGGTTGGTAGCAACAAAGCTAAGCGGTAAGCTAAAGGAATTTGGAATCCAATCGCAGGTGGTTGAAACCAAGGCCCAGTGCGGAGGAGGAACACTCCCCGATGCCGAGCTCGACAGCTTTGCTGTTGAGCTGCTTTGCGATGCAACAAATAATAAGGAGCGGTCTGGGTTTGCCGAGCGCATGCATCACAATCTACTCCATTCGTCTACCCCAGTATTGGCTATACTTAAGGCTGGCAATGTTCAGTTCGATGTGCAAACCATTGCCGACGATGAGATTGTTGAGGTTGCAATGATTATTTCTGAGGCGTGTGGAATGGATAGGAGAGATGATTGAGTGATTGAGTGATCCGCCAGTGGGTGGACAGGTTGGTTGATTGAGTGATTGGTTGATTGATTGATTGGGTGATTGGTTGATTGATTGGTTGCCTGCCTGTCTCGGGATGCGAAGCATAACGAGAGCAGGATTGAGTGATTGGTTGATTAGGTGATTGAATAGATGTTGAGTTACGCGTTTTGCATTTTGAGTATCGGGTTGTGATAAATTAATTGACCTGCCATCGTCCGAAGGTCATGGGAGCGTCAATATATGAGATTTCTTGATTGTATACTAACTTTTAACGTTTTACATATGCCTTTTAATCTAAATCAAACGCTAGAAACACAGGCAAAGAATACACACATAGTTATACCGACAACCAATCTAATTACTCAGATAATTTCAGTTGGCCCTCAAAAGAGGTATGTGAAAACAATAAACTCTGTGTCTCTGTGCCCCTGTGTTTAAATTGTTAATGATAAGAAATATGAAACACCAAATAATGGGCACAGCCGGTCACATCGACCACGGAAAAACCTCACTGGTTAAAGCCCTTACCAATATCGATTGCGATACGCATAAGGAGGAGAAGGCACGAGGAATCACCATAAACCTTGGCTTCTCGTACCTCGATCTACCCAACGGAGAATCCATAGGGATTGTTGATGTCCCGGGTCATAAGGATTTTATTAACACCATGGTGGGTGGAGCATGCGGTATCGACTTTGTGCTACTGGTAATTGCCGCCGATAGCGGTATTATGCCCCAAACCATTGAGCATATAAACATAATCTCGGCACTTGGTATTACCCGAGGTGTGGTTGCGCTAACCAAAATCGATTTGGTTGACGATGAGTTAGCTCAAATGGCTCGAGAAGAGATTGCTGAATATCTTGAAAAAACATCGCTTAGAGGGGCACCCATAGTTGGTTTCTCCGCCATATCGGGTGCAGGTAAGGAAGAGTTAATCTCAGCAATTCAAGGGGTTAGTTCAACTGTTCCAGCAAAGGAAACGGGTGATCTGTTCAGAATGTATATCGATAGGATTTTTACTGTGAAGGGTTTCGGCAGCGTGGTAACCGGCTCGGTTCTAAGTGGTAGTATAGCTAAGGAGCAGGAGGTTTTCTTGCTCCCCGGCGATAACCCAAAGCTTAGGGTGCGTTCCATTGAGCGTCACGGTAAACCTGTCGATATGGCCATTGTTGGCGATAGAGCGGCCATCAATTTAATTGGTTTGAAGAAAGAGGAGTTCAGCAAGGGGCAAATAATCAGTAGTAAGCGGCTGCCCGAGACTACAATGGTTGATGCCACAATTTCCCTTTTCGATAATGTTGATGCTCTGTCCTTGTGGTCCAACGTAACGCTAATTTCTGGTACCTACGAAACGCAGGCGCGTATGCACCTAATAACTGCCGACTCGTTAATGCCCGGCGAGGGGGCCATAGTGCAGCTGCATCTGAACAAGCCCAGTGTGTTGCTGGGTAGAGATCGATTTATTATCAGAAATACCTCGGCCGATGTAACGTTGGGGGGCGGTTACATTATCGATTCCTCACCATTGCACCATCGTAAGCGCACACCCAAGCTAATTGAATACCTGCAAAATCTTTCGCAAAGTATACTAAGCGAAGAATGTACCAACGAGTTGGTAAGCATTGAGCTACGAAAGGAGATGCGTCCATTCACTCCCGATGAGGTAGCCGATAAACTGCACATAAGTGTAGACGAGGTTAAAACGATGATTGGCTCTGGCAAAGGTAAGTTTTCGGTGTTTGAGTCATCTGTGGGACAAATCCTTATTGATAATTCCCATAGCCAAGCATTTGAAGGTAACGTGCTCCGAATAGTCAGCGATTTTCACTCAAAGAACCCTATTCTACCCAATGGAGTCGATCTGAATGAGATTATTGGAAAGCTGGGATTGTCGAAGTACAAGGCTGGAAAAGAATACCTTGAGGTTATGCTTGAACAGCTAGTTATTAAGGGGAAACTTGATAAGCACATTAACACCTATATAATAAAGGGGCATCGACCAAAAATTAATCAGCAAACACAAAGCGAGATTGATTGGCTTGAGGGTGAAATTCTCAAGTACGAAATGGAAAAACCTGTGCTATCGGAGATAGAGGAACGCGCAGGGGAGAATAAAATTCAGAAGGGTCGATTAAAGCTATACCTGTCGTACCTTGCAGGCGAGGGGAGAATCCAGTTTTACCAATCTGATTTTTTACACACAAGTACAATCAGTAAGGTTAAACCCTTGTTGCTAAGGAAGCTAATCGATAGTGATAATGGGATTGATATCCCTGAATTTAAGGAGTTAGTTGGTGGTACCAAGCGATTCAGAGCATTACTTACCGATATTCTGGTTGCACAGAAGCTAATCTCACTTAGGAAAGATGCCGAAACCGAAACTAGAATCTTAATTACACCAAATGGCCGAAAGCAAGCAAATGAGAGTATATCTCGATAACTCAGCCACATCGTGGCCTAAGCCACCGCAGGTAATCGAGGCGATTACAAGGTTTTTAACCGATTGCGGAGCCAGCCCTGGTCGGTCGGGTCATCGAATGGCCATTAGTGCTGCCCGTGAGGTGTTCGAAACTCGCGAGCTTGTAGCTAAGCTATTCAACGTGCCCAACTCCGATCGGGTAATTTTCACATCCAATGCAACGCATTCGTTAAATATCGCCTTAAAAGGTGTTTTGCAAAAGGGCGATCACGTGATTACGACAACCTTTGAGCATAACTCCGCCATCCGACCACTAAGAGAGTTGGAGGCAAAGGGAATAATAGAAGTTTCAGTAATTGGGTGTAATTCATCAGGATATTTCGATTTGGAGGTGCTGAAAAGCAGCATAAAACCTAATACAAGGCTGGTGGCGTCCATTCACGCGTCTAATGTTTCGGGTGATGTACTACCCATCGAGCAAATTGGTGAAATCTGTAAATCCCACAACTTGCTATTTCTCGTCGATGCTTCCCAGTCTGCTGGCATTATTCCAGTTGATATGCAGACTCATAATATCGATATGCTGGCCTTTACTGGCCATAAGAAGTTGTATGGGCCAACCGGCATAGGGGGACTTTGCGTTGCTAACAACCATATTCTTTTACAACCACTTATTCAGGGGGGCACTGGTAGTCAATCCGAGAGCGAGTTCCACCCCGACTTTTACCCCGATAGGCTTGAAGCTGGTACGCTCAATACCGTAGGGATTGTTGGGCTTAAGGCTGGGGTTGATTTTATTCTAGGTAAAGGCTTCGATAATATTCAAGCCCATATTCAACTTCTAACTCTCAGATTTGTTAAAGGATTGAAAACTATTTCAACAATTGATGTTCAAAGAACAGCGATGGGTAGCCTTCGGGTAGGAGTAGTTTCGCTAAATTTGCAAGGCTATTCTCCAAGCGATTTGGCCTTTGCTCTCGATAGTGAGTATGGTATAATGATTCGTCCCGGCTTACATTGCGCTCCATTAGCCCATAGGGCTTTAGGGACTTTCCCTCAGGGTTCCGCTCGCTTTAGCTTTGGATGTTTTAACACAATCGCTGAGGTTGATTACACTCTGGAAGTCTTGAGGAAATTAAATGAGCGAAAAAAAAATACGCAGAGGAGCTGAGGAATGTATAGTCAATATGCAAATGGCTAGAATACCAATTTTAACTTTTTAATATTACACTCTGTGCCTCCGCGCCTCTGTGTTTCAAAAAGATAAATTAAATTATGAGAACAGTAGATGCAAAGGGCGAACTTTGCCCAAAACCCCTAATCATGACCAAGAAAGCCCTTGGCGAGATGGGTGATAACGAAACCCTTGAGGTTCTGATCGATAACGAAACCTCTATGAAAAACGTAACCCGGTTCCTTACCGACAATGGATTTACTCCAAGCGTGCGAAATGAAGGGAATGTTTTTCACGTTCGGGTTAACAAAACTGGCGAGATGCCCGAGAGTGCTCCCGTTGAGGAGTACTGCGAGATAAATCTTCCTCAGAAGTCAAACTATGTAGTGGCCTTCCAGCGCGATAGGCTTGGCGATGGTGCCGAGGAGTTGGGAAAAATATTGATTAAAGCCTTTATTAATACTTTGCCCGAAGCAACCAATCAGCCCAAATCGTTAGTATTCCTTAATGCAGGGATTTTCCTTGCGCTTAAAAACTCTCCAGTGATTGAGAGCCTCACCAAACTCGAGCGGAGCGGAGTAAAGATTTTCGTCTGTGGAACCTGCCTCGATTACTATGGCGAGAAGCCAAACATTGGGGTTGGTATAGTATCCAATATGTACGATATTCTGGAGCAGCTAAGCAGTGCTGGCAGCGTTGTTTACCCCTAGCTGATTGAAAAGGAATAGTGAATTTGCAAATTTGATGAATGTTAGCAGATAAAAGGACTTCCTGTAATAATGGTTGACTGAACGGCAATGATTTCCTATAAGCAGAATAATTCCTTTAAAAGGCTGAGTGGATACCATCATATTTTTTTACATTTACTCATAAAATAAACTCTGTGCCTCAGTGCCTCTGTGTTTAAACGATGAACTACCTAATCCTTACCTTTCTATCTACGCATCACGTGCTCAAGGCAGAGCAAGTTTTGCTATCAAAGGGTATAAAGCTCGATATTATCCCAACGCCCAAGGATATTACCTCGGAGTGCGGTATGTCCATTCGTATTAATCCCCATGTAGCTAGTAGTCAAGTGCTCAAATCTATCCTTTCCGAGGCCAGTTTTGAGTTTGATATCTACGAAAAACCCATGTAATGAAGAATTTTGATTTGCTAAGTACCGTTGAGTACGGTGGATGCTCGGCCAAGCTGCCGGCCAAAGATTTGAGCGTAGCATTGGCCAATTTGCCCAAAACTCCGCACCCCAACCTGTTAGTCGATATTGAAACCCACGACGATGCAGGCGTATATAAGATAAGCGATGATTTGGCGCTTATACAAACCACCGATTTTTTCTCACCGGTTTGCTCAAACCCCTACGAATTTGGCCAAATAGCTGCCGCAAATGCGCTGAGCGATGTGTTTGCCATGGGAGGCGAGGTGCTAACCGCGTTAAATATTGTGGCTTTTCCTGCAAATGTTCCTCTTGATATTCTTAGAGAGATTTTAAAAGGTGGAACCGATAAGCTAATTGAGGCCGGTGGCGTTATGATGGGTGGTCACACCATTGTCGATGATGTTCCAAAGTACGGGTTGGCCGTTACCGGTAAGGTTCACCCTAACCGAATCATTACCAATTCTGCTGCTCAACCTTGTGATGTTCTAATTCTCACAAAACCTATTGGTGCTGGTGTAGTTATGGCCGGTAAACGCATTGGAGAGGTGAGCGATGCTGATTATCAGATGGTTCTCGACAGCATGAAGCAGCTCAACATGGTGGGTGCTAGTATTATGCAAAAATACAATGTAAAATGCGCTACGGATATTACCGGTTTTGGACTCCTTGGCCACGCCCTTAAATTAGCCCTGGGTAGCAATGTAACTGTTCAAATTGATAGCACTAAAGTACCTCTGTTTAAGGGTGCGTACGATTTAATTGAATTGGGCTGTATTCCAGGGGCATGCTTTCGTAATCTTGAGTACGTTGAGGAGCATTGCCAATTTGCAAGCACCCTCGACTATAACCTGAAGATGCTGCTGCTCGATGCCCAAACTTCAGGCGGATTATTGGTTTGCGTTAAGCCCGAATTGGTGCAGAATGTAGTACATAATTTCCAACAGCAAGGTTTTGTTCACACATCAATGGTTGGTGAGGTGCTTGAGGGTACCAATGGAAAAGTGCAGGTAGTTTAAATTGACTCTTACAAGGTTGTTCAATAAGTTTGTGTATAATACTAATTGGTTGTCTAGCAGCTATTGTATAAACCCTGTAAAATTATGAAGATGAAAAGTTTAATCAGCACATTTCTATCAACGCTACTAGTGTTTCTGGCCATATCGTACCTGCTCAGGTCAACCCTGAGCCTATTGCAAAGGAAATAATTACGGCATAGCATAAGCAGGATTTGAATACGCTCAAAGCACATGCAACAGCTATGGTGCAAAATGGTCTTGTCGACGGTTATTTCCAAACCAATGATGCCAAACCGCTGGTTGCCATGGCAAAGGATTGGAATGGTAAAATTAATGAAATTCGATACCAACGAATTAGCATCATAGAAACATCGCCACTTCTGGCCTTTGCTCATTTTGGCGATTTACCCAACGGGATGGTAAAGGTTGCCACTTTAACCAGTTTGAATGAAGCGCCTTGGAAAGCTTTTACCCCAGGTATTGCATATATGGACAAAGAGGAGTTCCTATCCTGGTCAAAAGTGATTCCATCCGAGAAAGAATCTAAACGCAAACCTACAGCCAAAGGCCTCGATACGCCTAGTAAAGTTTTTTCGGTTGAGGTGGCTAATGGTGAAACATTCAGCATTCTAAGTTTGAAAAGGCTAAAAGCTTCGCTTAAAACCCTCGACGATGATAATTTTTTCCTCATTCTTATCAGCAGTAAAGGATTTTTGCAAACCACCCTATCGGAGCAGGGATTCATCGTACAGCATAACCATGGCGATGGGATGTTTGAGGCCGAATCGTACTTTACTTTCGAAATGTTGATCGATATCTTTGAGAAGTATCTAAACAATGATGATTGGAAAGGTGTAGATAGCTGGGTATCCATGTAGGTCCAGCTAAAATTATTGTAAAAAGGCTGCCTGTTTGTGCAGCCTTTTTTATTTCCAAACTTTGCATTCCCTACCTAAATTGTATTTATTGATTTTTTTACTGTGTGTTTAATAACATAAGCACTTGTTTTGTCCAAATCTATTTTCATCTAAAGATTTTAAGAAGTACCTCTAGTAGGTTTGTAACTTTTGTAATTGGCAGTATGCAAAGTACATACAGCGAGATGAGAGGTAGTTTACTTTGCTGTTCTAACTTATAAATTCTCCTTTTACTTGAATCATTCTAAATTGGCCTATTTATATAGTTTATAGCTGTAAAATATGACAAATGTCATACATGCGTCGCCCTAACATTTCTACATTTAGTCAGTGCGAGACACATAGCTAAAAAATATTTTCTGTTATTAATATAACACTGTTAATAAAATAACAGAAATATCCGGTGGGAGTTTGAGCGTTTAGCTAATTTTGGGTATGTTGTTTAGCATAAATGTGAGGTTTGATAAGGGTATCCTCATTTATTTTTCTCAATTATGGCTTTAAGTGATACATTATATTCAAAATGCTAGAAATCTCTAAAATTAACTGAAACGAGTATGGAGAAAACAGTTAAAATTACAATTGATGGTCAGGTTCTGATGGCTGAGCCCGGGAAGACGGTGTTAGAGGTTGCAAAGGAAAGCAACATCTACATCCCTTCGTTATGCTACCATCCCCGTACGGGGAAAGCTGGTGCATGCCGAGCTTGCTTAGTCGAGGTCGAAGGCCTTAGGGGGCTAAAGGAGAGCTGCGGCCTCCAGGCAAAGGATGGTATGGTGATAAAAACCAATACCGAGCAAATTTTACAGCTTCGCAAGATGATTGTTGAGCTACACCTTTCCAATGGAGAGCACAACTGTATAGCCTGCGAGCGCAATGGCCATTGCGAGCTTCAGGATATGGCGTACAGCGTAGGTATTGAACGACCTGGTTTCCTAGTCAATTACGAAAGGATTAAGCTCGATGAGTCATCGGCAGGTATTATACGCGATCCCAATAAGTGTATCGAGTGTGGTCGCTGTATCAGGGCGTGTAACCATAATGTGATGCATGAGGTGCTCGACTTTGGATGGCGTTCGGGTCATACCCGCGTTATTTGCGATGAGGATAAGCCCATGGGCGAATCGTCATGCGTACAGTGTGGCGAGTGCGTTCAGGTCTGCCCAGTTGGTGCATTAACATTTAAGAATGCCAAAGGAGTTGGACAATTCTGGAATCTTGAGAAAAAGAAAACCATCTGTACGTACTGTGGAGTTGGATGCTCTATAGATATGTACGTGAAGGATAACAAGTGGGTTTACTCCATGGGAACCGAGGAGAATTGGGAGAAGCAAACCAACAAGGGAATGCTTTGTGTAAAGGGTCGCTTCGGGTTCGATTTCCTCCATCGTGAGGATAGGCTTAAATCTCCACTTATTAAAAGAAATGGAAAATTTGAGGAGGCCTCATGGGATGAGGCGCTCGACCTGGTGGCAAGCAAGCTAGGCGAAACAAAGGCCAAGTATGGCCCAGGTTCAATTGGTTTTTTCACATCGGCAAGGGTCTCCAACGAGGAGAACTACGCCATGATGCGTTTAGCTCGAGGGGTGATCGGCACCAACAATGTCGACCACTGCGCCCGGCTTTGACATAGCGCAACGGTTGCGGGACTGGCAGCCACGTTAGGTTCAGGTGCTATGACAAATAGCATGCAGGAAACCGATCAATCTGATGTAATATTCATCATTGGTACAAACACTACATGGAATCATCCCGTTTTTGGCGGAATGATAAAAAAATCTGTTAAAGAGAAAGGCGTTAAGCTTATTGTTGTTGATCCACGTGAGATTGATTTAGCTCGTATCGCCGATATTCACCTTAAGCAAAAACCCGGCTCCGATACGGCAGTACTCATGGGTCTTCAGCATATCATTGTTAAGGAAAAATGGTATAACCAAAAGTTTATTGATGAGCGTACCGAGGGGTGGGACGATTATGTTAAGAGCTTAGATTTCTTCACTCCCGAGAAGGTGGAAGAGCTAAGTGGAATTCCCAAGGAAAAAATTTACGAGGCAGCCAAGCTATACGCAACATCTGGTAAGGGTGCTGTTTTTTATGCAATGGGCATTACCCAGCACACCCATGGTGTCGATAATGTTAAGGCGGTGGCTAACCTTCAGATGATACTTGGAAACTATGGGCAACCCGGTACTGGTGTTAATCCGCTTCGCGGACAAAACAACGTGCAGGGTGCTTGCGATATGGGTGCATTACCAAATGTTTTCACAGGCTACCAGCCGGTTACTGTTGAAGACAATCGCAGGAAGTTTGCCGAGGCTTGGGGCGTTAAGTATGAAGATATGGACGACAAGGTTGGCCAAACTGTTACTACCATGGTTAACAACGCTGGCGACTCCATCCGTGCTATATATATTATGGGTGAGAACCCAATGGTTTCGGATCCTAATCTTCATCACGCCAAGGAGCAGCTCGAAAAGCTCGACTTCCTCGTGGTTCAGGATATCTTTATGACCGAAACTGCTGAGCTAGCCGATGTTGTACTTCCTGCATTTGCCTTTGCCGAGAAAACAGGAACATTCGTTAACACCGAGCGCAGGGTTCAGCTTTCGAACAAAGCGCTTGAAGGGCCCAAAGGTGCAAAGCAGGACTATAAGATAATTGCAGAGGTAGCCAAGCGTTTGGGTGCTGTTAATTTCCCCGATACGCCTGAGTCCCTTTTCGAAGAGTTAAGACAGCTAACACCTTCGTATAAAGGTATGACCTACGAAAGGATTGAGAAGGAGTGTGGACTCCGTTGGCCATGCCCAACCGAAGATCATCCAGGAACACCCATACTGCATGGCGCTCAATTCTCAAGGGGTAAGGGATTACTTGTGCCTATCGAGTACAAAGCACCTGCCGAGTATGCCGATGCGGAGTATCCTCTTACTCTCACCACTGGTCGATTGCTTCAGCACTACCATACAGGCTCAATGACCCGAAGGTCCAAGGTGCTCGATACCATTAAACCATCGGGGATGGTTGAGATAAATATAAATGATGCACATAAACTTAACATTGTTGATGGCGAGAAGGTTAAGGTTTCAACCCGTCGAGGTGCCATTGAGATTGATGCAATGGTAACCTCACGCATAAAGGAGGGGATTATTTTTATTCCTTTCCACTTTGCCGAATCTGCTGCCAATGTGTTAACAAACGATGCGCTTGACCCTGTAGCCAAAATCCCTGAGTATAAGGTTTGTGCTGTTAAGGTTGAGAAAATTGCATAGCGTTGCATTTAAACAATAAGCTTCATGAAAGAAGAACTTAAGAATAAGATTATTGAAATCATGGGTCGATATCCTAAAAAGGAATCGGCCCTGATGCCAGCTCTTACCCTGGTTCAAAAATCAAAAGGTAACAACCTAACCAAAGAGGATGTGGTTGAGATTGCCGATGTAATCGGTGTATCACATTCACGGGCATACGGCGTGGCCACCTACTACTCCATGTTTAATGTAGAGAAAGGGGTTGGTAAGTACCATCTGCAGGTTGATACCAATATTCCAGCTACCCTAATGGGTGCCTTGGAGATTTATAATTACCTGAGCGAAAAGCTAGGAATAAAGCATGGCGAAACAACTACCGATGGGCTCTTTACCCTCTCAAAGGTGGAGTGCTTGGCTTCATGCGGTACTTGTCCTGTGGTACAGGTAAACGATAGGTATTACGAGCTTATGACCAAGGAGAAGGTTGATATGCTTATCGACTCGCTCCGACAGGGAATCATGCCCGATTTACCTGTTGAGTACAACTGGAAGTCGCAGTGCAACGTGCTACTTAAAAACCGAGGTGTTGAGAATGCTACCGATATAGATATATACAAGAAAACAGGCGGTTATAAGACCTTGGCCAAAGCGCTTAGCATGAAACCCGATGATATTGTTGCAGAGGTTCGAGAATCGCAGCTTAGGGGCAGAGGAGGTGCTGGTTTCCCAACAGGCGTTAAGTGGGGCTTTGTACCCAAAAATACGGGTAAACCCATTTACCTTGTTTGCAATGCCGATGAGGGCGAACCCGGCACATTTAAAGATCGTCAAATCCTTGCTTACGATCCACATCTGCTTATTGAGGGTATGGCCATATCGGCTTATGCGCTGGGGGCAAAGCTTGCCTTTATATACATTCGTGGTGAGTTTGGCTGGATAGCCGAGATACTTGAAAAGGCCATTGCTCAGGCCAAGAAGGATGGCAAGCTCGGACAGCTCGACAATATCATTGTACATCAAGGGGCTGGCTCGTACGTTTGTGGCGAGGAAACTGCACTTATCGAGTCCATTGAGGGCAAGCGTGGATTGCCACGGATGAAACCACCATTCCCTGCTGTGGAAGGGCTTTACGGTTGCCCAACCATTGTGAACAATGTGGAAACGCTTGCCAGCGTGCCATACATTGTAGAGAATGGTGCCGAGGCATTTAAAAAGTGGGGTTCAGAAGCTGGATACGGCTTTAAGCTATTTGGCGTATCGGGTGCGGTGAACAAGCCGGGCGTATACGAGTGCCCTATGGGGGTTTCGTACGACGAGCTAATTGAGATGGCCGGAGGTTACAAAGGCAATATCACTGGTGTAATCATTGGGGGTCTATCGGTGCCAATCCTCACCGCTGAGGAGCTGAAGAAAGGCCCTGGCCTTAAGATGGATTACGAATCGACCCTCGACTACGGAACCAACCTGGGTTCGGGAGGTGTGATGGTAATCAGCGATGAGTTCAACATCCCCGAGATTGCAGCACGTACCATTCAGTTTTACAATCACGAGTCGTGCGGACAGTGTACACCCTGCCGCATGGGGTCGGGTATGATTGTAAGCCTGCTTAATAAGGTGGCCGAAGGCAAAGGTGAGCCAGGTGACCTAGATAAGGTGCTATGGTACTGCGATAATATTAAGGGTAATACCCTTTGTCCAACGGGTGAGGCTTATGCCACGCCAATAAAAAGTATGATTACAAAATTCCGCAAGGAGTTCGAAAAGCTAATCACTATTTAAACAACCTAAAATCAAACTAAACATGGAAGCAAAAAAAACAAATCGGTGGTACGTTGCCATCATGGGAACTATTCTTCAAGTTGTTCTGGGTACAGTTTACGCATGGAGTTTTTTCCAAAAGCCTATCATGAGCACATTTGGCTGGTCCAACGTGCAAACGATGTGGATATTTAGCTTGGCCATCCTTTTCCTTGGCTTGGCTGCCGCTTGGGGTGGAATGAACTTGGCCAAATACGGCCCCCGAAAATTGGCTACCACAGGTGCTGTACTCCACGGATTAGGATATATAATAAGTGCTTTTGCTATGTCAATCGAAAGCCTACCGTTATTTTACATTGGTTTTGGTGTAGTTGGTGGTATTGGCTTAGGCTTGGGCTATGTTACCCCCGTTGCAACCGCAGCGAAGTGGTTCCCCGATAAAAAGGGATTTGTTACGGGCATGGTGGTTATGGGCTTTGGCCTTGGTGCGCTATTCATGTCAAAGGTTATTGCTCCTGCCCTTATGAATATGACAGCAGGTAACCTTGTATGGGTATTTGCCTATGCAGGTATTATACTTCTTTTGGTTGGTGCGGTTGCTGGTTACAGCATGGTTAACCCACCAGCAGGTTTTGTCCCCGAGGGATACACTCCGCCAGTTAAAAGTGCTGCCAGCCAAGGGCATGAAGATAATCTAACGGTTAAGGAATCACTATTATCTTCAAAATTCTTAGGAATGTGGCTAATTCTTTTCCTTAACGTATCAGCAGGAATTATGTTTATCGGACTTCAGTCGCCAATGCTACAGGATTTGCTAAGGATTAAGGATATGAGTATGAGCACCGAGGCGTTAGCTGCTGCTGGTGCAACGCTTATCGCCATTAGCTCCCTATTTAATGGTGTTGGTCGTTTCTTCTGGGGTGGATTATCCGATAAAATTGGTCGTATTCAAACTTTCCGTCTCATTCTTGGAACCCAGCTACTCGTATTTATTGCCTTAATTTATGTAGGTAATCCATGGCTATTTGGTATTATGGTTTGCTACGTACTACTTTGCTACGGTGGTGGGTTTGGTACTATGCCATCATACGTTTTGGATGTATACCATGCTAAGCTAATGCCAGTAGTTTATGGTGTAATCCTAACGGCTTGGTCAATTGCAGGGATTGTTGGCCCTCAGGTAGCTGCTTTTATTCGCGATACCTATGCTGATAGAGCGGAGCTAATAGGTCCAAGAACCTATATGGCTGGTGCAATCATGCTGGGCATTGGCCTTATTGTTGCATTTACCCTAAGCAACAAATCTATAACCGAAGGAAAAGAGTAATATCGTGTTAGTTTAGTTTTATATAATAAGTGCAAATACCTTCGCTTCAGGAGGTATTTGCCTTTTTTGACCTTTCTTTGTGTGTCGTGCTATCTTTAGCGATAATTTTTTGAGTTGATGCTAAAAAAATCAAATTTTATAATTGTAGGTTCAACAGGTAGAAACACTGGTAAAACCGAGTTTGCCTGCCGGCTTATTAAGCAATATTCACCTCATCATACCCTCGTAGGTGTTAAGGTAGTTGCAATTGATCGAGCTGAGGGCGACTCATGCCCTCGCGGTGGAAAGGGTTGTGGGGTATGCAGCTCCTTGAAGGATGACTATGAAATCACTGAGGAGAACGATTTGAATCCAACAAAGGATACCGCTCGAATGCTACTTGCAGGAGCAAGTAAGGTTTACTTCTTAAAGGTTGATAAGAACTCCCTTGAAAAGGGGTTCAAGGCTCTGTTGAACATTATCCCTGAAGGTGCGATGGTGATTTGTGAATCGAACTCTATTCGAAAGGTTTTTGAGCCGGGTCTCTTTTTAGTAATTAAGAATGCTGAGGATAGAACTGTAAAGGAGAGCTGCGCCGAGGTTATTCACATGGCCAACAGGGTGATCGAATTCAACAATTTGAGCTGGGATTTCAATCCCGAGAGGGTTTTGATAAAGGATAATGAGTGGATTATCCGCGAGAAAGCCACAGCCATCATACTGGCCGGAGGTAAAAGCTCCCGAATGGGCCAGGATAAGTACTTACTGCCAGTGAATGGGCAACCTCTAATTCAGCATATTATTAAGCAGCTCGAGGGGCATTTCGATGAGATAATAATTGGTGCAAATGATCCAGAACGTTTTGCATTTACCGGACTAAAGGTCGTTCCCGATATGGAGCCCGATAAGGGGCCATTGATGGGGATCTACTCATGCCTAAGGGCTTCATCGAACGATATCAATTTTATCACAGCGTGCGATATCCCCGAGATGAATACCAAGCTTATTCATAATATGATGAACCTCTCGGTAAGCTACGATATTGTGATGCCAATTACTGGCCCTGATAAGCATGAGCCACTGTATGCCGTGTATCGCAAATCGGTAGCTGAGCATGCCGCGAAAATTTTAAGGAACAATGGCCGTAGAATTATCCAGCTCCTAGAGATTGCAAAGGTTAAATTTATCGATTTTCAGGACCAAGCATGGTATCAAAATCTAAATGTTAAGGATGATTATCTTCAGTACATTAGAAAAGCTGAACAAAAAACCTGTAACAGGCAATAGCGTGGTTTTATGAATATCATCTCAATTAATTCAGTAAAAATTTAAATCAAAACATTATGAGTAACATGAAATACATCCTACTTTTTGCCGCCCTAATGGTGGGGGCAATGGCAATTAGTGCCCAGGAAAAGGAGGAGGACCAAAAGCTCGACCTAAAGTTTTACGGTTTTATCAAGGGCGACATGGTGTACGCTACCGATGGAGTAAATTCGTTTGGCGCAAATACGCTAGCTGCACCGCAAGTTGCCAACGGTGCCGATCAGAGTGCCATTGGTTTTACAGCACAGCATACTAGAATAGGTCTAAAGGGAACGGTTGGCGAAGAGATTAAGGCAGGCGGTTTGGTTGAGATCGATTTCTTTTCCAACGCCTTCGATGCCAATGGTAAGCCTCGTATTAGGTTGGCTTACGCTTCAATTTCAAAAGGTGGATTCGAGGCGCGTATGGGACAGCAGTGGGATCTGTTCTCGCCAAACAACGCCAACACCAACCATACCAACGGTAATATGTGGTTTGCTGGTAACCGTGGTTTCCGCAGGGCACAGCTACAGCTAAGCTACAAGTTCGATATCGACAATGTTTTTCCAATGGTTCAGGTTTCGCTGGGTGAAACTACCCGAGAGGACGCTGGCCTTGGTAAGGATAACCTGTCGGGTGTACCTATGCTACAGGCACGTTTATCGGGTAAGCTAATGGATAAGTATACCGTGGGCGTATCGTTTGTTAATGGTCAGTACCAGGAGAGGGGATCAGCCGGGCCATGGGACTGGGACGATAAGGTTACAACAACTGGCTTTGGATTCGACTTTAACCTACCGATTCATCAATATTTTAGCCTTGTGGGTGAGGTGAATAGCGGAACCAACCTGAATAACGCAAATCTGTTCAATATAGCAGGTAACTATGGGTACACCATAAACCCAATTGAAGGTAACTCAGTTGATGATAAGAAAAGCTTGGGTGTATGGTTAAATGCTTCATCCAAGATTACCGACTGGCTATTGTTTACCATAGGCTACGGAATGGATATGAACAATAGCGAGAGTTTTAACGTGGGCAACTACGAGACCAATAGCATGGTGTACACCAACTTTACTCTGCCCATTAAGCATGGGTTTGCCCTAATGTTAGAATATCAAATCCTAAATACCACTCAGGTAACCGGGGTTGATGCACAAGGACAAATTACCGATACTCAGGATAATAAGGCCAACGTGTTTGGCTTAGCTGCACGTATTAGCTTCTAGTAAAGCTATCATTCGCGGCTGAATACAAAAACCCAGACGTTCATAAGTCTGGGTTTTTTATGTATGAAATCGCCTTAAATCGCCTTGGTTTTATCGGCAAGCCACTGCTTCATATCGGTTGATAAGGATGGGGCTAGCTTTTCGTATACGGTCTTATGGTAATTATTAAGCCAGTTACGCTCCTCCTTGCTTAGCATCTCAATGCTAATGGGTTTGGTGTCGATAGGGCAGAGGGTAAGCGTTTCGAAGGCAAGGAAGCTGCCGAAATCGTTATCCTCAGTTTTGTTACAAACTATTAGGTTTTCAATGCGAATACCATACTTGCCAGCGCGATATATGCCGGGTTCGTTAGATTGTATCATACCAGCCTCAATGGTAACAGGGTTCTCGTTTGGCCTAATGGATTGTGGCCCTTCATGCACATTAAGGAAAGCACCAACACCATGGCCTGTTCCATGCCCATAGTTAATCCCTTTGTTCCACATGGCCATACGGGCCAGAATATCGAGCTGCGATCCCCTTGTGCCTGTTGGGAATTGTATCATCGATAGCTGTATCATTCCCTTTAGCACCAATGTGTAGTCAACTTTTTCTTCCTCTGTTGGGGTGCTAAGGTGTATTGTCCGGGTAATATCGGTTGTTCCCTGTAGGTACTGTCCGCCCGAATCGACCAGTAGAAAGCCCTCGGGCTTTACTTCCGATGCGCTCTCAGGGGTTGCGCTGTAGTGAACAATAGCACCGTGCTCTCCGTAACCTGCGATGGTGCTAAAGCTCTCGCTAACAAATCCATCCTGTTTCTTGCGGAGTTCCACCAGCTTATCGGCAATGGTAATCTCGGTAATGGTTTCCTTACCAACCCCATTTTCAATCCAGTGGAGGAATTCGCACATGGCTACCCCATCCATTACTAAGCTCCTGCGGATGTTCTCCAGCTCAACAGAATTTTTTACTGCTTTTAGCTTGGTGGGGATACTTAATACAGACTTTGTGCTAACTCCACTTGGTATTAGTGTAGCTAGGTAGTGATTAACCCTATTCTCATCAAGGGCAATGGTTGTTCCTTTGGGTATGTCCTTAATGAAGTTGGCAATATCGTCGTACCCAAGTACCTCAACACCCTGCTCTTCGAGCCTAGTGGTTAGCGAATCATCAATTTTATCACCATCTATAAAGAGAACGGCCTCCTCAAGGGAGATATACCCATACGATAGCACAACAGGGTTATAATCCACATCATTCCCTCTGATGTTGAAAGTCCAAGCAATTTCGTCAAGGGCAGCAATAATGCAAGCATCACAATCTTCCTTCTGAAGCGATTTGCGTATGTTCTCAATTTTCTCGGCAACGGTTTGTCCAGCATAGCGAAGCTCGTGTTCAAAAGCCATTCCGCTTGGGGAGGATGGTCTTTCGCTCCATAGCTCATCAATTAGATTAACGGTTGAGTCAACCTTAATACCCTTTTTCTCCAAATCAGCAATAAAGGTTTTAGCAGCCGAGTGCGATAGAAGCTGCCCATCGAACGCAACGGTTTCCCCCTTGCTCAGGTTTCCGGTGAGCCATTCATTCATGGTGGGAGTGTCGGGTAAACCCATCTTGCACAGCTCTATTTCACTTCCCTCTAACTCCTGAGCACCCTGAAGGAAGTAACGGGAATCGGTCCAAAGGGCCGATTTCGATCTGCTAACCACCATAGTACCTGCCGAACCGGTAAAACCCGATAGCCAAGCTCTAAGTTTCCAGCAATCGGGAATATATTCGCTTAAATGCGGATCGCTACTTGGGATAACATAGGCCGAAAGCCCCTTTGAGGCCATTATGGTTCTTAGCTTTTCAATTTTATCGTTAGTTTTCATGGGTATATATTTTTGTTATTAGTTGCTTAGCGTGTTTAGCAAAAGTAAGCATTTTAAATAAATGCCTTAATGATTTTTATCTTACAGAGTATGGGTCTCAAAGCAGGTGAAATCATAGAGTTTTCTTATATTGGTGGCTTACTCCGCGCCACCTCTAGTTTTTTTGGAATAATGCTATAAATTTGTAAATTGCAAATTCGTTGTAATGTGAATATCAAACAAACCTCTTGGCTATGAATACTCTCAAGATTTCGAAAAATAGAGTTCGTGATTTTTTAGCGGAGAAACTTGCCAAAAGCATCATCCAGTCCGAACTAGACGATCTGGTTTCGGTACTCCGCTACAACGCCCTTGGAGGCTATGAACGCCTCGATGATTTTGACCTTTTTGAGAATTTAGTGGCTGCCCTTCCCGAGCTCGAGCTGGTGTTTCTAGCCGAAACCGATGAACATTACATCTACGTTGCTGTTAAGCCTGAGTATAAGAACGAAGAAGACGCCATTCTGGTTGATATGCGAAAAGTTGTTCAGGTCATTGTTTAAAAATCACCATAGCTTCAAAACTACACCCTATGTCAAAAATTTTAAAACTGTTGGCCTCACCTTTGTTGATGGCTGTGCTTATTATTGCCTTCGCTGTAGCTAGCGCCATAGCTACATTTATTGAGAACGATTTTGGTACCCTTGCTGCACGTACCCTAATTTACAATGCATGGTGGTTCGAGTTTATTATGCTTTTACTTGCTGTAAACTTTATCGCGTCAATATTTACGCGTAAGCTTTACCGTAAAGAGAAGTTTGCCGTTATGCTTTTTCACATAGGTTTCGTTATAATTCTTCTTGGGGCAGCAGTTACACGTTATGTAGGTCAAGAAGGGATGATGCATATCCGCGAGGGGCAAACCGCCACTTGGTTCACTTCGTCCGATAAGTACCTAACAATTGAGGTGAATGGGGAGGATAAGCTCACCAAACAAATAAATTTCACACCAGTTTCTCGGAATAGCTTTAGAAAAACCTTTCGTGTAAACGAAAAGAAAGTTGGCTTAAAGCTAACCGACTATATCCCCAACGCAGAAGAGAGCGTGGTGGAACACCCCGATGGCCATCCCATTGTTTCGCTCGTTGTAGTGGATAGCCTCGGCACACAGCAAACTTTGCTTAGACCCGGAAAGGTTATTCCAGCTGGTGTGTATGGCTTAGGTTTTAGGGGTTCGCACAGGGATTTGGATGTAGAGTTTATGCTTTCCGACACCGGTATTGTTGGGATATCGAGGTTCCCCATAGCCATTCGTTCAATGGCAAAGGATGGTGAAGTAGTTCTTGAACCCAACACTCCATTTAAACTTGAACCACAAACCTTCTATGCAGCTCATGCTGTTCAGTTTGCCTATAGGGGACATTGGAGCTCGGCGCGCATAAGGATGGTTTACAATCCAAACCCTCAGGTTCAAGGTCGTGATGTGCTCGTTTTTAGCGCAAGTTCAAATGGCGCATCAACAGATATATTCGTTCCCGTTGCAGGTGTTGAGGATAACGCAATACTAGAGTATATAGATGGTGTGGAGGTTGGCATTAAGTATGGCGCAAGAAAGATTGCAATCCCTTTTGCCATAAAGCTCGATGATTTTGTGCTTGATCGTTACCCGGGCTCCGATAGCCCTTCGTCCTTTACATCAAATGTTCAGGTATTCGATACGACGGGAAATCTAATTAAACCTTTTAGCATTTACATGAATAATATCCTGAATTTTAAGGGCTACCGTTTTTACCAAAGTTCCTACGATCCCGATGAGAGGGGAACATACCTGTCGGTAAATAAAGACTTTTGGGGTACTGCCATAACCTATTTTGGTTATTTTATTCTGATTGTGGGTATTATTTGGGCTCTTCTGGCTCGGGGAAGCCGATTCCGTATGCTTGTAAGCAAACCAACAGCAGCAGTGCTTCTAATGCTGATGTTGATGCTCTCCGGAGCTGCCTTTGCTCAGGATGCACCCATACCCGATGTGAAGCACTCACGTGAGTTTGGTAAGCTGCTAGTTCAGGATCAGGGTGGGCGTATGAAGCCCCTTAGCACTTTGGCCGGCGAGGTGCTCCGCAAGTTGAACAGATCAAATAGTTTCAATGGGCAAACACCAGAGCAGGTGTACCTTGGCATGTCGGCATTCCCCGATCATTGGCAGCATATCCCCATAATTACCATAAAGAATCCAGACCTTAAAGCAATGCTTGGGGTTAGGGGCGATTTGGCTGCCTTTGTCGATTTTTTCGATCATCAGAGCGGTTCAAGATACAAGCTAAGCGGCTTGGTGCAGGATGCCTTTGCGCTTAAACCATCGCAACGTTCGGCTCTGCAAAAGGAGATTATTAAGGCCGATGAGAAGGTTAACGTGTTGTACATGGTTTTCTCGGGGCATATGGCACGTATTTTTCCAGTTCCCAATCATCCTGACAACAGATGGCTCTCGATGAACGAAGCCTCTGAGTATGAGCAAGCCCATATTATACATCCAGTGGTTGACATATACGGCAAGTATATGCTTAGCGTTAGGGAGGCATCGAGAAATAGCCAATGGCAAACTGCCAGTGCGTTCCTCGATCAGGTAAAACAGCATCAAGTTGAGTATGGGGGACACATATTACCCTCGCCCGCCAAAGTTAAGGCTGAGGTTTTTGCCAACAGGCTCTTACCTTTCGAACGGCTTATCCCCATATATGGTTTAACCGGCTTGGTGCTACTCATACTTGTGTTTATTGAGATGTTTTACCGATCTAATTTTGGGAATAAGGCGTATTTCGTTTTGGCGGCCATACTGCTATTCGGATTTTTGCTGCAAACCTTTGCCATAGGCCTAAGGTGGTATATTGCTGGCCGTGCTCCGCTTAGCAACGGATTTGAGTCGATGGTTTACGTGGCGTGGGCGGCTATGCTGGCGGGCTTTATATTTGCCAAGCGCAGTAGGGTGGTGCTCCCTGCAACTGCTCTGCTCAGTACATTAACCCTTTTTGTTGCACACCTATCATGGATGGATCCAGAGATCACCAATCTGGTGCCTGTGCTAAAATCGTACTGGCTTACCATCCATGTTGCTGTGATAACAGCCAGCTACGGTTTCTTTGGGCTGGGTGCCATTCTAGGGCTATTCAACTTGGCTCTTTATGCATTCAAATCGAAACGAAACAGAGAGAAGGTTGATAGCCAGATTGCTAACATTACAGTAATAAACGAGCTAAACCTTACGCTTGGATTGTACCTGTTGACCATTGGCTCATTCCTAGGCGCAGTATGGGCCAACGAGTCGTGGGGTAGGTACTGGGGGTGGGATCCAAAGGAAACCTGGGCCTTAATCACCATGCTGGTTTATGCCTTTGTGCTGCACATGAGGTTAATACCATCGTTCAAATCGGCCTTTGCCTTTAACTTCGGATCGATTATCGGTCTGGGGTCGGTGCTTATGACCTACTTTGGAGTAAACTACTACCTATCGGGGTTGCATAGCTACGCAGGTGGCGACCCTGTTCCCGTTCCTAGCTGGATTTATTTTGTAATTGCAGCAATTTTTTCGCTAAGTTTCTTTGCTTGGTACAACAATAGGATAGTGGAGATAGAGAGCAGTAAGAGCTAAATTTAAACTTAAAATGAAGATGTGATGAAGAATTTCGATTTTTACAATCCCGTAAAAATCCTTTTTGGAGAGGGGAAGATTAGTGAAATTACCAACGAGCTGCCCAGCGGCTCAGTTGTTCTGATCACCTATGGTGGGGGTAGCATCAAGCGTAATGGAGTGTATACCCAGGTCATGGCAGCTTTAAATGGTTTTAAAGTAATAGAGTTTGGTGGCATTGAGCCTAACCCCAGGTACGAAACCCTAATGAAAGCAGTTGAAATTGCTCGTACCGAGAAGGTAGATTTTATTCTTGCCGTAGGAGGAGGGTCTGTTATTGATGGCACCAAGTTTATATCTGCCGCCATTCCTTATAAGGGTAACGATCCATGGGATTTACTTTCAATGGCAGGTAAGGTAGATATTAATCAAGCGGTTCCCTTTGGCACTGTTCTAACTTTACCTGCAACTGGCTCGGAAATGAATATGTTTGCTGTAATTAGTCGCGATTCTACCACCGAAAAGCTGTCTTTTGGGCATCCTTTGGTATTCCCCAAATTTTCTGTTCTTGATCCTACTGTAACCTACTCGTTGCCAGTAAACCAAATTGCCAACGGTGTGGTTGATGCTTTTGTACACGTAATCGAACAGTACTTAACATATCCGGTGAATGCTAGTATTCAGGATCGTTGGGCCGAGGGTGTATTGCAAACCCTTATCGAAATTGGGCCACAGGCACTAGCTAATCCTATGAACTACGACGTGAGGGCCAATGTGATGTGGAGCTGTACCATGGCACTTAATGGACTACTAACCGCTGGTGTCCCCACCGATTGGGCCACCCATACCATTGGTCATGAGCTAACAGCCTTCTTTGGTTTAGATCACGCAGTAACGTTATCCATTGTCCTACCCTCGTTGATGCGGGAAATGAAGGAGGAGAAGAGGCAGAAAATTCTTCAGTTTGCCCAAAGAGTTTGGGGCATTGATGTGGGGACAGAGGATAGAAAGATAGATGAAGCCATTGCCAAAACAGAGGCTTTCTTCCAATCGATGGGCATTAAAACACGATTAAATGACTATGGAATTACCGAGGATCGGCTCAAGCCTATATTCGATCGGTTCGATGAGCGAGGGTGGAAGCTGGGCGAAATGAAAGCAATCACGTCGGATAGAATTAAAGTTATTCTTCGTTCGGCGTTGTAGTTCATCTTTTTGTTCTCATTCTCAGTAAAAACAACATAATCGCAAAAAATATTATTCTAAAAAGTGGTTAAAAGTTTGCGATGTTCATTTGATTTTATACTTTTGTCGTGCTTTTAACGAAAAGCACGGCAAGTGTACAGAGGTATTGATGTAGAAGGGATTCACCGTAATAGGATAATATATTGTTACTAATGCAATAGGTGAGATGAGTGAATGCCTGCCAGAGGCAGGGCTGAAACCATCCGCCGGTTGGCGGATAAGCTGCCGTTCGCAGTAACAGTTCTTGACAATATTTGGTGAGGTGGGTGAGTGGCTGCCTGTCGGCAGACAAGGCTGAAACCATCCGCCGGTTGGCGGATAAGCTGCCGTTCGCAGTAACAGTTCTTTACAATATTTGGTGAGGTGGGTGAGTGGCTGAAACCAGCAGTTTGCTAAACTGCCGTACTCGTAAGGGTACCGGGGGTTCGAATCCCCCCTTCACCGCATAAGAATTTTTCGGGGTGTAGTCTCGTCTGGTTGACGAGACACCTGGTTTGGGACCAGGGAGCCCTTTTGACATAAAATAATTTTTCGGGGTGTAGCGCAGTCCGGTTAGCGCACCTGGTTTGGGACCAGGGGGTCGCAGGTTCGAATCCTGCCACCCCGACTACTAAAAAGGGAATACCAAGATGGTGTTCCCTTTTTTATTGTCTACCAAGGAGCAGTCGGTTTCAACCGTGAGTTTTTTAGTAGCTCTTTTCTGCGAAGCCAATAATGCCGATTCCCCCAAACAATTATTAAATAAATCTTATGCATTTATACTTATTTCACCTTAACAAACTCTATTTTCGGCTGTTTTATTATTGTAAAATTCCCGTTTTCGGACAATGATATAATTTTATAATCAATAAAATAAACTTAAACTACACATTCACAGTACGATGTGATTATTTGTATGAAATTTGTTTATTAATTCTATTTTATTAACTATTTGTTCTAATTTTTCCAATATTTTTTTACTTTTCCATAATTTCTTTAATGGTGTTTTCTATTAGTTTGTTATTTATTCAATAACCATATATGAATAGTATAAAATTTGGGTTTAGCATAGCATTACTAATGCTTATGCTTGGCTCGAATAGCTTGCAGGCCCAAGAAAATGATTTTCGCTCCGTTACCGACGGGAATTGGAGTGATGTTGCTAATTGGCAAAGACACAACGGAACAGGATGGGAAGCGGCTACCTACTACCCTGGTAATGGAGTTACCGTTAATGTTACTATTGCAAATGCTATTACTGCAAACGTGGCATTATTACTACCAGGAAACTTGACAGTTAGCGGAATGCTAACTGTAACTACACTAAACTTTAGCGTGGGAGGTACCACCTCAATTTCTGGTTCTTTTGTTGATAATAGCAATACTGGCGTAACAACATTTTCTGGAGCTGTTTCACTAACAGGAACGGCTACTTGGACCTCAACCTCTGTAACTACTGCAGGCAATATGGTTTTTCAGGGAGGAATTGAGCAGGGGAGTTCTGCTAATTTTTCGGCAGGTGCAGCAACATTCAACACCAATGCCCAAAGCATTAGCATTGCCAATGGTACAGGCAATGTTTCCTTCTCGGGCGCAGCGGTTGTAAATTCCAACCTTACCCTCACCAACTCTGGCGACGGCACTGGTGTTGGCAGTTTAAGTTTTAATGGTACTGTTACCATAGCCGATAATACCAGCATTACTAACCAGCGTTATACCCTTGTTGCCGGTACACTGGATGGAATTGGAACTGATGCTGAATGGATTAACGATGCTGACGCTACTCTCGAATACAACGCAGCGGCTGCACCAATGAGTACAGGAGATTTAAATGCAATAGCAATTGGAAATACCGTTTTTTACAACAGAAATGGAGATCAAACATTAAAAGTCTCCGACTATTTTCATCTAAATACTGGGACAAATGGTGTTGAGACCAATAGAAATAAGACCTTTGAGGGTATTGCTGGAACATTCACTATTGGGGGTAATATGTTTATAGGCAACAGAAGTGTATTCTACTTAGGAACTGGGGCAAAGGATATTGCTGTTAATGGGAATATTACGATAGAGACCAGCAACACTTGGTTCAGAACTCAGAATTCAAATGTCGCCCACAGCCTTACTGTTGCTGGGGTAATTGTCAACAATGGCGGGGAATTCCGCCTTAGGTATGATAATAACAACATGTACTGTGATTTAACTATGACTGGTGATGGCGATCTAATCCAGGGTTCTGGAACAGGAATTTTCCGTTTACGGAATTTAACTCTAACTGGAGCAGGAGCCAAAACCATTTCGTATGATGGGACTATTGATTTTTATGGTGGTCAGGGGACTAATGCTTTTACCAATAACATTGGTTCGTTCACCGCAACAGATGGGACAATTAGATTTGCAGAGGCAACAACATTTGAAGTAAATGGAACGGGCGATATCACCTTTAACAACTTAAGCTCAGGTATTAGTAATGCAGCACATATTGTTATTTTGAACAGAAACATTACAGTAAATGGGCTCTTCTACATTCAAAGTAATGGTTCTGGTTATCTTGATATAAATGGCTATACTTTAAATATATACGGAGATTTCAATCGCCAGAATACAGGTCAGTTTCGTGGTTCATCAACCTCAGTATTGAATTTAGGCAATGAGAATTCACCTATTATTACCAATTCTGTTCTTTTTAATGCAGCAGCGACTGAACTTGTCACTCTCAATCACAACGTAACCAACGGGTTTACATTGGGATCAGCCCTATCTGTTGACAACCTTAACATTACTAGCGGTACGCTTACTACAGGCCAAAACCTCACAATAAGGGAAACTTTTAGCAATCAGGGTACCTACTCCCAAACCGCAAACATCACCTACTTCGACCGTACGGGCCAAACCATTAGCATTGATGGGGATGGAACGCATACATTCTGGAATATGGAGATAGTGGATGCAACTACCGTTACCACAACAAAAAGCATCAATATTCAGGGTAATCTTGTTAACAGTAGCAATGCAGCTACTTCTTTTAATCAAACTGCTGGAACAACTTACTTCAATCGTAACGCAGCCCAAAGCATCGGTGGAGCCGGCTCGGGTACGATTACATTCAATAACCTAGTTGTATCGGACGGCAACACCAAAACCCTTCAGGGCAACTTCACCGTCAACGGTGATTTCACCATCGCCACCGGCACCAGCTTTAACCCCAACACTTTTAACTTTACCGTATCTGGTAATACCACCATTGCCGGCACCTTTGCCGATGCTAATATTGCGGGAACGACTAACCTTCAGGACGTTGATCTATCGGGCGGAGCAATTAACGGCGGAGCAAATGGGGTTGTAAATATCCTCGGCAACCTAACTATGCCCACAGGCGATGCAACAATTGGGCGTACAGAGTTAACTATTACAGGCACAACCACAGTGCCCGATGGCCGAACTCTTAATCTAACCAGTAACAATGGAGCCAAAGTTTTTGTAGGTAAGGTTACAGTTGAAGGTCTGGGAGGCAACTGGGTAAACTCTGGGAATGTTGCCCCCGAATTCAGGAACGGACTTGAGTTCAACGGCACAACCTTTACTTCGGGTACAGGTGCTTACAGCTTCACCACCAATAGCCAGTCCATTGAGGGTAGCTCGGCAATGACCTTCTCGGGTGCAGTTACGGTTGGTGGCGGGGTAAACCTCACCAACTCAAATTCCGAAGCCACTACCGGAGTCACCATCAACGGAGTGCTAAACGGCTTGGATGGCTCTTCAACCTTTACCAATCAAGGAATGCTTAACTACAACTCGGCAACAGTCCCTATGGCAATTGGCACCCTTAATGCTACCTTTAATAGCAATACATTTAACTACACCCTTGGCGGTAATCAGAATGTTGCCGGCACAAGTTATTATAATCTGGGATTTGCCACATCGAACAATAAAACATTGCAGGGTGAAGTTACGGTTGCAAATACCCTAACCCTTGCCGATGCTGCTAACCTTAGTTGCGGAACCTATAACCTTACCCTCAACGGCTCTGTTTCCTACACATCGAGCGGGAATCTTACCACAGGGACAAATATTGTAACATACGGACGGAATGGCAATCAGGATATTATTAACGCCACCTACTCGGGTCAACTGGTAGTGACCGGCAGCGGAACAAAATCCTTAATGAATAATACCACCGTTACGGGTGCAGTAAGTGTGAATGGTGGAACGCTCAACCTGAATTCGAATACTCTCACAACATCAAATGCAATAAGCATTGCATCAGGAGCAACCCTAGATGTGAACGATAACGCCCAGCTACTAATTGCCAATGGTCAGACATTAACCAATAGCGGTATATTGAGGGTAGTAGGTACTGCTGGCAAAGAGGCTACAGTAAGCAGGAATGTAGCCGGAACCTTTTCCATTGTTCAGCCCACAGCCGGGGCTGTGTTCCACGCCCAGCACTACCAGTTTGAGTATCTTAACGATGGAATTATTATCTCCGATGGCTCCATTGATGCCACCAACAATTTCAGCAATGGTTCCTTTGCAAACTGCACCGGGGCACAGGTTCTAAATATAACGGGTATTGATGTTAGCGGACTGGGCAATGTGGTAAACACAGAATTTAATACGGGTACAACCTACAATGTAACCCGCACCTCTGGTACTGGCACTATTACCTTCGAGGATGCTTCTGGAGCCTTGGCCGGCGAGAATTTTGATAACGACAATGGTAACCCGGGCACTTTAATCGATTGGGTTTATCCATCGAGCACCTACTACTCAACAGGAAATGTTTCAGCAGGGCTTTTAGCCTCTTGGAACTCTAACCCAGGCGGAGGTGGGTCAAACCCTGCTAGCATTACCGATGGCTTGGCAACCCTTATAGTTCAGGATGGACATACCGTTACCCTGGATAATAACGGGGATATTGATGTTCTGGCCCTACAGGTTGGGCAGGGTGCATCGGGTATATTACGGATTGGGCAGGATGCCACCCAGCGAACCCTCACCGTTCGTGAGAAATTTGAGGTGAAGGCTGGCGCTTCGGTAACCGTTTTATCGGCTGGTTCCCCCAGCCACACCGTTGTGATGGATGGAAATCTTATTAATAATGGAATCTTCAATCTCAAGACTACCTCATCCAACGTGGCCAATATTGAGTTCAATGGGGGTTCGAGCCTTATTGCAGGAAGTAGCACCCCAATTTTTAACACGGTTACCTTTAAATCGGGATCCAACGTTACGGCGGAGGTATCGCTCGATATCAATAATAATGTGGCAATTGAGAACAATGCCGTTTTCAACGATGGGGGGCAAACCCACTACGTATATGGTAAATGGACCACCAACGGTACTGCACAGCTAACCGGCTCGGGAACGATAGTATTTGATGGGCTGGTTAACGTAATAGAGGATGGCTCTGCCGCAAGTTTCACCTTCAATAATGTAATTTTTAACGGCGGTGGTGTGGTTTCAATCCAAGAGAACCTCATATTCACGGGCGACTTCGAGATGGATAATAACACCATCTGCAATATAGCCAACCAGTCGATAACCATTGGCGGAGATTTTACCATCAATTCAGGGAGCCAGTATAGCCACTCGGCCAATACCACCACATTCAACGGCACAGATGTTCAAACCCTCAATTTTAGCGGTGATGTTTCTTTTTATAACCTTACCTATAGCAATGGTGGAGCAAATGCAAAAACCGTATCGGGTGATATAACAGCTAATAACCGAGTTACCATATCATCGGGAGCAACGGTAACCGGTGGGGGAATTCACACCATCGCTGGGGGACTTCTTATCGATGGAATCTGCAACCTGTCGGGCACAATAAACCTTACGGGCAATAGCCTGTTAACCAACAATGCATCCAATACCATCAATCTGGGTACTGCTGTGCTGAATATAGAGGGGAATGTTTCGCTCACCTATGGTGGTGCAGCAACCGCATTGCAGGTAAATGTATTCAATAACTTAAATATAAATAGCGGATACTTAGTTTTAAATAACAATACAACTCTGGTTGGTGATCCTGCCAATGAGTTTAACCTTAATGCGGGAAGGGTGCTGTATGTTAGAGGAGCTGATAATTTCCCAACTGGATTTGGAACTTACAACCTAGATGTTTCGTCAAGGGTGGAGTACGACGCTGCATTCGACCAGACTATAAGAGGTGGGGTAACCTATGGTAATCTTACCGTAGAAATTGCAGGATTAAAAACTGTTGATGGATCACTGGATGTGGATGGCTATCTAGATTTAAACAACGCCATTACCCTTGATCTACTAAACTATTCACATACATTTGCCGGTTATATATACAATAACACAGGTAGTACCATAAACGGCGCTAACGCAAATGTTACAATCGATGCTGCCGATGCTCCGCAAATTGTAGAAGCAGGTACTTACTCCTTCAGCAATTTAGCAATTACACTTGATGCAGGTTCATCGTCAACAACAAAAACATTCAATACTGGAAGTACCATTAGCATCAATGGCGATTTCACCATATCAAATGCATTGGGTTCACCCTCTCTCTACCTTATCGTAAACTTTAACGATAATGGTATTGGCGGAACGCCAAACGATTTTAATCTTGGTAGCTACTGCCAGTTTAACACCACTCACCCAACCATTGGCATCTCTGCTTTTAATAACTTTACTGGAAGTATTAGCCTACATCCTACCAGCAATTTTTACTACTCAAGGAATGGTGCTCAGGATATTACCAGTGGGTTTACTTATGGTAATCTTTGGTTCAATGGTGGTAATAAAACAGCCGAGGGAAACCTTGATATTGATGGAGACCTAAGGCGTGAGGCGGGTACCCCTGTTCTTTACGATGCTGACAATACCATCTATCTTGCTGGCAACTGGTTGCTAAATGCAGCTGCTTACTACACTCAAGCATCGGCCACTGGCACAGTGGTTTTCGATGGCAACGACCAGGAGATACAGGGAGTTAATTTCAATAGTATGGTAGTAAACAACGCGGGAACTCTAAACTCACAAAGTAACTTAACTGTTTATGGTAATCTAACCGTTGAGAATGGTGCTAAGTTCGATGCCAACATTCGTAATATTGCATTTGGTGGCAACTGGACGGTTAATGGCACAGGGCTATTTACACAATCAACAGGAACAACAACCTTTAACGGGGCAGCCAACCAAACCATAACCTCCAATGCCGATAGCTACTTTGGGTTGCTAACCGTTAATAAACCTAATGCTGTAGGCAACCAAACCGTATCTGTGCTATCAGAACTTCACGTTAATGGAAGGCTAAATATTACTGAGAATGCGGGTGTGCTCGATATTTCAAATCAGAACGTTTATTTAGGCGGGTATTTCTACGTTTACAACAACACGGTTGAAGCTGGTAGCCCATTCATTTCCACAAACAGCACGGTTTACTTCAACGGTGTCGATGCCCAAATGATATACAATGCCGATGAAACTGAATTAACTTTCCACAATATTGTTCTTTCCGGCGCAGGCGATAAGACCTTCGCTAGAGCCGGTACGGCAGCTAGTTCTGTAGATGTGAATGGAGATTTCACCATCTTAGGCTCCACGGTTAGCGGTAATGGTTGGGGAGGCGGAACTACATTCGTGGATTTCAGGGTGGCAGGCGACTGGGTAAATAATGGTAGCTTCGTGCACGGCAATACCGCTACAGTTACCTTCGATGGGGCTAACCAAAGCATTGGCTCCAGTGCCTTTGGCAATGTGGTTTTCAGTGGAACGGATACCAAAACTTTAGCAGGAAACCTTAACCTGGGTGCATCGCTTACCATTGAGGACCACGTAACCCTTAATGCCAATAACTATAACATAATGCTGGCCGGAACGTGGACTAACAATGCCGCTAATTCTACTTTTGTGCCCGGTACTGGAACAGTTACCTTTGAGGGTAATACCGCCGACATATTTGCAGGTACTGGTGCTGGTAAAAGTTTCTACAACCTTGTGGCGAACAAGAATGTGGGGCAAACCACCGATATGGAGACCAATCTGGTGGTTACCAATAATCTTACCATAAGTTCAGGTAACCTTAGAACACAAACCTTTAATTTAAGTGTAGGAGGTGATTTTGTGGTTTCAGGTGGCGTTCTTCAGCATAACAATAACGCTAGCCGCATAACCCTTAACGCATCCAGTGGCACAAAACTATTTGATCCCGGAGCATCGGGTACCACATTCAGGGGTGTAACCATTGACGCACCCGGTGCAACCTACAATGTTCAGAACGACTTTACCATTAGTCAGAATCAGGATTTTATTATTGAGGATGGTTATTTTAGCCTGAATGGCAATAAGATGACGGTTACTACCAACAATCAGAGGGTTGTGATTAATGGGGGAACCTTTGAAGTGGACGAGGGAGCAACCGTGTCATTTAGCAACAATACTCAGCAGGTACTTAATCAGGGTGGTACACTCAGGTTGGTTGGCACACTCGCCAGCAATGCCCTACTTACTCGAACGGGGGGTAACTACACCATTAACCAAACATCGGGAACCCTACACGCCAGTTACTATAAGATTGATCGCGCTAATGGATTTACTATCTCGGGTGGCACAATTGATGGCACGAATAATCTTAACCACGGTACCTTCTCCAACGGTTCAGGCAATGCCTACCTAACCCTAACAGGGCTCGATTTTGCTGATTTTAGCACTCAGAATGTATTCTTTGGTTCAGGGCCAACATATAACGTATCCCGAACCTCTGGCTCAGGCACTATAACCCTTGAGGACTCATTTGGTGCTTTGGCTGGTGAAATTTACGATGAGGATGAAGGCGATCCAGGAACCCTTATTGAATGGACTTTTCCCACGGGTTTCTTCTGGGATGGTGATAAAGATGATAATTGGCACGAACAACTAAACTGGTCGGGGAATGCTGTACCTGATGGATCAAATCTTGTAATCCTTAACCACGACTATGTGGCAGGCAATTATACGGTTAGAATTACCTCTCAGGATGCTGAGGTTAACCGCTTAATCCTCGATGATCAAGCCACAGGCAATGGGATTGAACTGGTGCTGGAGAACGGCTACGATTTAACAGTAAACGAGAACTTCCAAATTGGCGATAACACCACCGTAACCCAAACCGACAATACCAACGCCATTAGCATAGGGCAGACCTTTGTGAATGATGGTACGCTAAATAATGGTAGTTCCACAGTAACATTTAATGGGCCTGCCGGTAGCTTCACCATATCAACTGGCACAGGAGCTGGAAAATCGTTTCACAACTTTGTGATCGATGCCAATGAGGGCACAACCTACAACCTTACCGATCCTCTGGATGTTGACAATGATTTTACGATTACCAAGGGAACGCTTAACCTTTCGTCAAGCGCAAATAGCCTAAGGGTTGGTGGCGATTGGACAATTGACCTGGTGAGTGGTGGGGTCTTTACCCACGCCAATGCAACCGTAACCCTCGATGGCACTGACCAGAACATTAGCGGGGGTACATTCTACAACCTCACCACTTCCAACAGTGGCACCAAGCAGCTGCAAACCAATATTGGCGTTGAGCAGAGCCTTACCATTGGGGCACTTACAACCCTCGATGCCCAGGAATACACTATGTACGTTAGCCGCAACTGGACTAACAACGGCAATTTCACCCAAACTGGTTTGGGACAAGTGGTTTTTGATGGTACTGCTGCTCAACTGATTGATAACGGAACTACAGCAACCGACTTCAATAGCATATCCTTCTCCAACGGGGGCGCAAAAACATTCTCCAGCAATTCAAATGTCAATGGCGATTTTACCATAAACAACGGGTCAGGTTTTGTTGATGTTGATACATATACAATTACTGGTGTTGGCGGGGATAATAGTTTCACAAACAACGGAACGCTTTACATTCGGGGTGTAAATAACTTCCCCTCGGGATTCGAGAATATTGAGATGGCAGCAAATAGCTGGGTGGATTACAGGGGTGTAATTGACCAAACAGTTTATTCCACAACTTACGGCAATTTAAGGCTACGCTCAACGCCTGCAACAACCACTAAAACTGCTGCTGGGGACTTGGTCATTCTGGGGCAAATTGATTTGGACGATGATGCCCTAACGGCTTTAGATATGGCAGCTAACGATGCCAATATTACCATTGCAGGGAATATTACTGTAGTTACTGATGCGATAAACTGGGGTACAGGAAACTCCACCCTAATCCACAACGGAGCCGATTGGAATATTGATGCCCAGCTGGAAACATTTAACAACCTAGTTCTTTCAGGTACAGGTAGTAAGTGGATGTTTGGTAACCTTACAGTTACAGGTAATGTTACTGTAAAGAACGGGGTTTACCTGAGGATGTACACCAACAACAATAGGGCTAATTCCCGCACAATGACCGGCGATCCTGGTAAAACCTTTACCCTCGAGAATGGGGGCAGGGTTTACTGTGCCATCGATGAAGGAACAGGATCGGCAATACCATTCAATTTTGGTATGTACAACCTTGGTACTAATAGCAGCTACTACCTCTTTAGCCCCGACGGGGTGAACCAAACGCTGAGTTCTGCAATTACCTACGGAAACCTATATATGAACGGGGTTAAGAATGTTACCTCCGATGGTTCTGGGCCTCTTAATGTAAAGGGCGAGTTTGATATTAACAACTCAACCTATTACGATAATAGTCAGAATATTAATATTGGTGGTGCGTATGCATACTTTACTAACTATACCCCATCGGCCCCAACGGTGGTTGTGAATTTGAATGGGACTGTTAATCAGCGCATAAGTGATGATGTGAATAATGTGGTTGAGATAGGCAGCCTTATTTCGTCAGGTTCAGCTACCAAAACCCTAGGCGATGGCAACGATGCCATTACTATTCAGGGCGATGTAACCATTAATTCAGCAACTGCCGTTACCTCGGCAAGGAATATCTCATTTGCTGGCTCCACTTTTACCAATAATGGAACTTTTACCCATACGGCCAATACCTTTACATTTAATGGCTCGGGTAACCAGAATGTAAACCCCGGAGCATCGCATAGCTTTAACAACGTTAACTTTGATAATGCCAATACCGTTACCTTTAATACTAATGGGGCTGATATAAACGGAACCTTCACCATTAGTCAGGGTATAGTTGACCTGGGCGCACTGAGCCACACCATAGCAGGAACAATTACGAATACCGCTGGGGGTACACTTACATCAAACCTTGCCACCATTAACCTTGATGGGGGTAACCAGAATGTGAATACTCCAGCCTTCTCGGTTGACAATATTACCATATCGGGTACCGGAACCAAACGACTATTCTCCAACTGGACTGTAGGTGGAGACCTAACCATTAATTCGGGCACAATATTAAACACTTCTGATAACGTTGGTCCCACTTATTATAACATATCGTTAGGAGGCAACTGGAACAATAGCGGAACATTTACCGACAATACCAGTACGGTTACTTTCGATGGTAGTTCCACTCCTATAACAATAGCTAGTAACGAGTCCGAATTCTACGATGTTGTGCTTGGCCCCTCGGCTCCCGTATCCTATGACCTGACTTCAACCTCAACGCGGTTTGCAAATTCACTGAGTATTGGAGCTGATGCTACGCTCAATCTAAACTCAAATACCCTTATCCTTGGGCGGAATGTTGCCGGGGGTAAAACCTTTACAGTAAACGGAACCCTGAATGTAAACGAGAACGCATACCTGCTTTTCGACAACAGGGGGTCACAAAGCGTTCTAAATGTTAATGGAACTCTAAGAGTTGTTGGATCCAGCTCATCCGAAGTGGCAACCATCTCTAGGTCCATTGCGGGGGTGGCTGGTAGCGAAACTCAGATTAATATCCTTTCGGGTGGTACGCTCGAAGCGCAGTACTATCTGATAGAGTACCTTCAGGATGCTGGGCTTTTAATGGCTTCGGGCTCCACGCTGCATTCCACAAATAATCTCTCTAATGGCACCTGGTCCAATATCAGAAATGCTGCCAATGTCCGTTACATCGATATGGAGTGTAACTACGCTGGTGGGGTAATATCAAACATTACTTTTAATTATACTGGAACTCCTACGCAGGGAACTCATTTTAATGTGCGGAGGGAAACAGCTACGCCCGATATTGTGTTTGATAATGTGGCCGGCAATCTGGGTAGCTACCTCTACGAGGACGATGATGAGGCAACTCCTTCTGCAAGCAGCGGTAAGCTCCAATGGCCAGCAATAACAGTTACCAACTGGACTGGTGCCTTAAATAGCGACTGGCATACGGCTGGTAACTGGGACAATGGCATACCGGATGAGACTATCGATGCGGTAATATCCAATCAGTCCAACGACCCATACATATCAAACTCCAATGCTGCCTGTAAGAACCTGATTATAACAGATGGGTTGCTGGTAATTGAGAACGACAGGAACCTTAATGCACACGGGGATATTGAGATTGGCACGGGAACCAATGTGGGTATTCTTGCAATGGCATCGTCCAATAGCGTACTAACCTGTGGGGGCTACTGGACCCGAGGAACCAATGGTATATTCAGTCACGGTGGCGCAACAGTTATATTTAACTCTGGTGCAGGGTCGGCAACCATCCTACCCAGAACATCCGACTTCAATAATGTTGTATTCGATAACCCCGCAACAACCTTCTATATTTCCGAAGCAACAATTAACTTTAAGGGTGATTTTGAGATAGTTGAGGGCATTGTTTCACCCACAACCAATAACTATACCTACAACTTTGAGGGCGATTTTAGTAATACTGGGGGAATCTTTAACCAAACAGCAGGTTCGGTTACTGCTGGTACAGCAGTCTTCAATGGCTCAGGCAATCAGTCGATAACCAATGGTACTTTCCATAACCTTACGGTTAGCGGTAGTGGTACCAAAACTACCAATGGCCCCACAACCATTGATAATATCACCATAGTAAATTCAACCCTTGAAGCAAACTCAGGTAGCAATATCGAATTTAAGGGCAATGTGACTATCAATACTGGTGGCGGTTTTATCGATGGTGGAGAAACCCATACTTTCACAGGTGTAAATTGGACAGGCGATGGCTCCTTTACTGGAACAGGCACAATAGTATTCAATAGAACAGCAGGTAATCAGAATATTTACGGAGGAAAATTCTACAACCTGAATATAGAGTGCATTGGGCGTAACCTTTACCTTTACGACGATGTGTCAATAGGTAATAATCTTTCAATTATCTCAGGTGTAAACAATATTTATTTGGATACCTACCAAATAAGCAATACTTCGGGAATAGGGACCTTCTCGATGGAAAGCAGCGTGTACCTTTGGGTGGGTGGTGCCAACAACTTCCCAACGGGGTTTGCGAATTGCTATCTGGGTGAAACAACAAGAGTTTACTACAATGCTTCAGTTGACCAGCAGATTGCCCCAATTACTTACGGACATCTATATCTTTACAATGCAAATACCAAGAGCCTGACCGGCGATATTGTTGTGAATGGAGGCCTATACTTTTACAATAATACAACCCTTGATGTTACAGAGAATAACTACAGCATTGAGGTTAAGGGTGTTTGGAGTAATAATGATGGCGCATCCACATTCCTGTGCCGCAAGGGGCAGGTTGAGTTTAGTGGGACTAACGCTAACCAGAATATATACATTAATGTGCTGGCTAGCAACGAATTTTATGATGTGCTGGTTACCAATCAGGGTTACAATGTGGTAGCCAACAGCAATGTGGTTTACACCATAAAGAACAACCTGCACGTTACAAGCGGAAACTTTAACGGCAATGGGCGCAATATATATATTGGTGGCGATATGCTGGCTTCGGGTACAGGAAGCTTTAGCGCTAATAGCACATACCACCTAAATAGTACGGGTTCGGGAACGCACCTTTTGGGCACCAATAGCACAACAATCCTCAACCTGAATATCAACAGCTCGGGCGGGGCAACATATGTGGCTCAGGACAACATTAGCCTAAACGGCGATTTTAACCTAACTGCTGGCACGTTTGATGGCAATGGCAAAACCATTACCCTTGGCAATGGGAATACCGATATAATTACCATTGCAGGAACTTACAAGCTGGGCGAGGGGGGCAGACTGGCCATTGGGAATGGAACAACCCTTACGGTTGAGGCATCAGGTTCCATTGAGGTGGTTGGAACACCATTGAGCATTGCAACAGTTACAAGAAATGCTAGTGGGGGTAGGTATAACTTCACCGTGAATGGCAGCATAGCTGCTCAATACTACCTGTTTGAGTATATGAGCTCAAGCGGGATATACCTAAGCGAAACATCTACCATTCACGCCACAAATAATTTCAGCAATGGCACCTTTACCAATGGGGCCAATACTGGCCAGCTTCTAAGGATAGAGAATACCCAATCCTTTACCGATGCCAGCCGCATTAACAATGTATCGTTCCCAGTTAATCCCGGTGGAAGTTCAAATAACGTGGCAAAGAGTACTGCCGTGAGCGGTAACCTTGAGTTCTACAATGCAACCGGCGCATTCTCTGGTGCAACATTTGAGCTTGACCCCAGCAACCTGATTGACTGGACAGGTCCGGTTACCCTAACCTGGAACGGTTCGGTTAGCACTAATTGGAACGATGCCGCCAACTGGACCGCCAGTTTTGGGCCAAGCATTGTGCCTACGGGTGCCGAGGATGTAATAATTGCTTCGGCTGTTAACCAACCAATAATTACTACATCCGTTGGCGCGTTTACAGCTAATCTAACAATAAACATTGGAGCAATCCTAATACTAAATACCCCAGCCGATGCTGGTGCGGTTGACCTTGATATAAATGGCGATTTAATAATTGCTGGTACGTTAAGACTAAATACAGCTGGAGATTACATTACTGTTGAGGGCAATTATTCCAGAACAGGAACCGTAATTATGAACGGTAACGTAACCTTCGATGGGGCTGGTAGCTCCAAAACCATCAACAATGGGAATACACCTTTCTACAACCTTACCATTGGCGGTACATCTAACTACCAGCTGGCCACAAATGCCACAATTAACAACAATTTAGTAATCAATTCGGGCAGTTTCTTTGATGTTACTACGGCAAACTACTCCCTAACCGTTAAGGGTAACTGGACCAACGCTGGAACATTCTCCTCTCAAACGGGTAAGGTTACTTTCAATGCCTTTTCAGGCACTAAAACCATTACCGGAGGAACCTCCGCTTTTAATGATATCGATATAAATGCCTCTGGACTTACCTATCAGCTGGGCGGTGATATGTCTGTCAAACGTAACCTGAATCTGATTGCGGGAACACTGGAGCTAAACGGCAACAACCTGAATATGGGCGATGGCATAGGAATCGATTACCTGACCATTACAGGAAGGCTCAATGTGAACGAGAACGAGAGTTTAAGGATGGGTGCCAATGCAGCCGTGAATGTTAACTCCGGCGGTAGGATAGATATTGTTGGTGTTGATGCAGATAATGTTGCTAAGGTTACAAGGCAAAGTACGGGCTACTACGGTTTTAATGTAAATAGCAGTGGAACCATATCGGCCAAGCATTACCTGTTTGAGTATATGAACTCGGATGGTATATATATTCAGAGTGGGGCTGAAGTTGGTGCCGCCGAGGATTTTTCGGATGGTACATTCCAGAATGGTTTTCCAACAGGGACCTATCTGAAATTGGAGAAAGATTATGGCTCTATTGAATATATCCGTAATGTTGTTTTTAATTCGGGTGCGCAGTACAATGTAATCAGGACATTAGGTGATTACGAGGTGTTTTTCATTGATGCCTCCGGCCCAATGGGCTCATACCTTTTTGAGCTGGATGATGAGGGTACTCCTGATGCTGGTAGCGGATTGCTACGCTGGTCATACGTAAATACTAATGTCTGGGCAGGTACTCTAAGTGCCGATTGGCACACACCCGGAAACTGGTCCAATAATGAGGTGCCCGATTTAACCAAGAATGCAATAATACCCAATGTGACCAACGACCCAGTAATTTCCTATAGTGCTGCTTTGGCTAAACGGATATCGCTTGAGGCGGGTGCTACACTAGGAATTAGTGGTCAAAATCTTACCGTTGCAGAGGAGATGTATTACGAGGGTACAATCACCGTTACGGGTAGCCCAATCATTACCGTTGGCGACAACTGGACCAGTTCTACGGGTACTTTTAACGCTGGTAATTCAACCGTTATTCTCAATGCAGCCTCCGGAACCAGAGATATAAATATGGGTTCCCATAGTTTCTACAACCTTGAAATCAATACCGGTGGTAGCTACCGTCTGAACGAGAACCTAACCATAACGAATAATCTTACAATTGCAGGCGGAACGCTGAATTCCAGCGGCTACGATATGAACGTAGGGGGTAGCTGGGCTAATAGCGGTACTTTCACCCAGGGTACACGAACCGTAACCTTTAATGGAGCCTCGGGCACCCATAATATCGATAATGGCGGGGGTAATCTCTACAACCTTACCATTAATAGCGGTAATGGTACAGGTACTGCTACTTACCGATTAGCAAACAACCTGACAATTACCAACAATCTCGTGCTATCTAAGGGCACCTTCGACCTTTCATCCGATGGTGGCTCTACAAGCCATAACATTACCGTAGGCAACAGGATTAGCAATTCGGGTGCTACTATGCTTGGTCGGGCTGCACAGATACGGGTGGGTGAGAACTGGATTATTACGGGTACAGGTGCATTTAACTGCGGAACAAGCGAGGTGGTGCTAACATCCAATGCCGGTACCCGAACCGTTAATCCCGGCACTAGCAACTTCTATAATTTAACAACTTCAGGCATTGCAATATATCGCCTATCGAGGAATACAATTGTTGAGAATAATCTTAACATACAGAATGGTACTCTCGATGTGTCCAGCTCGCCTTCCTACAATCTAACGGTGGGTGGCAACTGGACAAATAGTAGCATATTCAATGAGAGGGTTGGTACTGTTACCTTCAACGGCGGCGAACAGATTATCGATAATGCCCCGGGAGAAACATTCTATAGCCTTACCATAAACAATACCAGCTTAACCCAAACAACTGGCAGTGTGAATATAACCAATACCCTCAATATGACGGGCGGGAATATTCTTACAGGGCTTAATAGCATTACTCTTGGTACATCAACTGCTAATATTGGAACACTAAGTTACACTGCTGGTAATATAGTGGGTAGCTTTGAGCGGTGGGTAAACTCAACGGGAACCGATTACATATTCCCCGTGGGAACATCAACAAGCCATAACAGGGCAACCCTAAGGTTTATGAATGGCCTTACCTCTGGTTCCCTACTTGTGGCATTTATCCCCAACGATCCTGGCACCAACGGCCTGCCCTTGGACGATGGGGGGTACGTAATGGACAATGTATTTACCGATGGGCACTGGGATATAACTGCCAAAAACTCTTTGGCCAGCACCGATTACAACATCACGCTGAATGCCACTGGTTTTACTAGTTTTACCATTGGTGGTGATACAAGGGTTATAAAACGTACCAATGGTGGGGCGTGGGAGCTTGATGGTACGCATCTGGCAGCCGCCAATCCACTATGCTACCGAACCGATTTGAATGGCATATCTACCCTTGGAACTCAGTTTGGTCTTGGCTTGCAGAACTGCTTTGGCGGTGCGATTGATATTGTTGAATCAACAATATGTGCGGGTGATGATTTGGAGATATTCACCAATACTACATCTCCATCTGGAGGCTCAGGTTATACCTACACCTGGCAGTACACAACCACCCTAACCGCCGTGCCAGGCGATGCCAACTGGACGGATATTCCCAGTTCCAATGGTGAAATCTATGATCACGGAACTCTTTCCGAGTCCAGGCTTTTTGTTCGAAGGGCTGTTGCCACGACGGGATGTGTGGGTGCTCAGTACTCCAATGCCATAGAGATAACGGTAAATCCTAAGCCTGTTACGGGTGCTATTTACCATATTCCAAATAACTTTGGTTATTAGTATTAACAATATTGCTTATGAACCCTAAAATATTTATAGGAATTGTATTGCTGCCCTTTAGTTTATCCGTTGGAGCTCAAACCAGCGTAAGTAACGATACCATAGTTAAGCTATCGGTTAGTGAGGTTAAACAGCTTATTGAGACTTCAACCAAAGAACTGCGAGAGTCAAATGCTCTTCTGATGCAGGATATAAAAAATTTAAAAGAGGAGTTAAATGGCAAAGTTTCATTTGAGGATTTTGAACAATTATCCCAAAGGCTTCAGGAAGATATTACTGGCTTAACCCAAGAGTTTGTTGAAAAGAAAAACGAGGAGTACAGCAAAGAGGTAAAAAGTTTGATAAAAAGTAATACAGCAGAAATACTTAGTGAGGTTGAGCAGCTACTTACCCAAAAAAATACTGCCCTAAACGACGAGATAATGGAGGTAATAAGTAATATGCAGACCAAAATTTTGGATCAAGCTAGGGATGAATTCCAGCATAGCAGAGAGGAATTGACGCAGAGTATCTTAGAAAAGATTGATTCTGAAATAAAGGCTTTAAATCAGATTGTTGACAACCAAAAAGAGTCCATTATCAAATTAGAGAAGAAAATGCAGAGAGTTACATTAGAGTAACGATACTTTAGTCCTTCTATACTTTTTATTTTTGAGTGCTCTATGTTGATACTCATATTTTTAGTTACGATATAATCATTGTTAATACCGCTTAAGGTTTTATATTTGCACTGATTTTTCAGTAATTATTGACTTTATGTACCCAGCTTGTCCTCTTTGCCAATCCAATTCAGAGCTTATTCTATCCTATCTTAATCGAAACTATTTGAGGTGTTCAAGCTGCCAGTCGGCTTTTGCCGACCCAGAGAACTTATTAGAGCATGAGGATGAAAGGGATAGGTACCTTGAGCATAATAACGATATTTACGATCCCGGATATCGCGATTTTGTAAAGCCCATTATTGAAACAGTTCTGTCAAAGTTCTTGCCTGAACATGAGGGCCTTGACTTTGGCGCAGGAACAGGTCCAGTAATATCGCAGGTGCTCACCGAGAATGGCTATTGCATTAAGCAGTTCGACCCGTTTTTCTGTAATAAACCCGAGGTGCTAACCAGGCAATACGATTACATTGTATGCTGCGAAGTGATTGAGCATTTTCATAATCCGTATAGAGAGTTCATACAGCTGAAATCGTTGCTAAAGCCAGGTGGAATGCTTATTTGTATGACCGATATCTTTTACGATGATATCGATTTTGCCAAGTGGTACTACAAAAACGACCCAACCCATGTCTTCTTTTACCACCCCACCTCGCTCAGCTTCATTAAAGCAGAAATTGGTTTTACCTCCTATATGCTCAATGGGCGAGTTATTAGGTTTGAGGCTTAACGTTTTGTTTCTTCTTTAGCTAAAGCGGGTTAAGCTGTGCAATTTCATTTGATTTAAGGGTATACATAAACACCACCAATCATTCGAGAGAATTATTTTAGCTCCTCCCAATCGCTGTAATTCAACAGGCTAAAGAAGGGTGATTCTTTCGGCTTCTCGATAAAGGGGTACTTGACTTCGGAGAGATAGAGCCCTTGAGGGTAAGCCGGTTTGTTTTTTATATTCGGTTCCGAGGTGTTAAGCAATGCTTCAAACTGTTTAAGGCTAAGCTCTCCAGAACCGACATCGATTAACCCCTGTGCCAGTAGCCTAACCATTCCTTGTAAAAACCGATTGGACGTAATTTGAAATCTGACCATATTCCCTGTTCTATGGACAAATATTCTTGCCGACGAAACCCTACAATGCGTGCTTCTATGGTTGGTAGGGCAAAGGCAAAAGTTTATAAAATTGGAATAGCTAGGAATAAGCATTACTGCGTTATGCATTTGCTTTATGTCAATACTCTGAGGGTAAAGCGAGCTTAGCTCGCTCAAGTGTGGATCCTTGTTGGTATGTATAAGGTAGTCGTAGGTTCGAGATATGGCATTGGTTTGGGCATGTGGGTACCCATCCATAGGAATAATCTCAAAAATACTAATATCGTTGGGGAGTGTTTTATTGAGCCTAAACATCAAATCGAAATCCCATCCATCATAAAAATCGAAGTGAAAGTAGTACTGGCTGGCATGAACCATAGCATCGGTTCGTCCGCAACCAATGCAGGTTATGGGCTGGTGTAAAATTTTGCTTATGCAATTCTCTATGGTTTCCTGAATAGTGGGTACATTGGGCTGTCGTTGCCAACCCCTGTAGCTGTAGCCGTTGTATCCAATTCGAACAAAATACCTCAAGTTTTCTGAATTAATTTGGGTACAAAGCTAGTAAAAACCTTTAGGTAAATTTCTTCATTTAGTAAAAATACCATTAAACAGCTGTAGATTTGCAGCCTATATTTTCTGTGATGATAAAGAAATTTTTTGCACCGCCCTACCTAGCCTACTTGGCGCTTATTTTTGGAATTATTTGCATCGGCTTTTCAGCAATCTTTGTGAAGTTGGCCAACGTGCCGGGTTCGGTGTCAACATTTTATAGGATATTTATTGCAAGTATAGCCATTACCCCTATATGGATTTACAAGGGGAGTAAAGTGCCCCCAAAGCGCGATTTGTGGCTAATATTTATTGGAGCAGCATTCTTTGCAATCGACCTTTTCCTTTGGAATACTGCCATATTGCTTACCTCCGCTGCAACAGCTACCCTTTTGGCCAATAATGCGCCGGTATGGGTTGGACTAATTTCGCTGGTTGTTTTCCGCGAACGGTTAGCTGCAAAATTTTGGTATGGTTTGCTGTTGGCTCTGCTTGGACTTAATATCCTAATTGGTCTTAGGGCATGGCAAACCATGGATTTTAACTACGGAGATATTCTTTCGATTGTTGCTGGATTCTTTTACGCATTATACTTGCTGTTCACCCTCGATTCGCGCAAAAGGGTTGATACTATTACTTTTATGACCTTCTCCATATTTTTTATGGTGATTCTTCTGTTTATAGCCAACCTGCTGATTGGTAATCCTTTTGTTGGATACTCGTTGGGCACTTGGTCTGCCCTTGTGGGGTTGGGGCTTGTAGCTCATTTTGGTGGATGGATCTCAATAAACTATGCGCTGGGACACCTTAAGGGTACCAACGTATCGGTTACCCTGCTGTCGCAATCGGTAATTACTGCGCTGCTAGCCATTCCTATTCTTGGCGAGGGGCTTAGCATTAACCAAATTGTAGGCGGTTTGCTTGTGCTAAGCGGTGTTTACATTGTGAATAGGAGAAATACCTAATGGATGCTAACCCAGGAACTGATTAATCTTTTCGTGAAGTTCCCTGGCATCAATAGGTTTGGTGATGAATGCATTGCAACCCGCTTCAAGCGCTTTTTCCGAGTCGGAAGTAAAAGCATAGGCCGATTGGGCAATAATAGGTAAGCTACTTCTGAATTTACGTATCTCTTTGGTGACCTCCAGTCCATTCATCTTGGGGAGCTTAATATCCATCAGAACCAAGTCGATATCTTTATTCTCTCTGCATTGCTGGATTGCTTTTTCCCCATTGTCTACATTAATGGTAGAAGCTCCAGTGCCGACTAACACCTCTTTGATAAAGAATTGGGTGTGCACATCATCTTCAACCACCAGTATGGTTTTGCCTATCCAGTTGTTGCTGTTTTTACTCCCTGTTGGCTCGTTACTTGAGGTGTTATCAGCAGGGGAGTATGGTAGCGTTACCCCAAAGCATGACCCTTTGCCAACCTCCGATTCAACCCAAATACTACCTCCCATTAGCTCAACAAACCCCTTCGAGATTGGAAGTCCTAACCCAGTTCCCTTTCGGCTATCTACCGATGACCCTTCCACTTGATGAAACCGTTCGAATATTTGTGTGAGATTCTCTTTGGCTATTCCTATGCCCGAATCCTTCACCCTAAATTCAAGGGTTGATTCATCCTTGAGGGAGTATGATATCTCTATAGTACCCTCCTTGGTGAACTTTATGGCATTAACCAGCAGGTTGGTAAGTATTTGTCGTAGCTTTACCTCATCGGTTTTTATTTTACTTTGGGGTGTTGGTAGCCTGTGCGTGAACTCTAGTTTAACACCCTTTGTGTTGATGGTTGGTGTAAGGGTGCTTACCACATTCTCGATCATAACGTTTAGGTCAACCTCGTTGGTTATGAGGGTTACCTGCCCCGATTCAATTTTAGATATATCAACAATATCGTTAATAATCCCCAGGAGTTGCTGACTATTGGTATTGATGATATCGATGAATTCTGATCGTTTCTTCTCGTCGAGCGTATTGCGTTCGAGCAACCTCGAGAAGCCACATATGGCATTCATGGGGGTGCGGATTTCATGGCTCATGTTGGCCAGGAAGGTCGATTTTAGCTTGTCGCTTTCCTCGGCCTTGGCCTTAGCAGCAGCCAGCTCCTCGTTGAGCTTACGGTACTCCTTGTTCTGCTCCTCAATCTCGTTTGCCTTTTGCTTAAGCAGTAGCTCCGCATCCTTTTGCTCTGTTATGTCGGTTATTGTACCAATGTAACCTGTAATGCGTTCACCATCTAGCTCTGGTTTAGCATAGCCAAGCACCCAAATGGTTCTTCCATCGGGACGGATGAATCTGTACTCAGCGGTTGATTGCACACCTTTACTCGACCGCTCTTTCCAATTACTTTTGATTATCTCTTTATCGCTTGGGTGAACGGCGTTGATCCAGCCATCACCTATGGCTTCATCGTATGATAGTCCTGAGAGTTCGCACCACTTTGCATTTACATAAGTTGTATAGCCATCGGCTCGGGTTCTGAATATCCCTACAGGCGACATCTCCGCAAGGGTTTTAAATAGCATCTGGCTTTCGTACAGCGCTTTTTTTGCTTTTTTCTGCTGGGTAATATCCTCGGCAAATCCACAAATATACTCTTGGTCGCCAATTACTAGGTAAAACGATTTTATTAGCTTGTCGAGTTTCCTTCCGCCTTTGGTTATATGCACCGTTTCAAAAGCTGGTACCTCATGCCGTTTTAGCTCTTCGAAGTGATTATAGTAATTATTGCCATACGAAGGGTCGAAAAGCTTGATACCACCCTTGGCAATCTCCTCACTGTTGTATCCAAGGCTGCTATATACCGAATGGTTTGCATACACAATTTGGCCGTTTGGGTCAATTAAGTACACCTCTTGCCGTGCATTCTCCACCATAAACCTAAATTTCAGGAGCTCTTGTTCCGTTCTTTTGTACTCCTCAACCAGGCCATTCAACTTTGCGTTTATGGTTTGTATCTCTTTGTTCTGCTTGTTTAGATGTTCGGTGCGTATGTTTATTCTATGCCTTAGGATTATGATAAATGCAATACCGGCTACGGTTACAGCTGAAACGATGATCCCTATTAGAAAAAATATTTTTCGGTAATTTCTTTGATGTATTGGGCGTATCCATTTTTTAATGCTGCTGTAGTATACCGATTCCGAGTCATTCTTTAGATCCATCATATGGTTATCGAATGCCATAACCACTTCATCCTTTTGATTCTTTGGAAAGGCAAAGAATGTATACGATGGACGAAGAATTAGCGATGAGGGCCAGATGTTGGCTTCTCTTTCCTTTGAGAAGTAGAAGAAACGTGATGCAACAATTACATCGACTTGATTTTTGTTAAGCGATTCAACTGCCGAACCATAATCAGCAAAAGGTATTACATCAAAATCAATGTTAAACTGATTTTTCACCTCCCCCCTAATAAACTCCTCCTGAATAGACCCCTCAAGTACTGCAACCCTCTGGTTTTTTAGCCCCAGTACAGACTCTAATGGAGAATTGCTTGGTACAAAAATCTCTATCCAATCGTCAATAACAAAAATTTGGTTTAGCTTAAATCGTCTGGCTCTTTCCTCCGAGAACGATACATCGAGCAGCACGTCTATCTCAAAATTGTCGAGCTTTTCTAGATTCTCGTTCCACGTTCCGTGGATATACTCCACCACCCATCCCTCTCGCTTGGCAATTTCGTTCATCACGTCAACCAGAATTCCTTTGGGTGTTCCCTTATCATCAATGAATACCTTTGGGTGGTTTTGGTATATTCCAACTTTAATGGTGGTTGCACTGGCAATAGGTAGTCCTGCTTGCAAAACCAGTACAAGTACAACGTAAGGTAGGTATTTTATTCGTCGCGCTAGCTCTTTCATCGTATATGCCTATGTATTCCGAGTTAAAATTAGTAATAGCACCGTATAATTAGGTGTAAAATTGACAAAAAATGGTTTATATTTAGTAGGTTAATATCAATTTTTCCTATTTTAGGCTTAAAATCAAGCGCTATGTACAACAAGATTATTATTAACATTAAGCCTATGGGCTTTATGTGGGACACGGTTAATCCGTTCCTGTTTTGCGTTCATCATTACGACCTGTACCCTAAGGGTAATGACGAGATGGGGCCTGATGCATCGTTGGCTGGTCGCTATTTAGGACAGGACTTTACGGTTAAAGATGGCTGGCGGATGTACCATGGAGAGAAGGTACCGGGTTTCCCTGCTCACCCTCATCGAGGGTTCGAAACCGTTACCGTGGTGCTCGATGGATTTGTCGATCACTCTGACTCCCACGGAGCATCGGGTAGGTATGGCCCGGGTGATGTGCAATGGATGACTGCTGGTGCAGGACTACAGCATTGCGAGATGTTTCCGTTGGTGCATAAGGATAAGGAGAACCATCTGGAGCTATTCCAAATATGGGTTAATCTACCGCAGGCTCGCAAGTTTTGCGATCCGCATTATAAGATGCTGTGGGCAAACGATGTTCCCATTGTTGAGCTTACCGACGAGGCGGGAAAGAAAACCAGAGTAACGCTTGTGGCAGGATCCATTGCTGGAGAGCAGGCGCCCAATCCTGCTCCCGACTCATGGGCTGCCGACCCTGCTAATGAGGTGGCCATTTGGCCTGTGAAGATGGAGTCGGGTGCCAAGTGGATTATTCCGGCAGCCTCACCCGAAGCCCGAAGGATGCTTTATTTCTATAAAGGATCTACCTTAAAAATTGCGGGTATTGATATTGACCCAATGAACTCCATTGAAATGCTTGCCGAGCAGGACGTGGTTGTGGAATGTGGCGATTCGTCAGGGTTTATGCTTCTGCTTCAGGGAATGCCCATAAATGAGCCAGTTGTGCAGCACGGGCCTTTTGTAATGAATACCCATCAGGAGATTCAGCAAGCCATTCATGATTTTCAAAGAACACAGTTTGGCGGATGGCCGTGGGATAGGTACGATCATATTCACCCACGCAACAGCGGTCGATTTGCCAAGTATGCCGATGGGAAGGAGGAAATACCATGATTTAGTACAGTTGATATGCTATGAGAAAAAAGGAAAGATTTCGAGAAAAAGACACTGATAACAGAAAAACCACTGATAACCAGTGGGTTTATGTAGCGAGAGGCGGGCATGAACCGCCGACCTTCCCGATTGAGGATCGGGACGCTCTAACCCCATGGGTCGCTACTGGGGTAATTCTCCCCCTGCTATAAGGCGTTCAATGTACAGCCTGCTTTTCATCCGCTTGATCTCGCGCT
>Ga0334886_1000443_pt1 | contig 64636 bp, 44 predicted proteins | sample GraSluR1_MG_9_FD_207232 | JGI IMG/M metagenome (GOLD analysis project Ga0334886, IMG submission 207232) | Sludge microbial communities from methane-producing bioreactor in Wageningen University, Netherlands - Granular Sludge_27_06-R1 | ecosystem: Engineered > Bioreactor > Anaerobic >... | reverse complement strand
TCACGCAGAAAATATTTTTGCAAGCTTTTTCGACAACAAAAAAAGCCCCATTTTCAGGCTTCTGCATGGTTTTCGTATTCAATTTGCTCCTAATGATTTATGGTGTTAACTTCGAAAGACGGGTTTTCCTGATTTTGATTGCCGGAGCATGCCCCGTCTGTGTAAATGTTTAATGGTTTCATAGAGACATTGTACACCAGGACCAAGAGGGGTGCAACCGGTGACAGGGGAGGATGTAAAGGCAGTTTAATTCTGTTGTAATATGGTTGTAACATTCCCGTGGTATATTGGTACTGTATGATAAGGAGAAATGTAATGTTTTGTCAAAAAAGTTTTCAAAATTTCATCGGAAAAAAACTTCTGGCAGGGTTGCTCACGTTGACCTTGTTATTTGGCATGTTCTCCTTTTTCTCAATGTCGGATGTCTATGGGGCAGAGGATCCGGCCGTAACGGTAGTAAATCCTCTGGATGGAACTACGGTGTATTCCAGCAGCTTGCTGATTTCTGTCAAGCTAACGGCCCCGGAAACCATTCGAGTCAACTTATATAAGCAGGTGAAGAACGATAGCAACGGCAATCCGGTTGCCCTTACATTTGATGAATGGAGCAAAGTGCGTTCCGAAAGAACCGCCATTGTTTCTGGTACTGCCCTGGTCGCAGAGCCAGCCATTCAGGTGCTCCAAGGATGGGTGATGGAGCCGGTATTCTTTACTTCCACCGGCAATTTGGCCTTTTTTACCAAGAAGGTAGAAAATCTTTCGGTGGGCGTGTACAAGGTAAAAATTGATACCATGGGTCCGGGAGAAACCGTGCTTTACACCACAGAACATATTGTGTTCCTGAAAGAAAAGACGGCCCAGCCGGTTCAGGCCAATGTTTTTGAAAATTCCCAGACCGGTACGGTCAGCTTTCTTCAAAACCTGTTGAAATCCATTTTTGGAAGATAGCCTCTTTTGGGAGACTGGGGGAAGGTGACGGAATGAAAGAACCCGGTGCAAAGGGAATAACCAAGGAATTTATAAAAAGCGTGACCATGGTAGTATTGTTCTTGTCAACAATACTACTTTTATATGTTTTTTGGGAAAACATCAATCCAGGGCAGATGAACATTCGGAACTTGACGGAGCAGGAATCCCTTCATCCCGTCATGACTCCAGCGGAAGTCGTGGCTCCTGATGAAATTCAGTTGTCCTATGGGGATGGAAGTTATGGGGTTATTACCGGCAATACCCGAGCCTATTGGTGGACTCCTCAGGATTCCGGCCAGGGCCCTACCTTTACCTATGGCGTTGGTGAATTTTTACAAGCCCAAGATATTTTCGTAGAAGAAATCACCCGGGACCAATACCAACAAGTATTGGCTTTGGAATCCTTAAAATCCATTTTTGATGATCCCCTGCCCTTGAATTTATTATGCCAAGCTTACGGGTGGGATTGTCCTTCGGCCACAGAATCCATTCAACAGGTTTCAGAAATAGCCTATAGCTTTGGCAGTATGGAAAGTCTATTTGTGAAGGATGGGGATCGGAACCTATACTACCGAATTATCGGCAATGGGGAAAAAATAGAGCAATCCCCCTTCCTTTCATTATATCAGCGAATTGCTTTGGGCTCCAAGGTGGCTTATCCTCTGACTCTTCTTCTGGGAGAAGAAGAAGCCAACCCGGTTCTGGTGCCTTTGCCCAGTGAATTCCCATATGTTATAACCACTTATACTAATGAGAGAGCTGCTGGAGGAGAAGATTTCGAAAAAAGCCTGGCCAAAACCTTTTTTGGCGCCACCTTTGATTTTACCCGGATTATTCAAGATGCTCAAGGAACGACCACCTACATGTACGGGTATGGGCAACGGGTGTTGGTGGCCGGTAAAGAGGGTACCTTTCGATACAAGGAAGAAGGGGCGCCTACCCAAGAAGCAACCCTATTTTATAGTTTGGAAACAGCACTAGGCTTTCTATCCCGGCATGGAGGAACTCAAGACCCCTTAGGAAAGGTGTATGATCTTCACCTTTCAAAAATCATAAGGCAATCCGGTCCGTCGGCCCCTACCACTTTCGTTTTTGATCTTTGGGAAGACAGCGCAATCAGATATGAGGGAGGAGCCCTGGCCATTACCGTTTCAGGAAATCGGGTTACGGCGTTTACCCGGGATTTCCATGTCCCGGAAAAAAGCCAGACTCAACAGTTTTCGGCAGGAGACTATACGGCGGTGAATGTGTTGGCCACCAACCACCAACAGATGGGCCAGGTGCTGATGGAAAACGGTTTTTTCCAGGACCGTAAGGAAGAGACCTTTCTTATGGTAACAAAAGCGTTAGAAAGTATTCGACTGGAAGAAATCCGGTTTTCGAAAACCGAAGAAGGGGTTGGGAAAATTGAGACCTGCTGGTGTTTTTTCTTTGAAAAAGATGGTAAGCGGTTGGAGATGTACTATAGCATTCGAGATGCCCTTCCCATGGGGTACACCCTTCGGTAAAACCATTTGATATAAAATCATTTGATAAAGGAGAATAGAAGTGGATTGGGCCAAAGCAAAAACCATCATTATCATTGCTCTCCTTCTCACCAACCTATTCCTGATTTTCACTTATGGAGACTTTGGAATCAAAGACGAACCGGAAACCTTCAACCGGGCGGCGTTAATTCAGCTTTTGGAGGAGCGGGGAGTCTTTATTGAAGGAGACATACCGGAAAAACCCAAAGACATGGAGTTGTTGTCGGTAGAGGTAATCCATGGAGAAGAGGAAGATATTCAAGCTTTGCTGGATAGCGAAGGGGCTTCGGAGCTTTTTTGGTTGCCGGAGCTTTGGAGAAAATCCTCTTTTTTGGATATTCAGGAGCCGGGACGAAAAGCGGCCTATTTGGAATGTGCCCGAAATTTTGCCATGGCGCTGGGAATTGGAAATCCACAGGAGTATCCCGCAGAAGTCATTCAGATAGAAAACCAGGTGAAGGTGATTTTTGAAAACAGGTACGATGGATATCCTCTGGAAAGAAGCGTTCTGACGGTAGTGTTCCAACAGGGAAAAATCACCCAGGGAGAAATGTTGTGGCTGGTGCCTGTGGAGTATAGCCGTAAAAAAGTGGCGGTAACAGACCCCGCTGTGGCGCTTTTGGCATTGGTCAGCAACAAGGAAGCGGAAGAAAATTGGAGGGTAGAGGAAATACGTTTGGTATACTGGTTGGGTGAGGATCCGGAAGGGTTGGAGGACACCGTTGCGGACACCGCGTTTCCCGCCTGGTGCATTCGATATAATGGGGGGGAAAAGAAATATGTTAATGCCGCCCAGTTCTAGGCTGATAACACGAAGTCCGATTTCTGACAAAGAGAAACCACCCATTTACACATTAGAGAAACCTACTATGCTATAGGAGACAGGTATGAGTTTACGATTTTGTTCCTTTTCCAGCGGAAGCAGTGGAAATTGTTATATGGTTCAGTCCCGGGAAACCGCTCTTCTTATTGATGCAGGAATCAGTGCAAAAAGAATCATGATGGCCCTAGAGGTTACGGAAACCCCCTTGGAAAAAGTGAAGGGGGTGCTGATTACCCACGAACATACGGACCATATTCGGGGATTGAAGGTGTTGCTGAAAAGACTGGGACAGCCTCCCGCCTTTGCCAACCAGCAAACATGGCAGGCCATGGGAATCACCGACTTTGTTTCTTTTCGTCAAGTATTTGAAACCGGGGAGCTTTTTCAAGTTGGGGACATTCAAGTAAAAGCTTTTCCCACCTTTCATGATGCGGCGGAGCCGGTGGGGTATTCTTTTTTTGCCGGAGGGAGAAAGTTGTCCATCGTCACCGACACGGGAAAAATCGAAGAAGAAATCCTCAAAGAAATTGGAGACGCCCACACCATTGTGATGGAAGCCAATCATGAAGAAGAGCTACTCCTCCTGGGGAGATACCCCTATTATCTGAAACGGAGAATTTTAAGCGATAAGGGGCATCTATCCAACCGGGCAGCCGCTCTGGCCTTGTGCCATCTTCCGGAATGGAAACAAGAAGAACGAACCGTGCTTTTTGCCCATCTCAGCAAGGAAAACAATTTTCCGGAAAGCGTTTTCCAAACCGTTCAGGAAGTCTTTCCTCAAGGGCAAAGATTTACTATGGACATCCTTCTTCGGGACCAGGTTAGTTGCATTTATATGGTATGACGGAAAAAAGAGGATTTTAAACCATGAACATTACCCTTCTTTGTGTAGGGAAATTGAAAGAAGAATATTGGCGGCAAGCCCAAGCAGAATACATGAAAAGACTGACTCGCTACGGGACCTTGAGGGTAATCGAAGTGCGGGAGCGAGAGGACCTGGCAAAAGAAGGGGAAGACCTTCTCAAGAGAATCCGGGAAGAGGATTATCTAATCACCTTAGAAATAGAAGGAAAAACCATGGATTCGATGAAGCTGTCCCGCCATTTGGAAAATTTGTCCATCCAAGGCAAGAGCAACATAACCTTTGTTATTGGTGGCTCTTTTGGCCTATCTCAAGATGTAAGAGATCGAACCAATCTTAGCTTGAGTTTTTCCAAGCTGACCTTTCCCCATCAAATGATTCGAATTTTCCTGTTGGAACAAATCTATCGCAGCTACAAGATTATGAAAGGGGAGGTATACCATAAATGAGGAATCGAATTTTATCTGTACAGAAGGCTCTTTTGTTTGAAATTAATCAATATGAAAATGCGGTTCCTCGTCGAGATGCCTCGCCGGACTGGGAGAGACTTCATCTGGCTAGTTGTGGTCGGTTAGGATACCTGTTGGCGGAGGAACGAGGCGTCGATCCGGAGATGGCGGCCATTGCTTGTTCCTGTCATGACTATGGGAGGATTCTTACGGGACATCAGGAGGGTCACGCAGAGTGGGGTTATGAACCGGTGAAGGAATTCCTTGAAAGATTGGAATTGTTTACTTCTGATGAAGTGGAGCAAATCGCCCTAGCGGTTAAGAACCACAGCAAAAAAGGTGAAATCCATCAACCACTGGATGAGGTGGTAAAGGATGCAGATGTGCTGGACTTTCATCAATATGGATTAGAGTTGCCTCGCCAGGACCAGCGAAATCGTCTACAAACTCTTCAAAAGTATACGAAATAGAGGGGCGGATTCCTTGTGAAAACAGCATGAAAGTGATATAATTCAGCCGATGTGAGGATGTAATCCACCTTTACAGGTGTTAAAAATATTGGTTTGAAGTGACGGAGGAGAAAAAAGTGTATCATATTGCGCGTAAAATGAGGAATCTATCGATTCCTCTTCTCTTGGGGGTTGTATTAGCAGTTTTTTGGGCCAATGTGTCTCCGGAAGGATATGAACACTTTATTCATACTCCAGTAATTGGAGAACATATAAACTTGCATTGGCTGGTGAACGACATCTTCATGGTTTTCTTTTTTGCCATTGCCGGGGTAGAAATTGTAAACAGCCTTTCTCCCGGGGGAGAACTGAATCCCATCAAAAAAGCGGTAACGCCTTTGATGGCAACGGCGGGAGGGGTTTTGGGCCCCATAGGCCTTTTTTTCGTGCTGAACATATTGATGGGAGACCAGACCTTTGCTAACGGGTGGGGGATTTGTACCGCCACGGACATTGCTTTGGCCTGGCTTGTTGCCCGGGTGATTTTCGGTAAGAATCACCCCGCTGTAAAATTTCTCTTATTGTTGGCGGTAGCTGACGACGCGGTGGGCCTGGTGATTATCGCTGTTTTCTATCCGGACCCCAATGCGCCGGTAGAGCCTTTATGGTTGCTGTTGGTGGTGGCGGCTATGGGTGTTGCTTATGTTATGAGCAAGATAAAAATCTGCAATTATTGGCCCTATGTGTTGATTGCAGGAACCATGAGTTGGTTTGGTATGCACTGTGCGCATCTGCATCCAGCCCTTTCTCTCATATTTATCGTTCCCTTCTTACCCAAGACAGGGGTGATTGTGAAAGGGTATAGTGCCCACAGCTTGGAAGATGCAGTGGGGGTCAGCACCTTGGCTAAGTTTGAACATCAGGTGGCTCCGGTAGTGGATTTTGGACTTATCTTTTTCGGTTTGACCAACGCGGGGGTATCCTTTTCCGGGATCAACAATTTAACCTGGATTATTTTTATTGCATTGGTAGTGGGAAAGACGGTGGGAATCAGTGTCTTTACTTATGTGGCTACTCTGCTTACCTTTAAGCTTCCGGACGGTATGAAGGCCCGGGATGTGATTACTGCCGGGGTCATCGGCGGTATGGGTCTTACGGTGGCTCTTTTTGTAGCCAATGAAGCGTTCACAGACTTGTCATTGCAAGGGGCCGCCAAGATGGGTGCCTTGTTTACTGCGTCAGTAGCTATAGTGGCCATTGTACTGGGAAAGGTATTGAAGGTGGAAAAACGGAAGGGTTGAGTCTCTTGGGAAACATCAGGAATGAGGTCGCCCTTGGAACCTGGAAGATAGTGTAAAATATGGAAAATAATGTTGACAAGGGTCTTGGTTCGTGTTAGTATCCAATTGTATACCGAATGACTTAAAGACTGTTGAACTCGCATTTTTTTGTAAGTTTGAGTCCTTTAAAGCTTATGAAAGAATGCGAGTTTTTTCGGAAGGAAAGAGCAGGCGGGTACTAGAATTTTAAGGAGGTACCGACATGAGTACAGGTGCTGTAAAATGGTTTAACGCAGAAAAAGGTTTTGGTTTCATCTCTAATGATGAAGGTGGCGAAGACGTATTCGTACATTTCTCCGCAATCAATACCGATGGTTTCAAGACCCTGGCTGAAGGACAAAGAGTTTCCTTCGACGTAGAACAGGATCCCAGAAACAGCGACAAGCTTCGTGCTGTCAATGTAAGCGCTCTCTAATTCCTTTCGGATACGAGCACTGACCAAGAACTACGTAAAACAAAAACAGAGGAGCGCTTCAGAAGAGGCGCTCTTTTGATGTGCAAAAGTCTATAAATGCTTCGCTTCACTTTCGATTTCGGATTGGGGTAAAATAGTACAAAAGGATAAGATACTTTGGTATAATGAAGCAACTTTAGGGCGTTCTGCTAACAAGAATGTAGGGGAAGTAAATGGGAGATGGTCAAATCAATATGGAAAAACCTGTTTTTATCGCTCGCGAACAACAATTGAACGAATTGATTCAAGGCCTTGATACATTGGTTCAGGGAAATTTCAGTATCAGCCTGGTAACCGGCCCACCTGGAGTAGGGAAAAGCTATTTGGTAAAACAAGCCGAGAAGATTTTTCGTGAATATAATTGCACCTATATTAAAACGAAATTTCCTGCTTACAGTCAAGATTTGTTTACTCCGGCGGCGGAGATATTAGATGAGATTGCCAAGCAAATTTTGATGTTGGAACCAGAATCTTTTCATATGGTTCAAAAAGCGCTGAAAGAAAAATTGAAGGCGGACCTGAACACCATCATTTCTTTAAGCCCCCTATCGAAGAAATTATTTGGCCCCAAAAGCCGAAGGCTTGCACCGGAAGAAATGAATGAAGAGGCTGTGGTTCAGGCCATGGCTTCCTATATCCGGGAGGCGGCAACCATTCTGTTTCCCATGATTATTTTCATGGATGATGTTCAGTGGGGGGATCGAATTTCTATGAAATTAATCCGAACACTTTTTTATACGGGCAGTGAAAGGAATTTCTATCTTATTTTAGCCTGCAGAACACCCTGCAATGACGATTTGGATTCTTTTATCTCTCACCAAAGCAAAATTCAATTGGAACCCTTCCAAAAAGAAGACATAGATCGGCTTTTGGCAGAAATGTTGTCCTTGGAAGGGAACTCCGGAAATTATGTTTCTTCTCTTTTGTTCCGTTTGAGCCAAGGAAATCCTTTTTATATTTCTTTTTTAATTCAACGATTCAAGGAAAACGGTGCATTGACTGCAAGTGATGGTGGCTGGAAATGGGACATGGAAAAGTTCTCTGCTATGCAACTGCCAGACCATATCGAGGATGTTTTAATTGAAGAATTGGAAGAGCTTCCTTTGGAGGAAAGGAAAATTCTCGAATTAATGTCAGATTTTGGTGGAAGTGTTTCGGAAGATATTTTAAATCTATTTGTTCAAGGAACCCGGGGCGTTAAAAACGATCCGGTGGATAGGCTTTTCGAAAAGGCTTTTGTGATAAGGAGCAATCAAGGGGAGATGGGGATAAAGGAGTATGCTTTAGTTCATGATATATTACACGAAGTGCTTTACAAAACTCAGTCTATGAAAAGCAGAAAAGAAAGATATGGAAACATCGCTACAGTATTGGCGAATAACGGATATGGAGAAACGGCTCCGGTGATGGTGGCAAGTTTTCTGTTGGAATCCGACGAGAAACGATTAACCCGGTCATCAAAAGTGTGGGCGGATATTTTGTGGAATGCGGGAAATATGTCCCAAGAGAGAGGGAACATCAACAGAGCCTTAAAATTTTTACGGTTGGGAGAAAAGTTGTTAAACATAGACCCTTCTCTTTGGGATCGGCAACAACGGGTCACATATCATTTGGCGTTCCTAAAGGCCCTTTACGTCAATGAAGAAGGGCAAGAGGCCCGTGAATTCTATGAGCAGCTATTGCGGGAGTATCCGGAAGCTACCCACCAGGTAGAGATTAAAATGGTCTACATCTATTGCCATGCATTCAATGGAGAGTGGGAGAATGTGTTGGTTTTGGGGAGAGAAATTCTCGCATTGTTGGGATTCAAGCTTTCTTACCGCCAAGTGATATGGAATTTGATGCGCACCAGGCTTATGTATAACAAGAAGAGAGTGAGCCGAATTTTAGAGGTTCCTTCCATCACGGACTCCAGGATTCTAAAAATATTGGAGGTTCTGGTAGCCATGTTTCCTGCGGCAAATCGAACGGACACCAGACTTTTCACACTGATTAATCTAAAGCTAGCCTTTCTTTCTGGCAAACATGGGGATTCTCCCTATGCTTGTATTGGGTATGCTTCCTTTTGCTATGTTCTATATTTTGTTTTTAAAGATTTTTGTAGGGGGAATCAACTGCAGGAGAAAACTTTGAAGTTGTTGCAAGACTCCGGCCATAATTTTCACCGTTCCATTGCTTATGCCATGTTGGGAACCTTTACCTATCATTGGACTCATAGTCTTCAAGATACTTTTCAATGTTTGCAAAAATCCATTCAATCCAGTGATCGGGAGGGGGAATATTTATACAGCAATTATGCCTTTGTGTTTTCTACAATTACATTATATGTCATGGGGAAACCCCTTTCGGTGATTGAAAGATACATTCACTTTCAAAGTTTAAGAGATCGAAGACTGGAGGATTATCTGACGGATCATATGTCCCAAGTGTATCGGTTTCATATGGAAGGATTGCGAAGTGGAACCGAAGAGACCGTTCATCTTGAAGGGCTAGAAAAAGATTCTTATGAAGATACAATCAATCTAAATGCAGACATGTTAAAGCTTCACCGTTTGTATTTGGAAAACCGATATCGGGAGGCATATGAATTGGTATTGCACTTGGATTCTGAGGTCAATAAATACCCGGGATTCATTTTAAATGGACATTACGAATTTTTTGCCTTACTGGTTCGGATGGCGTTTCATCCTTTGTTGTCTTCTGAAGATTCTTACGAAAATCATAAAAAGATTCTTACAAAAATCAGTGATTTAAGAAGATGGAAAGAACGGTATGAACCCAACCATGGGCATCGATATTATATAGCACAAGCGGAATACCAATATTATTTTGAGAAAAAAACTAAGGGTTCCGAAGATTTATATAACCAAGCTATTGCAATTGCCAAGGGTCAAAACGATTATCAAATGGAGGCATTAGCGAATATGTTAGCGGCAAGACATGGGTTTGCTAACGAAATGATTACTCGAATCCACGGAAGCGAAGCCGCCCGGCTTTTTGAAAAATGGGGAGCTTCTCATATAGCCTGTTTAGTAAGGCGGGAGTTTATGCTGCCGGAAGAAACTATTCGGGGGGAGCCGGAAGGGAGTCGGCCTTCGGAAGAGCGCCAGTGGATGGATGGATTGCGGGCCATGAAAGATGCAGAAACACACGATTCTTTTCTTTTGTTAGTGGATTATTTGGTGGATAACAATTATTGTAATCGGTGTTCCATCTTTCTTGAAAAAAAAGGAAGGCTCTACTTGAGTTATGAGAGAAGTGAGGGGCAAAACGGAGTTCATCATGAAAAAGGAATCGCGTTAAACTATTTGGAAAAAGTTCCTCACAAATTAATTCGGTATGTGGCCAGAACGGGAGAATTTGTCCGATTAGGCTACAGACAGCAAGAGTCTCCTTTAATCAATGAGTATTGGCAATTAGTGAGGGATACACAGGAAATTGTTTGCATGCCCCTTAAAAACGGAGGCATTCTTGCAGGCGTTTTATATATGGAAAAGGGAGAATCTTTAGAAAAAGATATAAAAAGCAGGGTGGATTTTTTGTACTCATTGACTGCTCCGTCAATGAAAAATGCCAACCATACAGGAGAGACCTTCAAAGATGTTCCGACCGAAAATTTGACACCAAGAGAAATCGATATTTTAAGATTGGTGGGGGATGGTTTTTCAAACATTCAAATCAGCAAACAGTTGTTTTTGGCAGAAGGAACGGTCCGTAATCATTTGAGCAATATTTATGGAAAAATGAATGTGGAGAGTCGGATTCAAGCGGTGCTAGTAGGAAGAGAGAGGGGAATTATTTAAAAAGGGGTACACCCTTTTCGATTCATTACAATAAACCGTGAAAACATTACATTTGTCACATATACAAGTGTGATGTTTTTTAATACAATTTTTGTAATTAACTAATATAGTAGGGAAAGTGTCGCCACTATATTTGCGGACCAATAACAACTTATTATGAAGATTGTCAACGAAATGAACTAATTTAATTAAGAATGGTAGACAATGATGGAAGTTGATTGATAGATTCGGGAGGAGAGGACCATGAAAAATCGGAAAGCCGTTGCTTTTATTATGGTATTAGCCATGATATTTTGCTATATACCACCGGCAACTTATGCCTTAGAGCAGCCAATTGAATTCTTGGATATGCCGACAGAAGGATTTTGGTCCACGCAAGCTTTGCAGGCTGCTGTGGGCAACGGTTTGCTTCAAGGCTTTGAAAAGCCGGAAGGCTTCTATATAAAACCTAACGACACCTTAACCCGGGCCCAGATGGCTACCATAGTGAATCGGGCATTTGGTGCCACTGGTAAAGCGGAGCTATCGGGAGTAGCCGATGTGCCGGAAGGGGCTTGGTACAGAGAAGAAATTCAGAAAGCTGTGAAGATGGGAACCATGAAGCTGGCTCAAAAGATGAGGCCCAATGATCCCATTACAAGACAAGAGGCCTTTACAGTTTTGGCGCGTGCTTTTCGTGCGACAGGAGGAACAGCTGACCATCTAGTCCAATTTCAAGATGCTGGTTTGGTTGCATCATGGGCGTTGGATGGAATGGGAGCTTTAGTCCAAGATGGATATGTGAAAGGAAGCGGGGGAAAATTGTCCCCGAAAAACAATATAACTAGAGCGGAATTCGCCGTTATCATGGATAACATGGTGAAACAATATATTAAAGTCGCCGGAACTGTGACAGATGTGGTTTCAGAGGGGAACGTTGTGATAAATGTACCGGGAGCCACCTTAAAAGATGTCACCATTTCTGGCGATTTGATAATTGGAGATGGAGTGGGAAATGGCAACATTACTCTGGATAATGTTACCGTACTGGGAGACTTGATTGCTCGTGGCGGTGGCGTGAATTCAATCATCATCGTGGGGGGCAGCGTGGAAGGCAAGCTTGTTATTTCAAAAGTAGATGGTCAAATTCGGGTGTCCGTGGAAGGCGGAGCCGAAGTGGAGGTCATTGTGGTAGATGATGGCCAGGATGATGTAATCTTAGAGGGGACTATTGGTACTGTAGAGATAACCGCGGCGGAAACACCAGTATTGGTTCGCAATGCTAATATACAGCAGGTAACCATTGCTCCCTCTGCCATTGGGTCAAGCCTTCAGGTGAGCGGCACTGTATCCAATTTAACGGTGCAAGGCCAAGGGGCTACGGTAACGGCCAACAGCGGGGGGACTATCACCAATGTGAAATCCCAATCCGATGGTGTAACTATAACGGGTACCGGTAATGTGGGGACGGTTACTGTTGAGGGGAACAACACCACCATAAATACGAATAATACTTCCGTAACTATGAATACGGGAGTTGTTGGGACTATTATCAATGATGAGCCCCAAAATACACCGACCCAACCAACACAAGTAAATACAGTGCCTACACCGCCACCAGCACCCTCCGGAGGTGGTGGCGGAGGCTCTCAAACTCCCAGTATTTTAATTTCGGAGATAGAAATAACTTCTGCTGCCATTGAAATCACGGAAGATAATGGTACATTATCGATGACAGCGGTGGTTTCTCCGGCAGCCGCCACCAATCAGAATGTGACATGGAGCGTGTCTGGAGCGGCTGCAACCATTAATTCTTCTGGATTATTAACTGCGATAACCAACGGCGCGGTGACGGTATTTGCGGTTGCCCAAGATGGTTCCAGTGTTTCTGGGCAACTGGAGATTACCATCTCCGGGCAGGTTCCGGACATCGTGGATTATCCTACGATTTCAGGCATTGATGTGCCAGCAAAAGGGGATAGGCCAGATACTAGTATTACAGAGACAGACCAATTTACAGGTACCATTTCTTGGAGTCCTTCTCATAGTCCTTTTGGCTCCTCTACCAGCTATACCGCCACCATTACATTGACGGCCAAGGATGGGTATACGCTCACTGGAATAGCTAACAATTTCTTTATAGTTCCCGGAGCAACCACGGTTTCCAGTGTGGGTCATATAGTGACCGCACAATATCCGGTTACGGATCCCCCGGAGTATAGCACAACAGGGGCTTTAACTGTAGATAGTATCGCTGTCACCTATGGGGCCACTTCGGCAGAAGCTTTGGGGCGCTTAGGAACATTGATTCCTACGGTTTCAGTGTCCGGAACTTTGGACGGGGAGTCGGATACAGCTACCATCACCTGGATATCTATTACTGGCTACAACGGAACATCAGCCGGAGCCTATACGGCCACCGGTACTTTGGCATTGCCGGCGGATTGGATTGGCACTCCAAGTAACGTGACAGCTACTGTGAATGTATCGCCGGCTGCGCTTGACACGATAAGCCGTTTGGACACAACCGAAGTATGGATAACTTACGGAGCTACCTCGGCTCAAGCCATAGCTTTATTGGATACTTCAGTGGGAATCACCGGAACCTTGGGAGAAAGGGGCACCGCAGATATTGTTTGGAATATTACAGGTTATGATGCAACCTCGGCAGGTGCCTATGAGGCTGTAGGAACATTGACTTTACCCAACAGTTGGACCGGGACAGGCCAAGTCACTGCTACGGTGAATGTATCACCTGCTGCCTATGCCTCTACAGATGTGCTGGCGGTTACCAGTGTGTCGGTAACTTATGGAGCAGCTGAAGCGGAAGCTTTGGGATTGTTACAATCCACCGTTCCTACGGTAGGGGTGAACGGAACCAATAGCGAAGAAGGAACGGCCACCATTACATGGACCACCATTGCAGCCTATAATGCCACTTCACCCGGAAGCTATGTAGCCTCCGGAACCTTGGCACTTCCTGCCAGTTGGAGCGGATCACCGGATGTAGTGACGGCAGCAGTAATCGTGCTTCCGGTGGAGTACATTAATACGGAGGCCTTGATCACACCGGCTATCTGGGTGACCTATGGAGCTACCTCTGCGGAAGCCATTGCACTATTGGATACCCAAGCCGTAGTGAATGGAACCAACAGTCAGCAAGCCACAGTAAATATCACCTGGATATCCATCACGGATTACAATGGCACGTCAGCTGGCGCCTATACAGCTACCGGGACTTTGGCGTTGCCGGCGGATTGGATCGGGACACCGGATAATGTGACGGCTACGGTGAATGTATCACCTGCGGCTTATGTATCAGCGGATGCTTTAACGGCTGCAAGCATTTATGTAACGTACGGAGCCACCTCGGCTCAAGCCATAGCTTTATTGGATACTTCAGTGGGAATCACCGGAACCTTGGGAGAAAGGGGCACCGCAGATATTGTTTGGAATATTACAGGTTATGATGCAACCTCGGCAGGTGCCTATGAGGCTGTAGGAACATTGACTTTACCCAACAGTTGGACCGGGACAGGCCAAGTCACTGCTACGGTGAATGTATCACCTGCTGCCTATGCCTCTACAGATGTGCTGGCGGTTACCAGTGTGTCGGTAACTTATGGAGCAGCTGAAGCGGAAGCTTTGGGATTGTTACAATCCACCGTTCCTACGGTAGGGGTGAACGGAACCAACGGTGAGGACGGGACCGCTACCATTACATGGACCACCATTGCAGCCTATAATGCCACTTCACCCGGAAGCTATGTAGCCTCCGGAATCTTGGCACTTCCTGCTAGTTGGAGCGGATCACCGGATGTAGTGACAGCGGCAGTAATCGTGCTTCCTCAAGGGGATCAATCCGGATTCGATTTGATAGTGATGCCGGGTTCGCCCACAATTGAAGGCATTACATTCCCATTGCTGATTACTAATGCAGCTCTTACCAATGGGGAGCCGATTTCTGGGGAAGCCATTGATGTATGGATTAGTAATCCTAGCGGATATCTAGGCTCAATCAATGAAGATACAGCACTCAGTTTTGGAGGCACAGAAGGGGATTTGCTGTTACATGTACAGCCGGACTTTTTCTCTGGAGAAGCTACGGTTCCCATCTTTATAAACACACCGGGAGCCCATACATTAACGGTAACAATAGCGGGTGTTACTACTTCCCGGTCCATAGAGGTTGTTATCACAGAATCCCAGGCGGATATCGCCTACGAGGCACCTGTAATTTATCTGGGGAGCACCACGCCGGCCTATATAACCGTGACAGCAATAACGGATGCTTCAATGAACTTGCGAAATGTAGATTTTGCAGCCGATGCCGGAATGATGTTCGAGTTTGGATTGCTGTTTGAAGACGATCCTGAGCAGATTCCGGGTGTTGTAACAAAGAGTGCTGCTAGCATGCTGATAGAAATACCGAATCCCTCTCTGTTGACCACACCAGGAGCCTACACGATTACCATCGATATGGCGGATGGGAATTGGTGGGATATTGAGATTGAAGTAACACCCCCTGCCATACCCGGTGATCAATCGGGATTCGATTTAATGGTAATGCCGGGAGCGCCTACTATTGAAGGAATTCAATTTGGGTTGTCCATTACCAATGCAGCTACCACTGCGGGGATTCCTTTAACAGGAGAACATACAGTGGTTGTGTCCAGCCAGGAAGGATATTTAGGTACCTATGATGATTCTGTTGTAGATGGAGGAACTGGCCAACTGACGACTTTTTCCACCAGTGTAGAATTTGTAGAAGGAGGGGGTGGGCTGCCCATATTCATCAGCACACCGGGAACCTTCAACTTGACAGTGACCGTAGCAGGGATTACCACTTCTCAATCTATAGTGGTTGTAATTGCTGAATCTCAGGCGGATATCGCCTACGAGGCACCTGTAATTTATCTGGGGAGCACCACGCCGGCCTATATAACCGTGACAGCAATAACGGATGCTTCCGGAAATTCCCGAGTGGATAATTTTAACGATGATGCCGGAACGATGTTCGAATTTGGATTGCTGTTTGAAGACGATCCTGAGCAGATTCCGGGTGTTGTAACCAAGAGCGCTGCTAGCATGCTGATAGAAATACCGAATCCCTCTCTGTTGACCACACCAGGAGCCTACACGATTACCATCGATATGGCGGATGGGAACTGGTGGGATATTCCCATTGAAGTCACAGTCTCCGCGGTTGGATACACTCCCCAGCAAATGGCTCTCTATGCACGATTTGGAAGTTTGGTGCTGGATATGGAAATTGAAGACTCGGAAGGAAATATTCTGACCTGGGCCGCCATTTCTGAGAATGTGGATTTAGAGGAATCCGTTATTGAAATTCAATCCGCTTCCGGAGAGGCCACACCATTGACTATTACCTTTGGTGGACTGAGTAGTCTTATTGATGATGTAGCAAATACCATTACCTTTGATGGTGAACCAGGACTCGGCGGAACATCTACCGGGGCCTTTGGCAGTGGCGGAATATTAGAAGGGTTCGTTCCTTTTGAACACGATACAGTGAATGTAACCATAAAAGCTATCGATGAAACTTGGTTGGTGACAGCCTCTGCTATCATCCCGTATCTTTCTATTCAACATGGATTGAACACAGGAAATAACCTGGATTTAACGGTAGTCTATGAAAACATGGAAGGGCCTTCATTTTCGGCTCTATCGCCTGCCAATGTAAATTTACTTCCCGCCTTTAGTACGGAATATAGTACAGCTCTTTCTAACAAAGTAACAGTTGCGGCCATTGGGGGTGGCGGATATTTATACGCATACTGTTGGATACCGGTCCCGGATATGACCACCGGTGGAATTAGCACCTTAGAGATGGAATATAATCCAGGAAACAATACCTTTACCATTACCGGCACGAAAGATTCCGGAGAAATTGCCGATGTAACGGCAGTGCTGTTCTTCTTTGACAGCAGCACGTATACGTTAAACTCCATCAACCTGGACATTTACACCGAAGAAGGGCCCACTGCAGTGGATGTAAACTATATGCCACGCGTAGAAGGAGTTACTGATGATGACAATTCTACTTTAACGGTAGTCTTTGACAGTGCTATGAGTGGCAGTTCTATCACCAATACCGCCAATTATATGTATAGTAGATCCGGGAACCCCATTACCATAGCGGCCGTTTCATATGATGAAGGCGCGTGGGCAGCTACCGTTACTATTCAAGGAATTGTTGTGGTGGGAGACTTGTTCACCATAAGCAATGATAACGAACTTGTGGATGCCCAAGGATTTGAATTGGGTCGGCAGCAGTATCTATTAACTACAGGGGGAGTATGGATTGAGAATATGGGAGGGCCCGGAGGTCCGGGAGACTCTATTGGCTTATATGCGGATGAAGGTGGAACGACACCTTCCAGTACCTTTGAAATGGGCACTATGGTGTATGTATTGATTAACGATTCTTCTCAATCGGGTACATCGGGCGCTAGTATTGACTATCATGTTTTTTCCGCCACAGATTCGACGGGCGTCACTTTGGCGGCGGTAGATAACACGGGGACCAACATGTTTGGAAGCGCCTTCTTTATATCAGCAATGCCATCCAGCGATACTCCCGGTTCGTACAATTTAAATACTACCATTGGTGGAGTATTTACCGTAGCCTATAGTGGGGATTCGATAACGGCTACATCCATAGAACCCTTTGAGGACTCGTCAGGAACCACTCATGCATCGGTAGACACTTATGAAGAATTCGTATCCGCCATGGCGGATGAAACCATTGAATTGATAGGAATCAATCAAGATATATCGGCTACCACTTTTGCCATCAACCGGCCGATTGAAATCTTGTTTGATAGTCATACTTTAACGGGAACCGTTTCCATTACCACCTCCGCCCTGGGAGAAGTCACCTTATCGGCACCGGGAACCATCGCTGGAATTTTAATGATTGATGCCCCGAATTTGACGGTGAATAATGAAGTTACTGTGACAGGTGAAACCATCATCGAAGGAGTGGGGTATGACTCCTATAATAGCTCGGGATTTCAATGGGGGGGCATATTGGTAAATGGTCCGGCTCGTTTGAACTTATCTGCCTCTGCATCTTCGGCTACGGTGGGAATTGATACATCGCAAATGGTGGTGCTAGACGGGTCCATACAGACCGTACAGTTAATAGCCTCGGGTAGTAAGGCTCGGGTGCTGGGGACCATCGATATGCTGGCGGTCACTACGGGTGCCATTGGGTCTCTCATCGAGGCCTATAGTGGTTCTTCCATCGGACAAGTATTGGCCAGTGAATCAACCATGCTTATGAAGGAAGTGGGAGCCACGGTTGGCAGCACTATGGGAGCGGTTTTGGACAATGTAGCATACCGGGTTACCTTTGACAAAAATGGAGGAGATACCCAAGCCTTTCCCGCCTATTTGCTGTGGGACAACAATACCGAAACTTCCAATGCCATGCCCACCCCGCCCACCAAAGCAGACTTTACATTTGGTGGATGGAATAGCCAGAGCGATGGGGGAGGAACGATGATGACGACGGTATATGCCGTATCTTCCCCGGTGACAGCTTATGCCGTCTGGGAAGGGGGAAATGTGGAAATTGAAGGGTATGACCCATTCGCTCCCATTGACGGAGGAGATGTTGGAACGCCAACTTATGAAGATGCGACAGCTGTCATAACGTATTTAGAAAGCAATTTGACTTGTGCGGCCATTACTGGACAGTCTCAGGTAGTTCCCATCAGTGGTTGGACGGATACTGACACCTATAATTCTTCCGTAGCTGCCAGTTATACTTTTACTGCTGCAGTCGGAACGTTGCCACCCGGATTCGTGGATGAAGTAAGTCCCATCACCCATGTGACGGTAGAAGTGGTGGTATCGGTAGTAGAACCTCCAACCATCACAAGAATTGTTGCTGCAGAGGGTGGTACTCATGAAACGGGAATAGGAAATGGAGATACCATTGCTATTGAGTTCAATGTTCCTACAAACTATGCAAATCTTCCTTATAGTCCGGATACAGTCAGCCGGGAGGCGGTGAATTCCTTTGTTGAATTGTATACTGCTAGGGTGGGGCAATCTCCTTCCTTAGGTGCAGAGTATCATGGATACTGGGAAACAACCATGAAATTCGTGATAACCGTAGATGATGCTACCGGAGCCAACTTTGTGATTGGGGATGAAATTTCTATCAGAGAAAGTGCAGGTCTTAAAACCCAAAATGAGTTGTCCGTTGCATCTACTTCGCGGGCCGAAGTGACTGGATCTTTTGACCCGGTTTATAACGGTGCGGCAGGCTTTGTTCAATCCCCTACGGGCATGGCGATTTCCGGGGTTGAGGTGTATGCTGGAATTTCTGGGGGGCTTTATTCAGATATTACAGATGGGGATGGAATGTATGAAATTGATTACCCGACGGAAGGTTCAATAACCATGTTTTTTGTACACGATTATTGGTATGATGATGTTGCGGACAACCTTAGTGCTCCTAATCCCGGCTATTTTGAGAAGACCATGACTTTGGGTGCGAAAATAACGGGGACTGTAACATATGGTGGGTCTCCGGCAGTAGGCTTTACAGTGAAAGATAGCATGGCTGGAACGGAAGCGATTGTAGGTGGGGATGGAAGTTTCAGCTTAAGAGGAGTTCCTTCGGCAACGAGTGGAAGTACAAGATATCTGAATGTACTCAATCTTTCGGGGGTTAGTGTAATAGGAGGTTCACTAATTGAAGTTCCGACAATTGCTTTTCAGACTACTTCCGGGGTTTCCATTGTAATACCATAACCTATGATAAGTTACGAAAAGTATTTATTAAAGGAGAGTGCAAAAACTTTTGCACTCTCCTTGTCCTTGTGATATATTCAAACCATGAGAGAGAAAAACAACCACGCCTTTTGGCAACAACTCCTATACACCTTCGCAGGAGAATTGGATTATGGAGTCCATGTGGTATTAAAGGACCACACCACCATCCTATACAATCAAGCGATGGCCCAGTTGGAAGGTCAGTCGGCGGCGGAGGTGTTACATCAGGATTTCCGGCAGATTTTTTCCGGGATTCCTCGGGAAGAATCCACGCTTTTACGGGCCTTGGATTATGGAGAGCCTACTTATCATCAGGAACAGCATTACCTCAACCAATACGGGAAATGGATTCATACCGTGAATACCACCTTGCCCGTACACGATGAAGAGGGCCATGTGGTGGCGGCGGTGGAGTTTTCAAAGGATCTGACCCAAATGAAGGAAATGTCAGACCGGATGTTGGCTATGAGCAAAGGAGAGGCAAAAACCGTAGGGCAGAGAGAAATTCCCCGTGACCACATTAAAACCTACACCTTTGAAGATTTAATTGGAGAAGATCTTTCTTTTCGTGAAACCATTCATATAGCCAGACGGGCTTGTGGCAGCAATGCCTCCGTATTTTTGTATGGAGAAACCGGGACGGGAAAAGAGTTGGTGGCACAAAGCATCCACTATGGCAGTAGCCGCAAATCCAAGCCGTTTCTGGCACAAAACTGTGCCGCTTTGCCGGAAAGTTTGTTGGAAGGAATCCTGTTTGGTACCGCCAAAGGGGGGTTTACCGGAGCGGTGGACCGGGAAGGCCTTTTTGAGCAAGCCAGCGGCGGAACCTTGCTTCTTGACGAAATCAGTGCCATGCCCTATGCTTTACAAGGGAAACTATTGCGGGTCCTGCAAGAGGATTATATCCGCAGGGTGGGAGGTACCCGGGATATACCCATTGATGCTCGTATCATTGCCACCGTCAACGAAGAACCGGAGCGGTTGGTTGGAGAAGGGCGACTTCGAAAAGACTTGTATTATCGTCTGAACATTGTCCACCTCAGGTTGCCGCCTTTGCGGCAGCGAAAAGGGGATATCCCTTTGTTGGTGGATTATTTTCTGGAAAAGCACAACCATCGATTCCACAAGCAAGTGGAAAAGGTGACCGAATCTGCCATGGAACGATTGTTGCAATATGATTATCCCGGAAATGTAAGGGAGCTAGAAAATATATTGATGTCTGCCATTAGTCTGGTGGATAACGAGTCCTTCTTGACTGAAAATTTGATTCGTGTTCCTGAAGCGAATAGGAACCCGGCCTCTGGGGAAGAGCTAGGGTGGGAAGATGTAAAGGGCTCTTTAGAAGGATACTTAGAAAAGAGAGAGCAGGAATTGGTACAAAGCGCTTTGAATCAAACGGGAGGCAATGTGTCCCAAGCTGCCAGACTGCTGGGAATCAAGCGACAAACCCTGCAGCACAAGATGAAAAAATGTGGATGGAAAGGAGAACGGGTGGATGCGTCTACGGAAGGAAATCGATGAATTGGTGGAGGAAGAAGTGGAATTGGTCGCCACCATTTCCGATGCCTTGGCTCACCCGGCACGAGTACGTCTTTTTCGCCATATCATGAATTGCAACACACGAAGAGAACTGGTATGTACGGGAGATTTGGTAGAGGCTTTTGAATATTCCCAGGCCACCATTTCCCAACACATGAAGAAGTTGGCGGAAAGCGGGTTAATTGATGTAAAAAGAAAAGATAGATACAGTCTGTATTATGTAAACATCGGCAGGCTTTCCAAATACTTGGATGCCACAAGGAAGTTTCAATAGAACCCGGAACAATCTGGAGAAAGTGCAAAAATATTTGCACCAACTGCAAAGGAGTGGGCATGTAAGTAGAAGGGCGCAGACTTCCTCTTAAAACCAAAGGAGTTCTATCGACAATAGAAACAATTTCTGTGTTTTCAATCACCCTGGAAAAACCTTGAAAAACAAGGGTTCCGGGGGATTTTTTTTATGCTTTGGACACAGGAACGATTCGAAGAAAGGGGCGTTGCAAAAACACCCCGTCCTGTTTCACTGAATCCTTGATTTGGCATACTCTTTGCAATTATATATGGGTAGAACGAACCGTCAAAAACAACCCATTATATATTATGAAAAAGGAGAAAGTTGAAATGGAAAATGTAAAGGTCATTATTTGGGGATTGGGTGCCATGGGAAGCGGCATGGCAGACATGCTTTTAAAGAAAAAGGGAGTAGATATTGTGGGTGCCGTGGGCCGTGGAGCCAAGGTAGGAAAATCCATGTACGACTACATCCAAACACCCCGAGGAGATCGGCCGGATGTTATCATTGGCACGCCTGAGGATGTAATCAAACCCGGTGCGGCCGATGTGGTCCTGACTTGCACCGATTCTTTTACCAAAACGGCCTTTGATCGATTAAAATTCGTGCTGGAGCAGGGCATCAATGTGGTTTCCTCTGCCGAAGAAATGGCATATCCTCAGGCCCAGTCTCCGGAAGAATCCAAAGAGTTGGATCGAATCGCCAAGGAAAACGGAGTCTCCATTCTGGGAACCGGCATCAACCCCGGCCTTATTATGGACCTCTTGGTAGTGCTCTGGACCGGTTGTTGCGAAGAAGTGGAAAGCATAACTGCCCGAAGAGTTAATAGCTTATCACCTTTTGGTCCTGCCGTTATGACAGAACAGGGAATTGGCATCACCAAAGAAGAATTTGAAGAGGGAGTTCGTACCGGCCATCTGTCCGGTCATGTGGGGTTCCACGAATCCATTCACATGATTGCGGACGCCATCGGCTGGAAGGTGGACAAGGTGGAAACCGCCATGAACCCCATTATGACCGAGGTGGACCGAAAATCCCTTCATGGATTTGCCAAAGCCGGCAATGTGGCAGGTTGCGCCATGAAAGGATATGGATATGTGGATGGAGAAATGAAAATCGAGATGGATCACCCCCAGCAGATTGAACCGGAACAGGTGGGCATCCAGACAGGGGACTATGTTATCATTAAAGGAACCCCCAATGTAAATATGGTGAACAGCCCGGAAATCCCGGGAGGCATTGGAACCATCGCCATGTGTGTCAACATGATTCCACACATCATCAATGCCAGACCTGGTCTTCACACCATGATTGACCTTCCGGTGCCCAGAGCCATAATGGGGGACATGAGAGACCTGATTTGTGAAGAAGCCAAAATTGTAAAATAGGAAGTGGGCACTTGGGCCTAGGAGCGGAAGAAGAAAGGAAGATGTAGCATGATTGCAAAAGATTCGTGGGTTCGAATCCACAAAATCATATTGACACCCCAGGAGCGGGCACCTCAGGTGCCTGACGACACCAAGAAGGTGCCATTGGAGCTGTGGACCAAAGGGTTTTTGGAGCAAGACGCTCAGTTGGGAGAGGAAGTAACCATTACTACCGTTACCGGGCGAAAGGAACGGGGTACCTTGATTGAGGTGAACCCGGCGTATGACCATGCCTTTGGCAACTTCATACCGGAACTACTGGAAATCGATCAGCAAGTGCGGGAGATGGTATTTGGAGGTGAAAAAAATGACCAATAAAGCAATGGATTATGCCTCCGTCATGGCAAGAAAGCAAGAAATCATGCTTAAGTCTGTAGGCATCGATTACAGTAAATTTGAGTCCGGCTCTCTGTCCTTTGATTATGAGCGTATGATGAGGGAGACGGGCTACTCCCTGGAAGAGATGCAACAAATTCAATACGGGGTTAATGTGGGGAACACACCCATTTTGGAGCTAAAGAATTTGACCGCTCTGGCCAGAACTTGTGCCCTAAAGGGAATGGGTGCCAGAATCTTTATCAAAGACGAGGCCTGCAATCCGTCGGGAAGCTTCAAAGCCCGAAGAGCTGCCAACTCCGTGTATCATGCCAAACGGCTGGGATTTAAAGGGGTGCTGACCGCTACCTCTGGAAACTACGGCGCTGCCGTTGCTTCCCAGGCTGCCATTCACGGTTTGAAATGCATTGTGGTGCAGGAATGTTATGACAGCAAAGGAAAAGGCCAACCGGAGATCATCGAGAAGGCCAGGAAGTGCGAATCCCTAGGCGCCGAAGTGGTTCAGCTTTCCGTTGGCCCGGAGCTCTTCTATAAATTCCTGCTGCTCTTAGAGGAAACGGGATATTTTAACGCCTCCCTTTATACACCTTTCGGTATCGCCGGAGTGGAGACATTGGGTTATGAGATTTCCATGCAGTTCCGGGAGAAGTATGGCAAGGATCCCGATGTGGTGGTATGCACCAACGCCGGGGGAGGAAATCTGACCGGAACCGCCCGGGGGCTTTTAAAAGCTGGCGCCAAGTGCGAAATTATCGGAGCTTCTGTAGATCTTTCCGGTCTTCATATGGCATCCGATGAAGCCTTTAACCGAAAAAGTTTTACCACAGGCCATACCGGCTTCGGAGTGCCATTTTCCAGTTGGCCCGACCGTTCCGATGTGCCCCGGTCCGCTGCCCGGCCTTTGCGCTACATGGACAGATATGTTACCATAACACAAGGAGATGTTTTTTATATTACCGAGTGTTTGGCTACCTTGGAAGGTTTGGAAAAGGGTCCTGCTGGAAATACGGCATTGGCGGCCGCCTTTGCTTTGGCGCAGGAATACCCGGAAGAAGCCACCATTATTGTGCAGGAAACGGAGTACACGGGGGCGGGAAAACACTTGCAACCCCAGCTTTCTTTTGCCAGAGACAATGGCATCCGGATTTTCTTCGGGAATCCGGAAGAAGAGATTCCCGGCACCAATATCATTCTTCCCAAGCACCCTTCGCTGATTAAGGCCAAGGAAGTGGACCTGGACCGTATGAGGAAATCCTTAATCAAACAGGCCATGGCCACTTATGAAGTGACTGTTCCAACAGAGGAAGATATTCAGTTTCTAGCGGAAGAAACACGCACCAACCCGGATTATGTAAAAAACGCAATCAAATCGCTGTAACTTAGAACAAGAACAACGATAGGAGATGGTAGTTTATGAAACGTGAAGATGATTTTGAAGTGAGACGGATGCATATCGCCAACCTCACCGACGAAGAACTATATGAACGATTTTGGTCTCTCACCCAGCAAGTGGTGGAACCTCTGCTGGAGCTAGGGCGAAAAAATACCACGCCCTCCATTGAGCGGGCGGTGTTGCTTCGCATGGGGATTTCTTCCATTGATACCAAGCCCATTGTAGAAGGTTGTATGGACCGGGGCCTTATGGGAAAAGGTGCGGGACATGTGGTATATAAGTTGGCCCAGGCTAGGGGAATCACCGTGCAAGAAGCGGGAATCCTGTTGGCCCAAGGCAAGCATTGGGACGACGTGGTCGCCCTCTTTGAGAAATAGGGGGGGACAAGAAAATGACAGATATGAAACAGGAATTAAAACACAATGAAAAGCTGGATGTTGAAAACATCCTGAAAGATTTAGATCAGTATACTCCCCGTCGAAAGGGATGGACTTGGAGAGAGCATGTTTCAAGGCAGCAAATGGGGCCATTTACCTATTTGGACTCTAGCAAACCGTTGAAGAACAGTGTGCCTCTTCCTCCCGCCAAATATTTCGGCAACATCGACCCTCAAAGCATGCCGGTGATTACCACGGAAATTGCTTCCGGCCGGTTTGAGGATGACATTCGAAGAATGAGAATGGCAGCTTGGCATGGTGCGGATCACATTATGGTCATTCGAACTGCCGGGCAGTCCCATATGGACGGACTGATGGAGGGAACCCCTCAGGGAATCGGTGGAGTACCCATTACCCGAAAGCAAGTACGGGCTCAGCGAAAAGCGTTGGATCTGATTGAAGATGAAGTGGGAAGACCCATCAACTATCATTCTTATGTTTCGGGAGTTGCGGGGCCGGACGTGGCGGTAATGTTTGCGGAAGAAGGCATCAACGGCGCTCATCAGGACCCCCAATATAATGTGCTTTATCGGAACATCAATTGTGTTCGAAGCTTTGTAGATGCTTGCGAATCAAAGAAGGTGCTAGCCTGGGCTGAGATTGCTCAAATCGATGGAGCCCACAATGCCAATGCCACCGCCCGGGAAGCCTGGAAGGTGATGCCGGAGCTGATTGTTCAGCATGCTATTAATGCCATGTTCTCCGAGATGGTGGGAATTAAACCAGAGAATATTTGTTTGTCCACGGTACCTCCAACGGCTACACCGGCCCCCTGTGTGTTTATGGACTTACCTTATGCGGTGGCTTTGCGGGACTTTTGCAACCGATACAAAATGAGGGCCCAGATGAACACCAAGTACATTGACTCTTCTGCCCGGGAAGCTACGGTGACCCATGTATTGAATATGCTCATCAGCAAGTTGACCAGTGCGGATATTCAGTCCACCATTACCCCCGACGAAGGGCGAAATGTGCCCTGGCATATCTACAACATTGAAGCCTGCGACACGGCAAAGCAGACCCTCATCGGACTGGACGGATTGATGGAAATGATTGAGCTGAAGGAGGAAGGACCGCTACGGGAAAATGCCCGGGAAATTAAAGAAAGAGCCTGCCTCTTCATGGAAGAAATTCTGGAAGCAGGAGGATATTTCCAGGCGGTTCAGGAAGGGTTCTTTGTGGATTCTGCCATGTACCCTGCCCGGAACGGGGATGGCATCGCCCGTAAGATCGAGGGCGGTGTGGGATACGGCTACATCTACCAACGGGATGAGGATTATATGGCGCCGGTAACTGCCCACTTCGGGTATAACAATGTGGAGCAGTATGGCGCAGATCCGGAAAACCCCAGCGCTTTAATTGGGGGCTGCACCTTGGAAGATCGTAGTAAAATCGTGTACATCGACGAACTAGATCCCGAGGATAATGTGAATGTACGAATGGAAGAAAACAAAAAGTACCGAAACTCAGATTTGGTGAAGCCGGAGATGGAATGGCTGGCAGACGGTACCGTGCTTTGGACCTTGTTCCTACCATTGAACAAGAGAGTGGCGGAAGTGGTGGCCATTGAAATTGCCAAGAAAATGGGGCTGGAAGAACCGGAAGTCATTAGCCGGGAAGTGATGCAGGAAGTAGAGGGCACTCGAATCGAGTTAAAAGGGAAGGTTCCTTTTGATATCGATGTTTCTCAACTGACTATTCCGGAGCCACCCAAGGTGCTCAGCGATGACGAAATCAGAAAAGACATTGAAGACTATCCTTTGAAAATTGTAGCAGGTACGGTAGGTGAAGATGAGCATTCCGTGGGCCTTCGTGAAATCATCGACATCAAGCACGGAGGTATTGAAAAGTTCGGTATTGAAGTGGAGTATCTTGGCACTTCGGTTCCGGTGGAAAAGCTGGTGGATGCAGCGGTGGAGTTGAATGCAGAAGTCATTCTGGCCTCTACCATCATCTCTCACGACAACATTCACTACAAGAATATGAAGCGTATTCATGAATTGGCCGTCGAGAAGGGCATCCGGGACCAAGTGATTATCTGTGCCGGAGGCACCCAGGTTATTTCGGAAGAAGCAGCAAAAACCGGTATTGATGCGGGATTCGGGCGAGGTTCTCACGGCATTGACGTGGCCTCATTCATCGTGGAAGAGCGGCAGAGACGAAGGGCGAAGGCAGAATGAAGGTAGATGTACTGGTAGCAGAAATAGGTTCTACCACTACGGTGGTGAATGCCTTTACGGATATTCATACGGAGCATCCCTTGTTTTTCGGACAGGGGCAAGCTCCTACCACTGTGTTGGAGGGAGATGTTCGAATTGGCTTAAAACAAGCCATGGAGGATTTGATTCAGCAAAAGCAGTTGGACTCTTTGGAGTACGAAGAAATGCTGGCCACTTCATCCGCGGCCGGCGGATTGAAAATGACGGTACACGGGCTGGTTTATGATATGACCGCCCGTGCCGCCAAGGAAGCTGCTTTGGGAGCCGGGGCCATTCTTCACTACATAACTGCAGGTAGGTTGAGGCGTACGGACTTGAAAAAAATTCAAGACATTGAGCCCAACCTGATTCTTTTGGCTGGCGGTGTAGATTACGGAGAACGGGATACGGCCATTTACAATGGAGAAATGTTGGCTACTTTGCCGGAAAAGACGCCGGTGATTTATGGGGGCAACATCGAAAACCAGGAGGAGATGAAGCTGATATTCGAAGACCGTCAACTGTATCTAGTGGATAATGTGTATCCCAAGATTGACCAGTTGAATGTAGAGCCTTGTCGAAAGGTGATTCAGGCGGCCTTTGAGGAGCATATCGTTCATGCGCCGGGAATGGAGCAAGTTCGGGAATTGGTGAATGGGCCCATTGTCCCCACACCGGGAGCGGTGATGGAATGCACCAAGCTTTTGTATGAGGTGCTGGGTAATGTAATGGTATTGGATGTAGGAGGGGCCACCACCGATGTACATTCTGTCACGGAAGATTCCGACGAGATTTCTCGAATTCTCATTAGTCCGGAACCCAAAGCCAAACGAACGGTAGAGGGAGACCTGGGGGTTTATGTAAATCGATACAAAGTAATCGAATCTATAGGAGAAGCCAAGTTAAGACAGGACATGGCAAAGGTTGGTCTGGACTTGGATCAAGTTTTGGATGGATACCGTGCCATCCCCAAAACAGAGGGAGAAATCAAACTGGTAGAACGGCTCACGCTGGAAGCGGTGATTCGAGCGGTGGAGCGCCATGCGGGCCGTATTCGCTACGTGTACGGTCCTTCCGGCCGAAGCACCCTGGCCCAAGGCAAAGACTTGACGCAGATAAAATACATCGTGGGAACAGGGGGGGCATTGACCCATCTTCCCCATAGAGAGGCCATCCTGAAAGAAGTGACACGCCGCAACGAAAACGGCATGATGTTGTATCCGGGAGGCCATGCGGAAATCCTGATAGATCAGCACTATATCATGGCTTCTTTGGGTGTATTGGCGTTGAAGTACAGAGAAGGGGCGCTCCGGCTATTGGAACAAAGCTTGGGGCGAAAAATTACGGAATAAAGCGCGTATTACAATTTCCTTACAAATCGACAAATCCTATTTGACAAAAAGATTTGGGTGGTATAATAGCATCATATAGGTATTGGAGGCCATTGGAGAAAGGAAGTTGCCTTATGATTGTGAAAGATCGTATTGATGATGTGTTGCCAAAAAGCAGGAAAAATGGGGGGATTGTGGCCCTGGGCATTTTTTCTTTCTTATTGGCGATTCCCACATTGCTTTACATGATTGTGGCCAAAAAGGAAAGTAAAAACAAAGAAGCTTATTACTAGAACGGAATAAGACAAAAGAAAGCACCCGTACAACGAGAGATTGGCCGGGTGTTTTTCCCATCCATAAAGGAGAGAACATGCATTACGATGTGTATCCCAGAGGAGTTTGTCCCACGGAATTGGAATTTGACTTGGAAGGAGACCGGGTCACCAATATTCGATATCATGGAGGTTGCAATGGGGGACTAAAAACCATTGCTGCTTTAATCGACGGCTGGACGGTGAATCAAATCGCAGAAAAGTTGGAAGGTGTTACCTGTGGCCCCAAATCCACTTCCTGCTCCAATGAATTGGTGCGGGAGTTAAAGAAGGCCTTGGGGGAACAACGAGAAAACACCCAGATAGATGAAGGAGGAGAGCTTGTTGATGAAAGACACATTCTATAATCCTCTTTTTAAAGCCTTCATACCCAGGTGGGAAGAGGTGCGGGACCGAAGGGTACGGGACGGTTACGGAAAAGTGGCGGGAGTGGTAGGCATTCTCAGCAACCTATTTTTGTGTGGGGCAAAAGTAATCGTGGGACTATTGGCGGGGAGCATTGCCATCATTGCCGACGGCATCAACAACTTGGCGGATGCTTCTTCGTCGGTGATTACTTTGGTGGGATTTCGGCTGGCGGCCATGCCGGAGGACAAGGCTCATCCCTATGGTCATGCCCGCATTGAGTACTTGACTAGCCTGGTTATTTCCGGACTGATTATTCTGGTAGGCATCGGACTGCTGAAATCATCGGTGGACAAAATCATACATCCCACTGCCCTGAACACGGATTGGATAACGGTAATTATCTTGGTGATAGCAATCGGGGTAAAACTGTGGCAAGCGGGATTCAACCGGGCGGCAGGAAGACGCATTGATAGTCTGGCACTGCTGGCTACCGCCACCGACTCCAGAAACGATGTGATATCCACCTCGGCAGTATTGGGCAGTGTTTTGGTGGCTATGTTTACTCCTTGGATTATCGACGGGTATGTGGGAGCCTTGGTGGCCTTGTTCATTATATGGTCCGGCATTCTTTTGATTCGCGACAGCTCCAGTCCGTTGCTGGGAGAGGCGCCGGATCCGAAAATGGTACAGGACATTGTTGGAATTACTCGAAGTTTTTCCGGGGTGAAAGGGATTCACGATTTGATGGTTCACAACTATGGCCCAGGCAGAATATTTTGTTCCATTCATGTAGAGGTGGACGCAGAGGATGACATCATGAAGAGCCATGATATGGTGGACAACATTGAGTCGGCCTTAAAGGAAGAGCTGAAGATTCACGCCGTGGTTCATATGGACCCCATCAAGGTGGGAGATCCGTTGGTGGAACACTTAAACGGCGTGTTGGAAGGTACCATCGCCCAGTTAGAGGGCGTATCGGAAATACACGATTTGAGAGTGGTGCCGGGAGAAACCCACACCAATGTGATTTTTGACTGTGTTCTGGGGACGGAGTGCCCTCTGAAGGAAGAAGAAATCCGAAACCAGGTGGAAGAAGAATTAAAGAAGGAAAATCCCAGCTATAACGTGGTCATCACCTTCGATCAGCACTATACCTATTTGGACAATAAAGAACAGAAGGGATGATTCTACAAGAGATCATCCCTTCTGCTTTTTACTCTTCTTCCTTCAATAGACGGGCTCTGGTTACCATTTTGTCCCGCCATAACAAGTATTCCTCGTGGCTTTTCCCTTTCATAATGGGCTGGAATTCCTTCACCACATTTTTGATAAATTCTTCGTCATAATCAGTTACCTTTTTCTGTTGATTGGTGAAGAATTCAATCATATAATCTTTATATTTTGATAGGCCTTCTTCCAGGTTTGCTGAGTTTAGTTCTTCTACGCCATAAGGGCCCGTAAAAGCCCAACGTAGACCCAACCCGTCTGTAAGAGCTCTTTCTACTGCCTCTACATTACAAATTCCCTGTTGGACCAAATAGAGAGATTCTTGGATAAGGGATAATTGAATACGATTTAAAACATATCCATATACTTCTTTGCACTGAATTGGTTTTTGGCCGATAAATTCCATAAAAGCAAAAACGGAATCCTTCATCTCCTGGGAAGCGTTGTCTCCGGAGATTTCCATAAAAGGAATGAGATGAGGAGGGTTGGTTGGATGGGCCACCATGCATCTTTCAGGAGCATTTGTTACACGACTTGCAATATCTGTGATTCGAAGACCAGAACAACTTGAGCCAATGGCTACATCATCAGGCAAAAGATCAGTAAGTTTTACAAACATCTCTCGCTTTAATTCCAAATCTTCCCATAGACATTCCTGAACATAATCGGTATTTTTTACGGCCTCTTCCAGATTATCTGTCACCGTGACGATATTCAAAGCTCTATTTACCACATCTTCATTAATGACTCCCTCTTGCTTAAGAAAAGTTAATCCCTCCGAAATTCGCGGCACAATGGTGTCGAAGGTTGCTGATTTCCGGTTATATACAACCACCGGAATCCCTTTGCGGGCAAATACAATGGCCCAGCTATACCCTATAAAACCTCCTCCAATAATGGTAACTTTTTTAAAATCTTGTGGTTGTTTTTTCATGTTTCACCTCATACACTCAAATTATTTGTAGCGGATTTTTTGGGGTTTTTATTCTTTTTTGTTTTCACCTTTTAACCAACCCTCTTGCTGGTATGCGGGATTTGGATAGTTGTAGAAACCTTTTTGAGTTTTTTCCCCCAGACGACCTTCTTTAATCATTTCATCCAGTGCAATGGGAGGAAGATCATTGGGATCCTGACTTTCATCATAATAGGTCATTTCGATTTGCCTGACAATGTCTAGCCCCACCTTGTCCATCAGTGCAAAAGGTCCATAAGGTGTGCCCCATTCCAAAATCCAGGCTCTGTCGAAGTCTTCCGGGCTAATATAGCCATTCGCCCATAGCTTTAAACATTCCTTTTTAATTGCTCGCCACACTCGATTGAGAGAGAATCCCTTTATCTCCATATTTGTGACAATGGGTACATGTTTCAAGCCGGTTAAATAGTCTAAGGCAAGATGCTTTGTTTCATCAGAGGTAAAGCCATTCCACATCACCTCGACCAGATCATCCTCTGTAGGAGTCATGAAATTTACATTAAAAGTTTTTGACTTTCTTGAAACGTTTTTACCAATATCTGAAGACTTCAAGGAAGAACTGTTGGTTGTTAATAGTGTTTTTTCTGGGGCATAGTGGTCCACTTCTTCCCAAACCTTTTGCTTTAATAATAACACTTCCGGCACATTTTCAATCACCAAATCTGAATCTTCCAAAGCCTCCTGCAGATTCGAGGTTGTTGATAAATTCTCCAAAGCATTGCGACGCATTTCTTCATCAATTTTTCCTTGTCGGACCCATTCGTTTAGCCACTTTTCAATCTTGGCCGGAACGGAACGAGTTGCTTCTTCAGAAATATCATAAACTTGAACCTTGTTTTGATAAGCTACTGCGCGAAATGCCAACATGGAGCCTTGGGTGCCGGCTCCGATAATGGTAATCTTTTTTATCTCCTCATTCATAGGGCAATCCCTCCATTAGAGTCTTAGATGATAGTTTAATTGATAAAATTCGCAAGAATGATGCCAATTTCGAAGGAGGGGGTCATAATAAGGTAATTTTTGTGGTTTATGGTAAAATGAATTGGCCTCTAAACAAATATACCAAGAAACTGGGCAGAAAGGTCAGCAGTACAGCACCAAAAGAGAGCCAAACAGGTGACTGCTTTTCGCGGGAGTATCCAATTTTAGATAACAATGTATGCAATTGTGCATACATAACAAGAGTTGCGAGAAAATCATTCGGTTAACTCACCCAAGGTTCGACCCAAGGGGAAGCAGATGAAAAAATAGCCTCAAAAATTCAACAAATTTGCGGTTACTATATATAAACTCAACCCAATTTTGCTGTTTACGCAAAGGGGTAAGAATAAGTTATTTTTATAACAAAAAAAGACTGGCATGGATATTGCAGAATATTGTGGTAACGGCATGAAGTGTCAATATGGGATTAGCTAACCAATGTCTCTGGAAGGCGTTTTGGGGATTTCTGATAAGCGGAGCTACTTGTCTAAGTGCCGGGTTTTAAAAGTGTTATCGAATCAAAGAGAGGAGAAAGAAATGAAGAAATTTTTAGTTGTATTATTATGTCTTATGCTAGTAATGGGGGTAACCGCATGTGGTGGTTCTGAGCCTGCGGGAGAAGGCGAAGAAACATATCTCATTCGAATTGCTTCAGACGAAACTATTGATACACCTTGTTCCGAAGCCACTTTAATATTTAAGCAATTGATGGAAGATGGTTCGGATGGCCGGGTTAAAGTCGAGTACTTTAATGATAGCGCAATGGGCGATGAACGTGAAATTGCAGAATCAGTCCATCTTGGAAACTTAGAAATGGGCATTATATCCAGTGCGTACCTTTCTACTTATGCGCCGGATTGGTATATCACAGAGCTCCCCTATGTATTCATGGATAGACAAGAAATGTATGGATTCCTGGATGGAGAAGTTGGTGATTTCTTGAAGGAAAGACTGGTTGAGAATTCCAATATCCGTGCTTTGGATTTTGCCGATGGATCTTTTAAAGCCTTGCTTAATAACAAGAAAGCCATCACCAGTGTGAATGACCTTGCTGGATTAAAGATCCGATGCCAAGAAAATCAAATGAACATGTCCCTTTATAAATCATGGAATGGTACCGCCATCCCCATGGGATTCAGTGAAATTTACACGGCCCTTCAACAAGGAGCCATCGATGGCGTTGACACCTCTCCGCTCTATATGAGAAGTGGCAAGTTCTATGAGGTGGCAAAAGAATATACGCTGACAAATCATCAGGCATTATTGATGGTAAGTATCATCAATACTGATTTTATGAACAGTCTTCCGGAAGATTTACAGCAATTGGTATTGGAAGCCAGTCATGAAGCATACACCGTTCAGGAAAGAATGATTGTTGAAGAAGCGGAACAATATGCAACCGATGTTATGGATGAAGCCGGCTGTGTTGAATATGTACTATCGGATGCCGAGAGAGACACTTTTGTACAGGCAAGTCGTGTGGTGCTGGAAGAATATCGTTCCAGAATTAACCCGGCACTTTATGAGATGATCGGGCTTTAAAAAACCTTTCAAAAATCATAGTGATGAAGTAACCCAATAATAGAATCAAGTAAGTTGAAGGGAGAGTTTGTTGCTCAAACAGCAGGACAAACTCTCCCCGTAAGTGGGCAAGAAGATCTTGTTGAAAGACTTCAAAAGGAGGGCGATATGTCCGCAGTAAAAGGATTTTTTAGAATTTATAACGGGTTTGAGAAATGGACAATGATTGTAATGATGATGGTTATGGTGGTTGTCATTTTTGCCCAGGTATTTACGAGGTATGTAATGGGCGCCGCCCTGTATTGGTCCGAAGAGTTGGGGAAATTTATTTTTGTGTGGGTATCTTGGTTGGGTGTTAGCGCAGGAATACATACGAAAGAGCATATCCAGGTTAAACTGCTACCGGATTCTTTTGGGAAAAAAGGAAAATGGAGACGGGAAAAAATCAACTATATCATTGTTGATATCTTTTGGTTTCTTACCAGTCTTTTTGTTTTATACTATGGAAGCCAAATCGTTTTTAATCAAATGGGGACAGGAGTCTATGGAGCATCAACTGGCATTCCAATGTGGATTGCCTACATGAGCATTCCCTTCAGCGCTTTGGTGGTGTGCATTCGTCTTGTTGCAGAGATTGCACTATATTCCATTCAGGCAATCACCGGTGTAAAAAGAGATGAATGGGAGGAAGTGATATGAGTATATTAGTACTTTTTGGCGGCATGGTGCTTCTTATTTTCTTGGGAATTCCAGTAGGATATGCCATTGGCTTGTCAACAATTGTAACTTATGCCTTTTTCTCCAGCATGCCGATTTCAATTGTGGCCCAAAACTGCTTTACAGGCCTCAATTCTTTTGTGCTACTGGCCATTCCTTTTTTCATTTTAGCCGGAGTGATTATGGCAGAGGGTGGAATTGCCCGTAGGCTTGTAGATGTTGCCGATTCTATTATCGGGTTTTTAACAGGTGGGTTGGGATTGGTTACTGTAATGACCAGTACTTTTTTCGGAGCCATTACCGGGTCTGGGAATGCAACCACTTCTGCGGTTGGTTCTTTGTTAATTCCCTCCATGACCGAAAAGAAATATGGAAGGTCCTTCAGCGCCACCTTAGTGGCTTCAGCGGGGGCAATTGGAATTATTATTCCGCCCAGCATACCTTTTGTTATATATGGAGTAGCCACCAATACCAGCATTGGTGCGTTGTTCATAGCGGGGATCATTCCAGGGTTGATGATGGCGGTGGTATTGATGACAGCTTGCTTTATCATATCGAAAAAACACGGTTACGGAGGCAGCGATACGCGTCCTAATTTAAAGAATATTTTCCATTGCCTCAGGCGTGGGATCTGGGCTTTGTTGGCTCCGGTAATCATTTTAGGAGGAATTTATTCCGGCGTATTTACGCCTACAGAATCGGCAGTAGTTGCTGTGGTGTACTCCATTATTGTAGGAATGTTTATATATAGGGAACTTACATTTAAAAAGCTTCTGAAAGCACTCTATACAGCGGCAATCATCAACGGAATTACCAGTTTTATTATCGCTTTTTCCGCCTCCATGGCAAAATTTCTTAGTCTAGAAAGAATCCCAAATCAAATCAGCGAATTCATTCTTAGCGTAACGGACAATAAAATTGTTGTTTTGATATTATTAAACATTGTCTTGCTAGTGGTTGGGATGTTGATTGATATCATTCCGGCCATCATCATCTTGGGGCCCATCTTTCTTCCGCTTGTTACGGAGTTTGGAATGGACCCGGTTCAATTTGGGGTAATGCTGGTTTTAAACTTGGGCATTGGTTTTGTGACTCCGCCTTATGGATCCACCTTGTTTGTGGCATCAGCCATTTCAAAGGTTCCTGTAGAAAACTTGTTCCGGTATGCTTTTATGTTTTCAGCGGTGCTGTGCATTGTATTGCTTTTGGTAACCTATGTACCCTGGTTTTCTTTAGCACTGATTCAATGATCTAATATTGCAACTTAATTAAACCGGACGGGTAAGATATCCCTTCCGGTTTTTTATTGAAAAGAAATGGTGCGAAAATCCGTGTGAGCAAATTTCTTGAATTGATGAGGCAAAGTTGGTATGATGATGAAAATTGGCAAAATAAGAGGATGAAAATGATGACTGAATTTAAAAAAAATGAGAATCATTCCAAAATGGTGGACATCCGGCTAAATTGTTTTTTTGAAATTATGGCAGAGGACATCGATGTTTTTGCTGCGGACCGAAATGGGGTTGCCGTTCGCATCAACAACAACTATATGAAAAATTACAAGGTAAAAGAAGAAGATGTATTAGGAAAAACGGTTGAAGAATTGGAAGGAGAAGGAGTCTTTTATCCTTCCGTTACAAGGCAAGTGCTTCTTCATAAGAAGAAAGTGACGCTACTTCAACGAACTGGTTTTGGGGAAGACATTCTTACTACAGGGGTGCCTGTTTTTGATGAAGAGGGTGAAGTGGAATATGTTGTCAGTTTTCCGGCGATTGATATTGCGGAGATGTCGAACTTCAATCAGAAATATCTGCGGCTAAATGAACTGGTCAATCCACATCCTTTCGATATCTTTGAGTCCGATACGGGAGATGCAGAGTTTTTTGGAGTACAAACCAGCAATCCGACGATGCGAAAAATTTATGGTTCGATTCCGGAAGCGGCAGGGTCTGATGCCAATATTATGATAACCGGGGAAACGGGCGTAGGGAAAAATCTGGTTGCCAATTTAATACATAAGCAAAGTAGCCGAAGCAGCAAACCTTTTATTGAAATCAATTGCAGTGCGGTTCCGGAAGAGTTGGTTGAAGTAGAATTATTTGGATACGCTCCCGGTGCGTTTACAGGTGCTTTGTCCAAGGGCCAGCGAGGGAAAGTTGAAATGGCCAATGGAGGAACATTATTTTTAGATGAGATTGGAGAGATCTCTCTTCAAACGCAAAAAAAACTTCTTCAGTTGGTACAGGAAAAGCGGATGATGCCGGTAGGAGGCATCAATTATCAGTCGGTTGATTTTCGCCTTATTGCAGCCACGAACAAGGATTTACGGCGCAGTATCTTAGACAATAAGTTTCGAGAGGATCTTTTTTACCGTATTAATGTTTTGCCAATTCATATTCCACCGCTTCGAGAAAGGAAAGAGGACATCCCATTTCTTCTTCACCAATTTCTGGAAAGTAACAACAAAATTTATGACAAGGGAAAAAAGCTGTCTGAAAAATGCATGGAAATGATGATGGAATACGATTGGCCCGGGAATATTCGGGAGTTACAAAATATTGTAGAAAGGCTGGTTATCATTGGGAATAATCCAATAATTGATGAGCAACATTTTCTTAATGTATTTTCAGAAGCCCAGGATAAAATTCAGGAAAATCGTCTTCCTCTCAAGCAACGAATGGAAATGTTTGAACGGAGCATTCTTAAGGAAATGAGAGAGGGGGGACTATCCACCAATCAAATGGCGCGGGAATTAAAAATTGGTCAATCCAGCGTTGTGAGGAAACTGCACAAATATGGTATTCAGTAGATTGGAAGAAGGTGATATCGAAAAATGAAAGAGAAAAAAATGGAGCAAAGAGGCTTTAGCGAAAGAGAGATGGACATTTTGTTCCGGGTAATGGACAACGAGAATGATGTTACCTTAACAGACGGAAAAGGGGTAGTATTAAGGGTAAGCGATTCTTATGAAGACCATTACGGAGTGTCCAGAAAAGAAGTGGTGGGCAAGTCGATTTATGACCTGGAAGAGGAAGGCATCTTTCGACCTTCCGTCACTGCGGTGGTCCTGAAAGAACAAAAAAAAGCCACAATTGTGCAGAAAAATAAACTGGGGCATACAATTTTGACTACGGGAGTTCCCATTTTTGACGAGGGGAAAAACATACAATATGTCATTAGTTTTAATAGCATTGATATCGCCAACATGGAGACCTTAAGTGAAAAATATGAAAAGCTAACTGAGCTTTTGAATCATTACAACGACGAGTTGGACTATCTTCGAAAGAAGAGTATGGATGATTCGGAGCTCGTCATTAAGAGTAAAATGATGGTGGATTTGAAAGAACTCGTGTACCAGGTTGCAGATACGAGTGCCAATGTGCTGATAACCGGAGAAACGGGGGTTGGCAAAAGTGTGGTGGCTAGAAAGATCCATCAATCCAGCAAACGTGCCGAAGGTCCTTTTATAGAAATCAACTGTGGCACCATCCCGTCCAACCTTATTGAATCGGAGTTGTTTGGCTACGAAAAGGGGGCTTTTACAGGAGCGGATACGCGCGGCAAGTATGGAAAAATAGAGTTGGCGAATAAAGGCACTCTATTTTTGGATGAAATTGGGGAGTTACCCGTTAACATGCAAATCAAGCTTTTGCAGGTGATTCAAGAGAAGTTCATCACCCGTATTGGTGGCCTGAAAAAAATTGAAGTTGATTTCCGATTGATTACAGCCACCAATCGGGATTTAAAAAAAGATATTCGGAATAAGACCTTTCGAGAAGATTTGTTTTATCGTTTGAATGTGATTCCCATTGATATTCCACCGCTAAGAAATCGCCCGGATGATATTGTGCCCCTAATTGTCTATTTTTTGGAGAAGTTTAATAAAAAATATGACCGGAATGTTCAAATGGAATCCAATGTGTTTAGTGTGCTGGAAAAACAACAGTGGCCGGGAAATATTCGGCAGGTGGAAAATTTGGTGGAACGACTTGTGGTGATATGCAAGAATGACTTGATTCGGTTGGAAGACTTGCCGGGGGACATGGAATTGGAAGAGGCAAAGAGTAGTGTCGATATGGAAGGAACATTGGAGCAAATCATGGAGGAATACGAAAAACAGGTATTTTCCAGTGTGTATGCCAAAAACCCGGATAGCGTATCTGTGGGGAAAACCCTTGGCATCAGCCAGTCTACTGCGTCCAGGAAATTAAGAAAATATGTACCGGAGTACATCATGAAAAAAGAGTAATTAGAAAGTCATAGTCTATTATAACGAACAAAGAATGATGCGGTATAGAATGAAGCAGAGAAAGAAGCGGCTTCTTCAAAGGAGGTAGTCATATTTGAATACCTTCGATGAAGAAGCCCTTTTTGTGTAATAATTTTAGGAAACAAAATGTTGAAATTTCAATGAATACCTATTAGGAGAATGTGCAATTCGCATAAAGGTATGATGGCATATTCTTTGCATGATACTATAGTAAGTTATTTTGTATTGGCATAAAGCTATATTTAACATGTAAGGAGGGCCGTATCATGTCATTGAGAACGAGTTTGCCTAAAATTGTCACTTCTTCTGTACCTGGACCAAAATCAACAGAACTGCTGCAGCTTCGTAAAGATCATGTTACCGATGCAGTGGGAATGTTGGCTCCGGTATTCGTAGATCATGCGGAAGGAGCTATGGTTCAGGACATAGATGGCAATGTTTTTGTGGATTTTGTTGCGGGAATAGGCGTTCTTAACATAGGACATTCTCATCCGGAGGTAGTATCCGCAGTACAAGAACAAGCAGCAAAGTATTTTGCTCCAAACATTAATGTATTTAACTATGAACAGTACCCTAAGCTAGCAGAAAAACTAAATGAAATCATCCCTATCGAGGGAGAAAAGAAAACAATTTTAGTGAACACGGGAGCGGAAGCAGATGAGAATGCTGTGAAGTTGGCCCGAAGATTTACGGGAAGAGACCAAATCATCGCTTTTGCGGGGGCCTTTCATGGCAGGTCCTATATGACCATGGCCTTGACCAGCAAATGCCATCCCTATAAAACAGGGTTTGGACCGTTGCCTTCCGGAATTCATCGTTTTCCATTCCCGTATTGTTATCGGTGTCCTTATGGATTGGAAAGAGAAACCTGCGGACTGCATTGCGCAAAAATGTTTGAAGAGAGTTTCTTCCTGGAATATGTAGCACCGGATGAAGTTGCTGCTATTATTCTAGAACCAATTTTAGGGGAAGGCGGATTTGTGATTCCTCCTGATGAATTTTTGCAGGAATTGAGAAGATTATGTGATAAGTATGGAATCTTGTTGATTGCAGATGAGATTCAAACTGGGTATGCCAGAACCGGCAAGATGTTTGCTTGCCAGTATTGGAGCGTACGTCCGGATATCGTTGTCAGCGCCAAATCGGTAGCGGGGGGCATTCCGGTAGCGTGTGTTACGGCCAGGAAAGATATTATGGAATCTGTGAAGCCGGGGGAATTAGGGGGAACCTATTGTGGAAATGCCCTGGCTACGGCGTCAGCATTAAAGGTTTTGGAGATTATGGAGCGAGATGATTTTTGCAGCAAGGCAAACCATATCGGAGAAATCACCATGCCGAGACTTCTCGAGATGAAAAACAAATATTCCTTGGTAGGTGATGTACGGGGTCGAGGGGCTATGATGGCCATCGAGTTTGTGAAAGATCCTGGGACCAGAGAGCCGGCAAAAGAAGAGACTAAGAAAATTATCAATGAATGCATCAGCAATGGGTTGGTGGTTCTAGGTGCTGGAGTGCGAGACAACAACATCCGGTTCTTGATGCCGCTAGTAATAACGGATGAACAGGTTCATGCCGGACTGGATATTTTGGACAAAGCCATTGAAAAAATTCAAAATGGGCTATAGTTTTATGTGGTTATTGATTAGAATGTAAGAGGGTAAGGAGGAAGAAATGGTTAAGGTATTAGTGGTTGGTTATGGAGTAATCGGGCAAAGACTGGCAGATGGAGTTGCCCTGCAAAAGGATATGGAATTGGTGGGTGTAGTAGATGCGGCACCCACCCTGAGTGTGATGGCCTTAAGAGAAAAAGGAATGCCTTATAAACTCTATGCTCCCAACGAGGAATGCAAAGCAAAACTTACAGAGAGCGACTTTGTGGTATCCGGCTTAATGGAGGAAGTGTTGCCAAGTGTGGATATCGTATTGGACGCCACCGGTGCGGGGATTGGCGCCAAGAATAAAGAACTTTATGAAAAATACAAGAAGCCGGCCATATTCCAAGGTGGAGAGAGCAACAAAATTGCAGATGTTTTCTTTCATGGCTATGCCAATTATGAGAAGGGCGTGGGGAAAGATTATCTGAAGTTAACATCTTGCAACACAACCGGATTGATACGTGCGGTAGACTGCTTGGATAAATTTGTGGGCCTTGAAAAAGTGGCTATCACCATTGTTCGTAGAGTTGCGGATCCGGGAGATTATCACCGTGGGTTGACCAATGCTTTGCAAGTGGATAAAGCCCCCAGCCACCAAGCATTGGATTTGATGACGATTATGCCCCATATTGATGCTACGGGAATATTGGTTCATACCCCTGTTACGCATGGCCATTTTATCACCGTGGTAGCCACTCCCAAGAGAGACCTTTCTGTTGAGGAGGCAATAGATGCTTTTAAAGCCCATGACCGAATTCGAATGGTGAAATTGGCGGATGGGTTCCTTGGAAATGCTTCCATTTTCAGATATGCCAGGGATTTAGGAAGAGATCGTGGAGACCTTTACGAAATTTGCATTTGGGAAGACACCGTGGTAAAATCCGGAAAGGACATTATGTTTGGCTTGCATATTCCCCAAGAATCCATTACCATTCCGGAAACTATTGACGGTATTCGTGCAGCATTATCCATGCAGACAGACGGGGCAAAGGCGGTTGCAGAAACCAATAAATATTTGGGGTTGCCATCATGGAAGTAAAGAATTTGGTGAACATTACCCACATGGATGATGTGGAGGTCAAAGACAAAACCGTGATATTACGAGTGGATGTCAATTCCCCCATTGATGGGGTGACCAAAAAAATTGTAAATGATAATCGGATTAAGAAAAGCGTGCCAACAATTAAGAGTTTATTGGCGCGAGGAGCAAAGGTGGCTATTATTGCTCATCAGGGAGATACCCTGGACTACAACAACTTGATTTCCATGAAGGAACATGCGGAAAAATTAAGTGAGCATGTAGGTGTTAATATCGAGTATGTTGATGATGTGGCAGGTCCAACAGCCCAAGAGAAGGTGAAAAGCTTAAAGCCCGGTGAAGCGGTTTTCCTTGGAAATCTAAGATATTTAACAGAAGAGGTGTCCACTTTTGAAACGGCGGTGAAACAACGACCGGAAGAAATGCTAGAGTGTTATTTGATTCGAAACCTTGCACCATTAGGGGACCTTTACATTAACGATGCTTTTGCGGCTGCCCACCGAAACTCTCCTTCCATGGTTGCGTTTCAACAACGGATGCCTTACGCAGGAGGCCCCTTGCTAATGGAAGAAGTGACCTACTTGTCTAGAGTTTTGAAAGAACCGAAAAAACCTTGTATTTTTGTGTTGGGAGGGGCTAAAATTTCGGATGCTTTTGGAATGATGGAGCGAGTTTTAGCAACGGATGTGGCAGACAAAATTTTGACCTGCGGCATTACGGGGGAAATCATGCTGATGGCGAAGGGCATTTCTGTTGGTAAGACCAAGGAGCAATTCATCAAAGACCGGAATTTGGATGTGTTCATTAAAGAGGCGAAAAAGTATCTGGAAGAGTATGGAGCACGAATTCATTTCCCAAAGGACTTGGCTTACGAAGAGGATGGGTTGCGAAAAGAGCTTGTCATTGACGATTTGCCCAAAGATTATATGTTTATGGACATTGGGATTCGAACCATTGAAGAATATGAGGAGATCTTGGGAGAAGCCAACACCATTTTTGTGAATGGACCGGCGGGTGCTTATGAAAACCAGTTGTTTTGCAAGGGAACCAAAGCCATATGGAATGCCATTGCAGACTCTCCGGCCTATTCAGTAATTGGAGGGGGCGACACCGTTGCAGCAGCACAGAAGTTCATTGATACTTCAAAAATCAGTTATGTTAGTACAGCAGGTGGCGCCATGGTTAATTTCATGTCCGGTAAAAAACTGCCACTCATAGAAGCGATGGAAAGGAAAGAATAGGATGGACACACAGCAAAAGTCATTATTGTTACATGAGCAGTGGCGGGGGAAAATAGAAGTTGCATCTAAAGTGCCGGTAAATACAACGGAGGATCTTTCCTTGGCATATACTCCGGGCGTAGCGGAACCCTGTCGTGAGATCAACAAGGACATTAACAAAGTATATGACTATACAGCCAAGGGCAATATGGTGGCAATCGTTACCGATGGCACAGCGGTACTTGGGTTGGGAGATATCGGACCGGAAGCAGGGCTTCCGGTTATGGAAGGCAAAGCCGTGTTATTTAAAGCTTTTGCCAATGTGGACGCTTTTCCTATTTGTGTTGCATCAAAAGAGGTTGAAGATATTGTACAAACGGTGAAGATGATTGAACCGGTATTTGGTGGAATTAACCTGGAGGATATTTCTTCTCCAAGGTGTGCTGAGATTGAAGCTCGCTTGAAAAAGGAGTTGAATATACCGGTGTTTCATGATGATCAACATGGGACAGCGGTAGTGGTTACCGCCGCTTTAATTAATGCATTGAAGCTGGTTGGCAAGGATTGGCCTGAAGTCAAGGTGGTTTTAAGTGGGGCTGGTGCTGCGGGATCGGCGATTATCAAGATGTTAAAGTCAGTAGGAGTAGAACACATTATTGCCTGCAACAGCAAGGGAATATTGACTGCCGGTAATAACTATCCCAACTGGGTTCATGAGGAGATTGCGCAAAACACCAATCAGGAAAAGCTTCAAGGGACATTGGCAGACGCTTTGGTAGGTGCAGATGTGTTCATTGGAGTCTCTGTTAAAGATATCGTTACCAAAGAGATGGTGAAATCCATGGCAAAGGATCCTATTGTGATGCCAATGGCTAATCCGGACCCTGAAATACTTCCTCATTTAGCAAAGGAAGCCGGGGCTCGAATCGTAGGAACCGGAAGGTCGGATTTTGCCAATCAGATCAATAACGTAATTGCCTTTCCGGGGATATTCAGAGGAGCTTTGGACGCTAAGGCCAGCGATATTAATGAGGAAATGAAAATTGCTGCAGCCAAGGCCATTGCCAGCCTGATATCAGAAGAAGAACTGACCGAAGAATATATTATTGTAAAAGCCTTTGATTCCAGAATCAGTGGGGTGGTTTCAAAAGCAGTGTACGATGCAGCGGTTCGGTCGGGCGTGGCAAGGGTTTGAAGGTGGTGTAACATATGGATTTCCAATTAAATTATGGGAAGGGGAAAGCACAATTTTCCCTTCCCGAAGCCCGTTTGGCGGGCATCGTTTCTCCAAACCCAGTGCCGACAGAGTTGTTGAATGAGGCAGAGGTTTTGCGGTCTCTAGAGAAACCTATCGGCTCTTTGCCCTTGGATAGAATTGTGGAAGAGGGCGAAAAAGTGGTGGTGGTAACTAGTGACATCACCAGACCGGTACCAAGTTATCGCATTCTTCCCATACTTATGGATGAGTTGCTGTCAAGCGGAACCAAGGTAGAAGATATTACTATCGTGCTGGCGCTAGGTAGCCATAGGAAGCATACAGAAGAGGAAAAGCGAGCTCTGGTTGGAGAGGATGTTTTTCAACTGGGAGTGGGTATTATTGACAGTGATATGGATGATTGTGTCCGATTAGGGTTCTGCCAAAACGGAACGCCAGTGGATGTTTTTCGACCAGTTGCAGAAGCAGATCGCATTATTTGTGTGGGTAACATTGAATTTCACTACTTTGCGGGATATTCCGGTGGTGCGAAAGCAATCATGCCCGGGACATCCAGTCATGACGCAATCCAAGCCAACCATTCCAACATGGTGAAAGAAGGGGCGTGTGCCGGCAATTTGGACACCAACCCCGTTCGCCAGGATATCGATCAAATATTGGAATTCATAACCATTGATTTTATCGTCAACGTGGTTTTAGATGAAAAGAAAAATATTGTGAAATCCTTTGCGGGAGATCCGATTCTTGCTCATCGGGAAGGGTGCCGGTTCTTGGATGGGATGTATAAAATTCCTATTGAACGCAAAGCAGATGTTGTAATTTTATCCCCGGGCGGATTTCCAAAAGACATCAATATTTACCAGTCCCAGAAAGGATTGGACAACGCCGGACATGCGGTTCGAGATGGCGGTATTGTAATTTGGAGTGCCAGCGCGGCAGAAGGCTTTGGAGAAAAGACCTTTGAAGAATGGATGAGGACAAAAACGCCAGATGAGATGATTGAAGAAATCAGAACGAATTTTAAGCTGGGAGGGCACAAAGCCGCGGCAATTGCCATGCTGTTAAAAAAAGCTAAAATTTATTTGGTTTCTGATTTGCAGGAAGACTTGGTCCGTAGCATCCATTTTGTTCCTTACGGAAACATTCAAGAAGCTTTGGATGACGCGTTGTTGGAACTTGGCAGGGAAGCAAAGGTTTTGGTAATGCCCCAGGCGGGGTCTACGCTACCTTATGTTCGCTGAATCGTAGTAAGCAATAATCCTTACAAATTTCCTATATTTAAGCGGGCTCATTGAAATGAGCCTTTTTTTCTTATATAATTCACTTAACTTGAGTTCCATAGAACCAAATCAGTACCAGGAATCAGTACCAGAAAGAAGGTCCACGAAATGAATAGAAAAATTTGTGCCATTGCAATGGTAGTTACATTCTTGCTAACAAGTGTAGGAATGGTTTACGCTGTGTCACCACCAGATGTCCAGGGAACAGAATACCAGACCGCGGTGGATTTGCTGATGGAAAAAGAAATCATCACCGGCAGCCCCGATGGGAATTTCTATCCGGAAGCCACATTGACCCGGGCTCAGGCTTGTGTGATGATGGTGAAGGCTGCGGGATTGCCCCTGGAAGAAGGAGTCAGCGGGTTCCAGGATATGAGCGGATACGGATGGGCGGAGCCCTATGTGAAGGCGGCGGTGGAGTACGGCATTGTAGCCGGATATGAAGACCGAACTTTCCGACCGGGAAGATCGGTTACGTCCAATGAGTTGGTTACCTTTGTGCTGAGGGCGGCGGGGCATAGCGACAGCAGTCTCTCCGGGACATGGCCCTCCAATTATGTGAACAAGGGTGTGGCGGAAGGTCTTTATGCGAGTTTACCCGAAATCATGCCGATGGAAGCGGCTAAATGGATGGCGGCTCAGATGATTTACAATGGCCTGACGGCCATCGAGGGAGCACAGCTGGTCAAGGTGGTTGTTTTGGAAGACACCTTGCCGGATTTGGTAGATATCGGCGCGGTAGTGGTTCCCGATATGGCTTTTCAAGGAACGGCAGTGAAACTATCTTTGGAGGAAGCCATCCAGCGAATGAAGACCACAGGGCCGGGATTGGAAGCGGCGGTTTTAGCCAGAGATGCACTGGCCACGGCGGCCAAGAGCAGCTCGGAAACTTGGAAAAACCTGAAGGAACTATCCAGTACCAATACCAAGGAAGGAAAAATTGTTGAAATCAGCAAGGTATATTATGCGGACCAGGCCCTGATTCGCTATGATATTTCCTTGAATGATTTGGAGGCCAGCGCGGTTCAAAACTATTTCGGATTCCTGCAAGCCCAGGAGAATCTGCGAATTGCCCAGGAAAATGTAGCCATTAAAGAAACCACGTTGAAAAATGTGAAGAGAAAATATAGTTTGGGAGTGGCCGCCCGGGTGGAAGTAAATACCGCTACCAGCGATTTGCTCAGTGCCCAGGTCACATTGAATCAAGCCACGGCTACCTTTGCCAATGCCCGAATGGCCTTTAACATTCAGATGAATTATCCCTTGATGCAGAATGTGCAATTGACCGATGAGCTAGAGAAGAAGGCATTGCCGGATATTTCTTTGAGTAATGCCATTAAAGCGGCGCTGGCCAATCGAAATGAAATTACCGTGGCAAAATATGAGGAGGATGTGGCGCAAATTGAAATGAACAGCGTCAGTGCGTATCCCAGAACCTCCGCCACATATTTGGGAGCCATGTCGGATTTGAAAGCCAAACAAATTGCCTACGATCAAACTTTCTTGAATATCGAGATGGAGATTCGGGCAAAATATATGGATTTGTTGAACCTGTCCAAGGCGGTGGATTCTTCTCAACGCAATGTAGAGAACGCCCGGGAAGCGGTGCGCATCGCCAACCTTTCCTACAATGCGGGGTTGAATACTTTGACGGATGTGAATTCAGCAGAAACCGCTTACTATATGGCCCAGCTGGCTTACAGCAAAGCAGTGACGGATTTGAACCAGGCCATCTATCAGTTTGAGTTTGCCATTGGAAAAGGAAGCGGTTCGGCGTCCTAGAGAATATCGGATTTTTACCGGGCGGGAGGCATCTAGCTTCTTCCCCGGTTTTTTATTGCCTCCGATCTAATAATGAATGAACAGAAAAAGTAGGGGAAATCGATACGAGTTACAAAATCAGCGGGTTTGGAAATACAAAAAGTGCAGATTTCAAAAGCCAAAAATAACCGATTACGAAACACAAAAAATACCTATTTCAATTGACAAAAATGACCGGTTAGGTAACGGTTGATATAAACAAGGACGAAAAAATGAAACCGAGTGAGGTAATTATGCCTCTCTTTTTTTGTCGCTTTTCCGCAAATTGACGGGTGGAACAGAGGAAAGGTAGAATGGCTCCACAGGAAACCTACCCGAGGAAAAGAAGAGAGAGAAGGCTTATGAGAAACCATAAAAAACTGCGTCGTCTGGAAAAAACATACAGGCCGGGAGGAAGAGTGATTTTGCTGTTTTTGATGGTATTGCTTCTTCCCCAATGTAGCAGCATTATGCCAGGGAATCCGGTTTATGCGGAGGCGGTATATCCGGATGTTGCCGACTCCCATTGGGCGGCCTCTTACATTGAAAGGTTAACGAAAAGAGAATGGTTGTCCGGTTACCCGGACGGGACCTTCCGGCCGGAGAATCCATTGACCTATGGAGAGTTTATCAAGATGTTGGTGTTGGCCCAGGGGGGCAAGGACCCGGGGCAAAGTTCCGCTCCGGAAAGCCATTGGGCCCTCCCTTACTATTTGAAGGGGGAGGTGCTGGGATATATTCATGAGGGAAGAATTTCCCACAAAGCTCTGCCTCATCCCATCTCTCGAAGAGACATGATGGTGATGGCCAGCAAGGCCTTGGCGCAAGGCCCTATTCCCGGCCATCAGCAGCTTCGGGAAACACTATGGGACATAGCGTCCTATGACCCCGATGAGTATGCCATGGTGCTGGGACTTTACCGGGGTATTATAACCGGTTATCCGGATGGCACTTTTCGACCGGAAGGGGGTTTAACCAGAGCCGAGGCTACCGCCGTAGTGGACCGTTTGGTCCAGGCGAAAAAAGAAGAGCTTCAAAAGGTGCCAGAACTTCCCCGGGAAGAGAGCATATTCCCCTTGGAGGATTTCATCCGAAACAAGGAGGAGCTCCCTTTGCTGAAGGATGTGAAATATGTGTGGATTCAAGAAAAGGATCCCTACCAGTATGAACGGATGAGAAACGCTTGGGGTACGGAAGGGTTCCGGGTGTTTCCCAAAGATCCGGCTCGAGTGGTGGTATTGGTTCAAGATTATCGGGTCATCCGCACCTCCGATGCCTTGTCCACCTTGTATTGGGTTACCGGGGCAACGCCCGGCTCATCTCTTCCCGATGCAGAGTATATGGGATATTTCACCCGGACCAGCGATACCATGATGTTGGTTCCCTATCCATTCTAAAGGAGGGCCAATATGAAATGGGCAACCAGGACAAGTAGGACAAGGGGGAAAAGAAAACTCCTGGCAGGAATCATGGTTCTTCTTATGGGATTTACATTCTGGCCGGCGCTTCCTGCAGCTCATGGAGCCACAGTAGAAGTGGTGCATCATCGACTGGATACCGGGGTGGTTTTTGTATGGAAGAACAGTGCCGGTGAGTGGCAACAAGACTGGGCACCGGGCAGCTCTATTTCCTATGAAGCAACATACACCTTGCCAAAAGAAGCCCTTGCCGTAGGGGCTTCTCCTTTTCGACCTTCCGCTTCTCCCGGGGAATCCGGATACTTTGATTTCTCCGATTCGGTTCGGTATCATTGGAACCACCAAGCCGCATGGGACCGGGACAGCTACCTGCGGATTTATTATGATTACGGAGTGACAGGATTGACCGCTTCTCCGGCAACTCCTTACGATTCGGGGTCGGGTACCATAGGGATTCATCTGGCCATGACCCTTCAATCTCCGGGAGGAACGACCTATGATGTAAAGGAGCAGCTGGCTTTTGGACAAGAAGGGAAAGAAGCCATCCTTCAGCTATTGGGAACCCCTTCTCCTGAAATCATCCAGGCCATGAATCTGATGGATCCCGTATCGGAGAATTACAACCCCCAAGTAGAAGGCTATCTCTATTTTATCCCCCTGGTTTTCACCTACACATTAGTGCAGGAAGAGCAATCGGAGGAACCGCCTCCGGAAGAGCCGGAACCGATCATTACGGGGGAGGCCATTTTGTCCCTTCCGGAAGAAACCTTTGAAGGGCATCCGGCAGAGGCCTGGGACCAGTCTCATTTTACGGTAGACGGAGAAGGGTATACGGCTTATCGCATGTATCAGGAAGGGCTGGCCTCCAATTCCTTTTTGCCGGGAGGTGCCGCCACGGTCCATCGAAAGGATTCTACGACGGCGGACATTCTCTTTCCCCAAAGGGGCACCTACCCGGTAACTTTAAAAATTACGGGAGAAGGCGGTCAGATTTGGACGGACACCAAGTCCATTGAAGTAAAAGCCACCCCCTATATTATGGCTCAGCTGGGAGGGATCCAGAAGGAAAATCGAAAGCAGATGGTATATATCTCCGTAGCCACCCATCCCTCCTACTCGCTGACGGAGTTATGGGTGGAAGTGTACCGGAAGAGCAATGGGGAAGTGGTTCGCTTGGTGCACCGCATAGAGGGCGGAGAGAATGAGTTGGAAAATAGTGAGTCCATCAAAACCCGTCCCATTGAGCAGGTTCAACAGGATTCATACTATCTCAGAGTACAGCTTCCTTTTCTCACGAAAAACACCGGGGAAGAAGAGTTTCAATATAGGGTATATGCCAGGGACAGCCGGGGAGAGTCCCATGAGGTCTTCCATGATTTTATGGTGGCTCCGGACCTGCCCCCGGAAGGACGGCTGCGTCTGCCCACGGAATTCCTAAGAAAGGCGGGCACCAACCAAGGGGAAATCACCGTAGAGGATTTATCCATCACCGATGGAGACCAATTGGAACGCAGTTGGAAGGTTCACCTCTTTGATGGAGCAGGAAACTCACAAGGAACGGGAGAAACGGATGGGGCCCTGCTTCCCGGCTACGAAGACTATTCTTTCGGAACGGGAAAGAAAATAGGGTTTTTCAAAGATGGAGTGGGGCAGGTATCCATTCGATTGGAGCTAAAGGACCGGTGGGTGGAAGAAACCCTGCCGGAATATATAACGGCCGCGGACTACAAAGAATCCATGGTGGAAGGGGTTTCCCATGTGGTAAATATTGCGCCTCAAATTCGGGGAGAACCTCTTTCCTTCCGGATCGCCAAATTGCTGCTGATTGCGGCCAATAAAGAAGAAAAGCAGCAACTGCTGCAAAATCAGAACTATTTGAATCGGCTGCTTTTAGAAAAGGAGTTGGATGGACAAGTTCAAATTCTTTCTCTTCCCCCCAATATTACCGACAGCGGAATCCGCGGATATTACGACGGAGCGGTTGCGGCCCTGCCCTTCGGATACCGGGGTGGTGAAACTTTTTTGGAAAGCAAATGGTTTTCCGTGGACGAAGAAAACTTTTATACCATCAACGGAACCTGGGCTACCGGCACCAACGATTATTGGCCGGAAATGCCCTATATCATCACTTCTCTTCAGGGGGAGACCGGTGAAGTGAACTGGACCTTTTCCATTACAGAGGATGTTCTGCCCATGGCTCCGGGATATGGGGACAGCTTTGCCCATGACAATCAGCAACGGTATTTGTTCTTCCGGTATGGAGGAAAAACGCTGGTGCTGACCAAAGACAACGGCACCTTGCTAACCACCCTTCCATATACCCTGGGAGAAAACAACTATTTGGACCCCTATCAAGGAAAGAATCTGTACACCTTTACGGCCCAGGGACTCCAGGCCATAAATACCGGCACGGGAGAAGTCCGCACTGTTTTTTCGGGAAATGTATCCGGCTTTACGGCAGAGCTAGATGGAAAGATTCAATTCCTATACCATCCTTCTCCCCTCAGGCTATATCGGGGGACCTTTGATATGGCCACGGAAGCTTTTACCTTCAGCATTTTGCCGCTGCCGGAGTCCGATGGGGTAAACGCTTCCTATCAATGCCTGGCCATAGATGCCCGGGGGATGATGTTAATCGGGGTGAACAACACCAGCGCCGTTCGGGTTTATGATCGGGACAATTATCTGGTGAAAACCATATCCGGATGGAATACGGAACGCTCCTTCAGCGTAACCCCCGCCTTTCGGGAAGATGGAAGAGTATCTTACCTTACCGCTTCCTGGGAGGGGAAGGGTTCTACCACCTATTATAACTATACCGGTTTGTGGGGAGTGGACAATGATACCCATCTCTCTGCCTACATGAGCTCATCCAATGGATTTCGTACCGATGCCCGGTATCCTATGTTTTCCATGCAATCGGGAGATTTGGTGTACGTTCAGACCGGGGCTATGTGGGCAGGTCTTTGGGGAGGGGGCAGTGTTATGAGTTACTATACAGAAATGGCCTACTTATGCACATTCAACCTGACTCATGGCACCGCATCTTACGGACCTCAAAGTACGGAGTTTGCATTTGGAGCCGCGGGGGAATACGGCAGATTTGCCCACTCCATGATTGCCACTACCTACTCCTATAACGGAGACACCACGGAGATTCATCCCTCCACTTCCATGAACGGGCTGATTGGAAAAGTCCGATTACGGTATCAAAGTCTGGAAGAGGTGTTAAACCGGATGGTAAGTCGGGGATCTGGGGATACCCATTTGTTTTTCCCGGAAAATCCTTCCCAACCGGAGGAATATCAGAACATAGCGGACCAGGTGGCGGAAGGCCAAGGGACATACCAAAAGGCGGTATCTCTGAAAGCTTCCGGGCAGCCGGGAACTTTGCAACGAACCTATCAGCTTAACCCCAATGAAACCTACTTTTACGAATACCGGGTGAAAGGACTTCCCGACGAGGCCCAACTGCCCTTATCCTATGAATTTACCACCACCAGTCGGGAACCGGAGCAAGACTTGTTGGACCGGTCCTATTACGTCACCCGCATAGAAGAGGAAGATTTCAACGATAGCCAGAGCAATGAGTTCTTCACTTTTTCGCCGTCGCTGATGGCTGACGGGAAATGGAAAGGAGCCAATCTCTACAGCGGAAAAACCAGCTTGCCCAATCGGGTATTCTCCTCAGCGAACACCATCTCCTTTACCGTGCCGGAAGGAGAAAAAGCCCTGTTGTCCTTTGAGTTTGATATTGGAGCCAAGGCTTGGGCCAATTCTCAAATCACCCTTAACGGCATTCCCTGGGACCGGGTACCGGGCATCACCGGCAAGCAGGGCCATTACACCGGATCCGGTTTTTTGCCGGAAGGTGAAAATATACTTCAGGTCAGTACGGTGGATTACGGCACTTTGCCTTTGGCGGCCTGGGTATATCTGGACAATCTTCGGGTGACTTTTGTGAAGGGGTCTTTGGGAGAGGAAGCATCCTCCTTGCCCAAAACAACCAGGGAGAAGGATGGATTTCTTCATGTGAAGGGTACCCTGAAAACCCCATATCCGGTGATGGCCTATCGGGGGTTTCCCGGAGAAAATGTCTATACAGATTTTCATACCATCCCCGATTCTCGGATGCTTCGGGACAGCAGCAACAACGACTATCGCCTTTTCACCCTGACGGTTCCAGACGAAGCCATTGCCCTGGACCCACGCATCCTAATAAGATCCAGTCCGTCCTACTCTTCCCGAAACAGTTGGAACGTGACCTGGACCTGGAATCAACGGGGATACCAATGGATTTGCTATGGCATTTGTCAAAACGGTACCGTGCCTTATCAAATCCCTAGAGAATGGAGAGTTCATCTGGGGACTTTAACCGGCACCCAGCACATTCAAGAAAAGGCCCGGGCCTACAACGGTTCCTGGGGGGACTTCATGGAGGGAGACTTTTATCAGGTGGAACGAGTCCCTCTTGCCCATGAGGAGGGAGGGTATTTTTACGAAGGAAGTCCAAGGGATTCCGGGAGAACGCTGTTTATTGAGAACGACTATTATAACGGGGAGACAAAATTAATCTTTCGTGTTCCTGAAGAAGGGCAAATCTATTTAAAAGATTTTCAACTGTACACCATGCGGGATGGAAAAAAGGTGATGGCAGCAGAATTGCCGGCGGGACCGGAGGACTTTCTTCAGAAGTGGGAACCCCATCATTTGGATACCTCAACACCAGTGGTTTCGGTGGAGCCCGTACCGGAACCTTCAAAACTGGTATACCAAAAGGGAGAGCGGGTGGACTATCAGATTCATTACTTGGATTATGAAGAAGACCCTTCCCGCAGAGAGTATTGGCGTTACATGCATCAGCCTTTTGAAGACGACCTTCACCCTTCCCATGGGAAGGTGCTGGATCAACCCATCCACCGGTTCTATTTGGACGGAAAGTATCAAGTGCAGCACTGGCAGGAAGACAACACCTCCCGGCTCTCTACACCTTTGGATGAAGAAGGCCATCCAAAAGGATTCCCCGACTATGACTTGCTTTCCAATGTGGTTTCCTTCACCTTCTATATTGAAGGGGGAGGGGAGGCTCCGTGGATAACGGAAATTCTTCCCGCTGTGTGGGAAGAGAGTGAAGTTGTATTATCCAGCGTGGCCTACGGGGACCGGTATGGATTCCGCATTGGTGTGGATGATGTGGAGAAGGACGATTTGTCCCTTACCACAGAAGTCTATCGGGAAGGAGAGTTGCTGGCGGTCTTTTTAGAAGAAGAAATCAAAGCCGGCAGTTCAGGAGTCTACCCGAAGGTATGGACCCCTGCGCTGCCGGAGTTTGCGAAAGAAGGACAATATCAAGTGGTATGTACCGTACGGGATGAATGGGGAACGGGACTGGACACCTACTCTTTCCAAGTGGAAAAGGTGCTCCCCCGACTCCGCCTTCATCGGCTGTATTGAATATTTAGGCAAGAGCTGGGGCATAGAGTTACAAGCTATTTTTTGTTAAGACTAAGTTGTAGGTTTTCGATGTAAGGGAAGCGCCTGAAACTGTGAGAGTGATTGCAACACTGCTTCCGGGAGGGGTTCCTGCCAATGAGACGTTAGCGGTAGTTCTATCCTCTCCGGAGCCGATTGCCCCTCCCCCAAAGGTCATTAAGGTTCCACTGGGAGCGGTAGCAGTAAAGGAAATGCTATCTACATCCCCGGAGACTCCCAAGGTCAGTGAAGAGGACGAGAGGATTAAAGTACCGGTAACCGGTCCGATTGAACTTCCGGAAGTGGTGTATTCATAGCTCCATGTGTTTAAAACCGCATCTGGCCAAGGGGTGGTAGTAGAATCAAAGACCACGGAAGAATCCTTTCCATTGGCTGAGGCCACTCCATAAATGGTGTAGGATGTGTTGGGAACCAGAGAGCCCAAGGTAAATGAAGACTCTCCGGTAATGGTTCCTGAAGTTCGGCTGACGGGACTACCTGTGGCGTCTTGCCCCGCTTTTATTTGGGCAACCGAGGGGATGGCTCCGTTTGTAGTGGCCACGAAATAGGCTGTGCCGGAAATCGAGGAGCCGGCGGTTACAACCACTCTATCGAAAGAAGGCGTAGAACCTGATATTGTAAGAACAGGTGCCTGGGTTCCCGTGATAAAAGTGACGCTGCTTTGAGGCACATATACGCCGGCTGCGTTTTTAAAAGCGGAGCCCATTACGGTAATGCGATAGGAAACCCCGTTTTCCCAACCTGTTGTGGGAGCTGGTATGGTAACTACATTTCCAGAAATGGAAGCGCCACTGGTTATGCTACTTCCTCCCGAAACCTTAACTACTTGAATGTTGTCCGTTAAGTATTGACTGTTTGGCGCCGTTCCGGAAGCAGTATATATGATATCTGAGAAAGTCACCTTTAAGGCCGCCGTTGTGGGAACTTGTACTGCTCCATTGGCCGGGCTGAAGCTGACAGTGGGTGTAGTGTTCACGGTGGTGAATACCACACTCTTGGCAGGGATGGTTTCTTCGCTACTGACGGCTCGGAACTTATTCGTTGCGAATCCTAGGTAGTAAGATTGATTGGACTCCAGGTTGGCGGAGGGAGTCACGGTGATGACTCGCTTGTTGCTACTTAAGGCCGCGGTAAAGGTTACATCCGAGCCAGAGGCAGAGCCTTTTCGGAACACCAGATTGTTTTTCAAATAGGTGGCGGTGATGGCGTCTCCGGCATAGGTTTCAATCTCCGTCAGGAAGGAGATGGTGGGTTTCACCGTTAAGGCGATGTTGGTATTCCCGTTGGCGGGGGAAAAGGTGGCCCGCACATCGGGGTTTTCTTCGGTGGGAGCGGTCACGCCATTGGCAAGGGTCCATTTATCCGGTTTTATTTCATAGGTGATGCCACTGACATTGGCATTCATTTGTTTAATAGTTCCTGCACCATGGAAAGAAGCGATGGCGTTAACGTCGGTTGTGTTAATCAAAGAACGGCTGTCCAAGTAAATCTCCGAATTTTTCGCACCAGAAGATACTACCAAACGTTCAAAGGAGCAACCGTCTAAACGGGCAACGGCTTTGCTCCCGACAAGATGAACCAGTGGGAAGTATCCGGTGAAGGTGGTGTCGGAACCGCCGCGTACATCTACGGAGGCAAAACCGGTCCCAAAAACTCCTCCAGCCAGAGACTTGGTTTCCAAAAGGGCTTTTTCGTGAGAGGTGGTTCTGGGAATGGTAGTAGCCCCCTTGGCCAAAATTCGAACTATGGTATCGTCTTTGTTGATGGTCACGAAGGACACCCGGCTATTTTCGATGGTAACGGTATTGGATCCGCCGCCGCTGACTATCAGGCCGCCCAAAAGGGTGCAGTTGCTAAAATCTACTTCTCCCTCGCCCAAATCTTTAGAAAGGGTTACGGTATTGGTGTACAAAGTGTTCTTCTTTATGGTTTCATCGTCCTTGATGGTAGCAAAATTCTTAACGATGGTTTCCTTGTCCAGAATACTACATATGATTTTTGCGGTTTGGGCTCGGGTCAGGCTGTCTTCCGGGTGGAGCAATCCGTCGTCATAGGCTCCCAGATAGCCTTTTCCTACCACTTTGCGTACATATTCTGCGGCCCAGTCCGCCACCCGATTGCCATCCGAGTAGACGGAGAGATTAGAAGTTGCACCATAAGAAGGCACAATCCGGGCAATCATAACAGCGGCTTCTTGTCGGGATATGGCCTTATTGGGAAGAAAGGTACCGTCGTCATATCCAGCCACATAGGTGGCGGCTACCGCCTTGCTTACATCCTGATAAAACCATTCAAAAATCGGCACATCGGAGAAAGAGGTGGTGGCGGTACTCGTGTTTCCTAGGGCGGCATTCATCATTTTGGCGAATTCAGCCCGGCTTACCGGCTTGTCCGGTAAAAAAGTGCCGTCAGGATATCCGTTAATGAACCCCAGCTGGATTCCGCGGATAATGTAAGTAGAGGCCCAGTGATCCTGTATGTCGGTTGGAGTGGCGGCGGAAGTTATGGTTGGGACGCCAAAGGAGGTGCTCAACAGGGTAAGCATCATCACCACCATGGTAACTACACGAATTCCTCTTTTTTTCATGGTATTTCTCATTGTACTTCCTCCCATATTTATCATTGGATAATGACTCGATTTCTACCCTGCTGTTTGGCTTCATAGAGAGCTGAATCAGCCCGTTTAAAAAGTTGAGCATCAGTTTCTTCTGGTTTTCCAATGGAGCCACCTATGGAAACGGTGACCCCTAAAGAAAATTGGCTGGATCGGTATCGACTGGCTTCGACTAGCAGGCGAATTCTATCCAGGTGAGGGAACAAGGTATCCTCTGTGATTCCAGGTAGAACCAGGAGAAATTCTTCGCCGCCCCATCGACTGGACAAATCAGTAAGGCGAGTTGCACCGTCCAATGTTCTGGCTATGATTTTTAGGACCTCATCTCCAATGTCGTGGCCATAAGTGTCATTGACTTTTTTAAAATGATCAATGTCAATCAAGGCTACAGCAAAAGGAACTTGATCCTCTTCCAACCGAAGTCTGGTTTGTCTGATTTTGGATTCTGCAGCTCGTCGATTCGGGAGTCCTGTCAAGGCGTCTGTAAAGGCAATGGTGTGAAGCTCTTCCCGGGACAAATCGTTGGAAACCGAATGGCTTTCATCAGAAAAAATTTCGATGCATCCTGCCAAGGTTTCGGTATCGTCATAAAGAGGGATGGTTCGAACATGGACCGGAACCCGATGCCCTTTTTTATGGTGTAGATACACTACTTGGTTCCGTGGCTTTTTATCTTGAATGGTGGCGTAAAGAGGACAACCATTCTGACACAGTTGGTTTCCCACATCATCCACATGATTCAATAGATTGTCGTAACAAAAAGACCCTGTGACTTCTTGGCCAGAAAACCCGGTAATCCGCTCCGCTCCCTTGTTCCAAAAGGTAATCTGACGCTCCGCATCTACAAAGTATATTCCCTCATTGATGGAGTTGAGCAGTTGATTGTATCGCTCCAAATCTTTCATGGTTTTTTTCTCCTTCCCCTTTTTGCTACAGGATTACAGATGTTGTTCCTATGGTACTATATTAGTCTGATTAAGGGAAAATATCAATGAATAGACTATAACTTGAATGATTATGTTCCCCCCTGTTTCGCAAAAGAAAAGTTGACATCTTACCAAGCGGACCAAGCGGAACTTTTTTCTTTTCCCTTCGTCCAAAGAAAAAGAGCTTGTTGCGGTAAAATATGTCGAAACTATTACATTTCGCCCGGGCTCATTGATAAAGATTGCGGGGTGGGATATAATTGATGAGCGGAAAATTATCATCCAGTGAACCTATTTGGAGGGGAAAGAAATGAAAGGGAATAAAACGCTGATCTTTATACTGACCTTGATTTTGGTCATGGCAACCACTACAGTAGGGTTCGCCAACATAGATTACAGTCAATGGAACTCTACCAGCAAATATCCCAGTGATATTGCGGGGACTCAACTGTTGACTCAGGCAAGAGCTTTTATTGATAAGGGCATTATAACGGGAGATACCGATGGATTGTTTCATCCGGAACGAAGCATCACCCGGGCGGAATATGCCACCATCATGGCAAAAGTCACCAGTAATACAGGGCGAATTGCTACGGCAGAGAAGCAGACCTATTTCAACGACATGTCTGGTTACAACTGGGCCAAAGGCTACATCAATGCTTGTTATGAAGCCGGCCTCATCAACGGGGTGGGAAGTAGCAAGTACAATCCAGGGGGGAGTGTCACTTACGTTGAAGTAATCGCTGTGATTCTTCGGTCCAAAGGAATTACGGATGCCACGGTGAATCGATATGGAACCTGGCCTAATAATTACATTAAATATGCGGAATTGTACAACATGGATGGCGCATTGAATGTGACCAACTGGAGAGCCCCGGCTTCAAAAGGAGATGTGGTTCAGTTGCTATATCGCAACATGCCCAAATCCACCATATCCGCAGCGACCGTAACGGTAACCAGTGCTCCGGCAGTACCGGTGTCTACGGGGGCAGTGACCTTTACCGCTACGGCTTCCGGCAGCGGCACCCATCAATATCAATGGTACTATGAAGGAGCCGCCATTGCAGGAGCTACCGCTCGAACCTACTCTACGGTGGGAACCACTTCGGTAGGTGCTTTCTTTGTTCGGGTTACTACCAGCCAAACGGGATATAGCGACTCCACTTCGGACTCGAATGTAATCAATGTAATATAGCATAATGGAACAATGGAACAATGGAACGTTTTGCGAAATAGAAAGGGTGAAAGAGAATCATGAAGAAAAAATCGATGAAAATCCTATCATTCCTGCTGATATTGGTACTGGCTTCTACTTCTATGGCTTTTGCAGCGGTGCCGGAAGACGTGGCAGGAAAGAGTTATGAAACCGCAGTAGCCACCTTGATGGAGCGAGGAGCCATTACGGGAGACACCGATGGGCTGTACCATCCGGAGCAGTATTTGAATCGGGCTCAGGCTTGTGCCATTGTGGTTCGAACCATCAATCCTCCTTCGGAAGAATTGTATGGAACGGCCACCCAGTCCATTCCCGATAGCGGGTTCACCGATATGGGTGGATATGGATGGGCAGCACCCTATATCAATTATGCGGTGAAAAACGGCATCACAAAGGGTGTGGGCAACAACAAGTTCAACCCGGGAGGCCAGGTTACCAGCAACGAATACATCACCTTTGTGCTGAGAGCGGCGGGCTACTCGGATGAATCCCTGGGAGGAACCTGGCCGGATAATTACGTTCAAAAGTCAAAAGACTTGGATTTGGGCACAGGACTTGGTACGGTGATTCCGGAATACATCAATAAATGGATGACAGCCCAATTTACCTACAATGCCCTGTCCTTGATTGACGACTACCAAAAGGATACACTGGATACCGGCGAATTGGTGTTAACCGGTCTGACTTATGCGACTGGTGCCTTTGATGCCAACATTGCCACATACGATGGGAAACCTTTGGATAAAGATGTGAAGGTTTATACCTACGAAGCCAAGAAAAACTATAAGAGTTCCATGACCCTGTCTACGAAGAAAACCGACTATCGGGAAGAAACGGTTTACAAGTATAAGTCCGTTAGCACTCCTGCATGGATTTTGACTTCCGGTGGGAAAGTGACTCAAATCATCCTTCCTTATGATGTAGGGTTCAGTGGAAGAATTTACGGACTGATTAATAGCACCAACACTGTATTGAACGGAGCGGGGGAATCCGTAACGGGATTAGACACCTGGTCGGCCATGAGAGAAATCAATTGGTATGGACAAAAGGGGTTGGTAGTTCCGGCTTTGACAGCAGGGGATGGAACCATTTACGAAATGTCTTCCACCAATGGTGAGGTGAGAAATGTCACCACTACCGGAGGCGTAGTATTGGGAAAACGTTTTGTGGAAATTACCACCGGGTTTACCGTGGTTGAAGAGTTTGATCGAACCCGAGGACTGATTGGAATGACGGGAGCTGCTGTGACCTACTACGAAGTGAAAGACAATGCTTCAGTATATGTGGTGAAAAGTGATAACACCTACGAGAAGGGAAGCTTGTCCCAGGTACGAAAAGCAAAACAAGTTCGACTTTATGATATCAGTGATGACAAATACACCAATGTCGACATTATCGTAATCAATAAATAGAATAGCAACGAGTTTGTTAAAATAGACCTGAACCTAGATGGAAGGCATAAATGTCTTCCATCTTTTTATGGGGATTTTGCATAGTGGTTTAGATGCTGGCAATCCTCTTTTCAGTGGCATTCGGCTTAAAAATATGCAATGAGCGCATATTATTCGGTGGAAAAATCTGTATCAATTACATATTATTCGGTGGAAAAATCTGCACAAAGCTTGACAATCGTTGAAATATCAACTAACATGTAAATCAAGGGAATATGTTATTCTTGATAGAGAATAGGGGCCTATTCGAGGTGCAAAATGTTAAAAAGAAAAATTTACGACCAATTGTTATCATGGAAAAATAATCCGGATAAAATGTGTTTGCTGGTTCACGGTGCCCGCCAGGTTGGGAAAACAACCATAGTGGAGAAATTTGCACGGGAGAACTATGAAAATTATGTGTATATTAATTTTGATGAAAACCCCTCGCATCAACAAATGTTTGAAGAGGATTTTGATGTTGATGTCTTGATAAAGCAAATTACATTGAGGATACCCGGGGCAAAACTAATTCCGGGGAAATCCTTATTGTTTTTAGATGAGATTCAAAGCTGCCCAAGAGCCAGAACGGCACTGAAGTTTTTTTCTATTGCAAAAAAATTCGACGTGATTGCATCCGGATCTATGTTGGGGCTAGGATATAAAGATGTTCCTTCCTATCCCGTGGGGTATGAAGATCACCTAGATATGTATTCTATGGATTTTGAAGAGTTTCTTTGGTCCAATGGGGTATCAGAAGAGTCTATCTCGGTGATAAGAGAGTATTATTTGGAAAGAAGGCCATTGCCGGAAGCCATGCATCAAAAAATGATGGAGCATTTCAAAGAATATATTGTTGTGGGGGGAATGCCGAGAGTAGTATCTGAATTCGTCAATACAAAGAACTACGGTAATGTCCTGTCTCTTCAAAGGGGGATTGTCAGAGGATACCATGACGATATCGCCAAATATGCGGAAGGTGCTGAAAAAGTCAAAGCAAAAGCCTGTTTTCTTTCGATACCCAAACAATTGTCAAAGGACTATAAAAAGTTCCAGTATTCCGTTGTGGAGAAAAAGGGTACGTCCCGTAAGTTTGGTGGAAGTTTGGTTTGGCTCCATGATGCGGGGATCATCAACTACTGCTATAATTTGGCAGCGCCGGAGCTACCATTGGAAGGTAACGCCAGGTTTGATGCATTCAAGGTGTACATGAGAGATACCGGGCTTTTAATGTCTATGCTGGAAGACGGATCACAAAAAGACATCATTGATGGGAACCTGGGGATATATAAAGGAGCAATCTATGAAAATATCATCGCAGACATTTTTGCCAAGGCGGGGAAAAAATTGTACTATTTCGAAAGAAAGGGGAATATTGAAATAGACTTCTTTATTAGAATGGATGGGAAAGCCACTGCCGTTGAAGTGAAGTCAGCGGACAACACCAAGGCCAAATCCATGAAAACCATAATACAAGACTACGGTGTAGAACAGGGAATCCTCTTGTCCTCCAGAAATGTGGAGCACGGGCAGAGAATTCTGAGGCTTCCTATCTACATGGCAATGTTCTTATAACTCGTTTCGCTCCGAATGTTTGAATTGACAGGAAACAAATTATTCATCCACTCCTTCCGGGTGGATGTTTTTGCGCGGATGGGCTCTTTTCAGAAGTTCCACCTTTTTCTCTTCGGTGGTATGCAAATACAATTGCGTGGTGTGGATGGAGCTGTGGCCCAAAAGCTCCTGGATGTACTTGGAGTCCACGTCTTGTTCTAATAGGGAAGAGGCAAAAGAATGGCGAAAACTGTGGGGAGTTACTCGGTGTTCAATACCGGCCATGTGGGCATATTTGTGAATCATCCATCGGATGGTGATGGGACTCAAATCGCCACCATACCGATTGATGAAGATATTGGGAACGGTGGGATGGAGACTTTCTCGATAGGCAAGCCAATTGGATAAGGCTTTCTGTGCGGAAGGATCTATGAGATAGGCGGAACGTTCCTTGGACCCTTTCCCAAGAATGCGGAAGGAATGGTTATGGGGTTGGTAATCCGACAAGGTCAAAGCCGCCAGTTCACTGACACGAAGACCCAAGGCAAAAAGCATTTCAATGATAGCAATGTCCCGGATCTTGGTTCGCATCCCCAAATCATCCTCCGCCGGACGATGATACACCGCATGGAGAATCTTGGCCACTTCATCGATGGATAAAGTATTGGGGAGGGAAGGATAGTCTCTCAATTTCATTCGGAACTTCAGCATCGGGTTTTCTGTTAAGATTTCGTAGTACTCAAGATAAGAAAAGAAGGATCGGATGGCCGCAAATTTTCTTCGGATGGTCCTTACCTTCAAAGATTGATTCAGATAGGACAGGTAATCCTCTAACACATATTTGGTGACCGCTTCCGGTTTGGTAACGGGAGGGTCCAATGATTCCAGATACTCTAAAAAATAACGAAGATCGCATTCATACCCTCGATGGGTATTGGCAGAAAGTCGTTTTTGGTGGACGCAATAATAGAGAAACTTTTCGATGTGTTCTCGTAGAAGAGACGGAGGCGAATGGAGTGACATAAAAAACTCCTTTCATAATATGGTAATATATGGAAATATTGTACCAATGAAAGGAAGTATGGTCAACCGTGCTTTTAATAGGATAAACGACAATACTAATCGTACACCCGGTATGCTATTTCATAACTGCTAGAGTTATAGTAAACATTTTGACAGTACATCCCGGCCAAGTCACCAACCTTCAGCTACTGTTGGGTGTTTTTGAGCTAAGTGTATTCACATTCTTCAGCACGGTCTGCAGTTTGGTATTATCGCCGCCAATCAAGACACTCCCTTTCTTGCTTTTTAGAGCGAACAAAGAGCCGCTTTTTCGGCTCTTTGTATTTCTTGATTCAAATACTTTTTCAGGCATCAACTATTTGATTGCTTTTAACCGTTTTATCAGGTCATCAGATATCGTCTGATCCTTTATCTTAGATATTCCGAAGCACTTATTTCCCACATCTTTTATCGATGCTCCTATATGATATACCTCTTCCTCATCGATAATAAGAAACCTGTCATGGAAAATATTTGTCTTCTTTATGATCAGTGACGGATATTGCGCATTGAACTTGTCTATATCCGTCTGACTTAATCTTGTATTCGAGTACGTATATATTGTAACTACAGCCCCATTCTTCTTTGCTAGCATATCAAGTGTAATAAGATTTACATATCCGTCTATCAGATAAATAGTTTTTTTGGCACGCTGGATCAATGATGAAATCAGGCTAAAAGCATCGTAAATCTGCCCGTCGTAGAATATCTTTTGTTCCGTCTCAGCATGGCCTGAAATATACGCAAAAACTTTATCGAATTTTTCGTCGGTTTTCTTCTGATATTCAAGCTGCTTAAACTCCACCGAACTTATTCTCTCGAATAGTGTGGCATTTCCAGCAATAAATCTCCTCATCTCTACGAAAGAAGTCATAATGCGAATGCTAGCCTCAACCGCCACATCACTTCGAAGAACAGCGGAGAGCATCGCTATCCCGCTTTCCGTGAAGACATATGGAAGATACCTACGTCCTCCATATTCCTCACTTGAGGTCGTTAATTGCGACCTTAGGCTGTCATATTCTTCTTTCGTAAGTTGAAAGTAAAAGCTCTCGGGGAATCTTGAGATATTTCTTTTTACGCGCTCGTTCAAGCGCTTTGTTTCAACCTGATATAGCATAGCCAGATCACTAACCAGCATAACCGGCTGTCCACGAACTACATGAATCATACTCTTAATATCAGCATTTTCAATGATCAGCTCCGGATTTTCTTTGGTTATTGCCATGTAACACCGTTCTTTCCTGTGTAGTAATCTTGAGGTCGCAATTTGCGACCTCAAGTTAATATAACATATTACTCTTTCTTCGCATGAAAACATTACTAAAATGCGCCAAATTCAGTATGTTGACAAATACAAACATGCCAAGTGTATGGAAGAGTTCTATGGCATTAGTAAGGACCAATAGTTTTTTAAAGTATTTTTCTGCGGCTGGAGAAAATAAAACTTTATACATAGTAAGCTACTCTTCGCTTTCGGTATCTTCGGTAAAAACATCATTTATGGTTGCTGCCTTTTGGATGCCGTAAGCAATTCTGTCTGCCTCTGCTACTAATTCACCAATAGCCGGTTTATTTTTTTTTCTGGCCTCTCTGAACTTCTCAACAAGCTCTTTCCCTGAAAATCCTTGAGAAATCAAATCTTCCAGAATTTCATCAAAAAATTCCTCCCTTAACTCAGAGCGTAAAGGGCGTATAATAATGGAGCCTTCAACAAAAATACACTCGGCTTCATTTCCGAAGTTTGTTTTCTCAAAGTACTTTTGGGGTATGGTTATCTGTCTTTTTTTTGAAATACTAATAATTTTGCTGGTCGGCTCCGCTTTCTCTGGAATACGGGGGTACATTTTTTAATTCTCCTCTCTGCCAATAACTACAAAGAAATATATATTTCTTTGTAATTATTGTAACCGAGCAACACACTTC
>Ga0334886_1000442_pt1 | contig 64873 bp, 67 predicted proteins | sample GraSluR1_MG_9_FD_207232 | JGI IMG/M metagenome (GOLD analysis project Ga0334886, IMG submission 207232) | Sludge microbial communities from methane-producing bioreactor in Wageningen University, Netherlands - Granular Sludge_27_06-R1 | ecosystem: Engineered > Bioreactor > Anaerobic >... | reverse complement strand
AGAGCAGGATTCTGGGCCACCACCAAGGCCAAAATGCGTACTGCCAGGCTGTAGTAGCCAGGCATATTCACTGCCACCAGGAGTACACGTCGCTGTTTTTGATCGTTTTGGCCTCGCTGCCCGCCCTTGGGCCAGGGGTTGCCCAACTGGCCAGAAAGATTCAGGTGGTGCCAGGATTTGTACTGGTCGTCTTGTGTGTTCCTGTACTGCACAGTCTCTCCCATCAGGGCCGGGTAAAGTAGCGCCTGCGCACATCGCGCAGTTCAGAGGCTGAAAAAAAGCCGATCCACTGCCTGAAAATACGCTCCGGCGTTTCAGCGGCATAGAGCATATTGCTCTTCAGGCGCAGATAATCAAGCAAACCCACCTGGCTGAAAAAGGGCCGTATCCAGGCCTGCACCCTCTTTTCAGCAGATGCGGGCAGGGGAAAACAGCGGCGCACCTCCTCGGCTTCCAAATAAAACAGCTCATTCACCAAATGCAGAGTCAGGGCGAACAAAGTGCCCACCCGTGCCCGGGAACACCAGGCAGCAAGCCATTCCCAATCCAGCTCTTCCTGGGTCAGGAACAGTGCAATATCCAAGAGCTGCTTGAAAATGGTGAGTTCATGGTGGATAAAGGCATGCAGAACCAGGCCAATGAGTTCGTATTCCCTGGAAAGTACATATAAGCGGCCATCCTGTGTATCCAGGGGAGAACGACTCTCTAACCACTGCTCAGCCTCTACACAGCCACGATAGCGCTTGGCAGTTAAAAGAGACCAATGCAGTTCAACCACCACACCCTGGATATGTACCACATCCTGGCTGCGCAACTGCTCGCAGGGCTCATGGCCGGCAAGGGCCAAGCTATGCAGCACAGCCAGGCGCGATGCCGGTGTGAGCAGAATATCCACATCACGCATGCGCCGCTCTGCAGGTGAGGCATAATCCCGGTGGGCCAGTACCACCCCGCGCATGGCCACTGCCTTGATGTTCGCTGCATCCAGCAGGGTAAAGAGTTGCACCGCTGCCCGTAGGGCTCGTAAATTTTCAAGCAGCCCGGCCATGGCCCGAGTTCGCCACTGTGCCAGCACCTCGTTCATTTGGCCGCTGGCATCCTCGGCCCGGTAGAAAAGCCCTTCCAAGCCATGGGCCTCCACAAAGGCGCACAAGAGCTGGGGCTCTACCCCCGCTGGAATCTGTGCAATAGTGGCGCGGGTGCGTGCATAGGCTCCCAGGGTGCTGCGCAGCCACTGGTAAGTCTTTTGGGTTGCTTCAGCCGTGGCCATATTCATCTTGCTTATCAGTCTTGCTTGTGAGCATGAGAAAAAGGAGCACAGGCCGCTGCGGGTCGGTAACTGAGGCAGGCGCCAACGCACTGACCGCGCACTCCCAAAGGGCAGGTGTTGCACTGTGTCATAATGGGGCTGCGCATGCGGCTGGCAATGTCAGGGGCAAAAACCTGTGCTGCTGCCCCTGGCCCTGCACAGGTGGTAATGGGTTGGCGCGAACGCCTGTTCAAACCCAGGCAGGCAGAAAAGTGCAAATCAGGATACACAACTAAGTTGTTTGAAAAACCAAGTAAATAGCTGGGGCACACGCAGGCAAGCGAACCGTTTTTCAAAAAATGCCAGGCCACCTGTTCTGGCATGCAGCAGATGGGAAAAGGCTTGGACAACTGAACCTGCATGCCCTGTTTTTCCGCCTCCTGCACAAGACGGTGCAGCAGCGGCGCAAAGGCAGCCAGTTGGTCAATGTCGACAAAGCTGTTGCCCCGCTGGCTGTTGGGCATGGGAATAGCGATGCGTAACTCGTGCAGGCCGCAGGCCTGGGCACTGTGCAGATAGGCCAGGGCATCATCTGCGGGACTAAGAAAGTTGCAGCGCAAAATAGCGTAGATGCCGGCTTGGCGCAGGCGGCGCGCTGTAGCAGTGAAGCGCTGATACGCACTGGGCGCGTACAGAACCTCGGGCGTCAGATGGAGGGTGATGCACAGGGGCGGATTGGCCAGGATAGCAGCCAGGGCAGGCTCTTCCACAAGCCCGTTACTGGCCGCATAGTATTCCAGGCCTGCCTTATGCAACCGGCTGATCAGTTGGGGGAAACGGCTGTACAGGGTGGGTTCACCGCCGGTCAAGCCAAGACGGGTAAGACGGTATTTCTCCATCCAGGTAAGCAGTGCGACCAGCTGTTTTTCATCCGCCTCCTGCTCAGCAGATGTGGGGTTATCTGCGCCGGCAATGCAGTAGGAACAATGCAGTTGGCAGCGCATGCTGGGCGAAAAGGATATCTGCTGCGGATACTGCTGGGCAGCCAGGGCTGCAGCGGCGCGGTTTAGCTCTTCTGCCTCGCTGGCCAGACCCTGGGACACAAACCAGGCGCTCAACTCGTGCTTGGCGCCGGCAAAAAGCGCCAGGCGCTGCACAAAACGGGTGCGGCTGGCTGCGGCTGGCAGGCCGTGCAGCTGCTCTGCACACAAACGGCACAGGCCTGCATGTTCATCCAAGTTAAAAGGGTTGTCTCGTATCCAGGCAGGCAGCGGTTGCACAAGCGGCTGAATGTTTTCCCTGCTTATATCAGGGGGGACAATGGCCGCTTCACCTGCTGACCAGCGCGTGGGCAAGGTTGCCGTGGGTAGCAGGGCAAAGAGTAAACGCATGGCTGCATGGACCAACACCGGCTGATCGCCAGCCACATGTGCCAGCAGGTTGGGCACCGCCGCTACCCCTTGTGCTGCAAGTCGCTCCATAGCCAGCAGTGCAGCCATGGTCTCCATATTGGTCTCTATATCGGGGCGCAGCTCTTGGCGCTGTTCTGTACTTATATGGGTCTGCATCTTTTTTGAACAACCTTCATAACAGATACTCCCATGGCAAAATTATGCTGCTTGGCGGATCAAGGTCATTTCAATCACCAGCCAGGATGTGCGGATCAGCCAGGCGATCCATGAGCCAGGGACCAAGTGCCTGCGGATTGTTGCCAGTCTGCAAGACAAAGACCGGTACTGTTTCCAGCACTGTGCTGCACAGGGCCATGGCTGTGGCCTGTGGCCTTTGTCCTTGGGCAAAACTGTGGGCATGGAGCAGCTTGCCAAAGGCCGTGCCCACCCCAAGGGGCTCCAATTTTATCTGCTCACCCCCAAGTTGCAGCACATAGAGGCCATGCAGTCGACACGCTGCATGGTGATAGGCCTGTGCATACACGGCGTCTGCGGCAAGAATACATTTACCGCTTGGTAAAGATGGTAAAAGATTCTGTTTGGCAACTGCACCGGCAGCAGCCTGCACTTCCGGAAAAAACGCCATAGTTTGTGGGGTCAAATTGAGTGCTTCGGCTATGCCCTGCACCTGCAAAACACCATTGTCCAGACGGATGGCCACAAGATCATCGGCCAAAAGCTGCGCCCCAGAACGGAGCAGGGAAAGTGCGGTGGTGGTCTTGCCGCCGCCGCTCTCAGCCAAAAACACAAGACCGTGACCAGAGGGAGTACGCACCGCCGCCGCATGCAGCAACAGCATCTTGCGGGCGACAAAGAACTCGCGCAACACTGGCACCAGCACCGAAGAAACCGAAAGAGGGGTTAAGCTGTTTGTCTTTTTCAGGGCCATATAACAGATGCGCTGTGCAGCCACAGACAGCCAAGCGCAGTAAATGGCCTGCCTGTTCACTGCCAGGGCCGCGCAATCGCCCCCATCTGCGTAGACCAGCACCACGTCACTTCCTTCGGGTTGGGCATGCACATGCGCCTGCAGCCACGGCGGCACAAGTGTTTCCAGGGTTTTAAACTGCTCAAGCTGATGGACACGTAAAGTAATGTATGAAGAGGCAATCTGCCGGGGAAGGCAGGCAAACATTGCGGCGAGTGCCGCACGTGCAGGCGATGCAGGCCCTTGCAGGCAAAAAGGCACACCACAGATACTAACGCAATCCACGGGTCTTTTCCCTTGCCAGAAGGACAGCCAAAAAAAGACAGGAGCCGTACTTGCCGGCTCCTGCATGAACAACAGTAAACAAATACGGGGACTTGTGCGGGTTATGCACCCTGGAACAAGGCGCTGGCAACAGATGGCTTCCGCACGCTGTCCAGATACCGCATGCAGGTCGGTTTAATAGTAGTAATAATAGTAGTATGTCGAGCTAACGGATTCTAGGGGGTTGTGCTTGAAAAACTGGGGAGCAACATAGCTCTTCTTCATGGGAGATCCTCCTGGCCGGGGTGTTGGATTAAAAGCTTATTACTCAGTAATCCTTGCACGAAAGCTACCACATCGGTTTCTGCCTGTGCAAGGGAAACATCATATTCGGCAAGAACCGCCTCGATCACTTGCTCAATGCTTTTTTGTTCAGCCAAGGCCAGCCATGCCAACCTGCCAATTTCATTAAAAGAAAAATATTCACCCGAGGCCAGTTGCAGTACAATCAACTCTCCTTTGATGTCGCGCCAGGAAATACCTTCTGCGGTTTGAAATACACTCTTCCGGCTTATTTTCGTTTCCATGCTCTGTCCTGCCCTGTTCTTTCGGCATGTGGCTCAAGATGGAAAGCACGGTACATGACCTGACATCATTCTTCAATACAATAAATGATTCCCAATTTTTGATAGTACGCCAAGAGCGGATCGTCCGGACCCAGACACAGCTTCTGCACACCCATTCCGCTGGCCACATGCTTTAGCCCTATTCAAATAGCGAAACCACCTCGCTTGCCTTGGGCAAGCCTGGATGGCGAAAAAATATAAAGCCGTATTGGTGTGTACAACAAAAAAACGGACACTCAGCTCATTGCTCAGTGTCCGTTTTACTGGCGGGGCCGACGAGACTCGAACTCGCGACCTCTGGCGTGACAGGCCAGCGTTCTAACCAACTGAACTACGACCCCATATGTGGTGGGCGAAACAGGGATCGAACCTGTGACCCTCGGCTTGTAAGGCCGATGCTCTCCCAGCTGAGCTATTCGCCCTTCATCAGTAGATGAAGTATCCTATGTAGCAGGATTACAGACAGACGTCAAGTAAAAACAACAGTGTTAGGGTGTGCTGGTGCCTCTTTACCACCTTCTCCCACCCAAGCAAACTTTGCAGCAATGAAGCCTACGAGATGGACGCGTTCGTATCTCGGCCAACTAAGGGGTAGTCAGCATACAGTGGGTTGATCGGCGCACCCTTGAAAAGGCTCTCTCCCTCACCAACGACCAGAGCCCGTTGCAAAACCTCATCAACATCATCCACCAGATCTATTTGCAGACTCTCCTTGATGTTGACTGGCACATCATACAGGTTGCGCTCGTTCTCCCTGGGGAGCAAAACATGGGTAATATTGCCACGGCGGGCAGCCAAAAGCTTTTCCGTCAGACCACCGACAGGCAATATCCTGCCCCGCAGGGTAATTTCCCCGGTCATGGCAATATTGCAACGCACTGGTATGCGGAGCATGGCCGAAACAATGACAGTGGCAATAGTAATGCCGGCAGAAGGCCCGTCCTTGGGGATAGCGCCCTCTGGCACATGCACATGCACATCAATCTTCTGGTAGCTGTCGGCGTCCAGCCCAAACTGTGCAAAATGGGAACGTACATGCGACAGGGCGGCCTGGGCCGACTCCTGCATGACCTCGCCCAGTTTGCCGGTAATAACCAGTTTGCCGGTACCAGGCATGACCGAGGCCTCGATCTGCAGGAGCTCGCCACCCATTTCCGTCCAGGCCATGCCCGTGGCCAAACCTACTTTGTCCTCCTCTTCGGCCAGGCCAAAACGGTATTTGGCCACGCCCAAATACTCACCAAGGATAGGAGGTGAAATTGAGTACTGTTTTTTCAATTTTCCCGATTTAAGCCTGTCTCGGGCCACTTTGCGGCATACTGTACCAATGGCACGTTCCAGGTTACGTACTCCGGCCTCACGGGTATACGACCGGATAATCGTCAATAAGGTCTCGTCAGGCAGGGTGATGTCGTCCTTACCAAAACCGTTGGCCTTCAGCTGTTTGGGCAACAGAAAGTCCGTGGCAATATGCAGCTTTTCTTCTTCGGTATATCCACGCAGCTCGATGATTTCCATACGGTCCTGCAGGGGTGCAGGAATGCCGTGGAGATGATTAGCTGTGGTGATGAACAGCACCTGGGACAGATCGTAGTCCAGATCGAGATAATGGTCGTTAAAGGTGTTGTTTTGCTCCGGATCCAGCACTTCCAGCAGGGCTGAGGCTGGATCGCCACGGAAATCGCTACTCATTTTGTCGATTTCGTCCAGGCAAAAAACCGGATTGATCACCTCGGCCCGCTGCATGGCCAAAATAATTTTACCCGGCATGGCGCCGATATAGGTGCGCCGGTGTCCTCTGATTTCTGCCTCGTCGTGTACCCCACCCAGGGAGATGCGCACAAAGCGCCGGCCAATGGAGCGGGCAATAGACTTGCACACCGAAGTCTTGCCCACACCAGGCGGTCCGACCAGACACAAAATAGGACCCTTGATTTTTTTGACCTGTGCCTGCACCGCCAGGTGGTCGAGGATGCGTTCCTTGGGTTTATCCAGGCCATAGTGATCCTCATTAAGAATATCTTCGGCCCGATTGATATCAATACGGCTGCGCGATTTTTTGCGCCAAGGCAGGTTGAGGATAGCATCCAGGTAGTTGCGCACCACCGTGGTTTCCGCAGACATGGGCGGCATCTGCCGCAATTTACGGAACTCTTTCTCCGCCCTTTTGCGCACGACTTCCGGCAGGTTTTTCTTGGCAATGGCCTCTTCCAACTCGGCCATCTCATCCCCGCCTTCGCCCTGCCCCATTTCTTCATGGATGGCGCGTACTTTTTCGGCAAGATAAAAGTTACGCTGCACATCACTCATCTTCTTCTTGACCCTGGCGTTGATGTCGCGTTCCAGGGCCATGAGTTCCATTTCCCGGTGCAGCAGTTCCAAGACCATGCGCATGCGCTTGGGCACAGACAGGGTTTCGAGAAGTTCCTGCTTTTCATGGGTGATGATCGGCAGATGCGCACAGATGGTATCCACCATGCGTACCGCATCTGACTGCTCCAGGATAGACTGGAGTACTTCCCGGGGAATCTTCCGGTTGATCTGGCAATAGCTTTCGTATACCCGCCGCAGTTCACGGATGAAGGCAGGCAAGTCCTTGCTGTCTGTATCAGTATCCGCCACCTCCATAAGACGAGCATAAGGGCAGGAATGCTCGCTGGCAAGTGCGTCAAATACACCAACCAGACGAGCCCGCTGTTTGCCCTCTACCAAGGCTTTGACCGTGCCTTCAGGCAGACGCAAAAGCTGCATCACCTTGCCAAGGGTACCCATGGTGAACAGATCTTTTTGGGTAGGTTCCTCAATCGTGGCTTCGCGTTGAGCCACCAGAAAAATGAGGGTTTCATCTTGCATGGCGCGTTCAAGCGCCAGCACGGATTTTTCCCTGCCCACCACCAGGGGCACCACCATACCCGGAAAGAGAACTATATCCCTCAAAGGCAAAAGTGGATGGATGATATTGGGATTTTCCGCCATGGTATAACTCACACGTTCGTATCACTGGCAGCCTGTTCATAAAGCAGTACAGGCTGTTCATCATTGGCAATAACCTGCTCGTTGATGACACATTCACTGACCCCTTCCACTGAAGGCAGATCAAACATGACATCCAGCATGCATTCTTCCATAACCGAGCGCAGGCCGCGCGCACCAGACTTGCGTTCAATGGCCTTACGGGCAATGGCCCGGTAGGCGCTTTCGGTGAAGTGGAGCTGAACATTTTCCAGGGCAAAGAGATGCTGATACTGCTTGCTCAGGGCATTTTTTGGCTCTTTGAGAATCCGCACCAGATCATCTTCGTCCAACTCCTGCAAAGGGGCAATAACCGGTAGCCGGCCGACCAACTCCGGAATAATGCCAAACTTCAACAGGTCTTCCGGTTGAATTTCGGCGAACAGTTCACTGAGTGAACGGTTCTTCTGGCTGACCACATTGGCACCAAACCCCATGGCTTTCACCCCGGTGCGTTGGCGAATGATCTCTTCCAGGCCAACAAAAGCACCGCCCACGATAAAGAGAATATTGGTGGTGTCGATGCGCACCAACTCTTCCTTGGGATGCTTACGCCCCCCCTGTTTAGAAACCGAGGCCACCGTACCCTCAATAATCTTCAACAGGGCCTGCTGCACCCCTTCTCCGGAAACATCACGGGTAACCGAGGGCGAGTCGGATTTACGGGCAATTTTGTCGATCTCATCAATATAGATGATACCACGCTCCGCCTTGGCCACATCATAGTCCACGTTCAAAAGCAGGCTGGTGAGGATACTGTCCACATCCTCGCCCACATACCCTGCCTCGGTGAGCATGGTGGCATCGGCAATGGTAAACGGCACATTGAGTAGGCGAGCCAGCGTCTGCGCCAACAAGGTCTTGCCACTGCCGGTGGGGCCGATGAGCACCACATTGGATTTCTGTAATTCAACCCCGTTTGTATCTGCACTCTTACTGGCCTTGATCCGCTTATAGTGATTGTACACTGCCACGGCCAAAACCCGTTTGGCACGGTCCTGACCAATTACATAGCTGTCCAGATACTCCTTGATCTCTTTGGGAGTGTAAGAGAACTCCTCGTGGTCATGGATGTCGAGTTGGTCCTGCCCATTATCACTGTCGTGGATGATCTCGTTGCAGGCGGCAATACATTCATCGCAAATATAGACCACGGCACCGACATAGGTGTCTGGTCCGGAAACCATATTGCTGACTTCACTGGGATTTTTCCCGCAAAACGAACAGACCTGGGCCTTGTCGTGCTCCTCTGTACCACTGCCTTTCACGCTTTTTTCTCTCCCTCTGTCTGTTCCCGGCTGCTCAGCACCTTATCGATAATTCCGTATTCACAGGCCTGCACAGCACCCATGAAGTTGTCGCGCTCAGTATCGTTTTGCACCTTTTTCAAGGTCCTACCTGTGTGCCTGGCAAGGATGGTATTCAAATCGTGCCGCATGCGCAGGATCTCGCGGGCATGGATGTCAACATCCGTGGCCTGCCCCTGAAAACCACCCATGGGCTGATGGATCATGATACGTGCATTGGGCAGAGCATAGCGTTTGCCTTTGGCACCACTGGCCAAAAGCAATGCCCCCATGGAAGCGGCCTGCCCCATGCACAGGGTAGCGACATCACAACGGATGTACTGCATGGTGTCGTAGATGGCAAGCCCTGCGGTCACCGAACCACCAGGTGAATTGATATAGAAGGTAATATCTTTATCCGGATCGTCGGCCTCCAGAAAAAGCAGCTGGGCCACCACCAGACTGGCGATATCATCGGTCACCTGCGTGCCCAGAAAAATAATGCGCTCCTTGAGCAGGCGCGAATAGATGTCATAGGCGCGCTCACCCCGCGGGCTTTGCTCCACCACCATGGGTACAAGATTCATATTGACCTCGCTTCTATACATTCTGTTGGCCAGGAATTCTGGCCGACAGGGTTAACCTTCTTGTTCTTCTTGTTTTTCTTCTGTTTCCTGAGCTGGTTCCGGGGCCTTGTCCACAATAACGGTTTGCTCCCGCAGATAATTGAGCACCTTTTCGTTATGCAACTCGTTCATAAAGGGGAGCAGCTCTTCCCGGCGCTGGAAATAGCTCTTCACTTCTTCCACGCTCATGCGGTACTGGTCGGCGATACGCTGATAACCACGCTCAATATCTTCATCCGCCAGCTTGATTTCTTCAACCTCAGCGATCTTCTTGAGAAGAAAGTCGCCCTTGACCCGCTTTTCCGCAATTTCCCTATTCCGCTCAGCCAACTCCTTCAAGTCTATGCCAGCCGACTCAAAGCTGAGTCCACTGCGCTTGAGGTTTTCTTCGGTCTGCTTGAGCATCTCCTGGATTTCGTAGTTGACCAGGCGCTTGGGTACCTCAAAGGGAGTGAGCTCGATGAGCCGTAAAACAATTTTATCGTCCAAATCGCCCTGCCGCGCCATCTCCCGTGCATTGAGCAGGTCTTGACGAATAGCATTTTTCAGTTCATCCAAGCTATTGTACTTGGCATCAACATCCTTGGCCATTTCATCATCAAGAGCAGGCTTGACCCGAACCTTGACCTCCTTCACATCCACCTTGAACTCCACCTTTTTGCCGGCCAACACCGGATTGGGATGATCAGCGGGGAAATCAATCTCATAGAGGGTTTTATCGCCCTGTTGCAGACCCAACAGTTTGTTTTCAAAATCTTCACCCAAACGGTTAGTGCCCATGTCCACCAGGTGATTTTCGTTGCGCACCTCCTTCAGGGCCTTGCCTTCGTGGAAGCCTTGGAAATCAACGGTAACCAGATCATCCAGGGCAATGACGTGCCCTTCGGGTGCAGTCTGGATAGCAGCCTGGCGACGCTGTATCTTCTGCAGTTCCAGGTCAATCTCCTCCTCACCCACTGACAGGGGCGGCAGCTCGATCTCAAGCCCCTTGTACTGGTTCAACTCGAACTCCGGTTTGATATCCACCATGGCCACATAGGAAAAACCGCCTTCATCGGTAAAACGATGTTCTATAATTTCCGGATGCACCACTGGCTCGATTTTTTCCTGTTCCACCGCATTGAAATAAGTGTCCTGCACCAGCTGTTCGCCAACTTCTGCCTCGATCTGCTCTTTGAAGTTTTTCTCCAGCACTATGCGCGGCACCTTGCCCCGTCTGAATCCCTTCAGGGTCACCTCCCGGTTTGTCTTGGCATAGGCCTTGTCCAGGGCAGGCTTGACCACCTCCTGAGGAAGGGTGATGGTGAGTTTGCGGGTGAGATCGGAAAGTTGTTCAACGGCGATGTCCATGGAAAATATTCCTTTCAAGGCTGTTTGCAGGCCGCGTGGGCGGTGCAGGTTTGTGGGATGACTGCTCTTAGCGGACTTGTTGTGACGGGTTTGTACATGGCGCACCTCTGCGCCCTGTCCCAATTCTGGTGCGAGAGGGGGGACTCGAACCCCCAAGGTTGTGCACCGCCAGATCCTAAGTCTGGTGCGTTTGCCAATTTCGCCACTCTCGCGTAAACTTCGTATTATTAATCAGTACCGCCGGGAACGTCAAGAAGACACGGTACAAAACAACCATATCTGGCTTAAGCGGCGGCCGTATCGCTGCGTTTTACGGTCGCTGCAGTGCGGCAAGGTCGTACCGCTCACCCCGAGCAATAAACATAATGGCCATTCCGGTTAAAATCAGGTTGGCTGCAGCAATGAGGTGAAAGGAGCTATCCACACCCCAATAATCGAAACTGGCTCCGGCAAAGAGGGCACCAGTAAAAACGCCTGCACTCATGGCCAGGTTGAATACGCCCATCATCGAGCCATGGCCAAAATGGTTTCTGCCCTCTTCCGCAGCATAAGCGCCCAGCACCGGCCAAAGGATGGCCTCGCTGCATCCCAAAAACAAGTAGATCAGCAGCATACTGCGAAAACTGTGCATGGACGGAATGTGGTACATGGCCAGGGTTGTACACACCGTGCCAACAAGCAACAGAGTTTTTTTATCGACCCGGTCGGCAAGTCGGCCAAAGGGAATTTGCAGCACTGCGTTGACCAGGGTTCGACAGGCCATAACCAGACCCACGTGGGTGGAATCAACCCCTGGCCATGGGGTCATAATCAGGGGAAGGAAGGCCATGGCCGGCACAATCATCAACACCGTGGCAAAACGAGCCAAAAGGATCCCACGGCTTCTACTGCGCTGTATCATGCGGCCCATATTTTTGACAATACCAGTTGTGCTCTTGTTGACCGTTTCCTGCTGGGAAGGCGGCAGCAGAGCAAGGACCAACAACAGGGCACACATGGAAAGAAGCGCCATAACATAAAAAACCGGGGCAAGTCCCCAGTGGTCGGCAATGAGACCGCCGATCACCGGGCCAAAGCCAATGCCGCAGAACAGGGAGGCATTCATCATGCCCATGTATTTGCCCTCCTGTCCTGGTGGGGTAAAGGCGCTGGTATAGGCCATGGCCACTGGCACAATCATAGCTGCGCCCACGCCCTGCAGTACACGAATAGACACCAGATGGGCCACTGAATAAGCCAGAGGCACCAGGATGCCGACCATGCCGTAAATGATCAAACCAACAACAATGAATTGCTTGCGACCGCGCTGGTCAGACACATGCCCCACCAAGGGTTGCAGAAATCCCCGGCTCAGGGAAAAGACAGCGGTAATCACCCCGAGGGCAAACCCGCCAGCGCCAAGCTGCACTGCAAGTTGCGGCAAAACTGGGATAATGATACCAACACCCAGCATGGCAATGAACACCGCTGCAAAAAGCGTAGCGAGAATTCGTGCCTTCATATTGACAGACAACAGGCCCGTCGGTTATGCGAGGATCTGCCAAGAAATATATGGGAAAGGTGATGTTGGTAACACACGGTAAATATTAAGAGAGTTAATGGAAAAATGGCAACCTTGTGTATTGAGTGTGCGCTAAAAAAGCGGACTGCCTGCGCAGCCAATGGAAAACAGGGATGCGTCTGTTGGGTGATTTGATTACACCTGCAGCAGATGTGCCCAAAGGCAAACATTCCCGTAAACCATGCCGCATCAAGTGCTACTCATCCAACAGTCTAAGCTGGCGTTTGTAAAGCAGTGTGTGGTAGCATGCATCTTTTACCGTACTCACCGCTTTGCCAGCAAGCGATAAAATTCCATTTTTGACAAGGCTTTTTATGCACAATCCAGTTGTCAATGCCCGTATCAGTCCAAATGGTCATCTCAATATTCTCTCCCGTTTGGAGGTCAATGCCCTGCTCCAGGTGAGCCAGGGAGATCTGTACCCCATTTTCCGCAGCAGTTCCTTGGCGGTACTCAATTACGGCGACTATCTTGACGACGGCCAGGAGCTGTTGCAGCGTTTTCCTGATTACGACATCCGCGTCATTCAGCAGGATCGCGGCATCAAGCTGGATCTGTTCAACGCTCCGGCCAGCGCCTTTGTGGATGGACAGATGATCAGGGGCATCAACGAGCACCTTTTTTCCGTACTGCGGGATCTCGCCTATGTTGATGCCGCCATCCTGAACAACTCAGCCTTTAATCTCGGCACTTCAGACGGTATCACCAACGCTGTTTTCCATATCCTGCGCAATGCCCGGGTCCTGCAGCCAGATGTACCGCCCCGGCTGGTGGTCTGCTGGGGGGGCCATTCCATTTCCCGGGAGGAGTACGACTACAGCAAGGAGGTGGGGCATCAGCTGGGGTTACGCGATCTGGATATCTGTACCGGCTGCGGATCCGGGGCCATGAAGGGTCCCATGAAGGGTGCGGCAGTAGGTCATGCCAAGCAGCGCAACTATACCGGCCAGTACCTGGGTATCACCGAGCCGGGTATTATCGCTTCTGAATCGCCCAACCCCATTGTTAAGGATCTGGTCATTATGCCGGACATTGAGAAGCGACTGGAGAGCTTTGTCCGCCTGGGTCATGCCATTGTAATCTTCCCTGGGGGAGTGGGCACCACTGAAGAAATCCTGTATATCCTGGGTATCTTGGTCAATCCAGCCAATGCCCATATCCCCTTTCCCCTGATTTTTACCGGCCCGGCCAGCTCTGCCGCCTATTTTGAACTGGTGGACAGCTTTATCACCAAAACCCTGGGTCCGGAAATGCAGAAATTGTATCAAATCATTATTGATGATCCGGAAGAAGTGGCGCGACAGGTGGTCCGCGGGGTCGGCAAGGTGCGGGATTTCAGACGGGTTACCGAAGATGCCAATTTCTTTAACTGGCAGCTCAACATACCGCTGGATTTTCAGCAGCCTTTTCATCCTACCCACGACAACATGCGCACCCTCAACCTGAGAAAAGGCCAACCAGTGGAGTTGTTAGCCAGTGATCTGCGCAGAGCGTTTTCCGGTATTGTCAGCGGCAATGTCAAGGCAACAGGCATTTGCGCCATTGAAGAAAAAGGGCCCTTTGAGCTGCGGGGCGATGCCGCCATACTTAACCCCATGGATGTGCTACTTGCCGCTTTTGTCGAACAAAAACGTATGAAACTGCCCACCAAGGAGTACAACCCCTGTTATCGGCTAATTGCCTCATAAATGGGGAACAAGGATATTGTCTTGTCGGGTATAGGGGTGCCCAGGGTTGTCGAGCGCCAAAAAGCGTGGCCGGCAATTCTCCCACACCCAGGGGGATGATTGCTGAATTCGCCCATCCATTCTACCGGGATATTTCCCAGCCATCGATCCAGGACCAGTGACGGAAACGACGCGGCATGTGGCTGCCGATGCAGCCACTGAGCATAACCAGCCACAGTAAGACTACCTGGTACTGTAGCCACAGGTGCACGGCCAAACCCAGGAGTATGTGTAACTGCACCAGTAGCCCTTTAGTCCGATGCGGCCACTGCCGGTCGTGGAGCCACTCCAGTACAAGTAACATCAGGCCACTGACGATCATTCCATGGTGCCAGTTTTGGAAAAGAATATATTTTTGCTGCAGGATCACGCCGCCAAACACCACGGAGGCCATCACGATGTGGAGGGTGCGCAGGCCAATATTGGCCCAGCGCAGCATGATTTTCTCTCCGCGTTTTTCCATGAAAAATTTACCTTAATGGTTCCAGTCAGCCAGTCTTACGAGCGAAGAAACGTCTATGTTTCCGCTGCGTTAAAAAATACCATGAAGAGAAGCAGCGTGAATTGAACCGCCTATTTTTTCCGACCACGGCCCGGTGCTTCATGGCAATCCTGCTCGCCATCCTGATGAGTTGTTTTTGCAGCTTGAGGATAGTACGCACGACACGCACTGGCTGAGCCTTGAGCACCGAGCACCTTCGTCTTCATCCAAAGGGCTGCAAGAAAAAGACGAATCCGCGGAACAGATGCAGGAAGACCTCGCTGTCTCCTTCAAAACGTACCACAAAGAACGTACCCCATCAGAGGAAGAGCATGCAGGGCAAAATCCCCTCTCAGACATTGACCAACAAGTTGCCAGAGAATGATGAACAGGCAACTGTGCACAGCACTGATCCGGACATACTCCCAGCCATGGAGCATCCCCCTTTGCCAGAACTGGAGCTGTGCCTGGCAGAGCGCCTGCGCCTGCCAGACAACCTGCCCAAGTTCCTCGTGCAGCAGCCCCTGCCCGAGGAAGTCCAGCTCATCCGGCGTTTTGGCCAAATACAGCCCATTCTTGTGTCCCAACACCTGGCCGGGAAGAGCGAACTGCTGGTGCTCAGCAATGTTGGTCAGTACCTGGCCCTACGCCAGGCAGGTGTTCTCCAGGTGGTCTGCCGTATCCTGCCGGCGCAAACAGCTCCGGTCAAAGCCTTTGCCCTGCGTATTGTGCATGACCGCCAGGCTTACTCAAGCAGCCTGGTTATGCAGGCCTACCTGCTCAAGGAGGCAGAGGAGCAACTGGACAGGCAGGAACTGTTGTCCCTGCTCCCACTCATGGGTGTGAAGCCCCAACAGCATGTGCTCAAGGAGCGTAAAAAACTCCTCCAGCTCGATAGCAGCGTGCAGCAGGCCCTACACAACAAAGTGCTTAGCAACAAATGCGTGCCGCTTCTGTTCAGGCTGCCACCAGCAGAACAGCAGCAGATTGTACATCTCGTTACCCACTATCGCCTGGGAGGATCCAAGCAGCAGAACCTGGTGGACATGCTGGTGGAATTGTATCTGCGCGAGGGCAGCACCAGTAAAACACTCCTGACCCAATGGCAGCAAGATGTAGAGCCGCCGCGCGACAACCTGCCCCAGGAGGCCCAGAGTCTGCTCAGCTATCTGCTCGCACGCTGCAATCCGCACCTTGTCCACGCCGAAAAGCACTTTTGCGAGCAGGTGCAGCGCTTGCAAGCACCTGAACACATCAGCATTACCCACACCCCTGCCTTTGAAGACGAAGGGGTTGCAGTGCACATCAACTATGCAAACTGGTCGACCCTGCAGGCCCACTGGCAGCAGCTACTGCAACTGGTTGCAGAGGATCAAGGTACTGCTGGAAACAGAGAGTCGGGATCGGTGAAATAGCCACGGTACAAGAGATCTGCACCCAGGTGCTCTGTGCAAATCTTGCAGAGCCTCCGATGGTGCTCGCCAGCACCACTGTTGCCGTCCCTGTTGCCAACCTGGCAGGGACCTTGACCCTGCAGCAAGGGCGTACCTGCCCCGCCAATAAAATATGGCGCGAGCAGCAGGGCAACTTCGTCCACCAGATCCTCGGCCAGAAAGGAAGCATGCACCTGGGCCCCACCCTCAACCAGTACAGAGGCAATACCCTGGCCACCCAGATAGCGCATAATCTGCTGGAGATCGAGACGAGAATCACCTGACGGTTTGGCGCCAATGCGAATAACGCGTGCCCCAGCCCCGTGTAAACGAGCTTCCCTGGCAAGATCTGCATCTTCCCGGCAAAATATCCAGGTGCTGCTGCTAGACGGTTGCTGCAGCATATGGCAATCAGGGGGGAGGCGCAGGGTGCTGTCTAACACAAGGCGCACAGGATCCCGGCCCGAGTGATCTGCCAGACGGGTGGTCAGGCTGGGATTGTCAATCAAGGCCGTGCCCACACCAATCAAAATGGCATCCAGTTCGTTGCGCAGCCCGTGTACATACACGGCAGCCTCTGGGCCGGTAATGGCACCACCCTGACCCTGGGTGTGCGTAATTTTGCCATCCAGGCTCATGCCCGCCTTCATGAGTACCCAGGGCGTGCCACTGCGGCTGTGCTTGGCAAAGGGCACAATGAGTTGTCGACAGGCGGAGCGGCAGATGTCCAGGTGCACCTCCACACCATGTGCTGCCAAAAAAGCCGCCCCACCCCCGGCCACCTGAGCGTTTGGGTCTTTTGTACCGATACACACCTGCCTAATCCCTGCCGCAAGAATGGCTTCGGTACAAGGGGGGGTGCGGCCGCTGTGGTTGCAGGGCTCAAGCGTAACATACATGGTGGCCCCACGAAGATCATGCCCGTTTGCCCTTGCGTTTGCCAGCGCATTCACCTCGGCATGGGGAGTACCGGCTTTTTTATGAAAACCGCAACCTATTATCACCCCATCGCGCACAACAACAGCCCCCACCGCCGGATTTGGGCTGGTGCGACCCAGTCCCTTCCTCCCCTCGGCCAGGGCGCGACGCATGTAGTCTTCATGCCGGTTGCTGCTGTCCATATCTGCGTTCTCCTGATGCCTGCTCAATGTTTCCCCTGCTGTTCACCCAAAAAAATCTTCAACTCTTCCATAAACTCGTTCACATCCTTAAACTGTCGATATACCGAGGCAAAACGCACATAGGCCACCTCGTTCAGTGCCGGTAAGGCCTCCATTACCCATTCCCCCACCTGCCGGGTGGAAACCTCCTTAGCACCGTGATCTTGCAGCTTCTGTTCAATGGCATCGACAAAGGAATCGATCTCAGTGGTGCTGACCGCCAGTTTTTCGCAGGCCTTTTCCAGGCCTGCCACGATCTTGCTCCGTTCCCAAGCCTCGCGGCGACCATCTTTTTTGATGAGCAAAGGCATGGCCAGCTCAATGCGCTCAAAGGTGGTAAAGCGCTTGTTACAGTGCTCACATGCCCGCCGCCGACGGATAATAGTCTTGTCTTTGATGGTGCGAGAATCAATGACCCTGGAATCTATATGGCTACAATACGGGCATTTCATGAAGTACCTACATGGTAAAATTCCATAAAAAAAGCCGGTTGCCTGGGCAAGGCATACCGGCTCGTGCAGTATGGATTTTGAGAACAATCAACAGAAGCGGGCAATCCTGCTCTGATGCCGACCGCCGGCAAAATCTGCATTCAACCAGGTATGCACGATATCCCTTGCCAACTCTGCACCTAGCATCCGTCCGCCCAGGCAAAGCACATTGGCATTGTTGTGCTCGCGGCTCATGCGTGCGCCAAAGGATTCATAGCAGAGTGCAGCCCGGATATGACGATGGCGATTTGCCACCATGGACATGCCAATGCCAGTGCCACAGATGAGTATACCGCGCTCAAAATCACCAGCACCAATGGCCAGGCAGAGCTTGTCGGCAAAATCTGGATAATCCACCGACTCTTCGCTGTGATTGCCCACATCAATCACCTCATGACCTTCCTGGCTGAGGTAGAGAATGATGTTTTTTTTGAGGGCAAAACCACCATGATCCGAACCTATGCCAATTTTCATGCCCTACCCTGCCTCGCCTTAGGAGAATTGACGCAAAACCAGCACCCCATTGGTGCCGCCAAAACCAAAAGAGTTGGACATCGCCACCCGCACCTGCTGCTCACGCGCCGCAAGTGGCACATAATCCAGGTCGCAGATCGGATCTGGCTGCTCCAGATTGATGGTGGGCGGAATAATGCCATGAAAAATGGTGAGTGCGGTAAAGGCGGTCTCAATGCCACCGGCCGCGCCCAGCATATGTCCGGTCATGGACTTGGTGGAACTTACCGCCAGTTTATGGGCGTGCGCACCAAACACTGTCTTGATGGCCCGGGTCTCGCATATGTCGTTGAGCGGGGTGGAGGTGCCATGGGCATTGATATGGTCCACCTCCTCGGGAGCAAGCTGGGCGTCGCGCAGGGCCATGGCCATGCAGCGGGCCGCACCCTCGCCATCTTCAGGCGGAGCCGCGATATGAAAGGCATCGCTGGTTTGGCCGTAGCCAACAATTTCCGCATAAATTTTTGCCCCGCGACTGCGGGCTGCCTCCAATTCTTCCAGAACAAGCATACCCGAGCCTTCGGAAATGACAAAACCATCCCGGTCACGATCAAAAGGACGGGAGGCTGCCTGGGGGTCGTTGTTGCGGGTGGACAGAGCCTTCATGGCACTGAAGCCTCCCACAGCCAGCGGACAGATGACTGCCTCCGAACCTCCGGTGATCACCACGTCACAATCCCCGTAGACGATGTGGCGAAAGGCCTCGCCAACCGCATGGGTACCAGCGGCACAGGCCGTGGTCTGCGACAAATTCGGGCCTCTGCTGCCCAGGCGGATGGAGATCTGCCCGGACACCATGTTGGGAATGACCCGCGGAATAAAAAACGGGGTGATTCTACGCGGACCGCGCTCCATCACCACCTGATGGTATTCCTCGATCGTGGGCAGGCCGCCCATACCACAACCGGTAATAACCCCAACCCGGTCACTGTTTCCCTCGCCAATGGACAGGCCACTGTCCTGCCAGGCCATCTCTGCAGCAGCCACCGCGTATTGCACGAAGAGATCAACATTTTTAACCTGCTTCTTATCAAAGAAGGCTTCCACGTCAAAGCCCTTCACTTCAGCGGCAATCTGCGAAGCATAAGCGCTCGCATCAAAACGGGAAATGCGGCCAACGCCGCTTTTCCCGTTGATCAGCGCTTCCCAGGTAAGCTCTGTACCAATACCCAGCGGGGTAATCAGGCCCACTCCTGTGACAACTACCCGTCTCTTCACGCTTCTTGGCCTGGTTACTGCAGTTTGGCCACGTAATCGATGGCATTTTGTACAGTGGTGATCTTCTCGGCCTCTTCATCCGGAATTTCCACATCAAACTCTTCTTCCATCGCCATGATCAACTCAACCAAATCCAGTGAATCCGCGCCGAGATCATCGACAAAGGAGGCGCCCGGCACCACCTTCTCGCGATCTACGCTGAGTTGCTCCACAATGATATCGATCATCTTGTCTTCTACAGCCATGTTCGTCTCCCAAAAAAATAAACGTGCTAAGGTTGGGGCATGGTACAGATATGCTATCCGGCCATGCCTGTCAGTGTCCCATATACATGCCACCATTGACATGCAGGGTCTGCCCGGTGATGTAGGCGCTGTCGTTTGAGGCCAAAAAAGCCGCGGCCGCAGCCACATCTTCCGGAGTGCCCAACACACCCAGTGGTATTTGTTCCTTCAGGGCCACTTGGACATCTTCTCCCAGAGAATCGGTCATATCGGTGGTGATATATCCGGGAGCAATACAGTTGACGGTAATGCCACGGCTGGCCAATTCACGGGCCATGGATTTGCTCAGGCCAATCAGCCCAGCCTTGGCAGCGCCATAATTCACCTGCCCGCTGTTACCCATGCAGCCAACCACAGAGGTAATATTGATGATACGGCCCCATCTCTGCTTCATCATCGAGCGCATCACCGCCTTGCTGCAGAGAAAGGCACCCTTGAGATTGGTGTCCAGCACGCTGTCCCAATCGTCTTCCTTCATGCGCGCCATCAGGCCATCGCGGGTGATACCAGCATTGTTGACCAGAATATCTATTTTGCCGTGGGTATCAACAATGTTTTTTATTTGTTCCTGTACCGCGCTCGCATCCACCACATTAAAAGGGGCAAGAAACGCCTGCCCACCGGCTTCCTGCACCAGGCGCAGGGTTTCTTCGGCTGCCGTCAGGTTACTGACATAGTTGATGCCCACTGTCGCGCCCATACGGGCCAGGCGCACACAGATCGCCCGGCCTATGCCCCGGCTGCCTCCGGTGATCAAAGCCACGCTTTTTTCCGGGATCATCTCTTTGCCTCCTGCAGTTGCCGTATAAGCTCAGGAATAACTTCATATAGATCGCCCACCAGGCCGTAGGTGGCAATGTTGAAGATCGGTGCTTCTGCATCCCGGTTGATGGCCACTACCACCTCGGCAGACTGCATGCCCACCGCATGCTGGATGGCTCCAGAGATGCCGCAGGCAATGTATAGTTTTGGGCTGACCGTTTTGCCGGTTTGTCCAACCTGGTGAGGATAGGGTATCCAGCCGGCATCCACTGCCGCCCTGGATGCAGCCACTGCAGCGTTGAGTTCTGTCGCCAGTTCACGTAACAGGGCAAAGCCTTTTTCCGAGGTCAGCCCTCGTCCGCCGGCAACCAGGGCCTCAACCTCCTGAATATTGACCTGATCCTCTTCACTCTGCACTGTTTCCAGCACTTCCGTGGCAGTGTGCAACTCGTCTTCCTGCGCCTCAATGTGCACTACTGTGCCGGTGCGCGCTGGGTCGGGCGTGGCCGGAGCCATCACCTTGGGCCGCACCGTGGCCATCTGCGGCCGGGTATGCGGACACTCGATGGTGGCCATGATGTTGCCCCCAAAGGCAGGACGGGTTTGCAGGAGCATACCGTCTTCCTCGCGGATTTCCAGTTTGGTGCAGTCGGCGGTCAGTCCTGCACCGACCAGGGTGGCCACATAGGGGATGACCGAGCGGCCAATGGCTGTTGCCCCGGCAAGGACGACCTCGGGCTTTTGTTCCTGGATGATACGGGCAAGCAGCTTTGCATAGACATCCTCGCGGAACTGGGCAAGACTGGGATGTTGAGCCAAAAAAACCGTATCTGCCCCGCCTGCGATCAATGAGTCGCAGTAGTCTGCAACCTCATGGCCCAGGAGCACCACACTCAGCGGTACCTGGCGCTGGTTGGCCAATTTGCGGCCAATACCCAAAAGCTCGTAGGTCACCGGTGCAATCAGACCATGGCGACATTCCGCAAAAACCATGACCCCGGAAAAGGCATGGGCATCTTCCTGAAGACGTTTGTCCGCCACCTCGATACGCAGAGCATCTTCCGGACAGTTGTCTACACAGGCACCGCACAGGCTGCAGTTGTCATTGATCACGGCACAGTCTTCCTGCACCGTAATGGCGGCAAAGGCACAGCTGTCTTCGCAAAGACCGCAGGCCGTGCATTTCTCACAATCGATGTACAGCATGATGGTACGCTTGGGTTACTCGGTTACAGATAGGGACGCAGGCTGTCCACCAGTTGGGCAACTTGTTCTTGCACGCTGCCCGTGAAAATCTTGCGGTCGCCCCTGGCCTCGGGCGAGAATACCCGCACCACCTGGGTGGGCGAGCCGGCCAAGCCAATGTGCTGCGCATCGGCCTCGATATCCGCTGCGCTCAACACTGTGCACTTGGCCTTTTTGGCCTTCATCTTGCCTTTGAGCGAAGCAACACGTGGTTCATTGATGTCCTTGACCACGGTGAGCAAGGCTGGCAGCGGCAAACGCAGCACATCAAAGCCATCGTCCATCATACGCTCTACCTCTATGCTGCTGGCGCTGACATCTCTGGTTTTTTGCACGCAGGTGGCATAGGGCAAGTTCAATCGACAGGCCAGACCAGGCCCAACCTGGGCAGTATCACCATCAATGGCCTGCTTGCCGCAGAGAATGAGATCCGCCGGAGCAAGGGACTGAATGGCCTTGGCCAGGGTGTAGGAGGTTGCCCAGGTATCGGCACCGGCAAAGGCACGGTCTGAGACCAGCACCCCTGCATCGGCTCCGCAGGCAATAGCCTCCCGCAGCATAGCCTCGGCTTGGGGAGGGCCCATGCTGAGCACGGTCACCGTGCCACCCAGCTTTTCCTTGATCACCACCGCCTCTTCCAGGGCATGGCGATCGTAAGGATTCATGATGGACTCGACCCCTTCCCTGGACAGGGTATTGGTACGGGGATCCAACCGGACATCCTTGGCATCCGGCACCTGTTTGACACAAACAATGATATGCATGATAGATCAGGAATATTCCTTGTTCAGCTCCTGGCCGATGACATTGCGCTGAATCTGGTTGGTACCCTCATAGATTTGCAAAATCTTGGCATCGCGCATCATCTTTTCCACCGGGTACTCCTTCATGTACCCGTAACCACCCAGCACCTGCACCGCATCGGTGGTAACCCTCATGGCCATGTCCGTGGCAAAGACCTTACACATGGAGGAGGCCTTGGACATATTCTTCGGGTGTTTGTCGATATGGCGTGCCGCTGCATAGACCAAGGCACGGGCAGCCTCCAGTTGCATGGCCATGTCTGCCAGCATGTGCTGCACTGCCTGAAAGGAGATGATCGGTTTGCCGAACTGTACCCGTTGTTTGGTATAGGTAACTGCCTCGTCCAAGGCAGCCTGGGCCAGACCCACGCCAAGGGAGGCAATGCCCGGGCGGGACAGATCAAGCGTTTTCATGACCGTGATGAACCCAGTGCCCCGCCTGCCCACCAGCCGGTCTTTAGGAATGCGACAGTCCTTCAGAATCAGTTCCCGGGTAGCCGAAGAACGGATACCCATCTTGTCTTCCTTTTTGCCATAGGAAAATCCAGGATCACCGTCTTCCACCACAAAGATGGAAGCACCCCGTGCACCTTTGCTGGGGTCGGTAAGTGCCACTATGGAATAAATTTCCGATTCTCCGCCGTTGGTGATCCACTGTTTGGTACCATTGAGTACCCAGTGATCGCCCTCATCCACTGCCGTGGTCCGGATGCCCGAGGCATCGCTACCTGCGTTGGCTTCGGTCAGCCCAAAAGCAGCCCAGCGGGCTCCGCTGGCAATGTCCGGCAAATACTTTTCCTTCTGTTCCTCGCTGCCTGCAAGAATGACAGGATAAATGCCAAGGGCACTGGCAGCATAGCTGGTGGCCACGCCCACACAACCACGGGCCAGTTCCTCCATGGCCAGAACTATTTCATAACAGCCGCCCCCAAGTCCACCATACTCCTCTGGCACGAAGATACCAAACAGATCTGCCTTGGCAATATCGTGTAAAATTTCGCGGGGAAACTTGTTCTGTTCGTCCAGTTCCGCCCGGACCGGCAAGATCTTTTCCCTGGTTATCTCCCGGGCGGTCTCAACAATCATTTGCTGGGTTTCATCAAAAAAATAATCCACTCGACCCTCTCTCTATTCGTGATCACTTACCAGCGCAGAAGCAGCGCGCCCCAGGTGAGCCCGGCACCAAATGTGCATAACAGCACAAGATCACCCGGGCGAATCCGACCTTCACGGTTGGCTTCATCAAGGGCAATGGGAATGCTGGCCGATGAGGTGTTACCATAACGATTCAGGTTGGTAAATACCTTGTCTGCAGATACCCCCAAGCGTTCCTTGAGGTTGTTGACAATGCGGATGTTTGCCTGGTGGGGAATCATAAGATCAATGTCGGCAATGTCCAGATGATGTTGAGCCAAAAGCTCCTTAACCGCCCCCTCCATCAATCGTACCGCGTTTTTGAACAGTTCACTGCCGTTCATCTGGATATATGGTCCCTTCCAGTCCGGCAGCTGCAAATCCTTGTTCATGCTGGGCGGACCTTCGGTATAGAGCAGGTTCCACAGTCGACCATCGGACTGTAATTTTGCACCAAAAATGCCGCGCTCCTCCCCTTCTGCCGCGTTACCGAGAACCGCTGCACCTGCACCATCACCAAAGAGGACGCAGGTGTTTCTGTCCTGCCAATTCATGCGGGTGGACAGATTTTCCGCACCAATAACCAGCACCTTCATGTCTGGCTGCGCACAGATATACTTGCTGGCCAAGTCAATGCCGTAGGTAAAACCAGCGCAGGCTGCGCTGATGTCGTAGGCAAAAGCATTGAAGGCCTTGAGTTCTGCCTGGACAAAACAGGCCGTGGAGGGCATGAGCATATGGGGTGAGACCGTGGCCAAAACCAACAAATCCACATCTGCCGGTGTGAGCTGTGCAGCCGCAAGGGCCCTGCGTGCCGCTTGCGCAGCCACCTTGTGGATATGTTCACCAGGCCCGGCGATACGTCTTTCGCTGATGCCAGTACGGCTGAGAATCCAAGAATCGGAAGTGTCCACCATCTGCTCGAGTTCCGCATTGGTAAGAATGCGTTCGGGCAGACAGGAACCGGTGCCAAGAATAACTGCTCTGGTCATACTGTACTTACCTGTTCGGCTGCAGATTCACTTAGATGGCGGACAATCGCAGCGTTAATATTGTGGTGCGCCATGTCGGCTGCAACAGCAATGGCGTTGCGCAGGGCATTGGCATCTGATGATCCATGGCAAATAATACCGGTACCATTGATACCCAAAAGGGGTGCACCGCCATATTCCGCATAATCCACCTTCTTTTTGAAACGCGACAGTGCGCCACGCATAAGCAGATAGCCCAGCTTTGCACGCCAGCTTTTCAAAAGCTCATCACGAATCATCATCAGGGCTGCATCGGCCAGTCCTTCGCTGGTTTTTAACAGAATATTACCGATAAAACCGTCACAGACCACAACATCCACATCACCGCGATACACATCGCGGCCTTCCACATTACCGATGAAATTGAGGGGGCTGTTCTGCAGGAGCGGATAGGTTTCTTTGACCAGGGCATTGCCTTTGCCGGTCTCCTTGCCAATGCTGAGCAAGCCCACCCGAGGCTGCTTATGCTGCAGGAGCAGGCTTGAACAGGAGCAGGCCATAATCGCGAACTGAAACAAATGCTGGGCGCGGCAATCGACATTGGCGCCGATATCCATAACCATGACCGGCTTTTTCAGGGTAGGAAAAAAACTGGCAATCCCAGGCCTGGATATTCCGGGCAATCGTCCGAGTTTCTTGACCGCAGCGGCCATGCTGGCCCCGGAGTTGCCTGCGGAAACCACAGCATCCGCCTTGCCCGTTTTCACCAAGTCAAAGCCGACTACAACTGTAGCGTCTTTTTTCCTACGGATAGCATCAACCGGCACATCCTGCATGGTGATGATCTCACTGGCCGGATGCACGAACACCCGGGCCAGGGCAGCAGCATCCCCCTTGGCCAAGGCCTTGAGCCTTTCGTGTAACAGTTCTTCCGGCCCAACCAAGATAACCTTAAGGCCATCAAGGGTACGAACCGCGGCAAGCGCACCGTGTACCGCCACATCCGGTCCACTGTCGCCCCCCATGGCATCCAGGGCGATTTTCACTGTTGAGTACGCTGCTTACAGTTCTTCTTCAAACTGAACAATCCGTTTACCCTTGTACATACCGCAGCCAGCGCAGACCTGATGGGGCATTTTGGGTTCACCGCAATTCGGACAAGAGCTGATTTGGGGGGTGCTCAAGGCATCGTGTGCCCTGCGCATCCTGGTGCGGGAACGGGAATGTCTTCGTTTTGGTAGAGCCATTGTATCCTCCGTAGAGTCGTTTCATAACAAGGCAAAGACACCTTGCCATGGGTACTGTATCAGTTGGTGTAATTTATTTTTTGCCCTTCGCCAGCTTGGCAAGCACCGAAAACGGTGAATCCACTATTTTGCGCGCGCAACCGCATTGTTCTTCATTGCGGTCTGCACCGCAATGCGGACAGAGGCCGCCACAGTCGCTGCGGCAAAGCCGTTTCCCAGGCAAAGCCAAAAAGAGCTGTTGCCGCATGACTTCATTTAGGTCAACGCAAGGGATATCCAGCTCAACAGAATCAAAATCCTCCTGGCCAACACCCTCCTGTTGCTCTGTCTGTTTTACTCCTGAAACCGGGGGCTGCACCACCGCAGTCAAACGAAATGCGGAATCCAGTGCAAGCGGATAGGAAATCAAACAGCGATCACACGTAAGGCCAAGCGTACCCTGGAGAAGCCCTTGGATCTCCACTTTTCCCTGACCAACCGGTTGCACATGACACCACGCCGCAAGCGGTGCGTCAAGGGTACACTCCCCCGTCACGTCAAGGGTAGTGATCTGCCAAGCAAAATCACGGCCAAGCGGCGGAATTTCATCAAAACACACAAGCATACACTTAGACAGCCACGTATGAGCCGGCTCACTATACAGGATAATAGAGAAAATGTCAGGTAAAAAACAAGCTGAAGCAAGCCTTTGCCGGTGCGGACAAGCAACTGCCTGCCCGCACCGGCAAAGGCTTGCACATCCGATGGATAGTTTATTTTTTCGTGGCTTGCAACTGGGCTATTTTGCTGTTGATTTGCTGAATCAAGCCGTCAAAGCCGTTTCTCTGCAAAATTGACCTGAGCTGTTCCATGTAGTTACGTACCAGGCTGATGTTTTCAACGATCAGGTCATAGGCCATCCATTCAGCATCGCGCAGTTGCATGATATAGGAGATGGGGATGTCGCCATCCTTAAACTCGATAATGGTGCGCACCTCGGCCCGGTCTCCACGGATGCGCGACTGCTCGTACTGAATCGGCTCACCGTCATAGGTGTCGATCCGGTCCATATAAGTATAACCGAGCAGGTGGGAAAATCTGTCGATGAAGAGTTGTTTCTGCTCATCAGACAGGGAATTCCACCGTGGTCCCAGCACCCGCTTGGACATTTCGTTAAAATCAAAACGCTCGGCAGCAAGATTGAGAAACTTGGTGAACTGCTCTTCCCTGGGGAGTTTCTTGAAGTCTGCCTCGGTGAGCAAGGTAGTGATCCTGTCGACCACCGGCCGGAGTTGCTCCACTGGATCAGACACAGCTTGAGCCGGAACATGCATAAAAAAAGTGAAAAAAACTGCAGCCACTATGAGATGAAGCTGTTTTATGAAACGCATGGTAACTACCTGTTGTTTTAATTTTGATAATGAAACTCAGGGGCGGTAATGGCGGGGAATTCCGCTGGATTCCCGGTCCTGGGCCCCTTTTGCCGCAGTTGGAAATAGCCGTTGCGAAAGGCCACATACGGATCCAGACTGATGGCCTTCATATCCTGATACTGACCAAGGTGCAAAGACACCTCGTTAATGGTTTGTGAACCGTACACCGTGCTGCTGGTGGTTAAATCATCGCTCCAGGGCGTATACAAACCACGAGCCACACCGTCACCTATGGCACCGGTGAAATCACGCAAAGTGGATGGCCCCAAAAGAGGCACCACCAGATAGACGCCATCGCCAATACCCCAGGTGGCAAAGGTCTGCCCCAGGGTGGCCTGGATGCGGTGTATATTAAATTCGTTGGCAGCCGGATCTGCCAGGCCAAAGACACCGGCAGTGGAGTTAATCAGAAACCTGGACAGCACCAGACCCGAATCAGCCAGACGCCCTTGGAGAAGACAGTTGACCGAGCGCACCGGCTCGCTCAGGTTGTAGAAAAAATTACTGACAATGGTGCGGAAGTCAACTGGTACCACCTTGCTGTAACCTGTGGCCACTGGATCAAGGACCCAAAGGTAGAGCCGGTCGTTAAAGGTGAACATGACTCGGTTAAAGGGTTCCAGGGGGTCATAGATGGATTCGAAACGCTCCCCTGTTTCATAACTGGCATCGTCAAGATAGTCTATACTCCCGGCCTGTGCCGGAGCGGCGACCAGAATCAGCAGAAAAAACAGCCAGGCACTGGCGCCACAGGTGCGTGCTGTACGCAACATGTCAATCCTCCTGCGGCTTGGCTGAGCCAACCTGGCCAAAGGCAAATCTGGAAATAAGCGATTCTATATCCACGGTGGATTCGGTGTCGAGCACTGTATCCCCTGGCTCGTACATGGCAGTATCACCACCCAGGCTTATCTGGATGTATTTGTCGCCGATAATTCCCTGGGTCTTGATGGAGGCCATTGAATCAACCGGCACATGCACCGACTGTTCCAACTGCATGTCCACCAAGGCCATGTTGTCCTCGTCCAGGCGAATCCCACGCACCGAACCCACGCTCACACCAGAGATCTGAATCTCGGCCCCTTTTTTCAAACCCGAGACATTGTTGAATGCAGCGCTCAAGGTATAGGTCTTGCCCTGGGTCAAGAGTGGCACTTCTCCCAGGCGTAGGGCTAACCAGCCAAAGGCCACAAGGCCAATGAGCAAAAAGATGCCAACCATGATTTCCATGCGAGAATTACCCATCTCACTCTCCTTTATCCTGTAAAACCCGGGCCCATAACTGTCCGGGCAAATTCGCGAATAGGTTCTTTAGAAGAATGCACAATCTGCGCTGCATCCGTAAAGGTGTCGAGTTCCCCCTTGTTGAGCAGAATAATTTGATCCGCCAACTTGAAGATTTGCGGTACATCGTGGCTGACAATCATGGCCGTATAACCCAGGCGCTTCTGGGTACTGCTGAACAGTTCGTAAATCTCTTGGGTCATCACCGGATCCAGCCCAGTGGTGGGTTCGTCGAACAGGAGAAGCTTGGGTTCCAGTTGCAGGGCCCTGGCCAAGCCAACCCGCTTCTTCATGCCACCGCTGAGCTGCGCGGGAAACTTGTCTTCGTGTCCTGCCAGGCCAAGCTGTTCCAGGGTACTTTCCACCTTGTGGCGGATTTCCTCCTCAGATAGTTCGGTGCGCTCTCGCAAAGGCAGGGCAATATTTTCAAACACACTCAAGGAATCAAACAGGGCACCTCCCTGAAAAAGCACGCCAAACTGCATGCGTAACTCCCGCAGGGCCTTGAAACCAAGGCGGGCTATATCGTGGCCAAACACCAAAATCTGGCCGCTATCAGGCTTGAGCAAACCCAGTATGAGCTTGAGGGTCACACTCTTGCCCTGACCGCTGCCACCGGCAATAACCGTAGTTTTTCCTGCGGGTACGGAAAATGTCGCACTCTGCAGCACCCTGTTGCGTCTCGTAGCGCGGCCAAAGGATTTGGACACATCAACAAAGCGAACCGCAGCCTCAGTCGCCCCTTTTGCTGCTGCTTGGGCTGTATGATCAGAATTCACAGGAGCACCGAGGTAAGAAAGTAGTCGGAAATGAGCACGGAAATAGAGGAAAAAACCACAGCCTGGGTGGTTGCCCGACTCACGCTCTCTGCTCCAAAACCCATTCCCCGGTTGACATGTACGAAAAAGCCTCGGCCAGTGCAGATCCAGGCCACTAGCAAACCAAAGAAAAGAGATTTGACCAATCCCATGCGTATATCTGCATTGGTCACGTTGTGGGCCATACCTGCCATAAAGGCACCGCTGTTGGCACCCATCATCTCCACTCCCACCAGATAGCCACCAAAGATACCGACCACGTCGAATACTGCGGTCAGGAGCGGTACAGAGATGACCATGGCCAAAAATTTTGGAGAAATAAGGTAGCGAAACGGGTCGATGGCCATGCAGTCAAGGGCGTCAATTTGCTCGCTGATGCGCATAATACCAAGTTCCGCACACATGGCCGAGCCTGCGCGGCCAGCCACCATGATCGCAGTCAGGGTTGGCCCCAACTCCATAATCAGGCTCAGGGCCACGATCGTGCCCAGCATGCCATCGGCACCAAAGCGGTTGAGAGCGTTGTATCCCTGCAGTCCCAAAACCATGCCAGTGGACAGGGAGGTGAAGACAATCACGGCTATGGAGCCTGCGCCGATAAAACGCAGTTGTTTGAGCACTTCTCCAAAACGGAAAGGAAGCTTGAACAGGCCAATCAGGGCGAAAAAAAGAAAAAGACCCATTCGGCCGAGATCGGCCAAGGTATCGAGGGTCAAATACCCCAAGGTGCCTAAGCCCTTGCTAAGGCGGGAGGGCTGCGGGGAAAATTCTTGTATGGAATCCATAGTTATATTGGTCTCATCAGGTGTTGTGCAGGATACTGGGACATTTTCTCTGCGCCCTCTCCATTCCTACCGGAAAAAAGGCGGAAGGAAGCCCCAATCTCCTGAAAAGCAAGGAAACATTAGACATGAACAGCGTCTGCCGCAAGAGCTGACGCAGAATATCAAGCAAAAACAACCTGTTTTTGCATGCAATCTGCTACTTTACGGTATTTTTTCTAAATCAGCATGTTAAAATTAAAATATGAGGAGTGTCGTGTTCAGATAAAAATAAGTTGTTTCCGGAGGGGATATGATACGGATTTTTGTTGTATGTGGTGCTCTCTTTGCCTTTGGCGGCGTGCTGGCCCGCGCCTTGAGTGCCCACATGCTCCTGGCGCGGCTGAGTGCCACCAATAAGCTGGACAACTTCAATCTTGCCGCAGACTATCTGCTCATACACGGACTGGCACTCATAACTGTGGCCCTGCTCTGGCGCCTTTTCCCGCACTCTGGCCTGTACTGGGCTGGTTGGGCCTTTATTGCAGGCAGCTTTTTCTTTCAGGGCACAGTGTTGATCAAATGCTTTTTACCCATGGGTGTGTTTGGCGTAGTCACTCCCCTGGGCGGACTGGTATTGATGCTTGCCTGGCTATTCCTCGCCTGGGGCGGAATTGCCGCACAACTCTAACAGCTTAACATGCTGTAACTTTTCAACAGCAAGCCGACGTGGTTTCGCCTGCTCACTCTTGGCAGCGTCTACAATGCCAGAGAATGGATCGGGCTTATTTTTGCGATACGCTGTCCTGTACTTCATAACCAGCTACTCCATAACCAGTGTATGGTAGCAGTACACAGACAATATGGCCCACCACAAAAAAGCACCGGAAATAATTTCCGGTGCTTTTTTAAGGCATAGCAACAGGCCTTGATGGCCTGTTTTTAACAAACGTGCCTACTTCTTAGAACACACCCAACAGACTCATTGCCAGAATAAGCAGACCAACACAGGCAACGCGTTTCACCACGATGGGGCTCAGTCGCCTGGCAATTCTCGGACCAATAAACCCAGCCAGAATAGCTGCCGGGAACATGGCGCAGAAGAGTATCCAGTCGAAGTTACCAAACTGGTAATGTCGCATGGTGCTCATGGTGGTGTTAAAGAAAATGGCCAGAAGCGAGCTGCCCACCACCAGGTACATGGGCAGACGCAAAAATACGGTCATCAGGGGCACCATGAAAGGGCCGCCACCAAAACCGAACATGGACGAGAGCACGGCAATGAGAAAGCCGCCTATGCAGCCCACAAACATGTTGACTTTAAATTCCTGTCCCCAAAATTCTACTTTCATTATGTTATCTCCTCACTGGTAGTGATCTTATTTCTTGGCTGCTGCTTCCTCGGCCCGCTTCTTGAACTCTTTCAAGATGGCCTGCTCTTTCTTGTTATTGGCCAAGTAGCCAGGGGTTGTCTGCCAGAACATCAAACCAGCCAGTACCAGCAGGATCCAGCCAAAGGCAGATTTGAACTGCGCCAGCGTAATCATCTCCGTCAGTTTCGGACCGATAAAACCACCGGCCAGCATAGCCAGGCCAATACCAATACCAAGCTTCCAGCTGATGAAGTTGATTCTGGAGTAGTTGTAGATACCACTACCCTGGGAAAAGAGCACTGTGGGGGTAACCGTACCAGCCACAATGGTGTGGGGCAGCATGGGAAACAAGGTCACCAGCAGGGGGTTGAGGATGAAACCACCGCCCGCACCCATGAGCACGCCAAACATCGTAACTGCCAGGGTCAGAATAAAGGGGTAGATCAGGTTCATGCTCGTACCTGCATTGGTCAGGTACACGGTGGGAAAGTTGGTGGTGTTGGTAAAGGTAATGGGAGCACTTTTGGTGGCCTGGTCCACATGGGCGACTATTCTGTACTCGCCAGGGGCAATACCCGAACGCATCGGAATTTCAGCAGTAAAGCTGCCATCCGGCTGCAAATTGATTTGCGCACCAACCACCTTGTCCAGATCCCGGAAACGGGCCTTGGTCAGTTGCATGGAACGCCGAGGATCCGGGGCATCGGAGAGCAGTTCGCCGCGACTGCCGATGATGCTGGCAACAAAAGAGCTCTGATAGGCTTTGATCGGAGCTTCGGCCGGCACATTGAAGGCCGAGTCTGCACCCAGTTCCTTGATAATGTTGGACATGCTCCATTTGTTACCCTTTTTCTTTTCCGCATCGATCTTGTCCTGCATGGTGGTGGGAGCAAAGATCTTGAAATAGGCGGGCATGTGCTCGGTCAGATAGAAAATATAGGGGCGTACACCTGTTTGCGGATCAGGATCCTTGTCAAAACGGTTGGCGCGCACATTATGGCTTTCTGCCCACACTTCCAGAAAAACAGGCTTGCCAGCAGGAGCTTGACCCTTTATTTTGATGGTACCACCGTTGTTAATGGTGGTGTTGCCATCAATCTCTACGCTGACAGGTGCACCGGCAGCCTCGCCAGGTGCAGCAGTCTCAGGAGGAGTCGTGGCCTCCGTAACAGGTGCGGTAGCCGCTTGCGCATCCACAGCCTCTACTTGCACAGCCTCTGTGGTGGCGGCGGTTGGCGCGCTTTCTTGAGCCGCAGCCACACCAAAGCTCGCCAGCAGGAATGCAGCGGCAAAAATCCAGGTTTTTCCCTTACCTTTGCTGTTCATTCAATACCTCTCATCGGTTCTTGGTGAAAAATTGCCTTGCGCTTGTGGCGCACAGGCAGAAAACACTGTGTACTCTACAGACAAACAAAAAGCAATCTGTCGTCGGGCTCCATGCGAAACCACTGTTTTGCTGCAGACAAAACCTCCTTTATACCGCTTCCTGCAGCGGAAAGCATTGTCAATCAATCTGCTCCATCGTCCAGCGAAAGCACCGTGCTTTCACCTACATATTGTTTTCTCTCAAAGCCGGTCATACTGGTCATTTTTTTTGTCAGTTCACTGATGCGCTGCAGGTTGCGGATCACTACCTGCAACTCTTCAGCCATTGCTGTAGCGCCTTCATCCTCGACCAAAAGTTCTGCTGTACCCAGGGCGGCAAAAAGTGGACTATTGATTTCATGGGCAACCGTTCCCGCCATTTCAACGATACCACTTAACCTTGCCTGTTCCACTTCGGCTGCGGCCAGTTTGCGCTCGCTTGTTACATCCCTTATGATTTCAATCACATACTCAATGACTCCATCGTCACCGAAGATGGGTGCTGCGCTGCGTTCCAACCACTTGCCATCGTCTCCCTCGTGCAGTTCCCGGGCCAGTGTCTGCATATCCTGACCTGCAAAAACATGGTTGACCGGGCAGAATCTTTCCTCACGGCACAGCTCATCATAATGCAGGCCAATCACCTCTGCTTCAGGACGGTTCATCGCCTTGAGATACTGCTTGTTGGCCAGAACAACCCGGCGATCCTGATTGAAAACCAAAAGCTGATGTTGCAGGCTGTCGATGATGGTGGCAAGAAACTTTTCATGACCCTCGATTCGTATCAGTAACTTACTGATTTTCTGATAATTTCTGGCATTATGAATGGCAGTCCCACCCACTTCCGCCAGGGTCGAGGCAAAACGGATTTCAGCATCGGTAAATATCCTGGGTGTGCCGGAAAGTACCCGCATAACACCAATAATTTCGCCCTGTACCCGCAGGGGTACTGCCAAGAGAGAAACAATGCCCTCGTCTTGCATCTGCTTGGCATAATCAACCCGCCCATCGTGGCTGGCATCATAAATACTCACCGGCTCACCGGCAAGTACCAGCTGGATGCCGCGCTCACTTTCCACTTCGCCCCGGTGCAGATATGCCTGGGAAAGGCCATGGGAGGCAGCCAGGTAAAGGTGCTTGGTGCTCGGGTCCAGCAGTCGCAGGGTACATCCCTTTACATGCAAACTTTCCACCGCGCGCCGGGCCATAGTACCCAGCGTATCGTCCAAATTTAAAGATGAGTTGACCAAACGGGAAAAGGCCTGCAACTCCCGCAAGAATTTGAGCTGGCTTTGCTGCTTTTCAAACATGCGGCCATGGGCAATGGCAATACCCACCTGCATGGCCAGAGCCATGGAGCAGGAAATTTCTTCCTTGGTGAAAGTCCTGGCTGCGTTTTTATTCAAAAGCCGCATCACACCAATAACCTGCCCCTGGAAAAGAATGGGGAGTGACAGCACCGAATTGATGCCTTCGTGCCTGGCCGCGTCGTGCAGGGGCAAGAGCGTGTCGTCATCGGCTTGGCCTGTGTGCACAGGATAGCCAGCCTGAATCATCTGCATGGTTTGTTCGGTATCGATGTTTTCGCGGGAAAGGTATTCCATCGACACCCCATGCGCAGCTGCCAGCACAAAGCTCTGTGTGGACTCGTCCAGCAAACGGATGGTGCAGGCATCGGTGTTGAGTAATTCTGGCAATTCCCGCACCACGGTTTCCATTACTTCCTGGTGGTCCAGCACCCGGGAGGTCATGGTGATGGTCTGCTGGAGGATATCCAGAAAACGGCCTGATTCTGCAGTTGGGCTGCCCATATCAGCGTGTGCATCGGCACCGGTGACAGCGGTCATTGCCTTGTACCCTTCAGTTAACCTTGTCGGTTTTGGCAAGGGCCAACACTTTCTCCACCTTTTCTTCCAACTCGGCCCGGTCAATGGGTTTGACGCAGTACTCATCTGCACCTAACCCCATGGCTTCGCGGGCGGTTTCCATGGTGGGATAGCCGGTGAGCATAATGGCACGCATGGCAGGGTTGATCTCTTTCATCAGGGCCAACACCTCAATACCACTCATTCTTTTGAGCTTGATGTCAAGAATGGCAAGGTCTACCGGTTGCTTACGCACATGGGCAATGGCATCGTCCTCGTCGGTAAAGGTGTACACCGTGTGCCCTTTTTTCTTCAGTATCTTGCCCACAAGGATGGAGGCATCCTCCACGTCGTCAAGTGTCAGTATCTCTGCCATAAAATAATACCTGGTTTCTCTGATTTCTTTTGAGTTGTATATGATACCAATGCACCAGCAGCCTGCTTTCCATTAATCCATATCCAGCCACAGCAAGCAGGGCTTTTCGTTCCTCTGTAAAAAAGCCGTGGCCTCACCCATGGATCTATACGGCCAAAGCGGGTGTGCCTGCATCCTTGCCCTGCACAGTGTCGTTTTCCTGCGCAGGTCTGGCAGTGGCCAAGGGCAAGCTCAGGCGAAAGAGAGTGCCTGCACCGGATGGATAGCCTTCCATCATCAACTTTTCCCGCACCGGACTTTCAATGGTAATGGTGCCACCATGTTCCTGCACAATACCATAGGTCACAGACAGACCCAGCCCTGTACCTTTGCCCACCGGTTTAGTGGTGAAAAACGGATCAAAAACTTGGGCCTTGATCGGCTCAGGAATACCATGGCCGCTGTCCTGCACCTCGACGCTGACCATGTTGGTATCTGCATGGGCAAGGGTGCGCAGCATGAGCACGCCACCGCCCTGCTCTTCCATGGCGTAATTCGCATTGTTGATCAGGTTGACCAGTACCTGCCGCAGTTTCTCAGGGTCACCCGTCACCAATGGCAGATCACGGGTTAGGCTCTTGTGCAGTTGCACATGATTCAGAGCCAGATTGTGCCCGGTAATGGCACTGGCATCTTCAACAATTTCATTGAGATCAATAGGTTGGCGCACGCTGCCGGATTGCCTGGAATATTTGAGCAAATCTGCAACAATCTTGCGGCTAGCCTTGGTTTGCCGTTCGATGACCAGAAGGCTTTGATAGGTATCTGATTCTTCTGAAAAATCATCCATCATCAACTGAGCATAACCTAAAATAATACCCAGGGGCGTGTTGATTTCGTGGGCTATACCTGCTGCCATCTGGCCGACCGAAGCCATTTTTTCGCTGGCAACCAGCTGTTCCATCATGGATTTCAACCGGGTCAAATCCTTGGCAATACTTTCCGCACCGGCAAACTGGCCTTTGTCATCATGTAGTGCTGTTGCCGAAATGAGCACGGAAATGACCGAGTCGTCCTTTTTACGAAATTTGGCCTCATAATCGCGCAAATAGCCCCGCTGCTCCAGGCGAGCATTAAACTCGGCCAATTCAGTCTGATCACAAAATATATCCTGCAGATACATAGTTGGAATGTCACTCGGTGCATGCTGCAACATTTCACAACCGGCCGGATTCATCTCCACTAATTCGTGGCAGGCTCCGGAAAAGAAGACAATATCCTTGGAAGCACTGAACAGGTGGCGAAAGCGTTTTTCCGACTCTGAAAGTTCTGCAGCTCGCTTTTCCACCATATCTTCGAGCCCAAGATTCAACTCGCGCAGCTTTTTTGCTGTTGCTTCAAGTTGCAACTCCGATTGTTTCAAGCGGGCCGCCTCTTCTTCAATGGCCTCATAAGACTGCACCCCCTTCTGATAAAAGAGCATGACTGCAGCCACGGCAATCATGAACAGGGTGTTGAAGCCACCTGAAAACGGAGCAATATATGCCCATGCATCGCCTTTGCCAGCACTGTGCAGCACTTCCCTGGTGATATGACCAATGCCGCGGGACACGGCAAAGGCAGAGATAGCCAAGGTCACGTAAAATAAATAGCCCCACAAAAAGTTATCTGGCTTGAGCCTGGTCAGGCGGAAAGCATACCATGTGGCTAAAAAAGCAAACACGATGTTTGCGGACGAGCCAACCACGTCCACCACAATTGCCGGCAGCATGGACAGGCCATTCACGGATTTTTCTCCTCCGCTTCGCTCATAGCGGCCCGGTAAAAGATGCGAATGGCCATGTACAAACAAAACAACGCAGGTACACAAAGGAGATGATCCAGTTTTGCCAGGTAAAAAACCAAATTGTTCACACTGTAGGGCGGCAGCAGCCTGGTGGTCAGGTAATGCGAATCCTGCACCAAAGATGTTGGCTCAACATGTGTCGCTGCAATATGCCCCACAAAAGCCAGGATATTCCACAGGCCCATCAGCAGGCAGAACAACTGCAAAAACTGCCAGCCCCGGCTGGTAAAAGCGGCGCGGCGGATATACCAGAGAAAAAACACAAGGGCAAAGAAATAATGCACATGGGCCATCTGATGCACATACAGCCCCTCTGGCCCCCCATGTATCTGCAGGGCCAGGGCATCCCTCACCTCAACACCAAAGGTGGCCAACAGGGAAAGCCCAAGCCAACCAGTTCTCAGGCACCATTTCTGCGCTGCAGATGATATCATCCTCTCCAGCCTCATACCGTAAGCCTTGCACACAAAATTTATCTATGCAAAGACAATACCACAATAAAGGTTATTGCCTTTTTCAACCACACCTTGGCTATGGCTTGACCATCCCTGCTTGTGGCGTGAAAAGGCCTACCATGTTAATGAGAATTGTTTGCCATAGACATGGCACATCTGCAACAAAAATGTTTCACAGGTGCAGCACAATTCATGCGGCACACATTCACGGCCGGAAAACCTGGCTACGGATGCCATAGCGCCGCAGCAGGCGCTGCAGGGCCTGTCGGTCAAGACCACTGGCCTTGGCAGCATGGGTGACATTTCCCTGATGCTTGCGGAGCATGGATGTTAGATAGTCTTGATGGAAATGAAGCAAGGTCTGTTCCTTGGCCTCCTTGTAGGCCAAGGAGTGGTTGCACCAAACCGTGGCATTGTGCGCTGTTTGAGGTGAGCCATCGGAGTCATCGTGCAAAAAATCTTCTGGTCCGATTTCATCCCCTTCACAGAGCAAAACAGCACGCTGCACAGCATTGCGCAATTCCCGTACATTGCCCGGCCAGTTGCGCCGCATCAGACAGGAAAGGGCTGCAGCTGAAAATTCGAGTTGCTCCCTGCCACTTTCTTCTCGAAACTTTCCCAAAAATGACTGGGCCAAGGGGATGATGTCCGGCGCCATCTGCGCCAGATTGGGCATAGTAATGGGCATTACATTGAGACGGTGATAGAGGTCCTCCCGGAAATGTCCTGCCTCCATTTTTGCCTCCAAATCCTGGTTGGAGGAGGCAAGCACCCGAACGTTGACCCGCACGGTTTTATTCTGGCCAAGCGGCCTGATTTCCTTTTCCTGCAGTACCCGTAAAAGTTTGGTCTGCACTCCCACCGGGATATCGGCGATTTCGTCCAACAAGATAGTGGAACCATCTGCCTCCTGGAAGAGCCCGATTTTGTCGTGGGTGGCGCCAGTAAAGGCGCCACGACGATAGCCAAACAGTTCGCTCTCCAAAATGGCTTCGGGCAGGGCCGGGCAATTGACCGTAACCATGGGCTTGTGCGCCCGCGCCGACATGGCGTGCAGGGCGCGGGCCGCCAACTCCTTACCAGTTCCGGATTCTCCGCGGATCAATACCGTAACCTCGCTGGCTGCCACCCGCTCCAGCAAGGACAGGGTTTTGCGCAGTGCAAGGGACGAACCGACAAAACCGTGTACTGTCCCTTCCCGGTCGCAAAGCATCTGCTGCAGGCGCTCATTTTCCCGCACCAGCCTAGTCCGTTCCAGGGCCCTACTCACGGTTTGGATGATGCGCTCACGGTCAAACGGCTTTTCGACAAAATCATAAGCGCCATTTTTCAAGACCTGTACCGCCATCTCAATGGTGCCATACCCACTCATAAGGATGGTGGTAATGGCTGGCACATGTTGGTTGAGCTGCTCGAAAAAGCGAAGCCCATCCATGCCTGGCATGCGGATATCGCTGAGCACCACAGCCGGCGGTGTCTGTTTTACCAGAAGCAGGGCCTCTTCAGCAGAGGTTGCAAGCACAGTTTCGCAGTGGCAGTGCTTGCCCAGCATCTTTGCCAACATCTTGAGCATGTCTGCATCATCATCGACAATCAGGAGCTGGCGTGCCGCCGCAGGCGGTATGGAAGAGCTTGTTCTACTCATAGCCCTTTGACCAACCCTTTCTCAACCTGCATCCGATTAAAAAAACAAGGAACTGCAAAACTCTCAGCTTTGCTTTGCCGCTTCTTCTATGGCCCTTTTGAAGCGTTCCGTGGACACACGCAACTGACACCCTGGGCAACACATTCCCGGTTTTTTAAACCAGCTGAGCGGATTGTTTATCTTTACTCCACATTTTGGACAACTAACTTGAATGATTTTGTCTTCCATTGCAATGCTCCTTAAAAAACATTCATGGTTGATCCACAAGCCCCGACACAATGGGCTTGCACCTATACACTACCCATTTGCATAACTGCGTGTTTGTCGTCAGCAATGGGCGAATGGGCGGTGTTTATCTGTCTTGTGCCTTCAAGGCCTGAAAACACAACTGTACATACTTGCCGCTGACCGTGTCGGCCAGGGAAAAGCGCAAGGTGTCACCTTGCATACCCTGACCGGTGAGCATGGTAAAAACTTTACGAGAAAGAGCGCGCGTTTCTTCCCCAAGAGCAGCAACAGCCTGTTCAGCATCGGCATGGTCCTTTTTCCAGTAGCGACAGCGGGCAGGCCGCATGTCACCGGCCAGGCACTGACCCTCTTCCAAAAGCGGGCACACAAGATTGGGGGCAGCGGCAGGCCCTGTTGCTCCGGCGTGGCCTTCAGCCTGGGATTGCGATCGGGTAGCCATCTCCTCCATCTCCTTCATGGTCGCACTCAGTGCAAGGGCCCTGGCAAGCACCTCCTGGCGTTTTTGTAAACGAAGCCTCCGGTTCAAGTCCTGGCTGAGATGCATGCTTTCAATCAGTTGCAGATAAAAGGGCTCCAGGCAGCAGGAGGGTTCAGGCATGGCTTCAGCCTGCAGGGGAGCACCCAGAATACGTTGATCATACTGGGCGAGCAATTGGCTGAACTCATTCACAATCGCATTGTCCCGGCTGTCATCCCTGCGGCTATCGATGGTGGGCGACAGAGTTTTCAACGTGCCCTCTTCCTTGCCATACTGTTTAAGGAAACGGCGCTGGGCATAGGTAGCTGGATTAGCATTACGCCCCTTCATAGTCTTCTGGGCAGCCTTAAAATCAAAACCGCGCCGGAGCAGATAGGCGGCAATAAAGGTGCCGGTGCGACCATGACCCATGCGGCAATGCACTAACACTTTTTTATCCAGGTAGATGGCTTCATCCAACCAGTCGAGCCCCTTTTCCATGGCTGCCTTGTCTGGTGCGCACTCATCCACAATGGGCAGATAGAATACGTCAAAACCAGATGTCTCCTCAATCTCATGCAAGTCGCAGAATTCGCCACAGAGATTGATGATCGCAGTGATACCCTGGGCACGGATCTCGTCAAGGTCCTGATATGACATGGGGGCATGACCAGTGGCCAAATGGCTGGTAATCCAGTGCATTTTGTACATGTCTCAATCCGCCTAATCCCTTGCTGCAACAAAGCGCCCTGCCCCGGCAAAAAATTGCTCGGCAAAAAGCGCCACATCTTCCTTTTGCACCAGCATATCGAGCTGTTTGCTCATGCCGAGCAGGCGTCCTGTCTCAGTCAGGACAGTGGCCAGTTCATCAGCGGCAAAACCATCCACTCGGGCATCAAGCAAATCACCCTTGCTGCGCACAATAAAACCCAGTTTGGTAAGAATACGTTCCAGCAAATCGATGCGCAGGGAACGCCCCTGGTACTCGCCCCCACCGCCAGCAAAACGCAGTTGACAGTAGTTGGCCCGGTGATCGGCACCACAAAGGCAATCCACCAGGGTGAAGTGGAAACCAAAGCGCATGTTAAGGTTGACATAATCCTCACTGAGCACCGCGTAGGAGGCATAGTCCCTGGCGCTGCCACTGGCAATACCGTCGGCCAGCGAGGCATGGGCAAAGCCTTTCCAGTCGAAAAGGGTGTGGGTATCCCAGTCGATCTCCGGGTGGGCAAGCCCTTGCCACAGGGCTACAAAGGGCCGGGAGCGCAAATCTGCAAGGGTAAGCGTCTCGGTGCCTGTGGCAGCCTGTGCCTGTTTGCTCAAGCCACCACCCACATCGAGCAGGTAGACCTCCACCGGCAGCGTGCTGATCAGCTTTCTGCTTTGCGACGAAGCACCCGAGCCTATATCGCTTAAGCCGAACATGGTACGCACCGCGGTCTCATGGCTGTAACGGATGATGTCGTGCAGGGATTTACAGGATTGCGGCTTGAAATCTGCCCCATCCGGATCGGTGAGATGCAAGGGAGTGATGTAGTCCAACAGGGCGCGGATTCTGTGGTGATAGGCGGAGTCCCGTGCAGGAGCGACCCGTTTTGTGCAGAGCAGGCTGTCGATGCGGCCCGGATACACGGTACCGCTGTCGCCATCCACACTTACCTGCTGACCAGCAGGTAATTTTTCCATGGCACCGGCCGCATCAACCAGAAGAACCACCCCGAATTCCCGACAGACCGTGGCAAAATGGCCGGTGCTGGCACCGCGCTCGCACACTACGCCGCAGAGTTTGTCCAAATAACGCACCAGAGAGGGTGGAATCTGCCGAGTCACCAAAATATATTCTGCAGCATCTTCTGAGATGTGATCGGTTTTTGAAAAGTCCAGGTTTTCCAGATCTTCAACATGGCACGTTATCCCATGGCAGCAACCACTGGACGCGCAAAGCGCCCCGGTAAGCAGTGGCTCCACCTGTATTGCAACCGGTTTTTGCCCGCCTTGCCCCAGATTAGATACAGGGGCTACTGCTTCCTGTACACGCTGGGTTTGCCCCAGTGGCCGCGACTGCACTATGTAGAGACGCCGGTCGCTATCCAAGACCCATTCCACATCCTGGGGCATGCCAAAGCTGTGTTCCAGGGCCCGAGCCTGTGCCGCCACCAGGGCAGCCTCCTGGGTGCTGATGGCCGCTTCCCGGGCCAATGCCGCAGGCATTTCCTCCTGCTGCAAGTTTCCATGCCGCAACACCAGGCGCATCTCCTGATCGCCGTATTCTATGCGTGTCGGCCCTTTGGCTTCTGGTGGAGAAAAAACAAAAGCATCTGGTTTGACCTCGCCCTGTACCAGCGGCAGTCCCAAACCAAAGACACTCTGTACCAAAAGTTGCTCCATCCCGGAGCCTGCCGTGCGCATACGACTATAGGCTACCCCACTTGCCGCTGCGTCGATCATGGCCAGCACCAAAACCGCCATGTCTGCCTCTTCATCGGCAAGACCGGCACGGATGCGGTACAACAGGGCTTCGGGCGTGTATTTGGAGGCCAACACCTCCAGGTAGGCGGCAAGTAAATTTTCCCGCCCGACTGCCAGCACAGAATGATACTGGCCGGCAAAGCTGTGGCGACCATCTTCCTGCATGGCCGAAGAGCGCACTGCCACCAGAACCTCTTCCTCTTCAGAGAAGGTGGTTGCCAGACGATCGTACTCCTCGTAAATGGCTTCAATCAAGACTGGGGGTATTTCCATCCGCCGTACCAGGGTCATCAGGGCAGAGGAGCACTCTGCAACACTTTCCCCTGAAGCCGTATCCATATTGGCCAACAACATGTCCACGGCAGGCCTGATCTGGTTGTGCGCCATCAACATGGCCCCAGCAGAAACCGTGATGGTAAAACCAGCAGGCACCGCTGCCTGCTGTGTGTGTTGAATACGCAAGAGATTGTGACTCTTGTTGCCGACCAGGGCTACCTCATGCAAACTGTCATGCGCAACCACGTGGGGTGGAGTCAAAAAGCGTTCGGGCGGTTCCAGCAGCATGCGCGCGTAGAAATCATACTTGATGAAGTATGCGCGCAGGCTGCCTGTACGGCCCGGCTGCATGCGTTCCAGGGCGTTGAGCATGGCCTGCAGGCTTTCACTGAGTTTGCGGTAGCGTACCCGGGTAGCGGCAAAATCCTCCCTTTTGTCCTGGTAGTACAACTCTTCAAACTCTGCCATGAGTTCATGGCACTGAATATCAAAGCGCAACAGTTCCTTAAAGGCCTCGTAGGTGCGCCTGCGCACCGTATCTGGAGCCAGAAAACGCAGCGACCAATGTTTGAACAGTGCGCCAACAACCATGTCAGTCCTTCTCCTGACAGCGGAAATGGTCATACCCCTGGTAAGCCAGAACGGTTTCGTGGCTGCGGCCAGCCTCCTGCTGTACAAGGCGCAGTCCTTTTTCCCTGTCCATCACCCCAATGGCCTGTATCTGCAGGTCGCAGTTCCGGGCAAGCTGGTGCAGGCCAGCCTCGGCCTGGGGTGGAGCGGTGAAAATCAGTTCAAAATCTTCTCCGCCGCGCAGGGCCCAGTCAAGGGGGTCAACTCCGCTCAGGCGGGCAGCCTGGCGCAGGGCATCGGAGGGCATAATACTTTCGGCGAAAATTTGTGCTCCCAGTTCCGAAGCTGTACATATATGGGCAAGATCCGTGGCCAGGCCATCGGAGCTGTCGATCATGGCGTGTATCAGGCCACTGGCGGCCAAGTGCTGGCCCAGTTGTATCCGCGCCTCCGGATCAAGGTGTCTGGCGATGAAGGCCGCAAACTGCGGATCATCTACGGCAATGTCTGCGTTGAGCAGGGCAAGGCCTGCCGCAGCCAGGCCAAGTTGGCCGCTGACAAAAATTGTATCACCTGCCTGGGCACCACTGCGGTAGAGTACTGTATGTTCCTCCATCTCACCGAGAATGGTGATGGTAAAAACAAAACCACCGGGGCTGGCTACGGTATCACCGCCAATCAGGCTGCAATGGTATGTTTGGCAAGCCTCGTGTACACCCTGATTGAAAGCGAGCATCCAATCCGGCTCAAACCCCGGCGGCAGACCTGCTGAGAGTAACACGCACTTAGGTGTGCCGCCCATGGCGGCAATATCGCTCACATTCACACTCACCACCTTGCGACCCAAGAGTTTGGGCGGGTGGAAGCGGCGATCAAAGTGTACCCCCTCCACCATGCTATCCATACTGAGCAGGCTGACCTGTGTGCCATTTTTCTTGATGACCGCGCAATCATCCCCTATGCCCAGCAGAATGTTTGACTGTGGTTGGCCTTGGTGCAGTGCTGTGAGGCTACGGATATATTCAAGTTCGTTCATGCTGTATTCACGCAGAAAAACACAGAATTCCGTCTTCGTATCACGGTTTAGTAGTAGACAATTTCCTGAGAAAATTCAAGCATACTGCAGCATTTCATGCAAACCAGCCAGTACTGCAAAAGGCAACCTATCGTGCACACTCAAGGTCTACGCTGTATTTCTTGGCAGGTAAACTTACCCGTAGGCCTGATCTAGTTAAAATTGATAAAATGAAAGCTACTGTGCTACGATGGCGTCAAACATGCTGTCCAACAATCCACTTACAAGGAGCCATGCCATGAACAAAAAACACCTGAGTCTGGTTGTCACTGTGTTGTTTGCCTGCTTTGTTGCCTTAAGCGCCGCGTGTACCACTCCTGCCGGCCGCACCGCCGATGAGGTCCTCGGTGACACCAAGGTTACTACGCAAATAAAGACCGCCCTGATTGGCGATCCGGAAATCAGCGGCTTTGCCATTGGTGTGGATACCTTCAACGGTGAGGTTGTGCTCACCGGAGCAGTGGATTCACAGGCACAGATCGATAAGGCCGTTACCATCGCCCACTCTGTCAAAGGAGTTAAAAAGGTCACCAGCCATATAAAAATCAGGGAAAGGACGTTTAGATAAAGCACGCAGCTTGCCAGACCGAAGTCCCGCATCTTTACTGTACAGACTCAAGGCGCCCCCACAGGCGCCTTTTTTTATGTAGTATTACCAGGCTTGTCAGATTCTGTGTCAGGCTTCCTGTTGGCTGTCATGCCGTATTCTATGGGGGTGAGTGTATAAAAAATATTGAGTCCCTCTTCTTGGATGCGGGCAAAAAGCCGTTCTGCTTCAACAGTACTCAGCGCCATGCTAACTTCAAGGGGCTGACCAGTCAGTTCAAAGAATCGGGTGGAGCGAAGCTTCTTTTCATGCCCATAGCCTTCGGCAGCACAGATGAGGGTGGCTCCGCCAATGCCTAGTTCCCGAGCAGCATGCACCAGCCATTGCCCCAGGGGTTTGCCCTGGTGGCGGCGATCTTCCTGGGTATAGAAGGTGAGTTTTAATCCGTGCATCTGTATTCCTCCAGCTACAGGCGGCGCAGCAAGGTGACACTCAGTAAGCCGAGGATGGTCATTAACAGAGAGCCGCCCACATGGAGGCTGATGGCTGCTGCTGCAAGCCAGAGGCGGCCTGTTTGCAAAAGAGACACCACTTCGGCTGAAAAGGTGGAAAACGTGGTAAGCGCGCCCAAAAACCCAGTGACGACAAAAAGGCGCCACTCCGGCGCCAAGTTTGGCGCAAGAGCAAAAATAGCCATGGCCAGGCCAATGAGATAACCACCCAGCCAGTTCGCCAGCAAGGTACCCAGGGGAATGGCTGGAAAGAGGGCGTTGAAGGCGCGGCCGAAACACCAGCGGAGTACAGCCCCCAAGGAGGCACCCACACTGATGGCCGTCAAGGCCTGCAGCAGGGCAGTATCAGGTATCCGCATGTTAGTATCCGGCGCTGATTATACTGCTGTGCGCAACCAGGTGCAGGCTTTGCCACAATGGACAGCTTTTTTTGCTGCTGGAAGATGCGCTGCCCCAGGGTAAACAAGGATGCGGATAGACGAGCCCCTTTGCAAGTTTTCCCCCTTTTGCAGCCCTTGCCTGCAGGGTTATTCTGTTCTTTGCCCTGCCTGCTTTGTTCTACCAAGAAACCCCTGTGCCTGTTGTTGTGCTGGCTCTTTTATACCTGCTTATACCTGCGCTCCAGATGATACGCAAGCAGACAGCAAAGGCCTTATAAAAATCGTTTTCCTGCCAATGAACAACCACAACCTGCTTTTTATTGTTTTTCCCGACTCCATCCGGTACATCCCCAGAGACAGAAACGAGACAGAAGCAATGACAAGAAAGCTCGATAACCACCGGCATGCAGCACCAAACAACACACTATCTGTTTCTCAAAGAGGTGGCCCGCAAGCACGGCGCAGATGCTGCCTGTCTTGTGCCGGCCACCAAACTGGTTATTAAAGAAGAGTTGGTCAGGCTATGTGGTCCAGACAACCCCTGCCCGAGCTACGGGCTTGCTCCAAGTTGTCCACCCCATGTCCTGGCGCCTTCTGCTTTCAGAGAACTTGTTGCACAATGCCAGTGGGTAGTGGTGTTCAAAAAAGATGTGGCCATGGAACTCTTGCTGGGCCCGCAGCGACGCCAGGTTGCCCGACAGATACACCAAGTTTGTGCAGCGGTTGAACAAGCGGCAACCAGCAGACTACATTGCCCAGCCCACGGCTATGCAGCAGGTTCGTGCAAGGATGTATTTTGTCTGCACACAGATGCCTGCGCAGTGTTGGCCCATGCTCTTCCCTGCCCCCATGCACACCTGACCCATCCTTCCCTGTCTGCAGTTGGCATTGATTTCCAGGCACTGGCAGCATTGGCTGGATGGCCGTATAGCCTTCAAGGAATTGTCGATCCTACAAGCGGCCAAACCTTGGGGCTCATGGCTGGCCTGGTTTTGATTGAAAAAGTGTCTGAGTAAATCCTGAGGAAAAATACGAGAAAATCATACACACCGATGAATATGAAATATCCATTGCCAGGGAAATCACTGTTTGTAAGCGCTTTGCCGCAAAACTCAGCAAGCGCCTTATGGAATGCGCCAACCGATTTGGCACATCAAGGCGCTGGCCATTTGGACGCAGCGCCTCGCAGAGTATGAAGAGGCCTTCAGGATGATGCGTACCTCAGTATCATCCTGAAGCAGATTGATTCAGTGGCCCGTAGGGAACAGAAGTGGCCCCTGAAATTTGGACAGAGTGTTCAGATGGGTTGTACATCTCAAATCAGGAGGCACACCCATGAGTACCACACGACGCAGACGGGTTTCCCTTGGGCGCATTGATATTGCCCAACGTCCGCAGGTTGTTGCCGGCAGATCCCGGTTTGGGAATTGGGGGGCTATGTGCTGTTCCGTCAGCCCTGAGCCACAGTTCCTGATGCTTGATAATGGTCTGGAAATGGCCCAGTTCAAAAAATTGAAGTCAACAACAGGCATGTGCATCTACTTTTGCAGGCCACATCCGCCATGACAGCGTGGCGCGAACGAGAACGGTAATGGCCTGCTGCAGCAGTATTTCCAAGAGGGAATCAGCTTCCACAAAACCACGGAAGAAATACTCTGCAAAGTAACGTCTGAATAACCAACCTCGTAAATGTTTAAACTACCAGATGCCTGCTGAAATTTTTAACCAAGCTCTGCCTGGTGCAATTGCAAGTTGAATGCATCGGGGTCACATCTGGCACTCAGTGCGGCGCAAGACCAAGGAGATAGTCAATCCAAGCATCCATACCCTCTCCCTTTTCAGCAGACAGGGGCAAGACAGGTATGGTTGGCTGCAGCAGCTTAGTTGCTGCTGTGGCCTCATCAAGGCTGAAATCAAAATAGGGCAAGAGATCGATTTTAGTCAGGAGCACCAGGTCTGCGCTGCGGAAGGTAGCCGGATATTTCGCCGGTTTGTCCGAGCCTTCCGGCACTGACAGCAACACTACCCGCTGGTGTTCGCCCAGATCAAAGGCAGCCGGGCAGACTAAATTGCCCACATTTTCAATAAAAATCAGGTCAAATTTCCTGCCCTTGCCCATATGTTCCAGCACATGCAGACCACCATGAACCATGGGGGCATCCAGATGACAGCCACCGCCAGTGGTCAACTGGACAGCAGGAACGCCTTTTTTGCGGATACGTTCGGCATCGCGCTCGGTTTCCGGATCTCCCTCGATCACGCCAATGCTAAGACGGTCTTTCAGGCGCTCAATGGTCTGCTCAAGCAGGCTGGTCTTACCCGAACCAGGGCTTGAGATGAGGTTGATGGCCACTGCACCCATCTTTTCGATGTGGTGGCGATTGGCTGCGGCCTGTTTGCTGTTGGCCGCTAAAAGCTGTTCATGTACGTCCACTACTTTTTCTTTTTCGGTCCGTTCTTCATGCTGTTGACAACCACAGGCCTCACACATGGCTACTCCATTCGAATTTGTTGCAGGATAAGCTCTCTTCCTCCCAAGGGAGACAGCCTGGTTGACGCACACGCAGGGCACTGCTTTTCGGTGAAGAAATCGAAATCCAGGTGTGCACGCGCACCTTGGCCGGGCAAAGGCAGGCTGGTTTCAGCACCGCAGCCCAGGCAGCGGTAGCGTGGATCTGGACACTCCAAATGCAGTACCGCATTGTGCAGACACGTTTCGTTTTTCTTAAGAATCTCAAAAGCAAAGGCAAAGGATTCCGCCACTACCCCTGAAAATGGGCCCAAAAGAACAGTAATACTGTTTACCTGACTGGCCTTATGCTCCCTTGCCAGGGCAAGCACCTGTTGCATCATGCTATGGGCAAGTGACATCTCGTGCATGGCCGCGCCTAGCAAATGCGGGGTAAAGGCTGTCCGGTCAGTGGTTCAAGCAGGCGCTGACCGCCTATGCGGGTACGCAGATTCACCCGGCCTGGTCGCTCTCCGCGCACCCTGCCAATGCAGACCGCATCTGCACCTTCCTCCACACTGCGCATAATGTTGAGCACTCTGTCCTGTTCTTCCGGGCTGCAGATAACCAGGCATTTCCCTTCGTTTGCCAGGTAGAGTGGATCCAGGCCAATCAGTTCGCAGGCTGTGCTCACCGCCGGACGGATGGGCAGGCACTCTTCGTCTATCTCGATCTCCACCTTGGAGGAAGAAGCGATCTCGCACAGGGCCGTGGCCAGCCCTCCTCGGGTAGGATCGCGCAGCACATGCACCGCGTCTTCGACCTCGTCCAAAAGGGTTGCCACCATTCGGTGCAAAGGCTGGGTATCGCTGCGCAAATCACCGTCCACCGCAAGTCCGGCCTGGGCCGTCATGATGGTAATGCCATGGTCGGCCAGGCTACCAGAAAGCAGGACCGCATCGCCCGGCCTGGCATTGGTTGCAGAGATGAACACCCGGTACTCCACTGCACCGATCCCGCTGGTATTCAAAAAAATACCGTCAGCCTTGCCACGAGGCACCACTTTGGTGTCACCAGTGACCACTGCCACGCCTGCAGCCTCGGAAGCCGCTGCCACTGAGGCGATAATTTGCTCCAATCTGGCGATTTCAAAACCTTCCTCCATGATCAGAGCAAGGCTCAGGGCAATGGGACGGGCACCGCGCATGGCCAGATCATTGATGGTGCCGTGCACTGCCAACTTGCCGATGTCACCGCCTGGAAAAAACAAGGGATCCACCACGTAGCTATCGGTGGACAGGGCCAACTGGCCAGAAAAGCCGTCAAGGAGGGCACAGTCCTCCAAATCGCGCAGTTGCGGACAGCGCAGGTACTTGAGGAAGAGTGTGTTGATCAATTCCTGACTGACCAGACCGCCGCTCCCATGATCCAGGGTGATGTATGTAGGTGTTGCCATGGAATCCTCGTGTGGAGACTCAAATCGTGCTGAAGCTACCATTACCATTCAATCACAAAACAAACAGTACCAGTGCATCAGCATGCACCGTTATCTCCGCTTTTTTTGCTGCCAGTTTCGCTGCATCGACTGCCGCTGTACTTATAGTAGGCTGCGCAGGTGCCTTCGGCAGATACCATGCATGGACCGATCGGCGACAAAGGCGTGCAGCGGCTTCCGTAGAGCGGGCATTGTGGCGGCTGGATCATACCCTTGAGCACCATGCCACAGCGGCAGCCAGGCGGGTCTGGCACAGAATGTGCCGTGAGCTGCAGGCGCTGCACCGCGTCAAATCGCTGGTAGGGTTCCCGCAAGGCCAAACCGCTGGCCGGAATATTTCCAAGGCCGCGCCATTCGCTTGCCACAGGCATGAACACCTTGGCGAGCAGGGCCTGTGCCCGTTCATTGCCCGCCTGGCTCACCGCGCGTGGATAGCAGTTGTCCACCTGGGCCTTGCCCCTGCTCTGCTGTTGCACCAGGGCCAAGAGCCCGGCCAGGATATCGGCAGGTTCAAAACCAGCAACAGCACAGCCAAGCCCAAAGCGCTCCACCAGTGGCTGGTAGGCCGCAGCACCAATAATGGCGCTGACATGGCCAGGGCAGAGCAGGCCAGAAAATTTGAGCTGTGCATCGCCAAGCAACAGCATCAAGGCCTCTGGCATAGTTTTAGCCAGAGGAATGATAAAAAAATTCTCCACCCCAAGCTGCTCTGCTGCCAACACTGTAGCGGCAATGGTGGGGGCCGTGGTTTCAAAGCCTATGGCCGGAAAAACCACCTGAATGGCGGCATCCTGCTGTGCCAGTTCCAGTGCATCCATGGGTGAATAGACCACCTGTACCCGGGCCATGCCCCGGGCGCGCGCATCTGCCAGGGAACCGCTACTACCCGGTACCCGCAGCAGATCACCAAAGGTGGCCAGCACCACATCCTGTTGCTGTGCCGCCTGCAGGCATAAATCAATATGGCCTGCTGGGGTCACACAGACCGGACAACCAGGCCCGGAGAGCAGGGTGATCTGCCTGGGCAAGAGTGTACGGATACCGTGGCGAAAGACAGACACCGTATGCGTGCCGCATACCTCCATGATCCGCAGTGGGGCAGAAACATTGTGGAGACTGCGATGAATTTCTTCCACCAGGGGCGTACAGATCGCGGGCTCGCGAAAGGGTTCGTCCAGGTTCATTCCTCGGGCGCTCCTGGCAGACGTCCTTCCTGCTCCAGCATGACCGCCATCTTGCGCAGCAAAGAGAGGTTATATTCAGCCTCTGCCACGTCCAGGGTACGGATGGCAAAGCCAGCGTGGATAATTACATATTCACCCAGCTCTGGAATGCGGTCCACCATGTCCAGGCGCACATCCTTACGAATGCCGCTACTCTCCACCACAGCCACCTGCGGCTCGTCCAAGGCGTCATCATCGCTGCGCAGGGCCACCACCTGCATGGGTATAGCTAAGCACATGTTTCGTCTCCTGTGTAAAAGGCCTGGCCAAGGGAAATTCCCCCATCATTGGCAGGAACCTCCACACCAGCATACACCTGCATACCATCCGCAGCCAACCCTGCAACCAGCATTTCCAAAAGAATTTTATTCTGCATACAGCCACCGGCAAGCAGTATTTTGGTCAGCCCGGTTTCACGGCTGAGTTGCGCTGCCACGGTACGCCAGGATTCAGCCAGCCAGTGGTGAAAACGCCAGGCAATGGCCGGAACCGAACGGTCGGCCGTGCAATCCTGGAGCACAGCACGGCACAGATACCTGGTTTCTATCCTGCGGACGCCGCCTTTTTCATTTATTTGGACAGGATATAGTACACTTTTTTCATTCGGCTGTGCAAGCGAAGCCTGCTGCTCCAACAACATGGCGGCCTGCCCCTCATATTCACTATACAAACACAGACCAAGCAGAGCCGATACCGCGTCAAAAAGACGGCCTGCACTGCTACAGGGTGGACAGTTCAAATTTTTCTGCAGCAACAAATTGATTTGGCTGCGCTTTTCCGGGCTGATGCTTTTCAGGGCAGGCGGTATTGATACTGTTGACAAAGAGCAGGTTGTGTCGCCCTCCCCTAACGCACCATACTGCCAGAGCCAAGCCAAGGCCAGCCGCCAGGGTTGGGCAACCGCCTGGTCTCCTCCTGGCAAGGGTAACGGTGCCAGACTGGCCAGCCGCTGATAACGCGCACGCGTCACCCGGTAGAGTTCTCCGCCAAAAACCGTACCGTCTGCCCCATACCCGGCACCATCAAGGATGAGCGCAAGCACCTCCCCATCCAGTCCATACTCGGCCATCACTGCCAGGGCATGGGCGTGGTGGTGTTGCACAGCACATAGGGGCAACATCCGACGACGGGCATAGCGGGTGCTCAGGTAATCCGGGTGCAGATCACAGGCAAGTCGATCAGGGATGCATTCCAGCACATTCTGCAGATGAGAGACACTCTCCTCATAAAAATCAAAGGCCTCGGTGTTGCGCAGGGTACCGATGTGTTGACTGAGATACGCTTCGTTGTTGCGGACAATGCAGAAGGTGTTTTTCATTTCCGCACCACAAGCCAGGATATTGGCACAGGGCTGTGCCAGCACCAGTGGTGCCGGCGCATAGCCACGGGCCCGGCGGATAAGACGAGGTGCACCTGCCATCACCCGCAGTACCGAATCATCCACCCGGGTAAGGATGTCGCGGTTATGCAAAAGAAAATAATCAGCCAAACCCTGCAGACGCCCGAGAGCATCGCTGTTTTGCGTACAAATGGGGCTATCACTGGGATTGCCACTGGTCATGACCAAGGCCAGGGGCGCAGCCTCTTCGGCCAGCAGCAGGTGATGCAGCGGTGTGTAGGCCAGCATCAAACCGATGATCCCCAAACCTGGTGCAATGGTCGGTGCAAGCCCATCTGTTTTTCTGGCCTCCAGCAAAACAATGGGATGTGCTGCTGATGTAAGCAGTTCTGCTTCTTGCACTGTAATCCGACAGTAGTTACGCGCTGTTGCTAAATCTGCCACCATGACGGCCAGAGGTTTTGCCGGCCGCTGTTTGCGCTGCCTGAGTTTAAGCACCGCAGCGCTATTGGTGGCATCTACTGCCAGATGAAATCCACCCAGGCCCTTGATGGCCACCACTGCACCCTCTTGCAGGGCAACAGCCGCCATGCTGAGTGCGTCTCCGGTAAGTAATGTACCTTTTGCATCGTGCCAACTCAGCTGCGGCCCGCACATCGGGCAGGCATTGGGCTGGGCATGGAAGCGGCGATCCTGCGGATTATCATACTCCTGGCGACAGGCAGTGCACATGGGAAAAACCCGCATGGAGGTATTGGGTCGATCGTAGGGAATACGGGCACTGATGGTGAAGCGAGGCCCGCAGTTGGTGCAGTTGGTAAAGGGATAACGGAAGCGGCGGTTGGCAGGGTCAAAAATCTCTGCCCGGCAATCGCCACAGGTGGCCAAATCCGGAGAAATGGCAGCGCATGCTACATTACCGTTGCTGCTGGCGCCTGTACTGGGCAGAATATGAAAGCCCGGTGCAAGCTCAAGCTCAGCCGTTTCAAATGGAGCAAGCACCTCCACCTCCAGGCTGCTGATTCGTGCAGCAGGCGGGGCAGCAGAACGCAGTTTCTGGACAAACCGCTCCACCTGCTCCGTTGTGCCAGCAAGACGAATATGCACGCCTCTGCCGTCATTGGCCACTGTTCCTTGGAGTTGCAGCTCCTGCGCCAAGCGAAAGACAAAGGGACGAAAACCCACTCCCTGGACTATGCCCTGCACGTGTATGGCATACAAGCTAACGACCTCTGACAAACCTACCATGAAAAATCTGCAACCAGTCCAGTTAATGCAGTGGATGTGCAAAAACAGGAACAAGCATCTTTGCGCAGCTTATCTGGCTGAAAAAATGTGCAAAATATACAGCCTCTAAAATTCAATGCCTGGTTGCGCCTTGACACCTGCGCGCAGGGGGTGCTTGATCACCTGCATTTCCGTAACCAGATCTGCTTTTGCCAATAAGGGCTCAGGAGCATGGCGGCCGGTTATCACCACGTGTTGCTCGGGTTTACGCTTGTCGAGGACATCCAGGCACAGGTCCAGCTCAAGCATTTTGTAGTGGAGCAGATAGGTGAACTCATCAAGGATGACCATATGATACCTGCCAGAATCGATAATCTCCCGGGCAAAACCCCATGCCTCTAAAGCCAGACGTCTATCCTCTTCCAGGTTGTCGGATTTCCAGGTAAAGCCGCGGCCCATCACGTGTAAATCGATCAGATCCGGAAAATGCTTGACCGCCTCAATTTCGCCATAGACCCAACCTCCTTTGATAAACTGGATAATGCACACCGGCAGGTCATGACCAGCACTGCGCATGGCCATACCCAGCGCAGCCGTGGTTTTGCCCTTGCCGTCTCCAGTGAACACAATAAGTAAGCCCTTGGTGTCCATCTGTCCTCCCCCTAATCTGTGCTATTCAGCGTTCACCAGGTGGTTCCGGGTATGCCTGGCAAGTAAAACAGTTGACAAGCGCTCCTGGTAATCGGTACACAGCTGTAAGTTGTTTTCTGCTGCAATTTATCTGCTGGCAGTCCAAATACTGGCCCATTAACTGCTGGTAATCCCTTGCCCGCATACATTTACCCCACAACGCAATACATACTTTGAATATGAGCAATGAGCAAGTATCCAAAACATCCAAATATTCAGAGGCCGGAGTTGATATCGACAAAGGCAACCTCTTCATATCGCGCATCAAACCCCTGGTGGCCGACACCCACCGGCGCGGGGTGGTGAGCGACATTGGCGGATTTTCCGGTCTCTTTTCGCTCAGCAGCGAGAATGTGAACAATCCGGTACTGGTCTCTTCCACCGACGGGGTGGGCACCAAGCTGCTGGTGGCCAAACTCTGCAACCGCCACGATACCATCGGCATTGACCTGGTGGCCATGTGTGTGAACGATGTAGTGGTCTGCGGAGCCAAGCCGCTCTTTTTTCTCGATTATTTTGCCAGCAGTTCGCTGGACATCGACGTAGCCACCGAGGTGGTGCGCGGCATTGCCCAAGGGTGCAAACTGGCCAACTGCTCGCTGATTGGCGGAGAAACCGCAGAAATGCCGGGCCTGTATCAACCGGGAGATTATGATTTGGCCGGTTTTGCCGTGGGTATTTGTGATCGGAATATGATCATTGACGGCAGCGATATCCGCGTGGGCGATAAAATTATCGGTCTTGCCTCCTCGGGTCTGCACTCAAACGGCTATTCCCTGGCCCGGAAGATCTTTTTTGAAGAGGCCGGCAAAAGCGTGCACGACCATGTGGAAGAACTTGGCCGCACCGTGGGCGAAGAACTGCTCACTCCCACCAGAATATATGTGGACAGCTTGGTCAATATCCTGCGCCGCCACAAAATCAACGGTTTGGTGCACGTGACTGGCGGCGGTTTTATCGACAATATCCCCCGGGTACTGCCTTCGGGCTGCCTTGCCCAGATTGAGCCGGATTCCTGGCCTGTGCCGCCGGTGTTTACCTATATCCAGGCCAAGGGCCAGGTGGATATGCGGGAGATGTACCGCACCTTCAACATGGGCATCGGCATGGTCGCCATTGTCAGCGCCAAATATGTGGAAGATATTATGCAGCAATTCACCGCCCATGGGGAGAAAGCCTATCTCATCGGCGAAATCCGTTCGGCTCAGCCTGACGTGGCGAACAAACACATTACCATTACCGGTGTGTGCTGATTTATCCAATTTTATCGTGCTGCACATCGCGCGCCTGCGCACATCGGCCCACAGAAGAAACGGCCTTGGGAGTCTCTCCCAAGGCCGTTTCGCATTGCTTAGTAATTTTGTTCGTGGTTCGTAGACCGCTCTCAGAGTAAGGGTGGGAAACGGCACAGCTAGTCCTTTGATTTGATAACGGAGTAAATATCCACCGGCAAAGCCGGTGGCTTTAGGCTGTGGACCGCCCAAAGCGGTCTATTCAACAAATCCTCTGACCACCTTGCAGTGGTCGACTACTTGAACAAATGCAGTTGCTCAAGACGCTGATCCTCCTGCTCTTGCAAGCGAATGTACGAACGAACCACAGCCTCTTCGGCACCTACTGTTGAAACAAAATAACCCCGTGCCCAAAAAACTCATGCCTGTGTAATTCTTCCGCTGACCAAGATAGGTACGAGCGATATGAATCGCACTCTTGCCTTTCATATACCCAACTACCTGCGACACTGCATACTTCGGCGGTATCGATATCAGCATATGGACGTGATCGGGTTGCAAGTGACCTCCCAACACTCGGCTTTCCTTTTGCCGGGCCAAGCTATGCAGCACTTCACCAAGGTTTTGGCGGAGTTGGCCATAGAGCATTTTTCTATGGCATTTTGGTATCCAAACTATATGAAACTTGCATTCCCATTTGGTGTGGCTTAAACATTGTATGTCGTTCATGAAGCCTCCTTTTTCGTGACTTTGAGCAGTCCACGATTTGGGAGGCTTCTTTATTTTGTCGTAATCGTCAAACTCTTGGAGTCCACCGGCGAAGCCGGGGTTTACCTAAGGGAAATTATGAGGTGAGAAAAGCGTGACGCACTTCGTTCTGCCGATTCTAATAATACAGACCCTTCATTGGGGTATGGCCATGTTGGCTCTTATCTATCCATCTAGAAAAAAGCGGCAAATCGTTCTGCACTTTTTGTGTGCATGGTTTGTTTGTCTTCTAGTCTTCAGTTCGGCCGCACAGGCGGAATCCCTGCTCTTGGCCAAGGAATATCGGCAACAGGATGTTCGTGGCTGGGCAATGAGTGAAAAACTCGATGGAGTGCGCGCCTTCTGGGATGGCAAGCAACTGCTCAGTCGCAACGGCTATGCCTTTACCCCGCCTCCTGCCTTTACCCGCGATTTCCCGCCTTTTGCTCTGGATGGCGAATTGTATAGCAGTCGAGGCCAGTTTGAGCGTATCTCTGCTGTGGTCCGCAGCTCCAAGGGAGACTGGTCAACCTTGAAGCTGCACGTTTTCGATGTGCCCCATGCCCAGGGTAATCTGTATCAACGTCTGGATGTTTTGCAGGAATGGTTGAAGGTGCATCCACAGGTCAGTATAGTCTGTATTCCACAGCATGAGGTGCGTGATTTTGCCCAGGTTCAGGCGTTTCTGCGGCAGATCGAAGCAGGTGGAGGTGAAGGCGTGATGCTGCGCGATCCACATGCAAGCTATACGGCTGGTCGCAGTAACCAGCTGCTCAAGTTGAAAAGCCAGCACGATGCGGAGTGCACCATAACCGCGCACCATGCCGGCAAAGGCAAGTACAAGGGCAAGCTTGGTGCATTGAGTTGCCGCAACGAACATGGCGAGTTTCGTATTGGCTCTGGTCTAAGTGATGTTGATCGCAACAATCCGCCAGCTGTTGGCACGGTTATTACCTACCGCTATCGTGGTTTCACTGCCAAAGGCTTACCACGATTTCCCACCTATTTACGGATCCGCAACGACTCTTAATTGGAAAGACGGGCAAACTGACCCTGTAGTCTGAAAGCAATTTTTGGAGGAAAGAGAGTAATAGAGGAATTGCTGGAGAATTTCAGGCCAAAGGCCCAGATTCTGCCGCGCAGTCTTGATCACTGCCCTGAATTTTTTCCAGACCGTGCGGCAGGGCGGGCAGGATGGCGGCCAGGTTTTCCCGGGCAGCCTTTTTACTGCCCGGTACATTGACAATAAGCGTGGTGCCGCGTATGCCAGCCACGCCGCGCGACCACACAGCCTGAGGGGTAGCGGCCAGGCTGGCTAAACGCATGGCCTCGGCAAGGCCTGGTACTTCACGTTCGATAATGTTGCGGGTGGCTTCGGGTGTGCAATCCCTGGGAGAAACACCGGTGCCGCCGGTGGTGACGATCAGGTCCAGCTGAAGGGAATCTGCCCATTCCACAAGCGTCTGCTCGATCAGCTGCTGCTCATCGGCAATAATGCGGTACTCGGCAGGCTCAAAACCAGCGGTCCGGAGCATATCCTGCAGTTCCGGACCGCTCAAGTCCTCCCGCTCACCCCGCGCCCCCTTGTCGCTCAAGGTAAGTACCCCACAACGAAAACGCGTCAAAGGTATTATTCCTCTGCCTGATAGTCAGCGATAATCTTGTCAGCAATGTGGGTGGGCACTTCCTCGTAGTGGGAAAACTGCACAATAAAGGTACCCAACCCACCGGTCATGGAGGTAAGATCCAAGGCGTACAACAATATTTCCGCCTGCGGCACATGGGCGCTAACCACCTCGTACTTGGCGGTGGAATCCATGCCCAGCACCCGACCACGGCGGCTGTTCAAATCGCCCATGACATCGCCGACAAAATCCTTGGGCACCCGCACCTCCATTTCCACAATCGGCTCCAGAAGAACCGGCTGGGCTTCCATGACGCCCTTCTTGAAGGCCAGTGAACCGGCTATTTTAAAGGCCATTTCCGAGGAATCCACATTGTGATAGGACCCGTCAATCAGGCTGACCTTCAAGTCCACAAAGGGATAACCAGCGATCACCCCTTTTTCCATGGCCTCGAGAATGCCCTTTTCCACTGCCGGCCGGTACTGCTGCGGAATAACACCGCCTACGATTTTGTCTACAAATTCAAAAAATTCACCACGGGCCAACGGTTCCATTTCAATGGTGCAGTCGCCGAACTGACCCCGACCACCGGATTGCTTCTTGTGTTTGCCCTGCACTGTGGTGCGGCCCTTCAAGGTTTCCCGGTAGGGAACCTTGGGAGGATGCAGTTCCAACTCCACCCCAAATTTACGTTTGATTTTCTCGCTGGTCACCTCGAGGTGCACCTGACCAACTCCGGAGAGCAGGGTTTCGTGGGTTTGTTGTTCCCGGTTGAGCTTCAAGGTCAGGTCTTCATCGAGCAGACGACTGATGGAGGAGAACAGTTTTTCCTCATCGCCCTTTTTCGCGCTGACCGCATAGGCAATCACCGGCGGCAATGGCTCCAACATGGGATAGACAATAGGGTTAGCCCCCTCGCACAGGGTGTCACCAGTGGTGGTTTCCTTCAGCTTGGCCACGGCTATCACCATGCCCGGGATAGCCGCTTCAACCGGCTTTTGTTCCTTACCAGACATGACAAACAACTGGCCAAAGCGCTCGGTGGTATCCTTCGAGGCATTGTAAAAGCTATCACCCTTGAGGATACCTGAAAAAACACGGAAAATGGTCAGACGGCCGGCAAAGGGATCGGCCATGGTCTTGAACACCTGGGCTGAGAAGGGCGCATCAATCGTACCTGGGCGCTCGATATCTTCCTGGTTTTTTGGATTCACACCCTGATGGGCCGGACGCTCTGCAGGTGAGGGGAAATACCGGACCAGGGCATCAAGCACTGCTGCCGAACCTTTATTCACCAGGGAAGCGGCCGCGCACACTGGTGCGATGCTGGCCTCTCTGATCGCGACCTTGAGACCACCCAGCAGCTCTTCATCTGTCAGCTCGCCCTCTTCCAAAAACTTTTCAATAAGTGCGTCATCTGTTTCAGCCACATACTCCATCAGGCTTTCGCGCAGACCTCTGGCTTCATCGGCAATATCTGCAGGAATTTCAGCCTCTTCAACGCTGCCGTCATCTTTGAACAACAGTGCCTTGCCGAGGGCGATATCCACCAGCCCTCTGAATGCCTCCTCCGCGCCAATGGGCAGGTACAACACCACCGGGTTCAACTTGGTGCGTTCGCGAATACCAGCAACTACCTTGTTGAAATCGGCCCGCTCCTTGTCCATCTTGGTGATACAGATCAGGCAGGGCAGAGAATTGTCTTGAATCAGATCGACAAACTTTTCCGTTTGCCCACGCATGCCCGACACCGCACCCACAGTAAAGATGGCTGTATCTGCCACCTGGGCGGCAAAACGACTCTCATTGACAAAGTTGTCGTCACCTGGAGTGTCGGCAAGAAAGACTTCATGCTTCTTCCAGTTCAGGTGACTAAATGATGTGCTGATGGTGATATGGCGCTTGGTTTCTTCAGGTTCAAAGTCCATGGAGGAGTTGCCATCATCAACCTTCCCCTGGCGTTTGATGACACCGGCCGTGAACAGCAGGGCTTCGGCAAGGGTTGTTTTGCCGCTGTTACCGTGTCCGAGAATGACCGTGTTCCTGATCTGTTGCACGTCCTGCATGAAAGCCTCCGTTAATGATGTGCCTAATGTACCGGGTTGTTGGATTCTGGGGGATGGTCTGCCTAGGGTATGGAAAAAACACGCTTAAAATGCGCGGCTTTTGCCTAAAGCCCTTCCCCTTTTGCCGTGGGAGTGGTAACCATCCGTGGGTCTAGAAATTTTTGTATATATTCTCTAAATCTTCGCAAAGTCAAGAGAGAACAACCGCTAGCACCATGGCCGCCCCCCAATCCACCCAAGCAGCCGGCACAACCGCCAGTATCGCCCGCTCCGCCGGAGCCGTGAGTATAGCTGTGATGTGCAGCCGAGTACTTGGCCTGGTGCGGGAGCAGGTCTTTGCCGGCATGTTCGGCGCAGGCTATGCCTACGACGCCTTTGTGGTCGCCTTCCGTATTCCGAATTTATTGCGCGATCTTTTTGGCGAAGGCGCGCTTTCTGCTGCCTTTGTCACCGTCTTTTCCGACTACAGCACCAATCGGGGAGAACAGGAGACCTGGCGCCTGGCCAGCAACGTGCTCGTCTTTTTTGCCATGTTGATCAGCGCCCTAATCCTGCTGGCGCTGGTATTTGCCGAACCGATCGTCAACCTGCTTGCCCCGGATTTCCGCCTTGTGACCGGAAAAACCGAGTTAACCGTCCAGCTGACTCGTATCATGCTGCCCTTTCTGCTCTTTGTTTCGCTCTCTGCCGTGGTGATGGGCATGCTCAACACCAAGGGAAAATTCTTTGTGCCAGCGCTCTCCTCCAGCTTTTTCAACCTGGGCTCCATTGTTGGCGGCCTGTCCCTTGCCCTGCTCTTCCCGCGCATCGGCCAGCCAGCCATTGCTGGCATGGCCTGGGGTACCCTGTTGGGCGGTGCACTGCAACTGTTGATGCAACTGCCAACATTGCGCAACACCGGCTTCCGCTTCCGCTTTACCTTTGCGCCCAAAGACAGTGGCCTGCGTCGCATCCTGCTCTTGATGCTGCCTGCCACCATCGGACTTTCCGCCACTCAGATCAATATTTTTATCAATACCAACTTTGCCGCAGCCTGCGCAGAAGGTTCGGTTTCCTGGTTGAACTATGCCTTTCGCCTGGTGCAATTACCCATTGGGGTCTTTGGTGTGGCCCTGTCCATCGCGGTGATGCCGGTTTTGGCCAAACAGGCGGCCAAGCAAGACATGCTGGGCCTCAAGCACACCTTCACCTCATCCCTGGTGCTGGTTTTCAGCCTGGCCTTGCCAGCCACAGCCGGCCTGATACTGCTCTCTGAATCCATTATCCGGCTCATTTTCGAGCACGGCGCATTCACTGCCGCCGACACCATGGCCACGGCCCAGGCCCTGTCCTGGTATGCCATCGGCCTCTTCGCCTATGCAGCTATCAAGGTGATGGTGCCGGTTTTCTATGCTGTCGGCGATACCCGCTATCCGGTAATCGGCAGTTTTTTGGGAGTTGCCGCCAACCTACTCATCATTAACCTGGTGATTGCCAGCCTGCAGCACAAAGGCATTGCCTTTTCCACCTCCTGCGCCATGATCCTCAATTTTCTCTTTCTAGGACTGGTGCTGTATCGCAAGTTGAATGGTTATCCCCTTGTCTATCTGGCCCAGGGGCTGATCAAAATTGTTCTCGCCACCCTGATTATGGCTAGTGCGGTGTGGGGTTTGCAGTGGCTTCTTGCACCCTGGTTGACAGGCATGGTCATCCAGCAGCTCATTGCAGTGGTCGGCATTGTTGCCGTGGCTGTCCTGGTGTACGGTGTCTTGCTTCAGCTGCTGGGCTTGCCGGAATACACTCTGCTTTACGCCAAGCTGCGTCAGCGTTTTACTCGCAACTGATTTGCCTGCAAAGAACAGAGCAAATCAATCTGTGCCATAAGGGCAACCACAGCCGTATCCACGTGGAGGATGCGACTTCCCATGGAAAAGCTGGCAAAGCCGCAATCAAGAAAGGATCTAACCTCAAACTCGTTCCAGCCACCTTCCGGCCCGATGGCCAGAAGGAGCGGTGCATCCGGGGTAGGCAGAGTAAAAACATCCGCCAGGCTTGAGCTGGCCAGCGGATGGGCAATGAGCCCACTCCCTGGCAGCCCTGGGAGAACGTCTTCCACAAAGGGCCTGAAGCGCGGATGAATATGCACCTCGGGCAGCCAGGTGTCCATGGCCTGCTCCATCCCCTCCAACAGCAGGCTGCGCATTTTTTCTGCGCCAAGCACTGGGCTTGAAAAATAGGACTTTTCCACCCGTTGGCTGCGGATAAGGTGCAGGCGGTACACACCCAATACCGTGGCCTGTTTTAAAATGCGCTGCAACATGATGGGCCTGGGCAAAGCCAGGATAAGCTCCACTAGCGGCGGGCTTGGCATCTGGCCACTGAGTTCCACCCGCAACTCAACTGCCGTCGTGTCAAGCCACAACACTTCCCCCCTGCCCTGTCTACCACCAATCACTCCCAGCCTGACCATGCTGCCAGGTTGCACCCGCAGAATATCCAACAGATGTCTTGCCCGGCGGCCACTGAGCACGACCATGCCCTCCCGGATCTCTTCGGCTTCCAGTAAAACAAGATTCACAAAAGCCCCTTACAGCTGACCGCCAGTAGCCATTATCCTTGAATAAAACACCCTCTCCGCTAGCAAAGCAAAGGAGATGATGCCTCGTTATTCCATCATATGTACCCGCTCACAGTCCGGGCAAATCCAGGTGGGACCGTTACTCATGCCCCACTTGTTCTCCTCAAAACATTCCGGACAGATCTCAAAGCCGCAAACACAGCTCCAGCAGAAAGGTTTTTCTGCAGCACAGCAGTGGCAGCGGTATGTTCTGTTCCGGCGGCGGCGTCTTTTCTCCGTACTCATGGTGATGTTTCCTTTTCTTTCAGCTCCTGTTCCAGCCAACCCATGTAAGTAGGAGCGCCATCCACGATGGGGGTAGCGACAACTTCCGGGGTGTCGTAGGGATGCAGTTCGCTGATAAGACGAGAGAGCTCAGGAAATAAATCCAGCCTACTTTTGATGGTACAGCGCAACTCGTTGCTCTGTTCAATCTTCCCCTGCCAGCGATACAGGGAGTGGCAAGGAAAAATCTGCACACAGGCGGCCAATTTTGCCTCCACAAGCGCCTTGGCGATCGATTCTGCCTGTGCCTGCGTGGCTGTGGTGGTTTCCACCTGAATATAGGTCGTAGAGGTCGGGTTTAGCATATTGTCTCCAGTAAAAAATACAAGATGGCAATGAAAATTCAAATTCGATAGATAAAGAGATTCTGGCAAGTTGTTTTAAAATAGACTACCTTGGCCCCCGCTTCAAGGGAGCGCTTGATGAAAAACCAAACGAGGTCTTTATGCTCTTTGTCGTGGATGTGGGCAACTCCCACACGGTGAGCGGCATGTACAAGGATGGTCAGCTGCTGGGCAGTTGGCGTTTACAATCGCACCAGGATAAAACCGCTGATGAATTGGCCATCCGCTATCATGGCCTGTTTCAGACACACAAGTTGGATCCCATGGCCATCAAGGGTTTCATTGTCGCCTCGGTGGTGCCCACCCTGGAAACGAGCTGGCTCCATTTTGCCCGCTCTTTTCTAACCAATCTCAAGCACCCTCCTGTACATGTCCATGCAGACATGCGTCTGGACATGGGCGTCAAGGTCGACCATCCCGAAGAGGTGGGGGCAGATCGTCTGGTCAACGCGGTGGCGGCCTGGGAGCAGTTGCATACCCCACTGATTGTCATTGATTTTGGCACAGCCATCACCTTTGACTGTGTTAATGCGCAGCCCGCCTATGTGGGCGGCACCATCCATCCAGGCATTGGCATTTCCCTGGATGCCCTGGCCAGCCGCACCGCCAAACTCCCCCGGCTTGACATCAACACCACACCGGAGCAGCCCATCGGCACCAGTACGGTCAAGGCTATCCACTCCGGCATGCTCTACGGTTTCGGCGGCCTTATCGATCGCATGGTGGAGGTATTGGGCAGGGAACTCGTTCCCAACGGCGGGCCAGTGCCTACCATTGCCACCGGCGGCATGGCCACCCTCATCAAGCCCTATGCCCGCCATATCAATTGCATCGACGAAGAACTTACCCTCAAAGGCCTGGCTCTACTTTTTGCGCGCAACAAAGACCATGTTTGAACCGCTCCGCCTACCCCCACCACTGCAGCGCGGCGATACGATTGGCATCTTTTGCCCAGCAGGCCCACCTAAAAATATCACGCTGTTGCATAGGGGCATCAGTATCTTGACAGATGCGGGATTTCAGGTGCTGTGCGAAGGGGCCATGCAAGTCAGGGATGAGGCCTACCTGGCAGATACCGATGCAGCTCGGGCCACAGCCCTGCACCGTCTGTGGGCAAACGAACAGGTCAAGGCGGTGATGGCCGTGCGTGGTGGCTATGGCTGCCTGCGTCTTGCCCCGCAACTGGACATGACCCTTTTGCAAAGGCAGTGCAAGTGGCTCATAGGCTTCAGCGACCTCACTCTGCTGCTGAACATCCTGCACGGCCAGATTGGCCAGCTTGCCCTGCATGGCCCCATGGTAACCTCGCTTTCTCGCTGTCGCCGGGAAGATCAAGAACAACTCTTTGCCATACTGGCCGGCTCCTTTGCAGAAAACCTGCCCATTCCCGGATTGGAGATACTGCGGGGCGGTTCTGGCCAGGGGAGGCTGGTGGGCGGTAACCTCACCACCCTGGTGCACGGTACAGGCACCCCCTGGGACAGTTCCTGGGATGGATGTATCCTAGTGCTTGAGGATACCGGCGAGGTCATGTACCGCCTGGATCGTATGCTGACTCAATTGCAGCAGGCAGGACGCTTTGACCGCCTGGCTGGACTTTTGCTTGGTGATTTTGATACTGGTTCCGGCAACGGGACAGCAGATTTATGCCTGCAGGAGCAGGTCTGGCAACGGGTACTGGAGCTCATGCCTCCGGGCTTCCCCATCTGGGCCAACCTGCCGGTTGGGCACCGGGGCAGGACTATGCCCCTGCCCCTGGGTATGCAGGTGACAATGAATTCTTCCCACGGCAGACTCGGTTTTTTGGCCAATGATTTGCGGTGCGTTTAACCACTTTCTTGCGACTGCGTTCCGCCACTACCATCCGCCACCACCATCCGCCACTACCATATGCACAAGCTGTATCCTTCCCTTAAAATAGATCCATTGAGAAGTAGAGATTTCTGGTAAAATTGCCTTATGGAGGGCACAATGAGGAAATCTCGATTCACTGAAAGCCAGATCATTCGGATCCTGCGT
>Ga0334886_1000429_pt1 | contig 66318 bp, 45 predicted proteins | sample GraSluR1_MG_9_FD_207232 | JGI IMG/M metagenome (GOLD analysis project Ga0334886, IMG submission 207232) | Sludge microbial communities from methane-producing bioreactor in Wageningen University, Netherlands - Granular Sludge_27_06-R1 | ecosystem: Engineered > Bioreactor > Anaerobic >... | reverse complement strand
GCGGCGTGAACTTGGCGCAGCTGCTCGCCTGAGACGTTCCGCAGGGAAGGGTACCTGGGTTGAGTGAGTACCTCCCTGCCTCCCTCTCAGGTGCCAATATGCTCCACCAATACTCGAACAATCACATACGTACGCGCGCATTGCGCAGGGCGACTGCATCTGTCTAGAGGCCCTTTCTACTCGACATAGAACTGGGCGTCTCGGAGCGAGAAAGCAGGTGCAGCGGAACAATGAGCTGTCTCGCGCCAAAGCTCAGGCCACAAACTATAAAGCAATGAGAGTAACCGTATTTGTTCAAGCTATCGCCTCGCCCCATGCCCCAACTTTGGACGCACATCGGCCAGACCAAAGTAGGAGAATACTGCCCCAGGGAACTGCTTTGGATGGAGAGCAAGACCAATCTCTCTGGCGATGACAGGCCCCTAGATTCGCCGGTATGCTGAGCCTAGTGACCGTTACCACGCCCCTGTGTATAGAGGGTGATGCTATGTTGCAGCCGAGACGGGTTCTGATTGCCGACGATCAGCGCCCCATACGCCAGGGTCTCCGCGCGTTACTGAACTTTTTCCCTGGCGTCGAATGGGTCGGAGAGGCGGTAGATGGATGCGAGGCCGTAGATCTGGTCGCAGAACGGCGGCCTGACGTCGTGCTGATGGACGCCCGCATGCCGGTGATGGATGGCATGGAGGCCACGCGGCGCATCAAATCCCAGATGCCAGCAGTGAGAGTGATCCTGTTGACGATGTACCCCGAATATCAGGCCGAGGCGCTTGCAGCCGGGGCCGACATCTTTTTGCTCAAGGGAGGGCCCACTGCAGCCCTGCAAGCCGCAATCTGTAGCGTATGACCCTGGAGGCCGTTCTCACAGGGGTCAAGGAGGTGTTGCATGAACCGCATCAGCGCTAGAATGCTGTCCTTTCTGCTTCTGTGCGTGGTGGCGGCAGCCACTACCACGGGTGTTCTGGCGATGCGACGCACCGCTCCTACGGCGCCACCCTTACGCAGTGCGAGCGAATCCCCCGAACCAGCCATCGTCAAGGGCGTGGTAACGTACCTCGAGACCGTAACGCTTGATCCCGGCGCAGTGCTCGTTGTCCAGCTCCTAGATATGTCTGGGGCCAACGCCTCCGCAGTCGTTCTCGATGAGCAACTCATCCTTCTGGTCGGTAGGTTGGCCCCGTTCGAGTTTGAGATGCTCTGCGATCTGGCATCTATACAGGCGGACGGCATCTATGGGGTGAGCGCCTACATTATGGTAGATGGCGCGCGGACATTCCAGGGTGCGACGGCACGGGTTGTGGTCACTCCAGAAAGCCCAGAGACGGTCGAGCTCGTGCTCTTCAAGGTCGGGCCGTGGTCGGCTCTTGATCTGGCGCTCAGTAGCGGGCGCTTGACGCGCCTCTCCCGCTAGGGGCTTGGCCTTTGGGCCACGATACGGGTTTGCCCATCCCCGTGCGCCCGCCCATACTCGCTCCAAAGCTGTCAGGCATCCTACTCGACGCCCTCTACCAGGAAAAAGGTGCAGCAGCAGTCGCCGGGGAGTTCTTGTACCGCCCGCCGATAGATCTCGCTCTCCCACTCCTGGGCGATAGGGCGCCCAAGCAGCGTCACGCCCTCGCCTACGCGGGCCACGGCCTGCCCCGCACCATCCAGGATCAGCGCCCCGCTACCCTCGAGCTGCAGCGCCCAATCGGGCGGCCACAGCAGGGTGACGGGCCCCGGCCCGCGCCCCGTCTGCAACTGGGGGCAACGCTGGTAGTCATATAATACCAACTCGCCTGCGAGGGTCTGCAGATCTCCCGCCTGGGCGGCAAAGGTGGGCGTGTAGCGCAGCAACAGGGCCGTGCGCGCGCCCTCTGTGACCTTTTCCCACGCAAAGAGCTCGGAATGCTCGCGCAGGTTGGTGCGCACCGATTCGGGCTGTCCGACGATGAAATAGTCGCCCTGGCAGGCGGCGGGCACCTGGCCCGCCACCCAGGCGCTCACCTGCGATACATGGCCCCCTCCCATGAACACCTCTTCACCCACCACGGCCACGGCCTGCTCCGTCACCGGGCCGCCACCGCTGATGGGGATGCTTGGGTTGATCACCAGCAGGCGCCCCTCGTGCTCCACGAGGCTCAATTCGGGCGGCCAGATGGGCAGCACGCGGCTCTTGTCGTGCAACGAGCGCACCCACAGGCAGCCATCGTCCAGTTCCAGCACACCCCACAGGGCGGCCGTCATGTAGGTGCGCAAGCCTTCCACCGGCTCCTGGCGCGGAAAGGCGGTGCCGGGCACGGGTGGGGTCAGCAGGCGCTCGGGGTCGAGGGTCGGTGTGGCCGTGGGCGCCGGAGTGGGAAGCAGATGGCAACCGGCCAGCAGGAGGCACAGGGCAAGCGAGCCAAGGATCGCAGCTCGCCACCTGGGACCATCCATCTTGCTTCGCCCTCCTACCGCCGCGTCCAGCGCGCCTCGCTCTCGCGCCAGCGGGCGTACACCTCATTATACTGCGCGGCGCGTGCGAGGTCAGGCATGTAGACCGGCCCCGGATGCACCATCGCCGCCACGGCCTGCTGTCGGTCGGCATACAGACCAACGGCCACGGCAGCCAGGATGGCGGCACCCAGGGCGCCCGCCTCCGTGATACGTGGGGTGTGCACGGGTTGGCCCAGCACCTCGGCCAAGGTCTGCATCCAGAGGGCGCTGTAGGCCGCGCCGCCCGCCGCCCATATCTCGTCGGGCGCTGCGGCGGCGTCATCCTCCAGCAACCAGCGCAGATGGCAGCAGGCGCCCTCCAGCACGGCGCGGGCCAGGTGGCCCCGTCCGTGGCGCAGCGAGAGCCCCGCCAGCAGGCCCCTGGCCTCGGGATCGGGGAAGGGCCCGCGCTCGCCGCACAGGTGCGGCAAAAAGACCAGCCCCTCAGCGCCGGGCGGCGCCAGGGCCGCCTCCGCCATCATCTGCTCATAGCTCAGGCCGTCGCCCGGCCCCGCCAGCAGATCGCGCAGCCAGCGCAGCGCGGCGCCGGTGGTGGCCGTGGCCAAAAAGCGCGCGCGGTCGCGGGGGCCCTGGCGGCGCACCCAGGCCGCTGTGCCGATATAGATCAGGGCGCGTCCGGCGTGCTCCCCGCCGCTGCCCAGGATCGTGGCCAGGGTGTCGCCCGCGCCCACGGCCACGGGCAACCCGGCGGGCAGGCCCGTCTCGGCGGCGGCCTGGGGCGTCACCTGGCCCGCCAGGGCATCGGGCGGCAGGATGGGCGGCATCTGCTCGGGGCGCACCCCCGCCAGAGCCAGCAAATCGGGTGACCAGTCGCCGCTGCGCGGGTCATACAGCATGGCGCCCCCGGCATCCGAGGGGTCGCTGGCCGCCTGCCCCGTCAGCCGATACCGGACATAGTCCTTGGGTAAGAGCAAGGTCTGCGCACGGGCCAGCAACTCAGGCTGGTGCTCGCTCAGCCAGCGCAGGCGGGGCAGGCTGGGGGTGCTGCTGGCCCGCGCCCCGGGCCCCAGCACGCGCTCCAGGATAGCCCGCGCCTCGCGGTTGAGCCAATCCACCTGGGCCTGGGCGCGCTGATCCATCCAGAGCATGCTGGGGGCCAGCACACGGCCCTCGGCATCCAGGGGGACGATGGCATGTTGCAGGCCCGCCAGCCCCAGGCCCACAGGCCGCACCGCCAGGCGGGCCAGTTGCGACGCGACATCGCGCAGCACCTGGCGCGCGGCCTCCCACCAGCGGTCGGCATGCACGAGGGCCCGCCCCGGCGCAGGGTGCTCGGGCGCCACTTCCGTCGAGGCGCAGCCGACAACGTCGCCCCGCCGGTCAAACGCCAGGCAGCGGCAGGTGGTGGTGCCCAGATCAAGGCCGAGGATGCAATCGCCAGCCATGGCTCAGGCGCCGCCGCCCATCTCGACGATGACCTTCATGCCAGCCTGATCGAGCACGGTATCGAACCCGTAGGCGACCTGCTCCAGCCCCAGGCGGTGGCTGATCAGCGGCTCCACGAGCACCTCCCCCCGGGCGATCAAGTCCAGGGCCGTGCGAAAGCCACCCGGCGTAAAGTGAAAGCTGCCGGTCACCCAGAGCTGCTTGTAGTGGATCAGGTTGGGGTCCACGGCGATGGTGGCCGCCGGATAGGTGCCCGCGAAATAGTTGACGCAGCCGCCGGGGGCCGCCAGCTCCAGGGCCTGCTTTTCGGCGGCGGGCACGCCCACGGCCACGATCACCGCCTCGGCCCCCAGACCGCCCGTCAGCCCCTGCACCTGGGCGACCAGGTCGGGGTCGGCGGCGTTCAGGGTCTCGCTGGCGCCCAGCTCCCTGGCCATCTCCAGCCGCTCGGGGATCAGGTCCACGGCGATGACTCGAGCGCCGCGCAGCCGCGCGAGTTGGGCCAGCATCTGGCCGATGGGCCCCACCCCCACGATCACCACCGTATCGCCCGCGGCGATGGGCGTGCGCGAGACGCCGTTGAGGCAGCAGGCCAGGGGCTCGGTAAAGGCGGCGGCGGCATAGGGCACGCCCTCGGGGATCAACTCCAGCGCCTCGGGCACGGCCAGGCCGATGGTCTGAAAGCCCCCCTGGATGGCGGGCAGCCGGTTGAGGCACATGTTGGACATGCCGCGCTGGCAGTTGCGGCACATGCCGCACACGCGCTGCACAAAGGCGGCCACCCGGTCGCCCACAACAAAGCGGGTCACGTCAGCGCCGACGCCGATCACCTCGCCGACCCACTCGTGGCCGACGGTGCGGGGATAGGTGGTGCCGGCGCGCGTGCCGCTATAGAGGCGCACGTCACTGGGGCACACGCCGCAGGTGTGAATGGCGATCAGGACATCGCCCGGGCCCATCTCGGGCGCGGGGTGCTGCTCGATCTGAAAGGTGCGAGGGCCGGTCAACAGGGCGCGGGTCATCTGCATGGTGAGGCTACCTCCTGGCGCGTTGATGCGGTCTGTGCGCATCCAGTGTGCCCGATTTTGCGCTGCGCCGCAAGTGCTACGATGCGATCTGGGCCAGTGCTTGCCCGATAAAGATGCTCATGTGTTGGCGAAAGGTGTGGGGCGTGAGATCGTAGCGACCAAGCGGCCGGAAAAAGGCGGTCCAGGCGTCCAGATCATCCCCGGCGAGGCGCGCCAGACGCAGGGCGGCGTCCAGATCCCAATAGGGCAGCCCGGCATAGTCGAGTTTCATCTGGGCCTGGTAGTGGCGCGTAAGTGCCTGCATCGCAAAGGGGCCGTGAATCCAGCCGGTATCCAGGCGGGCGATGGCCAAGTCTATGAGTGGGTCGCCCAGGCGCGCGTCCTCCCAATCCACGACGGCCACGAGCCGCCCGCTGCGCCAGAGCAGGTTGCCTGGCCAATAGTCGCCATGCAGCAAGGCGGGGCGGTTGCCCGAGGCGGGCCTCCGCCTGGCCAGCAGGTCGCGGATGCGGGCCGCATCCAGCCAGGCAGGGTCTCCCCCCGGCGGGGCGCCGGTCTCGGCGTAACCGGTCTGAAGCGCCAGAAAGGGTAGGTCGTGGCAATCGGCGTGGTGGACCCGGGCCAGGTGCGCGGCCATCTGGCCCAGGGCATCCGACAGTTCGGCGGGCGCGAACGCAGGGCGGCCCTCGACGTAAGCGAGAACCAGATAGGGCCCAGGCAGGATCTCGCCGGACGCATCGAGGGCCAGGGGCGCGGGAGCCGCCACTCCCTGGGCCTGGAGCGCCTGCAACAGCCTGAACTCGTTGGCGGCGGCCTGGGGATTGTGCGCAAGAGCCCTGGCGTTGGGCCGGCGGAGCACCAGTCTGCGGAGAGCGCCATCGGGCGCGGCCAGCTCCAGGGCCGTCATGCCCGCCGAGCTGCCGCCCGCCAAGGGCCAGGCGCGCACCAAGCGGCTGCCCGGGGCCACCCGTTGAACGACGCGCGCCAGGATGCTCTCGCCCGAACATGAACTCATGGAGGGCGACTAGCGCTCTGTGTGCTGGGGCCGCTCCGGCGCGGGCCGCAGGCCATCCAGCATGTGGCGCAGCGCCAGCCCTGGGTGGCGCAAGAGCATGCGCGGCCCGGCATAGCGCATGGCGGCGCGGATGCGCCGCCGCATACCGGCGTTGTAGCAGTGGATGGGGCAGCGGGCGCAGGTGGGCTTGAAGGGGCCATAGGGGCAGCGCTCCAGGCGCCGCCGGGCATAGGACGAGAGCTCGCGGCAGGCGGGACACAGCCCCTCGCGACGACCATGCTTGCCCCGGCAGTAGAGGCGCAGCATGGCCGAGACGGTAGCCCACTCGCGCTGCAAGCGGCCCTTGTGGTCGAACCCCTCGAACTCGCTCTTCATGGCAGGCTCCCTGGGGGAAACGCCAGCGCGCTCAGGCAGCGGCGATCCGTTGCGCCCAGGCCGCGGCGCGCTCCAGCTCGCCGTCCTTCAACGGCCCTTCGGAGCCGGCGACGTAATAGCCCTCGGGCTCGGCAGCCAGCTTGCCGCCCGCCTTGACCAGCCCGTTGGCGATGGGCTTGGCCGCCCAGCCGAATAGCTTGACCATGAAGCGCAGCACGGCCGAGTTGGCGTCCTCGACCGAGATGCGGGTGTCAAAGGCGGCCACCCGCGCGCCCTTGAGCTTGCCGGCGGGCAGCCCCTTGAGCCAGGCGGAGATGGCGGGCGTGGGCCGAAAGGCCCGGGTGGGCGAGCCCACCAGCAACAGGGTCACGCCTTCGAGCTGCTGCGGGCTCAGCGCGTCAATCTTGACGGCCTGGGCCCCGGCAATGGCGAGGGCCATGGCCTGGGCGACCTTTTCCGTGTTGCCGAACACCGAGTCATAGACGATCAGGGTCTTCATGGGTGGGACCTCCTGGGAAAGCTGCTATGAGATAGGTCGCGTCCGAGCACGAATCCGGTAGTCTGATCCAGGATCCTTCTACAGGCGGAGTTCTGATTCTTCCTGCCCAAGCCGCCAATTGATAAAGCGTCTGATGATCTCTCGCGTAGTATGCAGCATATAGTTTCTTTCCGCAGATGTAATAGGCTTTGGATTGCCATGACGAGCGGCCTTGGATGCCTCTGTGATAAAGGCAAGTTCATCCTTGGTAGTGTCAAGTACTTGATGCATCGCAGCCCATTTCCTAGCGGAATCTCGCTGGCCCTTGGCACTCCCGACGGAGTCTCTGATGCATTCAATGGCCCTGTGGCAATAGAACGCGGTGTCTTTAGGATGCTTCATTGCCATGCCGAAGTCAGCCAGACAACGCCCCAGAAACGAGCCATCCTCACCTTCGCAGAGACGATACACAACAGACGCAGCATCCGCGGGGTCCGTCCCTTCGTTACCAGGAACGAGCCCCGGCATAGTGTCTATTCCGAACACCCGCACTCTCAAGTCAGCATCAAACGCGCCATCCGCGGGGCCAGTCCCTTCGTTACCAGGAACGAGCCCTGGCATAGTGGCTATTCCGAACTCCTGTATACTCAAGTCGGCATCAAATATCTTTATCAATTCTACATTATACGCATATCCCCACATGAAACCATAGATAGATATATACTGTTCGAGGATGATGGAAACATTATTCCTTAGTGTGTGTATATCCTCTTCATCATCAAAGCAATCAATGGCCAGCGTTATCTGATTGCACAAGATCGCTAGTTCGGCACGACAGTACGGCTCATCTGCCTGATACAAGTGGAGCACGCGGGTGTGCGGAATCGTCAAGGAGGCCCTCTCTGGATGCACAACACCGGATATGTAGTATCTCTTCATCACCCACCCCAAATGTATGAGTAGCGCTTTTCAGCCTGCTTGCTCACGTTCTATCAGGATTCGAGCGGTCTCGATCTCGCGCAAGAGGTAAGGGTTGGTGACCGTGGAGCGCATGAGCAGGTCCACCGGCAGCTCGAACAGGTCTTCCAATGCAAAGAGCAGCCCAAAGTAATGGTCGGCGTACTCGTCCAGCGCCAACGCATGGAACTCGACGACGAAATCCAGGCCGCTGCGCCCTGGATCGAAATCGCCACGGGCCGCCGAGCCAAACAACTCCAAGCGGCGCACGTGGTACTGTGCGCAGAGCCTATCCAATTCGTCGCGCTTGGCCTCTAGCAAAGGGATCATGGAACGGCTCCCCTGGGCATTGCCGTCATCTCGCGTACAAGATAGCCCTGCGGATGGCGGCTGTCAAACGAAGCCGCTGCCTCCCTCGCGCGGAGCGATGGCTCAAACAGCCAGAGCTTTGCAGAGCCAATCGGTATCCGCGCCTGGATAACATCACCTGCGCGCCCTGGCCCTGCGGTCGCAGTGCGCATTTGTTTGCTGTCGCCCCTGCCCCATGCTATACTATGGCTGCAATGGGGATGAAAGGTTTCGACAGGGAGGGCTGGTCAGCGGTTGCAAGCCGAGGCGCCTCAACCTCGTAAATCAGGGGCGCAAAAATCAAGTGCCAATACAAGCACAACTCCGGCTTTTGCTCTCGCCGCGTAATAGCGACTGAGCATTGCCACTGACCGACAGCGTCGGTCACGTCTGTCCCTTGGCTTTTCCCGAGAGCGAGGAGACAGGCGACGACTAAATCGGGATGCGGTCGGGCGGACGCCGATAGTCCCGGCCCAAGATCCATCGGCTGGTGGGCGCTGAAATCTGTCGTTCGAGGACAGGCCCACGAGACCTTTTTGGAGCGAACAAGCTTGTAGACGCCTCTGGCTGAACTCTTTGGACGCGGGTTCGATTCCCGCCATCTCCACCAAATGGAAACCGCATGATGATGCGACGCAAGAACCCCTTGATCTCAAGGGGTTCTTGCGCTAGAGGACAGGGAGCGACACGATGGATGCTTTTGCCGACTTTGTGGCAGAGATTGATGACCCGCAGCAACGGGCCCGAACGGAAGAGGTCCTCAATTGGGTGGCCAGCAGATTCCCCCATCTGGCGCCCAGGATCGCGTGGAACCAGCCCATGTTCACCGATCACGGCACCTTTATCATCGGCTTTAGCGTTGCCAAACACCACCTGGCCGTTGCACCGGAAAGGGTCACGATCAACCGTTTCTTGGACGAGATCGCCCAGGCTGGCTATGATCACAGCAAAGAGCTGGTGCGCATTCCGTGGAACAGTCCGGTTGACTTTTCATTGCTCGAGAGAATGATCGAGTTCAATATTGTGGACAAGGCGGACTATACAACGTTCTGGCGGAAATAGCGGGGCTGCGCCGCCTGCAACTGGCGCAGCGCCCCGCTTTTCCTCCGTCTAGCGCATGACCCCGGGCAGATAGGTGTAGCGCATCAGCCGCGTCAGAGCGCGCCGAGAAAAGGTCGCCTCTCCCACGGTGAACTCGGCCACAGCCTCGATGGCGGCAGACCCCGGCGCATCGTCCACCTGCACCGTGAGGGTGGCGATGTGCGTCTCGCCGGGGGCGAGCACGTCCGCCCAGGCCAGCGCGGTCCCATCCCAGCTCGCCCCCGTGTGAGACTGATACGTCGTGTGGGCAGGCAGCGGCAACGTGTAGGCCGCCGTCAGCGTGATCGCCTCGGTGTTCCGGACGGTCACGGTGTAGGTCAGCGTGTCGCCCGCTGCTGCCAGGGCGCGATCCACCGCCAGATCAGAGGCGCCGCCCGAGACGATGCGCACGCTCCCTTGGCCCAGCGCCTTGTGGCCCAGGGCGTCGGTGGCCTCGACCGTCACGGCATACTCACCCAGCTCCTCCAGCAGCAAATGGATCACCGGCTGTTGGCTTTCGATCAGACGCGGGCCGCCGGCCCCCTCGATCAGCCAGCGGTAGCCGGTGATGCTGGCGCCAACGGAGGATGAAGCAACCGCCTCTAGCCGGGTGAGCGCATAGGGGCCTCCCACCAACCCTTGCGCAACGGTGACTTGGACCTCGTCCAGCAGCCAGTTCAACTGGCGGCGCAATAGCTCGGCGGCCGTCGTAACGCCGGGACGCTCGTTGACCCCCTCCAGCCCAAAGGATTGGTGCAATGCGCGATAGGGGATACGGGGCGTGGCATTCTCCAGGGTGGGCTCGTCGGCGATGGCGAGCATGACCAGGCCCTGGGCCGCCGGCGCTGCGCCCAGGGCGGCGGCCACCGGCTGCACCAGCTCTGCATCATAGCCCTGCGGCGAGCCGCCCAGCCCCAGCTCGTCTATGCTGTGCTGGTTGGCCGCGCCGCTGCCCAACGGCCCCAGGTCCAGGGCCACGCCCTGCAGAAAAGAGCCCGCCAGGCCCGCGACGGCCACCGCCTCGGAGGGAGCGCCGCCCCCTCCGAATACGTCATCCCGGAGCCGGTGCGCCCCCAGGTAGCCGTGGTAGAGGGCCGAGCGGCCCCACAAGGGGTCGGGGTCCGGCTCGTTGTCCGTGGCGCTGGCCAGGTTCTGGCCCATCGCCAGGAGCCGCCCGCCCCCATCCAGATAGCTCATCAGCAATTGCTGGTCGCGGGCGGTGGGCGGCGTGCTGTAGACAAAGGTCCCATCGGGATTGCGCTTTTCGCCCACGCTCCACAGAATGGCGACATAGCGTTGCAGCGCCTCCAGATCGGGCAGGGTCTGCGCCGCGCCAAAGAGCGCATCCGCGTTCCACACGTCGTAGGGCACGCCCAGGGCCGTCAAGGCCGCCTCGATGGCGGGGCGCGTATCGGCGCTACCGCCCGCAAACTCGGTATCGTTGTCCAGTAACAACACCCGGCCCGCCTGCGGCAGCGCGTGCACGTACCCCCAGGCAGGCAGCGTGTACGACTCGCCCGCCTGCTCCAGCCGCACCATCGCCTCGACATCGCCCACGTGTGCCTGGGCCGCCTGCCAGGTCAGCGTCAGGGCCACCGTCGCCCCCGCCGTGGTCGTGATCGTCTCCGGCCCCGTCAGGGCCAGCCCCTCAGAGGGCGCAATTGCTACCTGCCATACCAAAGGATCGCCCGCGTCCCGCAGGTCATGGACCTGTACCACCGTCTCGCGTGCCACGCCTGCCGTCAGGCCGGGTTGTGAGAGGCTGGGCGGATCCAAGAGCAGCGCCGGGCCGGCGGCCCGCCCGAGGTCAACCAGGCCGGCGCCCCGGTCCAGGACGCCGGTCCAGGGGGGCAGTTCATCCGGCGCGCCAGGCTCTGCCAGCCGCGCCGTGCCCATCAGGGCCGCCTTGACCTCGGCATGGCCCCATGCGGGATGGGCGTGCAACAGCGCCGCCGCCGCGCCCGCCACATGGGCCGCCGCCACGCTGCTGCCGGACATGGCCAGGTACGCGTCTGCGCCCAGGCCGGCGGCCACCACGCCCACCCCCGGCGCGATGAGATCGGGCTTGAGCAGCCGCAGATAGGCGGGGCCACGGCTGCTGGCGGGGGCCACCAACTCGGGGCTGGCGGAGAGCACGCGCCCCGTGGGGCTGAGGGCGATCTCGGGCTCGGGCGTCGCGCCAGGCTCGCCCAGCCAGGCCAGCAGTTGCGCGCCAAACTCGCTGGCCAGCATCGCGGCGGGCACGGTGATCTCGTCGGGATCGCAATACTGCCCGGAGCAGCCCATGTCGGTGACGGTGTTGCTGATGTTGTAGATCAGGACCAGTTCGGCGCCAGCAACCTCGGCATGGTACGCCTTGTCGGCAAAGGGGCAGCCGCCCCGCGCCACCAGCGCCGCCTTGCCCGCCAGGCTGCCTGCCGGCAATGGGGCGCAAGCATACGGGCTGCTATCGCCCGCCAGATCCGAGACCGCGACGAGGGGCCACGGGCCGACCACCTGGTCAATCGGCGCGCCAAAGAGGGCGCGGCCATAGGGGGCGCCCTGGGCGCCCACGGTGATGGGTGTCTCCAGGCCGCCGGGCAAGCGCCCGGCCGTGGCCGCGCCGGGGCCGTCGTTGCCGGCGGGCGCCACGACGACGATGCCCAGATCGGCGGCGGCTCGCAGCGCCTCCTCGATGGGCGCCCCTGCATAGGCGGCGGCCGCGTCCCCGCTCCAGCCGCCATAGAGCACCTGGGCGCCATCGGCCACGGCATCCTCGATGGCCTGCAAGATCTCGGTGGTATAGGCGCGCTCTACGCCATCGGCCGCCGAGGGGTAGAACACGCGATAGTTCATCAGATAGGCCCCCGGGGCCACGCCCGAAAGGGTCCGCTCCACGCCGTGCAGTGTGGCCGTCACCGGGTTACCGGCGGCGATGGCGGCTGCGTGGGTGCCGTGGGCCGAGCCTGCCGCGCCGGGCGTGGGCGCGTCCTCGCTTGCCACGGGCGGGTCGGTGGGCCGAAAGTAGGCCCGCGCGGCGATCACCTTGGCGGTTGTGTGCAGAGGCCAGCCCTTGGGATAGCCGGCCGGATAGCTCCACCCCTCGGGATGGAACATGGGGTGGCCGATGGCGATGCCGCTATCCAGAATGGCGATGCGCACCCCCTGCCCTGTCGTGGCCCGGCCGCCAAGCTGCTGCCATAGCTCCGGCGCGCCGATGATGGCCAGCGATTCATAGGCGGCGGGAGCGAATGCGGCCTCCGGGTATACCCCCTTGACACCGGGGATCGCCAGCAGGCGCGCGACCACATCGCTATCGTAGCGAGGCACTCGCACGGCCAGGCCGCTGTAGGCCAGGCTATAGGCGGCCTCGACCTGGGCCCCCTCCACCGTGGCGCCGATGGCCTGGGAGACCGCCGCCTGCCGGGCCAGGGCCGAGGCCGCGGCGGGCCCCACCAGGGCGTCGGCCAGGGCCGCGCCGGCAGCCAACAGGGGCGGCGCATCCAGTTGAACGATGATGCGCTCGCCCGCAAGGGGCGTCGGGCGGCCAGGCGCTTGCGCCACAGCGCCGCCCGAAAGCGCCAGGGAGCACAGGATGATGACAGCGAGCACGGCCCGCGACGTCAAGTGGCCCAGCGGCCCAGCCTCGGAACGGTGCATAAGTCTCCTTCCGGCGCAGATACCCCTGTTGGCAACACGCCATTGTTGTCGGATCGGCCAGCAGCGCCCTCTAGGAGAGCCAGAAGCGGGTCACATCGTCTTCCCAATCCTGATAGGCGTCCCAAATGCGCGTAAAGTAAGGGCGTTCGGCTTGAAACGCATCGAGCAGCTCTTGCACCAGAGGCTCGCGTTGGCCGGGTGTGAGCCCGCGCCCGCGCGCCACATAGGCGGCGGCGCGCGCGCAAAAAATCGGCAGCAGGGCCTCGACCGCCTTGTCCGGATCGCCCTCGCCCTTGTTGAACACGGTGGCAAACTCATAGACCACCCGCGCCCACAGCCTGGCCGGGAAATCCGGCGATTCTGGGTGCTGCCCCAGCAAGGCCAACACCTCGCTCAGGGTCTGGGGCTCGAGGATCGCGCGCCACTCCTCGCCATAGTCCTGGGCGCCGACGCGAAAAGCCTCGCTCAGCAGCTCGGCCCAGTCCTGGCCGGGAGGCGCCTGGTCATAGACGGCGCGCGCGCCACGAAAGGGCGCCACAGCCGGCTGGGTAAGCGCAAGCCAGGCGCGCCGGTTGACGATGAGCAGGCGGAAAAGGGTGCCAAAGACGTGTAGGAAACGGAGATCGGCGAGAACGCCGGGCTCGCCGCCGTTCGGCCCACGGTAGCCCAGGTCCACCTGAGCCAGCCTGACCTGCTCGGTGAGCGCATAGATCGCCAGCCAAACATTGACGCCAAAGCGAGAGACATGGGTCTCCCACACATCATAGGCCGCCAATTGGGTCGCCAGCTCGCCAGAGACACAGAACTCGCCCGCCAGCGGCTCGCGCAGGTCGGCCCCCAGAAAGGTGCGCAGGAAAGGGTACACCAGGTTGTCGGTCAGGGCGGCATCATAGGCGCTGCGCTGGTAGCAGCCCAAGACCATCTGATCGCCCTGGAGGACGGGGTTGATCAACGCGGGCAGCCACTCGGGCCTGATGCCCGGCGCCCGCGCTTCGATCACCAGACAGGCCCTGGCCTGCAAGCGCCCCGCCGCCTCTAGAATGGCGCGTATCGCCGTCCCTTTGCCGTTGATGCCCTGGTACTCGATGAGCAGCGGCTCGACATTGTCGGGCAGCTCGGACTCGCGGAAATGGCGCACCGTGTTATCCGAAGAGCCGCCATCGGCGTTCATCAGGACGATCTGATAGCCGCTCAGATAGGTGCGAATGCCCGCCAGAACGGCATCCACGACCTCCGCGATGGTGCGGCCATTCCGGTGGCTGGGGATGCCGATCAATAGATCGGCATGTCGAATCTGGCGAATCCGACGCTGGGCCTCTCTGGAAAGGCTCGATTCGTACTCTAGGATGCTGTTGTCGGCAAAGGCCATGGTCTCTCTCCACCTCTGATCTGCCGATTCTGAAGCGAGCAAGGGCGGATGAACGCTCTCCCGTCGTGGCGCCGCCGCACGACGCCGCGACGGGGCGCGCACGACAACGCCATTATACCACAGCCTAACCGCCAAGAGACAAAAGCCGATGGCGACGGTAGCCAGGAGATGCACACCCGTGCTATACTCCCGAAAGACAATGGCACAAGCCCTCAGTCGGGGGCAGGAGGTAGCATGATGGATGAGCTGCTGCGAGGCATCGAGTGGCTGGGGCACGCCAGCTTTCGGCTCCGCGATGAGATGGTGATCTATATAGACCCCTGGCAGATCGCCGGCGGGCCTCCGGCGGACGTGATCCTGGTGACCCACGGGCACCGCGACCATCTCTCGCCCGAGGATATCGCCAAGGTGAGCACGCCTGAGACGGTCTTGGTCTGTTCGGCATCTTGCGCGGGCGAGCTACAGGGCAACGTGCATGCTGTGCGGCCGGGCGATCTGGTGGAGCTGGGCGCGCTGCGCATCGAGGTCGTGCCCGCCTACAACACCAACAAGCCCAATCACCCGCAAGAGGCCGGGCACGTGGGCTATATCATCGAGATCGGCGGGCGCCGCATCTATCACGCCGGCGACACCGACCTGATCCCCGAGATGGACGAGATCCGCTGCGATGTGGCGATGCTGCCTATGGGCGGCACGTATACGATGAACGCCCAGGAGGCCGCCGAGGCGGTCGAGCGCATCGGCCCCAAGGTGGCCATCCCCATGCACTGGGGCCGCATTGTGGGCAAATCGGGCGACGTGCGCCGCTTTCAAGAGTTGGCGCCTGCATCCGTCCAGATTGTGGTGCTGGAGCCGGTTGCCTAAGCGATGGGAGAGCTCCTGACGCTGGATGGCAGCTATGGCGAGGGCGGCGGCCAGCTCTTGCGCACCACCCTCGCTCTGGCGGCGTTGCAGGGGCGCCCTTTTCGGATGACCCGCATCCGCGCCGGGCGCGGCACCCCCGGGTTGCGCCCGCAACACCTGGCAGCGGTGCGGGCGCTGGCGCGCCTGTGTGGCGGGCGCACCGAGGGCGCCGAACCGGGCTCGCAGGAACTCGTCTTTGAGCCAGGCCCCGACATCGCCGCAGGCGAGCTTGGCATAGATGTCTCTGATTTGGGCGGGCAGCCCAGCGCCGGCTCGATCTGTCTGATCCTGCAAACGATGCTGCTGCCCCTGGCGCTGCGAGGCGCGCGCCCCTCGCAGGTCACCCTGATCGGCGGCACCCACGTGCGCTGGAGCCCCTGCTACCACTACCTGGCCGACGTCTATCTGCCGCTCTTGGCCCGCATCGGGATCAACTGCCGCCTGGAGTTGGGCGCGTGGGGCTGGTATCCCGAGGGCGGCGGCGAGCTAACGGCCCACATCGAGCCGGCGCCGGAAGGTGCGCTGCAAGGCTTTGAGCTGACCCGCCGGGGTGCGCTGGTGGAGGTGTGGGGTCTCTCGGCGGCCTCCAACCTGCCCATGCACATCATCGAGCGCCAGGCCAGCCAGTTGCAGGGCCGCCTGCGCTCGCGCCACATCAAGGCCGAGATCGATCAGATGGATGCCCCCTCGCCGGGCAGGGGCACTGTGGCGTTTCTGCTGGCCCAGTACGAGGAGGTCGCCGCCGGGTTCACCGGCTATGGGCGGCTGCGCTACCCCGCCGAGCGGGTGGCAGATGACGCCTTTGAGGAGTTTGACGCCTATCGGCGCAGCGGCGCGCCGGTGGATCCCCATCTGGCCGATCAAATCCTGCTGCCGCTCGCGCTCGCCCAGGGGGGCTCTCTGTATCAAACCAGCAGCATCACGCGCCATCTGCTCTCGGTGGCGTGGTTGGTGCAGCAGTTCCTTCCCCGCCAGATCGAGGTGCGCGGCGAGATAGGCCGGCCGGGCGACGTGCTGATCTACTAGCGTGGGCGCCTAGTAATACCGGTCCACGCGAAAGCGATACAGCCGGTAAGGCTCGTTGGCGCGGATGCCTGCCTTGCGCAGGGCGATATCTACCTGCTCCTCGACCGTGTCTACGCCTTCCAGATTGGGGAGCAGCAGGCCCCGGCGATTGCCCCGCTCGACGATCACGCCGTACTGCACGGGGTCCAGCTCGGCCACAGATTCGATGGGCTCTGCTTCGCCCAAGACATCCACCGAGATCTCGAGATCGGCCAGCTCATCCGGCTGTACGGGGCGAAAGCGTGGGTCGCGGGTGGCCGAGCTGATGGCGTTCTGGATCACCTCACGCACCACATTGGGCTGAGTGGGCTCGATGGTGCCGATGCAGCCGCGCAACTGCCCGTGGCGGTGCAGCGAGACGAACGCTCCCGCACGGCGGAGCTCCGTCGCCTCCAACTCGGGGGGCGGCCCAAGCCGCTGGCCGGTGGTCACATAGCTTTCGATGGTGCGGCGCGCCAGTTGCACCAGAGGATGCTCGTTCTGCATAGGTTACCTCCTCCGCCCTACAGCGCTGGATTCGTAGCGCCCTCCGGCGACCAGGCCTCCAGCACGGCGAACAACTCGCCCACCGTCTCACAAGCCAGCAGCGGTGGACGCATCTGGCTTGCGCCTGGCAAGCCCTGGATATAGCGCACAATATGCTTGCGAAAGAGCACCACGCCCAACCGCTCGCCGTTGTAATCGGCCATCCAGAGGGCGTGGCGGCGAATGGTGGCCAGGCGCTCGGCCCAACCCACCTGGCCGATGGGCCGCCGCGCCATGATCCACGGGTTGCCGATGGCGCCCCGTCCGATCATCACCGCCTCGCAGCCGGTGGCCTCCTTGATGGCGTCAATGTCCTGCACGGTGCGCACATCGCCATTGGCCACCACCGGCACCGATACGGCCCGCTTGACCTCGGCGATGGCGCTCCAATCGGCGCGCCCGCCGTACTGCTGGGCGCGGGTGCGCCCGTGGACGGCGATCAGGGCCGCGCCGCTCTGCTCCAGGATGCGCGCCACATCCATATAGTTGCGGCTGGCCTCGTCCCAGCCCAGGCGAATCTTGGCCGTGACGGGCACCGGCAGCGCGTCCACCAGGCGGCGCATCAGCCGCCCGATCAGCGGCGGGTTGCGCAACAGCGCCGACCCGCGCCCGCCCGCCACCACCCGGCGCGCCGGGCAGCCCAGGTTCAGGTCTATGATGTCGGGGCGTTGCGCCAGCAACTGATCGGCGGCGGCCAGCAGCTCTTTCTCGCCCGCGCCCAGCAGTTGCAGCGCCACAGGGCGCTCGGCGTCGTCGAAATCGGCCAGTTGGGCCGTGCGCGGGCCGCCGTGTACCACGGCCAGATCGGTGATGCAGGCGGAATAGCTGATGGCAGAGCCCATCTCTCGGCAGATGGCCCGAAAGGGCAGATCCGAAAAGCCTGCCAGGGGCGCCAGAATCGTGTCGCCATAGATCGGGATGTCGCCGATCCGAAAGGTCGGCGATGGGCTCACAACGGGGCGCTCGCATAGCTGGCAGCCTGGTGGTGCGGCATACATGTCGCCTCTCCTGGTGAATCGTCATAGCCAGTGTAGCCGTGGCCGCACGCGCGGTCAAACCATGCCAGGGTGAGGCCACTTTCGCCGCTAAAGGGTTTGACAGGGCGACGCGCGTTGGCTAGAATGGCGCCAGTTCGTTCGGCAACGAGCGGCGCGCCATGACGGCCGCCGAGGCAATAGCGCCCACTGCTCCAGCGTACGGCTCTTGAGCGGCGATTGAGAGCAGGCTTGGGCGTTTTGTTGTTCACACGCCACCCATGAGGAGCGGCCATGCCCGAGATCAGAGCTTTTCGCGGTTTACGCTATGCGCCTGACCATTTGGCCGCCAAGACGCTGGCGCCGCCTTTTGACGTGATTGACGAAGCAGCCCGCCGGCGCTTGCTGGCCGGCTCGCCCTATAACGTGGTGCGCATTGACAAGGGCCCTCAGGGACACGGCGAGAGCTGGTATCGCGAGGCCGCCGAGCTCAAGGCCGAGTGGCTGGCAGCCGGAATCCTGCAACGGGATGAGACCCCGGCGTTGTATGGCTATCGCCAGGTGTTTGTGGTGGACGGCCAGGAACGCGAGCGGATCGGCTTGATCGCCGCCATGCGGCTCCAGCCCTGGGGCCGGGGCATCCATCCCCACGAGCGCACGCGCACCGGTGACCGCGCCGACCGCCTGATGCACATGCGCGCCCTGGGCGCCAACATGAGCCCCGTCTTTGGCCTCTATAGCGACCCCAAGGGCGAGACGGACCCCCTGCTCCGGGTTCCGAGCGACGCTCTGCTGCTGGAAGCCGAGATCGAAGGGGTGCGCCAGAGCTTTTGGCGCATCGGCGATGGCGAAACCGTGGCGGCGCTGCAGGCCCTTCTGGCCCAGCGCGATATCGTCATCGCCGACGGGCACCATCGTTACGAGACCGCCCTGGCCTACCAGGCCGAGCGGCGCGCCGCCGAGGGCGACCCGGCCGGCACCCAACCCTACGATTATGTCATGATGTATCTGACCCGCGCCGAGGCCCCGGGCCTGGCGATCCTGCCCACCCACCGCATCGTGCGCGGCGAGCAAGAGCTGGATCAAGAGAGCCTGCTCCACAGCCTGCACGCCGATTTCGAGCTGCGCCCCTTGTGGAACCGCGCCCTCTGGCAGCAGGCCCTGGCGCAAGCCGCGCGCGACAGCGTTGCCCTGGGATTGGCTCTGCCCGATATGGGCGCCTTTGTGCTGCGCCTGCGCGACCCGGATCGGCTGGCGGCCATAGCGCCCGAAGCGCCCCAAGAGCTGCGCCGCCTGGATGTCACCGTGCTGGAAAAGCTGCTTCTGGAGCCACTCATGGGCATCTCACCCCAGAGCCTGGCGGCGGGCGAGCGCGTCTCGTACAGCATCGATGCTGATGCAGCTATGGCCGCCGTAGCGGCCCACGAGGCGCAAGCGGCCATCCTGCTCAACCCTACGACCGTTGATCAAGTGTGGCAGGCGGCCTGCCACGGCGTAACGATGCCCCAAAAGAGCACCTACTTTTACCCGAAGCTGTTGACGGGGCTGGTGTTTCACCCGCTCGTCGCCATGTGAGCGCTCCTGGATAGGAGGCATGATGAGGATTCTGGTCACCGAAACCATTGGCGCATCGGGCCTGCAGTTGCTGCAGGAGCATACCGATGTGGACCAGCGGCTCAAGCTGAGCCCCGCCGAGCTGCTGGAGATCATCGGCCAGTACGATGGGCTGGTGGTGCGTAGCAGCACCCAGGTCACCGCCGAGCTGCTGCAAGCCGGCGAGCGCCTGCGGGTGGTCGGGCGGGCCGGCACCGGCGTGGACAATATCGATGTGGACGCCGCTACCGAACGCGGCATCCTTGTGGTGAACGCGCCCGCCGGCAACAGCAACGCCGTGGCGGAGCACACCATCGCCTTGATTCTCGCGTTGGCGCGACGCCTCTTTCCAGCGGTGAGCGCCCTCAAGGCGGGCCGTTGGGAAAAGAGCCACCTGCAGGGCATCGAGGTGCGCGGCAAGGTGCTGGGGCTGGTGGGCCTGGGCCGCATCGGACGCATGGTGGCCTCCAAGGCCAGGGCGCTGGAGATGCGGGTGATGGCCTTTGACCCGTATGTGGCCCCGGGGGGCGCCGCCTCCCTGGGGGTACAACTGGTCTCATTGGAGGAGCTGCTCTCCACTGCCGATTTCATCTCGATCCATACCCCGCTGACGCCGACCACGCACTGGATGATCGGGGCCGAGCAGTTGGCGCTGATCAAGCCCGAGGCGTTCCTCATCAACTGCGCCCGAGGCGGGCTGATTGACGAGCGCGCCTTGTGTGAGGCGCTGGCCGCCGGCAAGTTGGCGGGCGCGGGGCTGGATGTGTTCGAGCAAGAGCCCGTCTGCGACCAGGATTTGGTGTCGCTGCCCAACGTCATCGCCACGCCCCACGTGGGCGCCTCCACCGCCGAAGCGCAGGAGAACGTGTCGCTGGATGTGGCCCGGGCCATCGTGGACTATGCGGAGGGTCGCTTCCCCGAGACGCCGGTGAACGTGCCCTATCTGGCGCCCCAGGCCGCCGAGTACCTGTTGCCGTACATTGATCTGGCCGACCGCATGGGCAGTTTTTTCGTCCAGTGGCGCGCGCGCATCTCGGGGCCCATCGAGCTGACCTATACGGGCGAGCTGTGCGACTATGATACCCGCGTGCTGACTTCGGCCTTTCTGGCGGGGCTGCTGCGGCCCGTGACGGCCGAGCCCGTCAACGTCGTCAATGCTCGGCACATTGCCGCCCAATCGGGGTTGGAGGTATCAGAGACCTGCCTGGCGCGCCCGGATCGCCACGGCAGCCTGATCTCGGCCAGCATGGTGAACGGCGACGAGCCCCGAGACATTGCGGGATCCGTCATCAACCAGGAGCCCCACTTGACCCAGTTGGATGGACAGAGCATGACCTGCGTGCTGCAGGGCCACATGCTGGTGGATGAGCACCACGACCGTCCGGGCATCGTGGGCAACTTGGGCCAGCTCTTGGGTGCGCGCAATGTCAATATCTCTTTCGCGCAACTGGGCCGGGCCCGGCGCGGCGGCCAGGCGATCCTGATCCTGGGGCTGGACGAGGCATTGCCAAAAGCTGTGCTGCCCGAGATTCTGAATCTGCCCAACATCGTACGGGCGCGCGCCGTAGCGTTGCCTCTGCTGCCCGGGTTCGACGAACGCTAAACGAAGCGCGATAGAGCAACGGGCGGCCCTCACGAGAGAGCCGCCCGTTTTTGTGTGCCAATCGCCGCCCTTACCACCGATCCCGATGCACCCGTTCCTCATCGTACTGGGTGCGGGGCTCCTTTTCCTCGGCCCCGTGGCCGATGGCGATATAGCAGAAAGGGATTACGTCCTCAGGGATGCCCAGCATCTCGCGGGCCTCGCGCACCCGCTCCTGTACCGGGTGCACGCCGCACCAGACGCTGCCCAACCCCAAGGCCGTGGCCGCCAGCAACAGGTTCTCCGTCGCCGCCGAAAGGTCTTGGATCCAGAAATCGGGGCGATCGGCGAAGCTGAGGCTGGGCTGGCCGCAGGGCACGATGCAAACCGGCGCCTGGCGCACCATCTTGGCGTGGGGGTGGGAGGCGGCGATCTGCTCGCGCAGCGCCTGGTCGCGCACGACGACGAAATGCCAGGGCTTGCGGTTGCCCGCCGAGGGCGCCGCCATGGCGGCTTCCAGCAGCAGCGTCACCTGCTCCTCCGCCACGGGGTCGCCGGTGTATTGGCGGATGCTGCGCCGCGCGAACAGGTTCTCGATGGTCAGCCTGGGGGACATGGTACAACTCCTCTCGATGTCGCCGGATACAGGGATGCCCAAAGCATAGCCCAGGGCGCGCGGCTCTGTCAAGGCTGCCCGCCGGGCGCTTGCCCGCATGGCGTCTAGCGTTTGCCCGAGGCCAGCTCGACGGCGGCGCGCATGGCGGCGATCAGGCTGGTGGCATAGGCCGTGCCTTTGCCCGCCTTGCCAAAGTTGGTGCCGTGATCCACCGATGTGCGGATGATCGGCAACCCCAGGGTGATGTTGACCCCCTCGGCAAAGCCGATCAGCTTGGTGGGAATATGGCCCTGGTCGTGGTACATGGCCACCACGGCATCGAACGCCCCGTGTTCGGCCATCAGATAGAACACGGTATCGGGCGGCACGGGGATCGGGTGGACGTTGAACCCCTCGGCGCGGGCCCGCTCGATGGCGGGGCCGATCTCGCGGATCTCCTCATCGCCAAACAGGCCCCCCTCGCCCGAGTGCGGGTTCAGCCCGGCCACGGCCAGGCGCGGGTTCTCGATCCCGATCTGCCGGAGGGCCGCATCGGTCAGGCGGATGACCGCCAGGATGCGCTCCGCCTTGGCCCGCTCGATGGCCTGGCGCAATGAGCAGTGGGTGCTGACATGGGTGACGCAGAAATCGCCCGCCGCCAGCATCATGGTGACGCCCTTGACCCCACAGCGCTCGGCCAGCAACTCGGTGTGGCCATCGTGATGGTGCCCGGCCAGGTTGAGCGCCTCTTTGTTCAACGCCGATGTCACCACGGCATCGATCTCACCCGCCAGGGCCAGATCCACCCCTGCAATGACGCAATCATAGGCCACCTGCCCTGCCTTGGCCTGCACCTGGGCAAAGACGACATCGCTCAGGTCCTGGTCGGTGGCCTGGAGCACATCCAGGGTATCGGGCGCAAAAGCAGCCTCGCTCACCTGTCGGATGGGGCGCACCGCCCCCGCCATGCCGGTGATGGCAAATGCCTGGCGCATCCAATCCGCATCGCCCAACACCACCATGCGGGCCATGCGCTGCACATCCGGATCGGCCCAAGCCTTGACAATGATCTCGGATCCGCTGCCGCTGGGGTCGCCCATGGTCACGCCCAAGATAGGTCTATCGTCCATCGTTCCATCCCTCTGTTGTACCTGGGTTGTTATGTCTATACCGAAAATGGGGACTCACTCTGTGGGCGGCCACGGGGGGCCGCCCCTACGCGATGCGTTCTGTAGGGGCAGGCCCCTGTGCCTGCCCTCAATGCGCCTCGCTGCACCCCATTATCATCGCTTGTGGTGCGCTATGCGCATGGGCATCTAGACCGTCTCTCGTTGGTCGCGCTGCCGCACCTGGGCGAACCAACGCTGCACATCCAGCAACGCATCGTCGGTGCCAAAGCCCCCGGCCTTGGTGGCGGCGGGCAGGCCATCACACAGCCCGCCGATGAGCTGCGCGCCTGGCAACCCCGGCTGGATCTGGGCCAGGATGCGCAAAGCGCGGACGCCCAACTGCTGGCAGAGGGCGATGGCCACGTCGCCGCCTGTCATAAAGAGGCCGCCCAGTAGCTGCTGTTGGGCAGCCGCCAGCGCGGCCCGGGCCAGGATGCGCGTGATGCGCGGCCCGCCGCCGGGCAGCAGCGGCGCCGTGCTCGCCTCCAGGAGCGTGTCACGTCCCTGCCCCAATGCTTCACACACAGCCCCGGCCAGCCGCGTGGCCTCGCGGTCCTCATCATAGCTCCCCAGCGCGTCCAGCATGATCCGTGGCTCCCCTGCTGCCGCCAGATGCTCCACCTGCCGCAGGGTGGCCGGATTGCGGCTGCCGCACACAAACAGGGCAGGCCGATCCAGCGGCGGCCAACTCTCCGGCGTCACAGGCTCGACATCCTCGGCAAGCAGGGCTGCCCAAGGCCGGGCCAGCCCCGCCGAGCCGCAGGGCACCCAGCGCGGCCCCAGGGTGTGCAGCGCTTGTGCAATGTGGGCCAGATCGGCATCCGACGCGGCATCCACCACGACGATGCGCGCCGCCTGCCGGCGCAGCTCCGACGCCACGGCCTGGGCGCCCTGGGCCACGATGCTGTGTTCCACCAGCCCTACTTCCATGCCCGCCTGCTGCATCAGCAGCGTGGGGACATGGGATTCCCGCATGGGCCAACGAGGATCGTCGCGAAACTCGGTGAGGGCCAAGGGGCGATCGTGGACGAGCTGCACACCGCCCAGCGTGGTGCGCCCCCCCTGGGGAAAGGCGGGCGCCACGACGATAGCGCGCACGGCCGCCAGCACCGCCAGGACGCGCAGTTCGTAGCCGACGTTGCCGCGCAGCGTCGAATCTATCTTTTTATAGATGAGGCGTTCGCCCACCAGAGGTAGCAGCTCCTGCAAACGCCGAACCGCTTGCGAGGGCGGCAGTTCCCGGCTCTCGGTGGTATAGACCAGGGTGCGCGCGGCCACCGTCGCCCCGCGCTCCATCATCACGACGGCATCCAACCCTTGTTGGGCGAACTGGAGCCCGCTATCCATAGCGCCGGTCAGGTCGTCGGCGATCAAGGCCACAGCCTGTGCGCCCTCGGGGAGGCTGGTCATCGGTTACCCACCCGCCGGACGCCCTTGTGGCGCCATTGTGGTTGAGTTCCGCCTTGCAGCATGCTATACTCACCGTGCTGTTCCTGCGGTGGCAAGGGGCCATCGCGACAAGGGCATAAAAGAGGAGGGCCTGATGAAAAAGTTTGGCGCGCTACGTTTTGTGGCATCCTTTTACCGTGTGCTGGCCTGGATCGTGCTTGTGGGCGGTGTCTTGTTCGGTCTGGCGACGATGGTCATGGGCGCCCTGGGCATGCGTGCGTTGGTTTCCCGCATGGGGCCGCGCACCGGCGCAATCGGCACCGTCGAAGCGGTCATTGTCGGGCTTCTCATCATGCTAGGCGCTCTGTTGTACTTTGTCGTGCTCTATGCAACATCCGACGGCATCCACGTGGCGCTCTCCATCGAAGAGAACACCCGTGACATGGCCACGTATCTCAAGGGAGCAACTAGCGCGCCCACATCCACAACCTGGGAGCGCCCTCCGGCGGACGAATAGCCTCGCGGGAGACGCTCAGCGCCAGGCGCGCGGCTTGCACAGAATCTCGAGCACGCGCAGATCAAAGAAGTCCTGGGCGTTGGCCGAAAGGAGCACGGCAGCGGTATCGGCCCCACGGCCTGATCCACCGATGGCGATGATCTCTTCGCCTGCGGGGATCAGGCCGGCATCGGCTGCCATGACGGTGATCTCGCAGGCTACTTTCATACCTTGCCCAAAGCTACGCAGGGTAAAGGCGATGATCTCATCCAACTGATAGGTGCCCAGCTTGCGGCGTACGGCGCGGTTGACGCCACCCAACGCGTGTTGGCACGTCAGGATCTCGCCGCCGCCTTGCAGGATCGCCTCACGGTGCTCGGGCAAGAGCTCCTGCGTATTGGGCTCGCCAAAGCCGGCGGAATGGGTGACGGCCACAACATGCGGCCCCTGCCCCGCCAGTCTGGCAACGAGCTTGGCCGCCGTGGCGCCTGTGGTCGTGGCTACGGCGATATGCCGGCTGCCTAGCTGGGCAGCGCGCAGGGCAGCCAGTTCCAGCGTGCGCTCCGTATTGTCCGGCCCGGCCTGATCAAAGTAGGTGCATTGGATGCATCGTTCCGGCACGGCAACCTCCTGTTTGTGCAGCTCCCTAACGGCCCGGCGCATCTGCCTGGGCCGATGCAAACTCGCGTGGCCTCAGATCGACTTGGGGTCGCGCCCGACGCGCGCCAGGGCGTGCCGGTAGCGGTCCATGGCATGGTACATGGAGCGCTTGACCCCATGATGTTCTCGCTCTACCTGGCGCAGCAGCCCTTTGACAAAGGCCCTGCGTGAGGCCTTGCCATCCGGACAGGGCTCACCCTCGATGGGAAAGCCGCTGGCGCGGGCAAAGGGCACGATGTCGCGCTCTTCGATCAGGATCAGCGGACGGATCACCGTGAGCCTGCCCTGAAAGAATTCGGCCTTGGGATCGATGCTATCAATGCGGCCGCTATAGAACAGGTTCATCAGCGTCGTCTCGGCCACATCATCGGCATGGTGCCCAAAGGCCAGCTTGTTGCAGCCCATGCGTCCAGCGATCTCGAACAGAGCCTTGCGGCGCCCGCGCGCGCAACGGAAACAGCGGCTCCGCTCGGCGGCGGTGACGTCCTCGGCCACCTCGATGGGCTCCATCACAAGGGGGATACCCTTTTCAGCGCACCAGGCTTCCAGCCAGTCGTCGGGCACCTTGCGGCCACAGTGGTAATCGCTGACAATGTGCGCTGCGATGAGCGAGTAGCGCTCCTGGCCGGTGCGGCGTCGTCGCTCCAGCAGATCCAGCATGGAGAGGCTGTCTTTGCCCCCAGAGACGGCCACCAGGATGAGATCGCCATCGGCCAGCAGGCGATAGCGCCGCTGGCCTTTGTTCAGCGATTTGAGCAAGTAGTGGGCCAGCCGATCGCGCCGATCTGGCTCTGGCAAAGGGGTCGTCAAAGAACTCATGGAGCCGATGATACCATAGGCGGGCAGCCGCCGCAATTCGGCGCGCGGTCACGCGCCGGGCCCTTGCTTGACAGGCGTGCCGAGCATGTTATAATCCGAGTAAGTTGATTGACAAGGTACAATTCAGCAGAGGTTCAGCAACATGAAGGTTTCCACCAAGGGCGAATACGGCATTCGGGCTCTGCTGGAGCTATCCCTTCGCTACGGTGAAGGCTATATCCAGAGTTCCGAGATCGCCTCGGCGCGAGGCATTCCTGAGAACTATCTCTACCAGTTGCTGATCACGCTGCGCAAGGCGGGCATCATCCGCAGTCGGCGCGGCCCTCAGGGCGGCCACATGCTCGCCAGAGCGCCCCAGGACATCAGCGTCGCCGACGCCCTGATCGCCCTGGAGGGGCCCATCGAGCCCACCCTGTGCGTGCAGGACGAGGTCGTGAACGACTGCGCCTACCAGGATACCTGCGCCATGCGCGAGGTCTGGCAGAGGGTCACAGATGTGACGCGAGCCGTGCTCGAATCCACGAGTTTCCGCTTTCTAGCCGAACGCGAGGCCGCACTGCGCCAGGCCGAGATGTCCTCGGTAAACTAGATCGCGCCCCGAACCTCTTGTTCGAGTTGCTCAAAGAACGCGACCATGAAACGGTGACGCTCGGCCGCCAGGGCGCGTCCCGTCTCCGTCAGCATCCGATCCTTGAGCTTGACCAACTTGAACAGATACTCGTGTACGGGCGTGTGCTGATCGGCCTCTAGATCGCCGTGGCCCTCCTCGGGGGCGCGCTCCGCATAGGCGGCATCCACCTCACCCCACAAGTGCTGCCGGCGAGCGCCGGCGATGGCATAGGCCCGGGCTACGCCGCTGGCCCCAATGGCATCCAGCTTGTCAGCATCATAGAGGGCACACGCCTCCACGCTGGACGGCGGGTTGGCGGCGCGAAAACGATGCTGCTCGATGGCCTGGGCCACAGCCTCGACCCGCTCCTGCGGCTGGCCCAGCAGGGCCTCGCGGGCGATGCGCGCCCCCAGCATGGCATGGCACTCGCCGGTGCGCTCCTGCTCGGCGCGCCCCGCATCGTGTAACAGCGCCGCCGCGCTCACAATCTCCAAATCGGCGCCCTCGGCGGCGCCGATCCGCATGGCCAGCCTCCACACCCGCAGTACGTGATCGAAACCGTGGGCCGCGTCGTTATCGTGGTACAGGGCTCGCGCCTGCTCGATAGTGATCATTCGGCGCCCCTGCGAAGAACACGCCCCTCGACCCAGCGCGACGCGCCATACAACAGGGCGGCCAGGCCGGCGATGCTGAGCGAGACATCTGCCACGGCGCGGGTCCAGAACGGCAGAGGATAGAGCTGGATCAAGGTGTCCTCATAGTGAAAGGTCCAGGTGCCCTCCTGGAAAAAGATGCGGTGAAAGAGGGTAAAGAACAGGTCGAAATCGGCGATGGCGGCCACGGCAACGACGGCGATCAGGGCGCCTGTGGCCCAGATGCCATAGCGTAGCGCCAAGGCCCACTGCATGGGCCAACGCCGCAAGAGCAGGAACGTGGCGGCCACGGCCAGCGCCAGCGCAACGGCATGGGCGATGAAAAAGCCGTCCATGACCTGCTTGACATCCACCATGTGCTGCACCTCTTCGGGCAGCATCGCGATCTGGCCCGCATCGGTGCGCGCCTCCGCCATCTCTTGCAGCGACGCACTGCCCCGCAGATAGCCCACCAGAATGTCTGAGAGGCGCTGGCGCTCCGCCGGGGCCAGGCGCGTCGAAGGCGGGAACGACGCACGAGCATAGGCGCGCCGCACATAGCCCGGCGTCACCAGCAGGTAGAGGGGCGTGGCCACCAACAGGATGGGCACGCTGATCAACAAGAGCGCGCGCGCGAGTTTCTCCACGGGCCGGTAACTCCTGATGCAGAATGCTGTCAGCCGAACGCGACCTGCGGCAGTATAGCATCGGGGGGCGAGGCGGACAACCGAGCCTGGGCGTATTTCCGGCCCTGGATAGCGGTCGGACGAGGCGGGCGAGACGCCCGCCCTCCGTGCAGATCCCGCTTTCTCTCGCCGCTTGACACGACGCGCCGCTTTCGGTATTCCTTAGGCAGCATCATCCTAGCCAAACAGACGGCATGGAATAGGAGGAGGCTCCATGGCCGAACTGATCCTGGCCCACGACCTGGGCACCACGGGCAACAAGGCCTCGCTCTTTGACGCATCGGGCGCCCTGCTGGCCAGCACCGTGAGCCCCTACGCCACCCACTATCCGCGCCCCGGCTGGGCGGAGCAAGATCCAGCCGATTGGTGGCGCGCCGTGGCCGATTCCACGCGCCGCTTGCTCGCACAGGCCGCCTTCGCGCCGGAGGACGTGGCGGTGGTCAGCTTTTCGGGGCAGATGATGGGCTGCCTGCCGGTGGACGGCGCCGGGGCGCCGCTGCGCTCGGCCATCATCTGGGCCGACCAGCGCGCCGAGGAGGAGGCCGCCTACCTCGCCCGGCAAGTGACGCCCGAGGGCGTCTATCGCATCACGGGGCACCGGGCCAGCGCCAGCTATAGCGCCGCCAAGATCCTCTGGCTGCGCAACCGCCAGCCCGACGTTTTCCGTCAGGCCCGGCGCTTTTTGCAGGCCAAGGATTATGTCGCCTGCCGCCTCACCGGCGCCTATGCCACCGACTATTCGGACGCCTCGGGCACCAACCTGTTCGACCTGTGCGCGCGGCGCTGGTCGGATTCGATCCTGGGCGCGCTGGGGCTGGACCCCGAGCTGCTGCCACCCGCCTTGCCCTCCAGCGCTATCGTGGGCGGCGTGACCCGCGCCGCCGCCGAGGAGACCGGCCTGCGGCCCGGGACGCCCGTCGTGATCGGCGGCGGCGATGGGGCCTGCGCCACGGCAGGGGCCGGCGTCGTGCATCCCGATGACGCCTACTGCTACATCGGCTCGTCCTCATGGATCGCCTTTGTGAGCCGCGAGCCGCTCTATGACGCCGAGCAGCGCACCTTTACCTTTGCCCACCTGGACCCCGCCTATCTCTTTCCGACCGGCACCATGCAGTGCGCCGGGGGTTCGTTCGATTGGCTGGAACGCCTGCTGCGGGGCGAGGCCGAGGGTCGCCTGTACGCCGAGCTGGATGCCCTGGCCGCCAAGGTGGAGCCGGGCGCCCAGGGGCTCTTGTTCCTGCCCTACCTGATCGGCGAGCGCAGCCCCCACTGGAACCCCCACGCCCGGGGCTGCTTTCTCGGGCTGACCCTGGCCCACGGGCGGGCCGAGATGGCGCGGGCCGTGCTGGAGGGCGTCGCCCTGAACCTGCGCATCATCCTGGATGCCTTTCGACAGCAGGGCGCTCCCATCCGGGCGCTGCGAGTGATCGGCGGCGGCGCGCGCTCGGCGCTCTGGCGTCAGATCCTGGCGGACGTGCTGAACCTGCCGCTGCTGCGCGCCCAACTGACGGTGGAGGCCACCTCGCTGGGGGCGGCCGTGGCGGGCGGCGTGGGCGTGGGGCTGTTCCGCGATTATGGCGTGGTCAACGAGCTGGTGGCGGTGCAGCCCGCCGAGGAGCCGAACCCGGTGGCCGTCCGTCGCTATGACGATCTCTATCCTCTGTTCACCGACGCCTATCATGCCCTGGCGCCACTGTATGATCGCATCGCTGCGCTGCCAACCGCAAAGGAGACCCCATGAGTGACCGGCTTCGTTTTGCCACGTTCAACGCCAATTCGATCCGCATCCGGCTGCCGCAGATCCTGGAATGGCTCCCGCGCAACGACGTGGACGTACTGTGCGTGCAAGAGACCAAGGTGCAGGATCACGAGTTCCCCGCCGAGGAGATCGAGTCGCTGGGCTATCATGTGATCTATCGCGGCCAGAAATCCCACGCCGGCGTGGCCGTAATCACCCGGCAAGAGCCCGCCGAGGTGGCCTTTGGCCTGGACGATGGCGGCGAGCCCGACGAGGCGCGCCTGATCCGCCTGCGCATCGGCGGGCTGGTGGTGGTGAACACCTATGTGCCCCAGGGCCGCAGCGCCGACCACGAGATGTTTGCCTACAAGCTGGCCTGGTTCGAGCGGCTACGCGCCCTGTTCGAGCGCCACTATACGCCGGACGAGCGGCTCATCTGGGCCGGGGATATCAACGTGGCGCCCGAGCCCATAGACATCCACGATCCGGTGCGCAACGCCGAGCATGTGGATTTTCACCCCCTTGCGCGCGAGGCGTTCAAGCAGACGTGCGCCTGGGGCCTGGTGGACGTCTTTCGGCTGCACCACCCCGACGAGCCGGATCAGTACAGCTACTATGACTATCGGGTGCGCAACGCCGTGGAGCGGGCCGTGGGCTGGCGCGTGGATCATATCCTGGCGACGGCTGCGCTGGCCGAGCGCTGCACCGGCGCCTGGATAGACCGGGAGGCGCGCCTGGCGGAGCGCCCCTCCGATCACACGATGGTGGTGGCCGATTTTGCGCTATAGACGCCCCGGCCTCGGCTATCGAGCAGCGGCCCCCAGCCCGGGCATACGGCCCTGGTGCACCTCTTGCGCCAGGGCGATGGCGCCCAACACCCCGGCTCGCCCCCCCAGGGCGGGCGGAATGATGTACTCGTCAATGCGCGCCTGGAGGCTCTCGAGCTGCAAGTAGCCGTTGAGCAGCTCTTGCACGTGGGCGCGGATCATGGGAAAGAGCTGCAACTGCTCCATCACGCCCCCGCCCATGATCACCCGCTGGGGCGAGAGGGGCAGCAGCAGGTTGACCAGCCCCAGGGCCAGGTAGCGCGCCTCCAACGCCCAGGCCGGATGATCAGGAGGCAACTGGCGGCTGGGGCGCCCCCAGCGCTCGGCAATGGCGGGCCCGCAGGTGAGCCCCTCCAGGCAGTCGCCATGATACGAACAATAGCCGGGGTACGGGTCGGCCTGCCAATCGTGGGGAATGCGGATGTGGCCCATCTCCGGGTGCATCAGGCCGTGGATCAGCTTGCCATTGGCCATGCCGCCGCCGCCCAGGCCCGTGCCGACGGTCAGATAGAGGAATGTGTCGAGCCCCTTAGCCCCGCCCCAACGGTGCTCCCCCAGGGCGGCGACGTTGACGTCGGTATCGAACCCCACGGGCACGCCCAGGGCGCGATGGATGGCGCCCGCGAAATCCGTATGGGCCCAGCCGGGCTTGGGCGTGGTGGTCACATAGCCAAAGCGCGGCGAGCGAGGGTCAGGGTCAATGGGGCCGAACGAAGCGATCCCCACAGCGGCCAGCTCGACGCCCGCCCCCTGCTCCTGGAAAAAGGCGATGGCCTGGGCCAGGGTCTCCTCTGGCGCGCCGGTGGCAAAGCGCACCTCGGCGCGAATGTCGTCCGGCCCCGTGCCGATGGCGCACACGAACTTGGTGCCGCCCCCCTCGATCCCCCCGTATAGCGTCATATCTGTGCGTTCCTCCTGATCTAGATCGCCCATTGCTCCCAATCGGGCTCGGGCAGGCGCCGCACCACGATGCCGTGGGTGGCGTCCACATCCAGCGTATCGCCCGTTTGGATGCGGCGCGTGGCATCCTCGACACCAAATACCGTCGGCACCCCATATTCACGCGCCAGCACGCTGACGTGGTCCAGCAGGTCGCCCCCTTCGGCCACAACCCCCGACACCACGGAGAACAGGGGCGTCAACTCGAAGGGTAGCTCGTGGCACACCAAGACCTCTCCGGGCAGCGCCTGGCTCGCCTCGCCCGAGCTGCGGATCACGCGCGCTTTGCCGACCACCTTGCCAGCGCAGATAGCGCGGCCCGTCAGCTTCTGGTTGGGCGCGCCCTCGACCTCGAGAGCGGCATCCGTTGGGGGCTCGATCCTCTCGGGCGGCGCATAGCGCGCCCAGCGCCGCAGGGCGGCCCGGCGCTCTGCGGCGAGGCGCGCCGCAGCGTCGTTCGCCATGCGCCCCTGCAGCCAGTCGAGGAGCTCGCGGCAGGTGAACAGGCTGGCCTCCTGGCAGGCATCCACCAAGGCGGCCTGGCGCAGGCGGCGCCCCACCTCGCCCACGATGTCGCTTTCCAGTACGCGACACAACGCCACGGGGGCGTGGCTATCGCGCGCCAGGGTGCGGTAGCGGCGCCCCAACCCCAGCAGCCACATATAGCCCTTGCCGCGCAAGCGACCCAGGCGCGCCAGGATCTCTGCCAGGGCCTGGTCGCGGGCGGCGAGGCGCTCCTGTCGCTCAGGGGGCTCAGACGCCTCGCCTGCCTGCCGGGCGCTCCAGGCCTCCTCCAACAGCGCGCGGCTCGGCGCAATGGCGGCCAGATCGCGCCAGGGCGCCAGGATCTCGCCAGGCACAAAATGATGCCGGTGGCTCGCGAAAAAGGCCCGCTGCGCATCCTGGTGCGCCTGCTCGTCTGGATAGGTGGCTGCTGCGAGCTCGCTCAACTGCTCGGCAGCTTGGGCCCAGGCATCCTCGCCGGTCCAGAGCAACAGGTCTAGATCCTGGCCGTCACTGCCCAGCCAGCGCCGGTGCACCCGCGTCAACAAGCGCGTCAACACACGATCCACCCTCGCCACCAGGCCGCTCTCCTCCCAAAAGGCGTTGTGCAGGGCCATGATCTCGGCCAGCACGCCCGCCAGATCGGCCGGACCGAGCTCGGAGAACGGCTGCGCATCCAGGCCGTGCAGCCGCGCCAGCTCGCGCTCGCGCAGCGCCGTATAGCCCTGATCCAGCTTGCGGGCCCGGGCCAGCAGCCGCAGGTCCTGGAACCAGCGGCGGAGCGGCTCGATGGGCGTCTCGGGAAGAGTGTCCGACGCAGCGCTCACATAGAGATAGCCGCAGGGATAGCAGATGGCGGGCTTGGCCTGGCCCGTGGCGGGCCAGAGGGGGCGCGCATGATAGGCGTCGTGCAGCGCGAGGCTGCGGCTCTGATGATACCAGCTCAGGGGCCGCGCGGCGCGCGGGCTCACATCCGGCTCGTGGAGCCATTCGAGGGGCGCGTCACACCCGACCTCCTCTTGCGCCTCCCTGGGCAGGTAGGTGGGCACGCCCGTCACCGGGCGTGCCCGCAACACATTGATCTGTCCATCCACCAGGACCCAATCCAGGCTCTGATAAGCCACACCCTGCTCATCCAGCAGCAAGCCCATCTCGCGCAACTGCCCCCAGGTTGGCTGCTCATCGGGCAAAGGGTAATATGGGTCAAAGATGTGCACGCCAGGGCGCGATCCTTCTTGGACCGAGAGCAGGAATACGTCGGCATTGCCCGTCACCGGATCTACGGTAAAGAGCGCGCCACGCGCATCGGCCTGCACCATCGGCTGGATCAGCACGCCCATCGCCGAGGAGAGCAGATCCACCCCGAAACTGTGGGCATAGGAGAGGGCCTGGGCGCTATAGAGCGAGGCCCAGCAGGCCAACACCGCCTCGACGGCGGCGTCAGCGCTGGCCACATCGAGCAAAGCCACATGCTGCCCAACAAAGCTCTGGTGAGGGCTGTCCTCACTGGTGGCGGAGGAGCGCACCGCCGCCCGCTCCACACCCAGCTCGGCCCACGCCTCGTGGATCACGGCCACCACGTCATCGGGGATGCGGCGCACGTCAAACGCCGCGCGGATGGCCCACTCTGTGGCCTGGAACTGGCCGATGGACTGGGGCTGCATGGTGGTCAGGATGGAGCGGACCTCGCCTTGCAGCCCGCCCTGGCGCATGAAACGACGGTAGAGCTCTGCCGATAGGGCCACGCCGCCCAGCACAGGGCAGCCCAGGCGCAAGGCTTGGCCCAGACGGGCCGCCTTGCCGCCAAACTCGGTAATGTCGCCAATGGCAATCTCGTTCAACGGGCGATAGAGCGCCATCCATCCCTCCCCAGGCGGATCAACTGAACAGGACGGTGTGCTTGAGAAAGCGATCCAGCGTCTCGTAAAAGCGGGCAACGGTCTCGGCCTTGCGCCAGCCGTGGCCTTCGCCCGGGTAGAGATGATACTCGTGCGGCACGCCATTGCGCCGCAGCGCCGCGACGATCTCCTCCGCCTGCTCCTTGGGCACCACGCGATCATCCTCGCCCTGGAAAACGATCACCGGGTCGCGAATGCGATCGGCGGCAAAGATCGGAGAGCGCTCGCGGTAGCGGGCCGCCTGCTCGGGCAGCGTCCCGATGAGGGAATCGAGATAGCGCGCTTCGAACTTGTGGGTATCCGCCGCCAGGGTGAACAGGTTGGTCACACCATACAGGCAGACCCCCGCCCGAAAGACCCCTGGATAGCGGATCAGGGTCTGCAAGACGGTATAGCCGCCGGCGCTGCCGCCCATGATCACCAGGCGCTCGCGATCCACAAGGCCCGCGTCGGCCAGGTGGCGCGCCCCGCTGACGGCATCGTCGGCATCGTATAGGCCCCACTGCTCGCGCAGGGCGTTGCGATAGGCGCGCCCGTAGCCGCTGCTCCCACGATAGTTCAGGTCCAGCACGGCATAGCCCCGGGTGGCCAGGAATTGGGCCTGGGCGGAATAGCCCGCCGTCGCCTGCCCCGTGGGACCGCCATGCACCAGCACCACCAACGGGGGCTTGGTAGCGCCGCCATCCGCCTGCGCGGACGGTGCATAGTGCAGGCCGTGGATCGCGACGCCCGCACCCGAGTTCCAGGTCACTGCCTCTGGCGAGACCAGCGCCTCGGGCGGGATCGTCTCTCCGCCGGCGCGGGCCACGATCCGGGTCGCGCCTGTGGCGGGGTCCAGCGCCACGACGCGCGCCGGCGTCTGTGGGCCGGAGGCGATGCAGGCCAGCAGGCCGCCACTCGATATCGCAGGCTGGCTCAGATGGGTGTACCCCTCCAGGCCGGGGACGGCGGCGCATCTCCCCGAGGAGAGCTCCACCTGCCAGAGTTGGCTATAGCCCGCCGAGGACTGGATGTAGTAGATCTGCCGACCATCGGGCGCCCAGGCGTAGGTGCGTATCCCCTGGGCCCAGGCGGGCAGCCCCAGCTCTGCCTCCACTCCAACGAGCAGCCGGTGCGCGCCCGCATCCAGGTCGTAGAGATAGAGGTTGTACCAGCCATTGGCGTCAGAAACATAGGCGAGAAGGCGCCCATCCGGCGAAAAGGCGGGCTGAAAGACCGACGTCTCGGCGTCGCCTGCGATCACCGTCTGCCGCTCGATCCGGGGCAGGTCCCCCTCGGCGCCCAGCTCGGCCAGATAGAGCAACGCCCCGTCCCACGGCATCTGGGGGTGATCCCAGGCGACCCAGGCGATGCGGCGCCCGTCAGGATGCCAGGCTGGCTGCATGTAGAAGTCGTGGCCCTCTGCCAGCCGGCGGGGCCACTGTTGGCCCTGGGCGTCCACCAGGGCCAGCCGGTCAACGCCCTCGTACGAGTGGACATAGAGCAGCCAGCGCCCATCGGGAGAGAGCGCCGGCGAGGCGGCCTCCCCAAAGGCGGGGGTCACGGCGCGCTCGGCGCCCTGCCCCAGGGATTGGCGGTAGAGACGCCCCTCGGCGGCAAAGAACACCTGCCCGCCAACGGCCGCCATCTCGCCGCCGCCATAGCCCACCTGGGCCCGCGCCGAGCGCCCGGCGTTCAGCTCGCGGGGCGCATGGCCGCGCCCATCGTCAACCAGAAGCATGCCGTGGGCTGAGCGCCCTTCGAGCCACACAAGGCTGCCGGTGGCATCATCCCAGGCGACATCGCTGAGGCGCCTTTGCGCGGCCATATGAGCCGGTGTGAGAGGACTGGGCCAAAGGCCAAACGGCGGCAGATGATCTGACATGCTGTGCTCCCTGGCGCTCGCCCTGCGAGCCGCCCATGCGTGAAGAAAGCGCCCGCCGCAGAGCGGGCAACTGGAGGATACTCGGCTTGGCAGCCGGTGGCAAGCCCGCGCGGCAAAAGGGGCTGCGTCTTGTCAGGGGCGATATTATGGCAAGTTGGATTCTTTGGCCCCGCAGAGGTGGGCCAGGCGCAGGAGACCCTCGCGACCCAGCCGGATCACGCCCACCCCGAGCGTTCCAGCTCCCACATGCCGGCCAGCAGCCCGCCCGCTGCCAGCAGCTCCTCAGGCGGCCCTTGCTCCGCGATGCAGCCATCTTGCAGAACGACTACCTCGTCCGCTTCCAGAGCGGTGGCCAGCCGATGGGCGATGGTGAGCACTGCGCCACCCCGCGTCTCCATGTGAGCCTGCAGTGCCCGGCGAAAACTCTCCTCGGTGGCGCTATCCACCGAGGCCGTGGCTTCGTCCAGCAGCAACAACTGGGGATCACCCGCCAGGGCGCGCGCCAGGGCCAAGAGCTGGCGCTGGCCGCCCGAGAGCTGTACGCCGCCCCCGCCGCCCTGATCGCTGAGCACGGTCTCGATCCCCTGGGGCAGCGCCTCAACAAACTCGCCCGCGCCGGAGAGCGTGAGCGCCCGCGTGAGGTCCTCTGTGGTGAGGGTGGGGTCGCCCAGGGTCAGGTTCTCGCGCACGGTCCCGCTAAAGAGCTGCACCGCCTGAGGGACAGGCCCCAGGATGCGGCGGCGTTCCTCGTCCGAGAGGGCAAACGGGAGGCGCCCGGCCACCAGGAGCTCGCCCGACCAGGGGTGATACAGTCCTCCCAACAGGTGGAACAGGCTGCTCTTGCCTGCGCCGGTGCGACCCACGATGGCCACATGCTGGCCGGGGAGCACGCGCAGCGAGACCTGATTGAGCACGGGTTCACCCTGGCGGTAGCCAAACACCAGGTCGCGCACCCAAACCGGCGGCATATCGCCTGCATCGCCGCCCGCAGGGTCCGGGCGCTCTTCCGTGGGGATTTTGAGCACCTCCATGACCCGCTCGATGCCGGCCAAGGCCGCCTGGGCCGTTTGCCAATCCTCGCCCAGAGCCACGATCGGCTCAAAGAAGCGGAGGAACAGCAGCACAAATGAAGTGAGGGCGCCCAAGCTGAGGGCCGCGCCCAGGCGGGGCTCGGCGCCCAGCCGGAACAGGCCAACTACGATGACGGCGGCCAGGATATCCATGATGGGCGAGTAGACCGCCCCGTACCAGACAGAACGGTTGGTCGCCCGCAGCGCCTCGGAGAGGGTCTGACGGAAGCGCTGCAAGAAGCGCCCCTGCCAGTGCAGGGCGTGGATCACTTCGGCGCCGGATAGCGTCTCTTGCAGGCGGGCGTTGAGCACGCCCACGCCCCGGCGCACCTCCCGCTCAGCATCGCGCATACGCCACTGAAAGGCGCGGGTGATCCAGTAGACCAGGGGCAGCAGCGGCAGCATCACGAGGGAGAGCAGCGGGCTGAGGGCGACCATGGCGATCACGATGGCGACAAGCTGCACCATCTGCGCCAGCAGATGGATGATCCCCAGGCTAAAGAGATTGTTGATGGTGTCCATGTCGCTGGTGCAGCGGCTGATGATATCGCCAATGGGCGTCTCGTCATGGTAAACGATGGGGAGCCGTTGCAGGTGGGCAAACAGGCGCACCCGCAGACGGCGCATGGCCCCTTGCGCGGCGATAGCGGTCAGATAGGTGATCGCCCCGCGCAGCAGGTGGACGGCGCCGATGGCAGACAGATAGGCCAGCGCCAGCGGCAGGAGCCCCTCGGCGCGGCCCTGGGCCAGATTCTCATCCACCAGGCGCCCCACAATCAGCGGGGGGACCAGATCCAGCCCCGAGGCGGCGACCACGCCTACCAGGGCGCCCAGCAGCGCCCAGCGCCAGGGGCGCACCAGCTCCCATGCCTGCGCCGCCACGGCTGCCCGTCTCTGCCTCTGCACACCCTGGGCCGTCATGCCTGCGCCTCCCGCCCCAGGATCAGGTGTTGGGCGCGATAGATGCGCGCGTACAGACCCTCCTGGCCCAACAGCTCGGCATGGGAGCCCTGGGCCACCAAGCGCCCTCGATCCAGCACAAAGATGCGCTCTAGCGTGGGGAACGAGGCCAGCCGGTGTGAACAGAGGATCACCGTCGTGCGTTGGCCCAGGGCAGCCCGCAACGCGGCCACGATCTGCCCTTCGGTCTCGACATCTATCGCGGCGAACGGGTCATCCAGAAGGAGCACGCTGGGCGTCTGGCCGCCGGGCAGGGCCAAGGCGCGGGCCAGGGCGATGCGCTGGCGTTGGCCGCCGGATACCTGCACGCCCCCCTCGCCCACCGGGGTGTCCAGCCCCCGGGGAAAGCGGGCCAGGTCGTCCTCCAAGGCGGCTATGCGCAGCCAGGCTGCCTCGTCCGTGATGGAATCCGTGTCAAGGCCGATATTCTCGCCGATGGAGCCCGAAAACAGGTTGGCGTCTTGGGGAAGATAGCGCAGGTGTGTGGCCCGCCAGGCCTCGGAGCGGGATCGCACCGGCTCGCCATCCACCAACACCTGCCCTGCCTGCGGCGCATAGAGCCCCTGGATAGCGCGCAGCAAGGCGCTCTTGCCTGAGCCGATGGGCCCCGTGACGCCCACCAGCGCGCCGGCGGGAATGTCCAGGGAGACCTCCTCCAGCGCAGCCGGTGCGGCGCCGGGATAACGCATTGTCACCCTCTCCAGGCGCACCGCAAGGGGGCGAGACTCGCCGGGCGGCGGCGGGTCGGGTTGGGCATACAGGCCCATGACGTGGGTAGGCCGCCACGAGGCCCAGGGGGGCTCGTCCTCCAGGGGCAGCGGCGCGGGCAGAAAGGGCTGCAAGCGATCCCAGGCCACGCCTGCGCTCTGGATGCGATTGAAAAAGAGGGGCAGGCGAAAGCCTCGCCCCACGAAACGCAAATAGACCAGCATAAAGCCCACCAATGCGCCGGTGCTGAGGTCCCCCTGCACGACACGCTCGCCCCCCAGCCAGACGATCAGGACGACGCCGGCGGTCACGCCCAGGGCGTAGACCGGTTGCAGCGCGGCCTGCAGGCGCGTCTCGGCCAGGCCGGCCCGCGCCAGGCGCTCGGAGAGGGCGTCAATGCGCTGCACGGCCTGATCGGATTGGCCCAACAGCCGCAAGAGCCGCAGCCCCACCAGCCGCTCTTGTAGGGCAGCGGTGAGATCGGCGTTGGCCAGCCGCACCCCCTGAGTGCGTTGGCGCACCCACTCGCGCGAGCGATAGGCCAGATAAAAGGCGGCAGGCACGGGGAGCATGGCCAGCAGGGTGAGGCGCGCATCGTAGAGCAGCATCGTGACCAAGAGGGTTAGTGAAAAGAGCCAGGTATCCCAGATCTCGGTGGTGGACTCGTTGAACCCTGTGCCAAAGAGCTCGGTATCGCCGATGATGCGCGCCATCAGGTCGCCGACGGATTGGCGCCGTAGCCACTCGAGGGGGGCGGCCAGCAAGCCGCGCAGCGCATCGTTGCGCATAGCAAAGACGGTGCGCCGCACGGCGGCCCGCAGGTACCAACGCTTGCCCACCCGCGCGATGGCGTGTAGCGTCGCGCCGCCGGCATAGGCCAGGGCAGCCCAGAGCACGGCCTGTGGGCCAGATGCGCCGGCCCCGCACGCCAGGGTGGCATCAATGGCGGCGCCCAGCAAGACGGGCGGCAGCGCCACCGAGACATTCATCACCATGCCGAACAGCGAGCCCACCAGCAGGAGCCCGGCGACCTGGCGGTAATAGACCCGCGCCTGCCAGAGATAGTGCCTCACACGTCCCGCTTCGCGGCGCGAGCCTGCCACTCGGCGGCGGTGGCGGCGTACCACAGGCTTTCGCTGCCATCCTCTTCCGGTGTGCGCTTGATGAAACGTAGGCCCGCCTTTTCCATGACCCGCGCCGAGGCGGGGTTCGCGGCGTCGCACTCGCCCTGGACGCTCTGGGCTCCCCATTGGCGAAAGGCGCAGCCCAGCAGCGCCGTCAGCGCCTCCGTCATGTAGCCCTGGCCCCAGAAGTCCGGACGCATGGCATAGCCAAAGGAGAGCTCGCCCAGGGCCGGGTCGTTGGCCTGGCCGATGCCGATCCAGCCCATGATGCAGCCGTCGCTACGCCTGACGATGGCCAGGTTGTAGGAAAGGCGCGGCTCTGCGGCATTGTGGACCATGGTATCGCGCACCCAGGTCTCGGCTTGCTCCGGCGTCTCGGAGGCGATATAGTCGCAGTAGCGCGTCACCACCGGATCGCTGCGCAGCAGGTGCATGGGCGCGGCATCTTGAGGCAGCAGGTCGCGCAGGATCAGACGGGGCGTTTCGAGCAGGAACATGACGGGCCTCCTTGGTTGCTGGGCGCAGTATAGCCGCACAGCTTGTGGCGAGGCAAACCGGCGCTGCACAGCGCGGGTGTTTGGGGTTACCCTGCCCATCGCCTATCATTAACGACTATACCATGTATTCGGGCGGCCCCAGCCGCCCTATCAAGGTTGGAGATATGAGAACGAGATTGATCTTGCTGCTACTCGTTGCGCTGGCGGCGCCCCTGGCGATCGCTGCCGATAGCGCTCCCTCCGATGGCGCCGCACCGCTGCCCGCCACGGTGGTCTTTGTCGTATCAGAACAAGAGGTGTTGGTGCTGGGCGAGAACCAGATCGTCCAGACTTTGGAACTCGCCATCGCCAGCGGCCCGCGCAAGGGCGAGATCGTGACGCTGGAGCAGGGCGCCATCCCCAGCGTCCATGTGCCACGCTACCGGGTGGGCGACCAGGTCTTTTTGCGGCAGAGCCTGATGCCCGACGGCAGCTCTGTGTACGAGATCGCCACCCGCAACCGCACCTTTCCTCTCCTCTGGATGGCGCTGGTCTTTGTGGGGTTGGTGGCGCTGGCAGGCGGGCAACGGGGCGCCCGCTCCCTGGTGGGCATGGCCCTGTCCTTTGTCGTGATCTTTTTCTTTGTCCTGCCCCGGGTGGGCGCCGGGCAGGCGCCCGTCTGGACGGCGCTGCTGGGCTGCGGCCTGGTGATGCCCGCAAGCTACTATCTCTCCCACGGCCTGAACCGCAAGACCACGGTCGCCCTGGTGGGCTCGCTGTTGGGGCTGGGGCTCACGGCGCTGCTCGCCGTGGCCTTTGTGGCGGGCGCGCGCCTGACCGGTTTCTCCGGCGATGAGGCCGGGTTCGTCCAGAGCCTCTATGGGAGCGCCATTGACTTGCGCGGCCTGTTGCTGGCGGGTATGATCATCGGCGTGCTGGGCGTTCTGGACGACATTACCGTAGCCCAGGCAGCTATTGTGGAGCAGCTACGCGAGGCCAACCGCGACTTGGATGCCTGGCAGCTCTACCGGCGGGCCATGCGCGTGGGCCAGGATCACATCGCCTCGATGGTGAATACCCTGGTGCTGGTGTATGCCGGGGCGGCGTTGCCGCTCTTGCTGCTGCTCACGGATCAGTCGCTGCCCATCGCCTATGTGCTCAGCCAGGAGCTGATCGCCGAGGAGGTAGTGCGCATGCTGGTCACCAGCAGTGGGCTGGTGGCGGCGGTGCCGGTGACGACGCTGCTGGCCGCCCGCTGGATGGGCTTGCGCCGCGGGGATGCCGCCGACGCGCCGGACGGCCAAGAAGCAAGAGACCCGAGCCCCTAGCTGCGTAACGCCTGGTTGCGCCATCGCTATGGGTTCCACCACAGCCACGACGAAGGGGATACCATGCTCCAACTCAAACGCGCCACGATCCTGGATGCCGAGGCGCTGACCGAGTTCTCGCGCCGCGCATTCCATGCCGACGTGGCCTACGGCGCTCCTGGGCCTGGCGGGCCGCCAGGCTATGACGATGTCGCATGGCAGCGCCGGGTCATCGAGGCCGTGGACTATTATGTCATCACCCAGGAGGAGACGCCCATCGGAGGCATCATCGCTTATGCCACCGCACCGGGTGAGTACGAGCTGGGGCGCATCTTTCTGGCCCCCGAATGGCAGAACCGGGGTTTGGGCGCCCAAGCCCTGGCGCTTCTGTGGCCCCTGTATCCCCAGGCAACCATCTGGCGCCTGGATACGCCCGCCTGGAACCTGCGCACCCGGCGCTTTTACGCCCGCGAGGGGTTTGACGAGACGGGCATTAACGACGAGAGCCTGGCGTTGTTCGAGCGCCGGATGGCGGGCGGGAGTGAGGCATGACCAAGGCTACACTGCACCGCCTCAGCGCTGACGACCAGGCCCGCGCCCTGCCCCTGCTGGAGGGGCGCGATCACCTGCTGTTGTTGGAGGCCGTCATCGCCGGAACCGCGCCGGGCTATGTCTGCGTGGATGATCCCTCACAGCCCAGGGCGCTATTCGCCTCCGGCCCCGAGGGCCACTATCTGGTGGGCGATCCGGGCGATGGATCGTTCACCAGTGCGCTGGCGGCCCACATCCAGGGCGAGCTGCTGCCCAAGGCCCGCGAGCAAGGCTGGGCGTCGTTCGTCCTCTACCACGAGCCCGAGTGGGCCCTGGCAATGGAGGAGTTGTTCCCCGGCCAAGTCCTGGTGCGCAACTGCCAGCGCTACTTTTGCCACCAAAGCCCCCTGCCCGATTGGCGCGCCGCGCTGCCCCAGGGCGTGACGGCGCTGCCCATTGATCGCGACCTGTTGGACCGGGACGATCTGGGCAACATCCAGTGGTTGCGAGACTTTTGCGAGGGGGACTATGCCTCGCCAGATGCGTTCCTGGCCCACGGGTTCGGCATGTGCCTGGTGCAGGAGGGCGAGATCGTCTCGTGGTGCACCACCGACTGCGTCGTGGGCCGGCGGGCCGAGATCGGGATCACGACGGCGTCCGACCACCGCCGCAAGGGCTATGGTACCGCCGCAGCGGCCGCCACCGTCGAGGAGGCGCGGCGCCGGGGCATCACCCACGTAGGCTGGCACTGCTTTCAGCAGAACCTGGCCTCGGCGGCCACGGCCCTGCGGGCCGGGTTCGTCGAGCAATACAGCCATGCCGTGGTCTCGCTATGGCTCAATCCGGTGGACGGCCTGCTGGTCAACGGCAATCTGGCGCTAATGGCGGGGGATTATGCCGCCGCCGCGGAGCTCTATCGCGCGGGCCTGGCGCTGTGGGCCGAGACACGGGATGTGGACAAGTCGGCCGTGCTGGCCGAGCGCGCCTACCAGGCCCGCTACCGCTATCAGGCGGCCTGCGCCGCCGCCCTGGCAGGCGATGCCGCGATGGCGTTGGACGAGCTGGAGACCGCCTGGGCCTATGGCGTCATGCGCCAGGCGGCGGTGTAAGAGGCGGCCTGGCCGTGCGAGGTGTCAGGGCATTTGCCTCTGGAATCCCTTTGCCTCGATATCGCTCCTGATTACGGCCTTTTATCCCTCACCCCGCCGTCGCGGTGCGTCAAAGGCTCAGATCGAGGCGGCCATCCGACGCATGGGCCGCAAGCTTTGGCCTGCATATAGCCAGACTGCGATCACCCTTCGTTTGCCTTGCCGCAGTGTTGATCGCGCGCCCGGCCTGGTATATGATGATCTCGTGGACCGACCTGAGCCGAATGTGTGAGCGAAAGGAGCCAGCCGATGCCGTCCCTTGCCATGCCCCCAGGACCTCTGGGCGTGCACCCCACCAATAGGCGCTACTTGGCCGGACCCGACGGCGCGGTCGTGTACTTGACCGGCTCGCATACCTGGGCCAATCTGCAGGATATCGGGCCGTCGGGAGGGCCGCCCTTTCCGTACGAGGAGTACCTCGCGTTCATGCAGGCTTACGGCCACAACTTTATGCGGCTATGGATGTTCGAGCACCCAGAGCGCGCACCCTGGACCGACGTGCCCATCCAGTTCGACCCGCTACCCTGGGCGCGCACCGGCCCTGGCCTGGCCGCGGACGGCAAGCCCCGCTTTGACTTGGATCGCTGGAACGAGTCATATTTCGCGCGATTGCGCGAGCGCACCATTCTTGCCGGCGAGCGCGGCATCTATGTCGCCGTGATGCTCTTTCAGGGCTGGAGCCTGCAAAAGACCAGCGTGGACGCTGGCGATCCTTGGCCCATGCATCCCTTTAACGCCGCCAATAACGTCAACGGCGTGGATGCGCCCTACACCGCCATGGATGATGACGAGCACGCCTCGCTACACAGTTTGCAGAACGTCGGCGCGCTTGCCCGCCAGGAGCAATATGTCCGCAAGGTGATCGAGACCGTCAACGATCTGGACAATGTGCTCTATGAGATCATCAATGAGGGTGGGGCCACTACCTGGCAATATCACATGATTGAGCTGATCCACACCATTGAGGCGCAGCTACCCAAGCAACATCCCGTGGGGATGACCCACCGGATCGCGCCCAGACAACTCAACGCGGATCTGTTCGCCAGCCCGGCCGAGTGGGTCTCGCCTGCCAAAGAACCCCTGGAATGGCTGGTGCCTGGCAGTGTCTTTTTGCAGGATTACCAGAACGATCCGCCTGTCAACGACGGGCGCAAGGTGATTCTTAACGACACCGACCACCTCTGGGGCCACGGCGGCAACCCTCAGTGGGTCTGGAAGAGCTTTTTGCGGGGCCACAACCCGATTTTCATGGATCCCTGGTGGCCGCTCCACGCCGAGACCGACCCCGCCCTGACGCCCTGGACCTTTGTGGGCGGCATCAGCAAGGGCGACCGTGACTATCCCGACTGGGAGCCCACACGCCGCGCCATGGGCGATACGCGGCGCTATGCCGAGCGCATGGACCTGGCCGACATGGCCCCGCGCCCGGACTTGGCCTCGACCCGTTACTGCCTGGCCAACCCCGGCCACGAGTATCTGGTCTACCTGCCCCAGGGCGGCAGCGTCACAGTGGACCTGTGCTGCGCCGAGGGTCTGTTCAACGCCGAGTGGTTCCTGCCCGCTTTGGGGCGCACCATGCCCGGCGCGTACCCGCTGCCCGGCGGCGATTATGTGGTTATGACGGCGCCCTACACAGGCGATGCGGTGCTTTACCTCAAGCGTCGCGAGGGCTAACGCGACACTTGCGCGCGCCTCGCCAAGTGACCAGGCCCCCACGCCGGTACAGCGCCGCCGCCGGGTCTTCGCCTCAGCAGGTCCCATGGGCCAGCAACGCCACCGACGGCGGCGTTGCCCCCGTAGCGCCCTGGCGCACGAGCGCGTTGTAGGTGGCACAGGCCTGGGGCGTGGGTTCCAAGATAAGGACGCGGATGCCCGCCGCATGGATGGCGGCCTGCACCGGCGCGGGGCACTGGATCAGGCCGTACACCCCCACGCCGATCACCAGCGTCTCGATCCCCAGCCCATAGACGCCGGTGATCATCTCCTCGCTAAGCTCGTGGCCGATGCGCTCGCGCCAGCGGGTCACGGCATCGCCGATGACGCGCACATCCTTGCCCGCCCCCACCCGGCCCGCCTCGGTCTCGCCGTGGGGTGCGCCGTGGATCGTGAACAGGCCCCAGGAGAACCGCTCTATGAACCCCTGGGGGTCCTCGAATAGCGGATCACCCGCCCAAGGCTGTGTCTGTGCCATCGCGCCTCACCCCCTATGCAGATCCACAGCGTGGGAACGTGCAAACGTTCGCACGTTCCCACGCCTCCCCTACGCCTCGTAGATCAGCTTGCCCTCGGCATAGATCGCCACGGGATAGCTCTCCAGGCTAAAGGGGTCGCCGTTCCAGCAGAGGAACGAGGCCCACTTGCCCGGCTCTAGCGTGCCCAGCACGTCATCCACGCCCAGGATCTCGGCGTTGCTGCGGGTGATGATCTCCAGCGCCTGCTGCTTGCTCAGCCCGGCCCGCAGGAACCAGCGCAGGGTCAGCAGCAGCGTGCGTTGCAGGATCACGGGGTGATCGGTCATCAGGCCAAAGCGCACGCCCGAATCCAGCAGGTAGCGGATATTGGTCCAGTTCTCGTGCTTGAGCTCGACCTTGTAGGCCAGGGAATCCAGCGGGCCATAGACCACGGGGATGCCCCGCTCGCGCAACTCCTCAAAGATGCCGGACTGGTGGATATCGCAGGTGTGCTCGATGGTCACGTCCAGGCCAAACTCGTCCACCAGGCGCAGCAGCGCGGCAATGTCGTCGGCCTTGTGGACGTGGACCCGCAGGCGCTGCTCGCGCTTGAGAAGTTGGCGCAGGACCGTCTCCTCGGCTGTGTACTTGACCGAGGCGTCCTCTTTGGCCTCCTCGGCGATCTTGGACCGGACGTCATGCAGCTTGCTCCGGAGGATCGCCAGGGCGCCCATGCGGGTATAGGGGCGGGTGCCTTTCCACTCGCGCACGTGCATAGGGTTGTAGCCAAAGGCGGCCTTGATGCCTGCGCGCCGGATAAAGGCGGCGTTGGTCTGGGCGCCATAGTTGCGGATGACGGCGGAATCGCCCCCGATAATGTTGCCGCTGCCGGGCACCACGCAGGAATAGAGCACGCCGCACTCGATGGAATCGCGGAAACCGGCGTCGTCCATCTGGATCGAATCCAGCACGTCGGCGTGGGCCAGCATGGCGTCCATACGCTCGTTGGCCTCGGCCTCATCGTTGGGCTCGCCCGCGCGGATCAGGCCGATGTGGGCATGCGCGTCAATGATGGCGGGGGTGATAAAGGGGTACTCGGCCAAGGCATCGGTCGCGGCGCCGGCCTCGACGCCGATGATGGCGGCGCCCTCCCATGCGATGGCGGCCTCCTCGATGACCTCGCGTCCGGTATACATCTGTTTGGCTCGAATGATTGGCATAGCGCTCCTTTGACATGGTGTTGTGTCAAGCACGGCCCTTATTCTACCCCGATGCGGACAAAAAGGCGACTAGCTACCGTACACTAGAAAAGGTGATGAAAGTCCCACATTCTCTGTTAACGCGGCGGCATGAGTCAGGTTGCGATGCCCAGCTCCTGGTCGAGCAGGGGCTGACCCTGGTCGAGAGGCCCCGCCTTTTGACCGAACCCAGCTATCGTCGGGCGCTGCTCTCTCGCACCCGCAACGCCGAGGTGCGGCGCTTCTTCCGGGAGCGTTTTGAGCGCTGGGGCCGCTACCGGGCCATCTGATCAAGTCGCCCCTCAGCAAGGTGGGGCCAATAGGGTAACACTGAGTGTCGGGATCTCTATGATTCCAGGCTGTCCAGCAGCCTCCTGGCCTGCAAGAGATCTGGCAGGTCCTGCCTCTCGCTGAACGCGCCAGACACAGTCGCCAGGGCCGCGCGGGCCTGCTCGGTGCGGCCCTGGCCTGCCCACAGCTTCGCCAGGCTCAATGTGACGCGCAGCTCCCAAAAGCGCGCCCCCTGGCTGCGCGCAACGGCGATACCCCGCTGCAGGTATTCCTCTGCCGCGATTGCGTCCCCCTTTTCGCCTTGCAGGAGGCTCTCGGCCCGCAACCGCCACAAGTCCGCCTCGATAAAGCCATTGCCTGTCTGGGCCAGGTCTGTCAGCGCGCGCTCTGAGGCGCTGTGCGCCTCTTGGGGCATGCCCGCAGCCAGCAGCGCCTCGATGTGGAGCAGTCTCTGCACATAGCGAAAGGTGAGGGTGCTATGCCGCGGCTGCATGGCCATGGCTGACTGGATACGCTCCAGCCCCCGTCGAGGCGCGCCAGCCCTGGCCTCCGCCCAGCTCAGCACCACCTCGCTCCAGACCTTGACCTCGAGCAGTTCCTCATCGCAGACCAAACGCATGGCTTCTTCGGCCCGGGCGCGCGCCAGCGCGTCTTCATGCCGCAGCGCATGGTGCAAGGCCACGTGGCTGAGCAAACCGGCGAGGATGTGCGGAGCGCCCCACTCATAGGCCATGGCCTGCTCCAAGAGATGGAGCGCCTGGGCGGGGTACCCCTGAAGCAGGCGCACATGGGCCGCGACCACGTCGGCGTGGGGTCTCAGCGAGAACATCTCCTCCGGGCTGAGTCGGGTCGGCGCGCGCCGGCAGTAATCCAGCGCCAGGGTGGCGTGCTCCCACGCCTCGGCAAGACAGCCCCTGGGGGCCGCGCCCATGGCCAAGAGGGCATGGGCAGAGGCTGCATACGCAGGCGCCTGGATACGTTCTGCGGCGGCCAGCAATTCCTGGGCGACCTGAGCCGCCCGAGCATAGTCGCCGCGCCCTACGCTCAGGTCCGCCATGCCGCGCAGCGCCTGCAAGAGCGCCCCGCGAGACCAACCCATCTCTTTCCCGAGCTGGTACGCTCTCTCGAGAGCGTGGCCGCGCTCTGGCGCGCCCCAGCCGTGCGAAAGCATTAGCGACCGATCCACAGCCATCTGCAGCTCGAACTCGAGCCCGGTGCGCTCGGGCGTCGGCGGGAGCTTGGGCGCCAGATCCAGCGCCTGGCGATAACAGGCGATGGCTTCGCGATGGGCCCCGAGGCCCGCGGCGTGCTGGCCTGCCTTGAGCAGATAGCGCGCCGCTTCCCCTGGGCGCCCACCCGCCTCATAGTGCCGCGCGAGTTGCCTGGCCAGGTGGGGGATATCGTCACCAGACAAGGCCACGAGGGCGTCACCCACAGCACGGTGCAGATGGGCCCGCAGCACCGGGTCCATGCGACCATAGAGATAGGTCTGGAAGAGGCCGTGTCGGAAGCGATAGCGCGCCAGGGTCTGATCGCCCATCCGCACAAGGCCCTGTGGGATCACCAGGTGCGCGCCCCTGCCCAGCGGCCCGCTCAGGGCCGAGACTGTGGCCTGCACCGAGAGCCCCAGCGCCCTGGCCAGCACCTCGGCATGGAACTGCTCGCCCTCAACGCTGGCCACCTCGATCAGCTCCTGCTGGGCCGCCGTGAGCTGCCCAACCCGCTGTGAAATGGCGCCCTCGACCCTGGGCAGCACCCTTTCCCATGCCAGGCTGGAGCCGGCCAGCCAGCGCCCCTGCGCATCGCGCACCAGGTCCCCGCGCTCGCGCATGGAGCGCAGCAACTCGACGGTGAACAGGGCGTTGCCGCCGGTATGCCGGGCCAGAGCCTCTCGAAAGGGCGCGTCAAGGCGGTTGGGCCAGCTATCGAGATAGGCGTCCACAAAGCGCCGCGCGTCCACATCGCCCAGATCCACCTGCGTCTCGCCCCACAACCGGCGGAACTCGCCGGCCATCTGCTCCAATTGTCGAAAGCCCGCCGAGGCCGTCTCACCATGGAGGTCGTCTCGGTATGCGCCCAGGATCAGGATGCGGCTCCCCTGCAGGTGGCGCCCCAGGAGAAAGAGCATGTCCAGCGACGATGGATCCACCCACTGTAGGTCATCCAACAAGAGCAACAGGGGCCGATGGGCGGCGATGGCCGTCAAGGTGCGCGCCATCTGGTTACACAGGTCGGCCTGCTGGCCGCGCCTCGGGGCCCTGCCGGGCTGGCTCACCAGAGCGGATAGCCGCCGAGGCCAGTCCGCTCCCGGTGGAGCGCAGGCACGGGCGCGCTGTAGCAGGGCGGCGTCTTGCGCGAGCAGCCGTGTCAGATCGGGGCCGTGGCGAACCAACTCCTCGAGAGCGATCGGCAGGGTTGCCGCAATACGCGTTGCGTGCTGTGCTCCCAGCGTCGCCTCTGTATCCCCCGTCAGCATCCGGAGGATCTGGCGGAATGGCTCATACGCGTCTCCGACGCCGCCATGGGCGCTGCAACTCCCCAGGGCGATCACCAAGTCTGGGTACCGAGCCAAGACCTGCTGGGCAAACGCGGTGATCAGGGCTGTTTTGCCGCTGCCCGCCTCGCCGGTGACCAGGGCCACGCGTCCCTCGCCATCGAAAGCCCGGGCAGCCAGCTCTCCCAGCAGCGCCATCTGCTCCTCTCGGGCTACCAGCAAGGGCCGCAGCTCGCCCGGCGCCGTGGTGCGCCCATCCGCATGGCCAGGCGCCGCCCGAGCAGGGATGGGCGCCACAGCCGTGCCCGCGCGAATGCTCTCATAGAAGGCCGTGAGCTGGGGGCCGGGGCCCTCACCCAGCTCGCGCATCATCAGGTCGCGGCAGCGTCGAAACTGGGCGAGGGCCTCGCCGCGTCGCCCTGTCAGAACTAGGAGCTGCATGGCCCGCTCGTGCGCATCCTCCTGCCAGGGTTCGATCTCGATAGCGCGCCGCACATAGCGCAGTGCCTCATCATACTGGCCATGGGCCTGATGGTGAGTCGCCAGGGCGCAAAGGCCCAGCAGCAGCCGGCGCTGAAGCCGCTCCCGCTCGAGCAGCAGCCACTCTTCATAGGCCGCGCTATCGCCCAGGGCAAAGCCCTCCATGAACGGCCCACGGTAGCAGGCGACGGCCCCATGCAGCGCCTCGACCTGAGAAGGCGTTAGCGCGTCCTGTGGCGTATCGTGCTCAGCGATGCACGCCGTGGCCTCCTCCAGAGCCCTGACATCCACCCAGCTATCTGCTTCCAGGTTGAGCCTGATAGCATCCCGCGAGATGAGCAAAAAGGGCGGCGACGCTTGCTGATCGCCGATGGTGCGTCGCAAGTCCCAGAGGGCATGTCTCAGGCTGGAGGCAGCCAATGGCTGGGGGCGTTCGGGCCAGAGCAGACCGGCGAGGGCTTCCCGATACAGGGGACGCTCAGCCTCGATGGCCAGGTAAGCAAGCAAGGCCTGCGCCTTTTTGGAGCGGGGCAGCGCAGGCTGATCGTCAAGGCGAGCCATTGCGTGGCCAAAGAGATGGATCGTCAAATTCACGATTGGGCTATCTCGGAGTAGAGCAAACTCCCATCTTTCTCGACGGGATTATACAAAGGCGCCAACCTTGCCGCAAGCCATTCCCGAATCGGCGCTTTTTGCGCCAAATCCAGGGTGGAAATGACGATACTTTCACGATACGTACACGATCGCCCGCTATAGTAGCGCTATGGGAACGCTGTATCTGGCCTATATGCTGCGCATGTGGACGGTGGGTAAAGGGCAAGCCGCTCTGTGGCGAGCCTCTCTAGAGGACCCGCGCACTGGCGAGGTGCACGTCTTTGCCAGCCTCGATGCGCTGCGCGATTTCTTGGCCCAATGCGTTACGGCCACGCACCCTGCCTCATCCCCAAACGCGCAAGAGGCAACCAGCCAGTCCAACGAGAGCGAGTAGGTGCCTTGGCGAATCTCGCCAAGGCAGTGGAAGGAGCGCCATGCACACCAAGAGCCTGTCCCGCATCCTCCTGGTCTGTCTCCTGTTGCTCATGGCACTGGCGGCTGGGCGCCTGGGCGCCTTGGGCCTTGTGGCGCGGGCCGAATCCAACCCCGCCCGCGCCCTGGCAGACGCTTGGGAGCGCGCCCGTGCGGCGGGCTCCTACCGCTTTCTCTCCACCACCGATCAGACCCTGGTGCCGCGTCCCGTCCCAGAGATGATCGGCCAGGGCGACACCCATATCACCTTTGAGGCCGATGGGGCTGTGTTGCTGCCCGATCGCGCCCAGATCGAGCTGCGCGTCGCGGGCGGCGGCCTGGAGAACGCCGCCACCCTGTTGCGCCAGGGCAACCAGACCTTCCTCGTGCGGGATGGCGAGGTTCAGGCCGTGGACGACGCCCTGGGACTGGCCTCGCCCACCCAGGACGCGCTGGGCTACCTGGCCGCGGCAGAGCAGGTCACCCTGCTGGCGCCGCCCGAGGGCCATCCGCATCTCGTGCGCTATGGTTATATCCTGAATGGCGAGTTGTTCGAGCAGTATATGCGGCAGCAGTCGGAAGAGGCGCTGCGGGCGCAGCCAGGCGCTCCTGAGGGCATCTCGCTCCAACCATCGGCAGCGTTGCAGGCCATCACCGGCCAGGGCGAGCTCTGGGTGAATGAGGATGGCCTGCCCGTACGCCAGGTGCTCCAGATCGAGCTGCCCGCCGTCAGCGAGTACTATGACGGATATCTCTACATGCTCGTGGACCTGACCAGCTATGGCCAAGTACACGAGCTGCCGAGTGTCGTGCAGGGGCCGGGGGGCGCGTGGAGCGTTGAGGGCGATCTGGCGCCGCTCGGCATTCACCATGAGTTCGGCCTGCCAGCCGCGCCCCTCAGCCTGGAGCCACTGCCGCCAGCCCCAGAGGCCGCAGGGGCTGACGCTGCTCCTTGGCTTGGGCTCCGCAGCGTGCCTCTGCCCTTGATGGTCTCGCCTTCCAGCGTGACCCTCTTTGTGCTGGCGGCGGTGGCCATTCTGCTGCTGCGCCTCTATCGGCGCAACCCACGGCGCTGCTATGCCCTGATCATCTGCGTCATTGTCCCTGTGCTGGTGCTGTCGCCGCTCCTGCAGGCGGGCAAGGTCATCCGGTTCGTCGAGCGGCAGGCACAGGCCGCAGATGCCCGGGCAGAGGCCACGCCCGATCTGCTACAGGCGCTGGGCCTGCTGCCCAATGAACCGGCAGACGCGCCAGGCGCTCAAGTCCCCCCCTATGTCGATCAGCCCGCCCGCGCTGCTTCGCCTGTTGGCCAGGGGCTGGTTGTGCCGAGCGCTGAGGTTGCCGCTCAACAAGCGCCTTCGACGATGGCCACCATGCGCTGCGGCGATGGCGAGCCGGGGGTCGACACCGACGGCGATGGCCTCACCGACCAGGAGGAGTACTGCCTCGGCACGAACCCGTTCATTGCCGATACCGACGGCGACGGCATCCCGGATGGCGTCGAGGTGGCTGGCTTTTACCTGAACGGCGTACACTGGACATCTGACCCGCTCAAGGTGGACACCAACGGCGACGGGATCCTGGACACGCTCGAGTGGGCCAGCGCCCACGCCGAGCTCGGCCAGGCCGCCCATGCCGATCTGGATGGCGACGGCATCCCCAACATCTGGGACGATGATGATGACGGCGACGGCGTGCCCGACGCCCAGGATCTGTCGCTCTTTGTCGTGTCCCCCTATGCCAAGACCCTCGATCTGAGCACCCAGGGGTCGGGGTTTGGCGGCTATCAATATATCGAGATCCAGGTGCAGCCCAGCAACCCCGCCCACCTGCGCTATTCGACCACCGCGCTGGACTGGCCCGTGGACTATGATGGCAACGTGCGTGACTATAACGACTCGAAGGATGATCTGCGCCTGGCGCCCTTCCTTCTGGTCCGGACCAATATCGCGCCCGCCGCCCTTCTGGCAGAAAAGTACGGCCTGCGCTCTTGGTGGAGCGATGGCCAGCACGTCCTGCTCGTGCCACTGAACCCGGTGCAGAACGGAGGCGCCATCTCGTCCTTCTATGCCAAGGTGGCCTACGCCCCCGGCCAGACCGAGGAGATCCGCTGGGACGCCGAGATGGTCTGGCTGGCGCAGATGATGGTGGATCGCAGCGAGAACCTGCGGTTCGTCAGTGATCCTTTGGTGTTGCACCAATACCAGGATACTTTTCGCATCAGTGGGCTGCGCATCACCAAAGACCAGGGCTACGAGGCCGCCGTCATGGGCACGCCGGGAGAAGCCGACGACATGCAGCTCTTCAAGCTGCTGGTGGGCATGAGCCAGACCTTTGGCGGCCACCTCATGCTTGAGAACCAGACTGCCGGCGAGACCGCCCTCCAGGAGATCGCTCAGCGCTTTGCCGTCGGGAGCACCGCCAGCGCCATCCACACATTCGAGGTGCCGCGCACCGCAGTGGCCATGAGCGGCCCCACCCTGTACGGGCACACGGAAGCAGGTCTACACGGGGTCGGCTCGGACCTGGTGCCCAACTTTTTGGACACCTATGCATCCTTTTATGGCAACGCGCGCTGCCGTGATGCCGAGGGGCGCTCGGTGAACTGCGCCACGCTGCTGATCGCTTTTGAACAGTCCCAGGGCGCGGCGGATCTTGGAGAGCTGGCGTTGACCCACTCGGGCGACGCCCTCAGCCTGCACGTGAATCTGGCCGATCTTGCGCTGGTGACCACCCGCGGCGTCCAGATGCGCATGTACGAGCAAAAGGCCAATGGCTGGCAGATGACGACGCCCGCCCGCGCGCTCGAGTTCGCCGAGCAGCGCTATGCCAGCACCTATGCCACCGCCCTGCGCGACCTGTACCCCAACTTGACTAGCGAGGATCTGCGCTTTATCACCTACACGGCCTATCTGTGGGCCCTCAGCCCCTCCTTCCGGGCCATCGCCGTGGATGGGGCCGCCCTGGTAGACCTGATTGCGGACGAGACCCAACTGGCCGAGTATCGCGCCTTGCCTGTGGAGCTGACCCCCGAACAGCAGACCGTGGTCGGCTACTTTGGCCTGGGCACCGGGCTGGCCGGGGCCCTGAACTCTGCCGCGTCCTTTGCCTGGGTGATCTCGGACATCGTCTCGGCCAAGACCGACTGGGCCAAGAACCACGGCGCCATGAACGCCTTTAACGTGGTGGGCGTGGGCATCTTTCTCACCGCCACCGCCGCCTCGACCATCATGGGCATCATCAACGCCGTGTGCGCCTTTGATAGCGACCTCGCCATGTGTCGCAACGAGGACGCCCTGTATGCCGCCAACATCGCGGTCAACTCGTGGGCCATCGTCGCTCAGGCCCAGACGCTGATCTCGTACCTCATCCAGTACGCCCAGGGCACCCTCACGGCCATCTCCAACGTGGTGCTGGCCGTCCAGTTCATCGGCATGGTCGTGGGCATGGCCGTGGCCTATGCCTCGTTCGTCCTCGCCCTGATCTATGGCGGGAATAGCCCCATCATCTGGCGCGTGGCGCTGGCCGAGTTCATCGTCACCATGGTCTATCTGATGGTCCTGTTCCTGCTGAACCTGATCCCCATCATCGGGCAGATCATCACCGCGCTGCTGTCGCTGATCGACATGATCCTTTCGCTCTTTACCGGCCTGTTTACCGACAAGGCCTATACGATCGCCACCGCCATCCTGGGCCTCTTTTACGATGCCGATGTGTGTACCAGCATATCCAATGCTGCCTTTGGCGAGTTCTCTAGCGGCCTGCTAGACCCAGACATGGGCCTGGTGGGCGGGAACAGGTTCGTTCTCAGCCTGCCGGGCAGCGGCACCATCGTCAAGGAGGCGGACGGCAACAATGACGATCTAGACAGGAGCTACATCTATGCCCAGTTGACATGGATGAACCCCTTTGGCATGCCTCCCGGGTCCTTTGCCGCCCAGAGCATGAGCCAGCCGGCGAACTGCCAGATCGTCAGCGGCGAACTCAGATGCAGCAACACCGCCCGTCTGGGTTATCTGCTCCAGCCCGCCATAAACGGCGTCGTCAACTTTGACGGGCGGTTCAACTATCAGATCGTGTGGGCCGAGTTTGGCATGTATCACGCTTGGCGCTGGAAGACGCACGAGATGCAAGGCACCCTCCCCGAGGAAGCCGACCAACTGGCACCGCAAGTGATGTACCTGGACGTGCTGCCAGCCACCCTGCAGGGGCTCTGGTCGTGGTCCGAGATCACCAACCCGGACCGCGACGGCGACGGCCTCACCAATGAGCAGGAACTGGCCCTGGGCACCAACCCGGACAACTGGGACACGGACGGCGACGGCCTCTCGGACTATTTCGAGTGGCTCAATGCCGCCGCGCTCGGCACGAATCCGCTGCTCTATGATACCGACGGCGATGGCCTCAGCGACGGTCTCGAGTTCCTGCTGGGCACCCGCATTGACGTGGCAGATACCGACGGCGATGGGTTGCTGGATGGCGAGGAAGTGCGCCGTGTACAGGGCGGCGTCCTGTTGGGCGGCTGGCAGGTGGCGCTGCCCGGCGGGCGCACGGTCTGGGTCGCTTCTGATCCCCTCCTGGCCGATGCCGACATGGACGGGCTGAACGACGCGGAGGAGCGGGACAATGGCGCCAGCCCCCATGCGGCCAATTCTCCCGTGCCCGTCATGACCTTGAGCGCCTCCCCCATCCGAGGCGTTCCGGGCGGCCGCGCGGGCACCTACTGGCTGCCCGATGAGGATGTCGAGATCAGGGTTGCCCTCATCAACGGGACCGGCGACGCCATCACAACCACCATGACGCTCGAACTGCCCTCCTGGCTCGGGGACATCAGCGGCGGCGAGATGCAAGGCGACCGCAGCCCGACGCTGACGCAGCTCGGAAACACGCTCCGGTGGTCCTTTGCCGGGGCCAACGCGCTGCAGAGCTACGAGTCGGTGCATACCACGATCACGGCCCGTGCAGCCGCCAGTTCGGGGCAGTCCACCATCGCGCTCGCCCTACCCTACGGCGATGTCCAGATGCGCCGGGCACTCACCGCCGTCCTGGACGGCGACGATCCCCGGGTCAGCATCATGTCGCCCGCGCCCAACGAGTACCTGCGCGGCCAGACCTACGTGGTCGGCGGGGCCGCTTGGGACAACACCACCTGGGTCACCGGCGTCGAGCTGAGCATCGTTGCCCAGGGCGAGCCCGCTGACCTGCAACCCCTGGAAGGCAGCCTCAGCCCGTGGGCGTACGCCTGGACCCTGCCCGCCGATGGCGTATACAGTCTGCACGCTCGGGCTGCCGACATCATGGGACACACGCACATCACAGGGCCCGTGGATGTGACCGTTGACAACACCCCGCCCACTATCACCCTGGACTGGGCGATGGACGGCAGCACCGTGCGCTTGGGCGGCGCCCTTTCCGACAACCTCTCTGGCGTGGCATGGGTACAGTTGGCGATCGACGGCCAGCCCTGGCGCGCCGTGGACCATGACGGAGCCGAATGGCGGCACGACTGGAACGTCGGCGTGGCCGCCCAGGGCCGACACGAGGTCGCCGCACGCGCCGTGGATCGCAGCGGCAACTACTCTGATCAGATCACCATCGAGATCATTGTGGATCAGGCGCCGCCCTCCAGCACCCTGACGGCGGGCGCCGACCCCGATACCCCGCCCGCGGTGCGCCCCAACACAACCATCACACTGACGGGCGTGGCCGATGAGGGGGGCTACCTGCCCCTGCCCTCGGCCCCCGCCGACTGGCGCACCGGCATGGAGGTGCTGGACGACAGTAGCCTCTGGCTCGGCTTTGCCTCGGCGCTGGAGAACGACGGCGGCGTGATGGCCGCCTGGATCGGCGATATGGACGCCGACCGCCTGGCCGACCTGGCCGTGGGCTTGCCCGGCCCCGTCGGCGACGACGGTCAGGTTTATGTGCTCTATGGCCGCGCGGGCGGCTGGCCTGCCCCGCCGGAACTGGAGCTGATGTCCTTTGGCACAACCCGCTATGTGGGCAAGCCGGGCGTGGGCCTGGGCGCCCTGGTGGCGGCAGCGGGCGATGCCAACGGAGACAACTATTACGACTTGATGATCGGCGAGCGCGCCTCGGCCCGCGCCTTTGTCGTGTTTGGTATGCCCGGGGCCGCGTCCGAAGTGCTGCTGGAGGCCGGGCGCGCCGGCTTTCGCACCTTGCTGCAAGCCCCTGCCACCATCCAGAGCCTGGCGACTGCCGGCGACGTGAACGGCGATGGCTATGCCGACCTGCTGGTTGTGGCCGACGGCACGGCCTACCTGCTGCTGGGGCGCGGCGGCGCATGGCCAGAGACCATCGAGGTGGCCTCTGAAGCGACCGCCTCGTGGGGCAGCGCCAAGGGCGCCCTCGGCGTAGGAGATGTGAACGGAGACCAGAGGGCCGAGTGGGTGGTGGTGCGCAGTGGCGCCCTGGATCTCTATCAGTGGAACCCGTCCACGGGGGCCGCGGTCCTGGTCACAACGGTCACCACCGCGGACGCAACCCCGCGCGTCGCTGCCCTGGGTGATGTGGACGGCGATGGCCGCGCCGACTGGCTGTATACCAACAGCGCGAGCCGCATCCTGCGCTACGGCAATGGCGCTACACACACGTTCACGGGCTACGATGGGCTGATCGCCGCCGCTGGCGACGTGGATGGCGATGGCCACGCCGATATCCTGCTGGCGGATGCCCAGGGAGTCGCCTCCCTCATCGGCCAACCGGCGGGCGGCGCTCCCACTGTCCTGGCCACGGTTTCGGGCGTGGGCGGCGCAGCCAGCGCTCCCTATGCCCTGGGCGCCGACCTGAACTCGGATGGCTCGGCGGATCTGTTGCTCGTCCCCAGCCAGGCCGTGGCCGAGGAGCGCGGGTTCGATAGCTCGAGCCTTGCTTCCGGCTTTGTCTCGCCCGATGCCCTGCCCCGGGGCGCCGCATCGGCCATGGGCGCGCCTGCTATGGCACGGGCAGCAAGCATCGAGGGCGTTGGCGCCCTCTCGGCCGGTCCGGATACGCGCTATGTGGACGATGACGGGCGGTGCGACGGCAACTCGCCCTGCTTTGCCGCCATTCAGACGGCCGTCAACGCCTCCGATGGCGGCGGCGACACCATCATCGTGTACCCGGGCGTCTATGGGCCCTTTGCCGTACCCGCTGGCGCCAGTTATGACAACCTAACCATTCGTGGCGTAAGCGCAGACGCGGTCTTTGTGGAGGGGAACGCTGGCGCAGGCCAGCCCGACGCCATCCGCGTGGCCGCCGACGGCGTTCGCATCGCCGATCTCACGGTGCGCAATGCGGCCTCTGGCATCGCGCTCCAGGTTGGTGGAGGCGAGCCCACCTTGACAGGGGGCAGCGAGACCTTTGTCCAGGGCGTGCTGGCCCACTCGGTCCAGGTTCCGATCTCCATGACCCAGGCCTCGGCGCTCTCTCTGCAAAGCAGCACCCTGGTCGGCAATGGCGTCAACCCCATCATCCGCGTTGATTCGGCGCCGGCCGGGCTGCATGCCTGGAGCGCCGACCGGGCCGTGCCCCTGCCCGTCGTGGGCGCCATGCAGCCGATCACCAGCAATGGCGCCTTGCTCGATAGCGCCACCGCCCTGTACGCGATCCCCGGCGGCGCCAGCCGCTCCGTCTACATGAGCACGCCCGGCGCCGATGGCGCCCTGGGGAACTGGACCCAAACCGTCGCCCTCCAGCGCTATCTGCCATACGACACAGGCTATGCAGTGGCGGCAGGATACGCCGGCAGGAGCCTGCTGGCGGCCAGCGACACGCAGATGGTCCAGTTGCACTCGAACCTGCTCTGGCCCAAGCTGGGTGGATACACCTACCGGCCGAATCATACCACGTTCATTCACGCCGTGGCCATAAGCCCCAATACCGGCGACGTGTATGTGGGCGGCAACTTTACCGAGATGGGCGGCGTGGACGCCTTTAACCTCGCCCGCTGGGACGGAACCGCCTGGCACAAGGTGGGCGGCGCCGAGCTGCTCGATAACGGCGTCAACGGACCTGTGCGGGCACTGCACTTTGCGCCCGCGGTGGGCGCCGACGGCGTCCTGATCCCGGGCCAGTATCACCTCTACATCGGCGGCGAGTTCACCGCCCTGGGCAATGGCCAGGCCGTTGGCCACGTGGTGCGCTGGACCGGCAGCGCCTGGGAGACCCTGGGCGCTGCCAGCAACAATGGCGTAGACGGTCCTGTGTATGCCCTGGCCAGCGACTCGACCGGCTATGTCTACATCGGCGGTAGCTTTACCAAGGGCCAGGATGGCAGCTATGGATTGTTGCGCAACAACGTCATCAAGTACTATAGGCAATCTAGCGGCTCCAGCAGTCTGCCCTGGTATGATTTCGGAGGGGGCCTGAACGGGCCCGTACACTCGCTGGTCGTCACGGGCGGCATGTGGGATTATGTCTATGCTGGCGGCACCTTTACGGCCAACTCTGATGGCGCGCCGATGAATGGCGTCGCCCGCTGGGAGTACTATGGCGGCTGGCAAGCGATGGGCGCCGGGTTCACCGGTGACGTGATTGACCTGGCCATTGACTATTCCACCTGCGTCAACAATGAAGATACAGAGTGGCGTTCTGTCTGCGATGTCTATGCCGTCGCCTATTCGAACGAAGCCGTCAAGCGCTGGGATGCCCACGCGGCCACCCCCTCCTGGGTGTCGGTGCCCGGCGTGTCCTATGCCTCCAACCGCCCCATATCGCTCATCAGTGACGCCGAAGGGAACGTGTTCGCGGGGACCCAACACGCCGCGGGCGCAGGGCTCTACGCCCAGTGGCGCGGCTCCACCGGCTTTGTCCTGGTCGGATACGATCTACCCCCGGTCGCCGGAGGGGTGAACTGGATTGAGGATCTCGCCCTGGATGGCGCTGGCCACCTGTACGCAGCGGCGTGCCACGCAATAAGCTACGGCTCTACCGATAGGCATAGCTGGACGGGGCTGAGCCGCTGGGCCATCGCAGGCATGTTCCAGCGCAACCTTCCGAGCGGTGACTGGGTGCGCCGCGCCTACCCGCCCGTGGCCAGCCTCTGGGCTGCGCCCGAGGCCGTGGCGGCGGACGAGAGCGGCAACCTATTCGCCGTCTGGGGCAGCTATGCCGGCGGCGTGCTCTATCGTTATGACAATGCTACCAACAACTGGATTCAGAGGGCCAAGCCGGATGCCGCCCTCTACCTCAAGCATCTGGCCTGGGCGGGCGGCAAGCTCTACGCCCTGGGTCACAATGCAAGCGGGCAGTGGCGCCTGACGCGCTATGACCCGGTGGCCAACGCCTGGTCTGAGCTGGCCCCGCCGCCCATCGGCGATAGCACCACATCCCCCGCCGGCCTCTCGTGGACGTGGGACGGGGGTGATGCCCTCTACATGCTGCGCGGCGACGGCACAAATGCGTTCCGCCGCTACCGCATCTCGGCCAACACCTGGGACGCATTGCCCGATCCGACCGTTGGCATGACCGTCTCCTTTGGCCCGGCCCTGGCGCGGGTTGGCCGTTATATGTACGCCTACGCCACGCCGAACAGTGGCGTAACCACCAACCTGTTCCGCTACGGCGCACTGCCGCTGAGCGACCTGCGCCTAGCGGTCTCTGGCACCGCCTTTGTCTCGCCCGATGCAGCCACCAGCTTTGCCTGGACCAACCTGCCCGACGCGTCTGGCACCTATCGCTTTCTCACGAACATGGGCGCGGGCAACGCCTGGGTGGCGCCAACGACGGCCACGTGGAGCCCCGGCCTGCCGCCAGGGGGCGCCAGAGTCACGTCGGCGCAGGCGGCCTTTGCGGCCCCGCAAGATGGCCTCTATCGCCTGGGCCCGGATTCGCTCCTCAACGCGGGCTACCATCGCTACATGGCCGTGGCCCACGTATACCCGTCTCAGTCCGCCTGCACGGGCTGCAACGAGGGCGCCGTCACCTGGGGCGTGACCGCCTTTGCCACAGTGCGCCAGGCCATCGAGACCGGTGCGGCGCGCGTGCTGATCCATCCTGGGCGCTATCCCCAGGCCTTTTACCTGGTCTCTGGCGTCGAAGTGATGGGCTCGGGCGCCGAGTTGACCATCATCGAGCCGCCCGCGGGCGCCGCCGCCACCCTCGTCACCGCAGAAGGGGTGGCGGGCGCCACGTTGGCCCGGGTCACCCTGGCGGGCGCCGCGGGCTGGCAGGGCTTTTTGGCCGAGGGCGGCGCGCGCGGCCTCACCCTGACGCGCAACATCATCCGCGACCTGGCCACGGGCGTGCGTCTGCGCCAGGGCAGCGACGTACTGATCCTGAACAACACCATCGTGCGCAACGGCAACGGCATCGTCGCCGAGGGCGACAACCCGGTCAACGTGCGCAACACGATCCTGGCCTACCACACGGGCACCGCTCTCTCGCGTGGCCCCAGCCCCACGAGCCTCTCAAACACTTATAACGCCTTTTGGGCCAACGGCGTCGACATGTCTCCGGTGGACGTGGGCGGCGGCAAGCTCTTTGTGGACCCGCGCTTCCGCAACCTCGCGGCCAACGACCTGCGCCTGGCCACCGACTCGCCATTGATTGACAAGGGGGCGCCCAACGATCCGGCGCCTCCCGGCGCGGGCGAGCGCGCAGACGTGGGCTATGCCGAGGCCAATGCCGCCAGTTTCTACGTGAGCCCCCGCTACGGGCTGACCGAGCTGAACGATGGCCTGACCTGGAGGGTGGACGCCTTTGATACCATCCAGGACGCTCTGGACGCCGCGGGCGCGACCATGCGTGCGCTGCAGGGCGCTCTGCCCGATGGCGGCTATACCGTGGGCGTGGATGCGGGGTCGTATGCCGAGCGCGTCAGCATCCCCAGCCACGTACGCCTGGTGGGCCTGGGCGCCGACGTGGCCACCATTGATGCTGGTCATGGCGGCAGCCCCGTCACCCTGGATGGCGTGACCAACGCCGAGGTCTCGGGGCTGACCCTGCAGAATGCCAGCGCCGCCGGCGCCGGCGTGCAGGTCCTAAACGCCTCCAGCGGGATCACCATCCACCGAAACGTCATCCGCAACAACGCCTCGGACGGCGTGCGTCTGACGGGGAACTCGTCCGCCGCGGCGAGCTTCAATACCATCGTGGGCAACGGAGGCGCGGGCGTGCGGGCCGTTGGCGCCCATAGCTGGGCGACGGTACGCAACAGCATCCTGCAGGGCAACGCCGTGGGCTTGCAGGCCGAGGCAGGCGCCCTCGTCCGCAACGACTATAACCTGCTACACAACACCGCCAACCTTTCCGGCGTTAGCGCCGGTTCAGACACGGTGTACGGCAATCCGGCTTTTGCCGCTACGGGCCACTATTACCTGACCGCGGCCTCGCCGGCCCTGGACGCCGCCGACCCACGGGCTCCGGTGCCCCTGGCGGGCGGCGCCCGCGCCGACCTGGGCTATCGGGAGCTGACTGCCTGTCCACTGGCCCTCTTTTTCGGGCCCGAGATCCTGTCCACTGTAACGGGCAACTCGGGCGTGCAGCAGGTGGAGGTCGGCGTGACCTTTGTGACCGACCCGAGCCTGCCCATGACGGCCACCCTGCCCAGCGCCTGGCAGACCCTGGCCCCGGCCACAGCCGACCAGCCTCTATTCTACTGGTCACACGCCCTGAGCCGGGCCAACGCCGGCCTGTATCGCGTGTATAGCCGGGCAACGGATGCCGCCGGCAATGCCGAGACCAACGAGCGCGCCTGGTACGAGGGCGCCTTCCTGGTTGACAACACCGCCCCCACCATCGCCTGGAGCGCCCCGGCGCTGCCCGAGAGCACCAACGCTGCCGCCATGCTGGCGGTGGTCGAGGCGGATGGATCGCTGACAGCGGGCCCCTACTCTCGCGACGATCTGGCTCGGGTGTACATGAGCGTAAGCTCGCCCCTCGGCGTGGTGAACTATCCGGCTGAGAACGGGCGGGCCTGGATCTTGCTGCCCTCCGTGGGCAGCTACACCATCTCCGCCGTGGCCGAGGACGAGGCGGGCAACACCGCCCAGATCAGCACCGCAACGCTGGTGAGCGCGAGCCGACCTGTCGCCACGGTGACCAGCCCGGCAGATGGCAGCGCCGTTCGCAGCACCGAGGTGACCCTGCGCGGCTATGTGCGCTTTGGGGCCGCGGGAGCGGGACAGGTGTCTATCAGCGTGAATGGCGGCAGCCCGGTGCTGGCCACCCTCGAGACGCCAGGCGCCGCCTTTAGCGCTTGGACCGCCGAGATCACCCTGCCCGCCGGTGATGGGCTCGAGACCGTGGGGGTCACCCCCAGCCTGGGCGCCACCTTTGGCCAGCTAACCGAGCTCCGCCTGACGCTGGATACCACCCCGCCGAGCCTGACGGTTACCTCGCCGGCGCCCGGCGCCTCCGTCGTCGAGAACGCCTCCTTTGCGGGCACCGCGTCGGATACCGGTGGAGGTCTGGCCCGCGTGGAGCTGTCGCTGGACGGCGGCCACACCTGGCAGCCGGCGACGCTTGCCGATGGCGCCTGGAGCCTGGATGTCACCTTTGCGGGGCGCCTGGATCACGTGAACTATCCGGTTCGCATCCGCGCGGTGGATTCTGCTGGCAACAGCACAACCGTCGAGCACCCCATCGCCGTGGACAACGAGGCCCCCACCGGCTTGCCGCCGGTCACTTTTGGGAACCCGGTGGGGCAGCATCTGGAGGTCGGCGCTGGCCTTTCCATCGGATGGAACCCGCCCCTTGACGCAGGCAGCCCGGTGGTCGTCCTACTGGCCGTGGACCAGAGCGCCGACACCCTGCCGACCACCGTTGTGGGCGGCACATCCTACGACGCCACCCTCGACGCCGTCGGGACATGGTACGTGCACCTGGCCGCGCGCGACGCCAACGGCAACGAGGCTCTGCTCCACTATGGCCCCTGGCACGTCCGCGACATGACCAACGCCACGTTCAGCGCGCGGCGCCAGTCCATCGTCATAGACGGCTTGATCAACACTGAGCGGGACGAGTGGACAGCCGGAGACCTGCTGGGCACCGATGCGCAAGGGCTGGCAACCCAACAGCTCTATGCCACCTGGGACGGCCAGGCGATCTATCTGGGGTGGAGCGGCGCATGGTGGACCCTGGATGGCGCCCTGTGGGCCTACCTGGACGTGGGCCCGGGTGGCAGCGCCACCTCGGTCGGCGGCGCCCATGCCCTGCCTTTTGATGCAAACCTGGCAGTCATGATTGATGGCCCTGTCTCGGGCTCCCTGTACGAATGGGATGGCCTGGGTTGGGCGCCCTCGGGCGCATCGCTCGAGTTTGCCCATGGCCCAAGCGGCGACACCGAGGCCCGCATAGCCTGGAGCCTTGACGCCGATCAGGAGGTAGGCCTGCTGGCGTTTGCCCTACCCCCTGATCTCACCGACGCCGTTCTCCAGATGTCCGCCCATGGCATGGCCGTCATGGCCTCCTCCACCGATGAGGGCGATCCGTGGGTGATCTTTCCGAACACCAACCCGCTGGGCCAAGGGATCGGCGAGTCCTTCCAGTGGGATACCGCGTTCGTCCCCCAGATGAACGACGGCCAACCTCAGGCTCGAACGGTCTTGATGCAGGTGACCAGTCCGCAGCCCAGCAGCATGGCCCGGTGCCCCGGTGCCGATATCCAGTATCGTATCCTGCTGACCAACCCAGAGCCGACCGAGCACGCGGGGCTCAGCTTGACGCTGGCCGCCAGCGCTGGCCTGGGCTACGAGAGCCAGACCGGGGCCCAGTGCGCCGCCTGCCCGGTGGGCGGCAGCCTGTGGACGCTCTCCGTTCCGACGCTGGCGCCCCTATCTTCGACCGGGATCACTGTCACCGCCCGCCTGGCGGCGGACCTGAGCGGCGTGCACGTAGTGACAACCACGGTTACACTCGGCGCCGAGGCGCCACTCACCAGCCCGACAGAGGCCCAACTGGCACACAATGTTGATGGCCAGCCCCCGCTGGTTGCCATAGATACCCTGCCGGGCGGGGCCATCACGGCCCTGGCGCACACCCTCACCGGCAGTGCTGCCGACGGGGCCGGCTCCGGCGTGGCGCTGGTGCAGGTGTCGGTGAACGGCGCCGTGTGGCAGCCTGCCCTCGGCACCCTGGCCTGGTCCAAGGCTGTGAGCGTACCTGCCGGCGCAACCGAGATAGGCGTCCAGGCGCGGGCGACCGATGCCTGCGGCTTGGTTGGGGCCACCGTCTCGCGGACCTTGCGCGTGGATGTGACGCCCCCAGAGATCTCATGGGTAGTGCCGGAGGTCATCACTTCTGCGCTCACGCTGTTGAGCGGGACCACGCTGGATCCTGCGCCTGAGAACGCCCTGGTGCAGCGCATCGAGGTACAGCTCGACCGAGAGCTGTCCACATGGATGCTGGGCCGCGGCCCGCAACCTCCCAGCGGCGGCGTGCAGGCCTGGAACTGGCTCTGGCAGACGCCCACTTTGGATGGCGTGGAACACCTGCTGCGGGCGCGCGCCACAGATAGCGTTGGCAACCAGACCATCACCGACTGGCAGACGACCCTGGTGGACAACGTGCCGCCTCAGGTCACGGCCACGCAATACATCACCGAGACGACACTGCCCACCGATCCTGTCGTCGGCGCCTCTCAAGGCGCTACCAGCCTAGGCGTAGGCGCCCTCGCTGCGCCAGTGCTGTTGAGCGGTTCGACCAGCGATGGATCGGGCGTGCAGCGTGTGCGCATCTGGGCCTACGGCCCGTTGGGCAGCGTCTCGTTCCACGGAGCTACCCTCTCAGGGGGAAGCTGGGAGTTCAGCCCGGACCTGAGTGGATGGCTCCCGGGCCTGTATGCCCTGCGGGTCGAGGCCACGGATATCCACGGCAACTCGACGCTACAGGGGCCCTTCCCGCTCGACATCCAGGACGAGCCCATTGCAGGATTAGCGGCGACCAACAACTCTCCCAAGATGATCGGCGAGACGGTGACCCTGACGGCCACCGTCAGCGCTGGCAGCAATGTGACCTACACTTGGGACCTGGGCGACGGGCAGAGCGCGGTAGGCAACGTCGTGCAACACGCATACGAGTGGGCCGGCGTCTACACGGCCACCGTCACAGCAACCAACAGCGTCTCTACGGCCCAGGCCAGCACGCCCGTCACGATCCTGGCCCCGCAAGGTGCTGTGCAGCTCTATATCGATGAGGCCCTGGCCGCGCCCAACGGCGTGGCGCTGGCGGGCGAGAGTATCGTGTACACCTATACTGTGCACGGCGAGCCCATCAATCCGGGAGACTATCTCTCCAACGTCCGTCTGTACGTGTATCTGCCGCCCTTTGTAGCGCCAATTGGGGATGAACCGGCGGGCGCATGCGGCTATGCCGTGCTTCCCGATGACACCGTCGTGTTCGACCTGGGCTCACACGCCCCCAACCCGAATGGGCTGGATCTGGATAGGACCTGCACCCTGCACGTGAGTGTCGCGCCTGACGCCGTCGCCCAGATGGGAGCGCCCTTTACTCTGGTGACCACGGCATGGGTAACCTCCAACAATGTGAACCTGAGCCCGCCCAAGGATACCCAGGCGGTGCTTCGGACCGATATCGCCGAAGAGGCGGACCTGCGCACGACGATTTCGCGGCAGCCAACGCTGACGCCGAATATCGTCAAGGCCGGGGAGACGATCCTGTACGAGGTAACCGTGAGCAACACGGGCCCCTCGGCGGCGCGCAGCGTGATCGTGTGGAACTGGGTGGTCGAAGA